>Ga0209415_10017438_pt1 | contig 11422 bp, 8 predicted proteins | sample PeaSoiSIISIP2007_FD_187696 | JGI IMG/M metagenome (GOLD analysis project Ga0209415, IMG submission 187696) | Peat soil microbial communities from Weissenstadt, Germany - SII-SIP-2007 (SPAdes) (version 2) | ecosystem: Environmental > Terrestrial > Soil > Wetlands > Peat | place: Germany...
CCGCGGGCCTATGCGGCGCCCGGCGTGTAGCGCCAGACGCTGGCGGGCGGGAAGTTGATCGGGGTCCAGGCTTCCCGGCGCGCGGTCAGGCCATGCTTGCGCCACGGCAGCGGCGAGGTGATGCAATAGCTGAAATGGAGGAAGCCCTTGCCCGGCGCGACCGCCTCCATCGCGTCGATAAAGCGCGCCTGCTCGGCGACCGGCAGCAGCACCAGCGGGATGCCGCAGACAACGGTCCCGATGCGGTTTCGGAACCGCTCCGGCAGCAGCGACGGCAGACTGCGCGCGTCGCCTTCGATGACCGAAACCCCCGGCAGCATCCGCCGCAGGTGCTTGGCCATGTCGGGGACGATCTCGAGGACGATCAGCTTCTCGGCCGGCACGCCGCCGGCGAGCATCGCCCGCGAAATGACGCCGGTGCCGGCACCGAGTTCCAGCACGGCCTCGTCCGGCGCGCGGCGCACCTGCGCGACGACGCGGCGGCAAAGCGCCCGCGACGACGGCACGATGGAGCCCATTTGCAACGGGTTGGCCAGCCAACGCCGAAAGAACATGCCGGGATTGGCAACCTCGGCCGCTCCCGCCAACGAAGGAAATGATGTTGCCCGACGATCGTCCGGGATCGCATGATTCATCAGTTGCCGCTCTAGCTGGAGATTAACGCTGCTTTGGACCTGTCTGGGCCAAACAGCCTGCCTAAAGCAATCCCTCGGAACCGAAAAGCCCGCGCATCGCTTTCGGTGATGCACAACCTCCGATAGAACGGACAAAATGCGAGATCAACGCCATGACGGCGCGTATCCTGATCGTCGACGATGTTCCGCTGAATGCCCGTCTGCTCGAGGCGAAGTTGACGGCCGAGTATTACCAGGCCGCTTGCGCCGCGGACGGCCCGGCCGCGCTTGCCATGGCCGACGGCTGGCAGCCCGATCTCATTCTCCTGGACGTCATGATGCCGGGCATGGATGGCTACGAAACCTGCCAGCGCCTGAAGGCCAACCCGCGTACTACGCATATCCCCATTGTTATGGTGACAGCGCTCGGCGAGCCGAGCGAACGCATCCGCGGGCTCGAGGCGGGCGCCGACGACTTTCTGTCGAAGCCGGTGGAATACGACACCCTGCTTGCCCGCACGCGCGGCCTCGTACGTCTGAAGCGGCTGCTGGACGAGTGGCGCGCCCGCGCCGAGACGATGCGGGCACTCGGATTCGCGAGCGACATGGGGCGGGCGCCGTCGGTGTCGGGCGCACGGGTTTTGGTTGTCGAGGATTGGAACGAGGGTGCGGGACATCTGATCGAGGCCCTACGGCGGGAGGATCTCGACGTGACCTGGGCGGCGGACGTGCGGGACGCCGACCGCCTGCTCGCGCGCGGCCAGCACGATCTGATTGTGCTGAGCCTCTCGCTTGGCAACGACGACGCGCTCAGCCTGGCCGCCCGGATACGAGCCAAGGAGGACACCCGCAACACGCCCCTGCTGCTTGTCGCCGAACACGATCAGCGACAGCGGCTGCCGCAGGCACTCGATCTCGGCGGTAACGATTGGGTGATGCGGCCAGTGGACGCCTACGAACTCAGGCTCAGAGCGCGCAACCAGATCCGGCGAAAGATCTATCAGGACCGACTCAGCGCCGATCTCGGCCAGGCGCTCAACCTCGCCCTGGTGGACCCTCTCACCGGCGCTCACAACATGCGCTACCTCGAGTGGCACCTGCGGACGATATTCGCCGGCCGACCGCCCGACCTCGCCTTGATATTGCTCGACATCGATCATTTCAAATCGGTAAACGACCGTTTTGGCCACGCGGCCGGCGACCGCGCCCTACGGCTGATCGCAGAGACCATTCGGGCTGACCTTCGCAGCATCGACACCCTGGCGCGATACGGCGGCGAGGAATTTGTCGTGGTGTTGCCCGGCACCGACCTTAACGACGCCATCACCATCGCCGAGCGGCTACGCCGAACGATCGAAACGCTGGCCGTGCATCAGATATGTGGAGATCCTGTCAGCCTGACGGTCAGTGCCGGAGTTACAACCAGCGGTCCGTCCCGCGCCAGCATGGAGGATCTGCTTCACGCCGCGGACCGCGCGCTCTATCAGGCCAAACGCGACGGCCGCAACCGGATCGCCGCGTCGCCGGCCGTGTCCGACGCTACTTAATTTTCGCTTCGCGAAACACGACGTGCTTGCGGGCAACGGGGTCGTATTTCTTGAACTCGAGCTTGCCGGTCTGACTGCGGGCGTTTTTCTTCGTCACGTAGAAGTACCCGGTGTCGGCCGATGATACGAGCTTGATCTGAACGGTGTTCGTCTTCGCCATGGCATGATCCCTTCGGCGGGAACATGCTGGCGGTCGCCGTGACGGTCAAGGGGCAACCGGCAAGGCCCGGACGGGGCACTGATGCGTCGTGTCAGGTGACGTCAGCTTCGCCGAGGCGGCCTCGGCGCTCGCTCGCGATCGAGCAGGATGTGGAAAACCAGCCCGCCGGTAACCGGTGAGGCCTCGGCGAGCCGCACCTCGACCTCCTGCGCGAGACGCAGCACGGTGCCGCTGCGCCGGGCGGTCAATGTCTGCGCCCGCTCGTCGTGCGCCCAGAAATCATCCGACAGTGTACGGATCGGCACAATACCGCTGGCGCCGCTGCCCTCGACCGCGACGAACACGCCGAATCGCGTGACGCCGGTGATGCGGGCGGCGAACCGGGCACCGACCTTGTCCACCATGAAGGCCGCCAGGTAGCGATCGATCGCATCGCGCTCGGCCAACGCCGCGCGCCGCTCGGTCGCCGTGATGTGATCGCCGATATCCGCGAAGCGCGCGACCTGGCCATCGTCCAGGCCGTCGGCGCCCAAACGCAGGCCGCGCACCAGCGCGCGGTGCACCAGCAGATCGGCGTAACGACGGATCGGGCTGGTGAAATGCGCGTAGCGCGGCAGCGCGAGGCCGAAATGGCCGATGTTGTCGGGGCTGTAGGCGGCCTGGGACTGGCTGCGGAGCATCACCTCGTTGATGAGCACGGCCTCGTCGGTGCCGACGGCGCGGCGCAACACGTGATCGAGATCGCGCGGATGCACCTGATCGCCGGGCGGCAGCGAGATGCCCAGCCCGCGCAGAAAGTCGCGCAGCGCATCGAGCTTCTCGGGTGAGGGCGGCGCGTGGACTCGGTACATGCACGGCTGGCGCAGCCGTTCGAGTTCCTCCGCCGCCGCCACGTTGGCGAGCACCATGAACTCCTCGATCAGCCGGTGGCTGTCCAGGCGCGGCCGCGGCAGGATCGCGGCGACCCGGCCGTCGGCGTCCAGCTCGACCTTCCGCTCGGGCAGGTCGAGGTCGAGCGTGCCGCGCGCGGTGCGGGCGGCGAGCAGCTTCTGGAACGCCGCGTAGAGACTGGCGATACAGCCGGCGGGCAGGCCCGCGTCCTCGCCACGATCCTGCGCCGCCTGGACCGCCTCGTATGTCAGCCGGGCGGCGCTGGTCATCAGCCCTCGCCCGAAACGGTGGCCCGATTTGCGGCCGGCCGCATCGATCTTCATCTCGACAAACAGGCAGCCGCGCTCCTCGCCCGGCCGCAGGCTGCACCAGCCGTTCGACAGCGCCTCGGGCAGCATGGGCACGACGCGGTCGGGGAAGTAGACGCTGTTGCCGCGCTCCGCCGACGCCTCGTCGAGCGCCGAGCCGGGGCGCACGTAACGGGCCACATCGGCGATCGCCACGACCAGGCGGAACCCGTCGCCCACGGGCTCGGCGAACACCGCGTCGTCGAAGTCGCGCGCGTCCTCGCCGTCGATGGTGACGAGCGGGACGGCGCGCAGATCCTCCCGCTCGCCCAGACGCACTGGGCCGGCATGCGCCGCCTCGGCGACGGCGGCTGGCGCGAAGGTTTCCGGAATGCCGTGGGCGTGGACGCAGATCAGGCTGACCGACCGGGCGTCGCCGATTCGCCCCAGCCGCTCGATCACCCGGGCGGGCTTGAGGCCGAGACCGGCGGATGGCAGCGGTTCGGCGAGCACGATCTCGCCCGCCTCGGCACCGCCGTCCTGACCGTCGGGAACCAGCCATTCCGCCTTGGCGCGCCTGTCGGTCGGCACGATCCGCCCGCCGCCGGCACGGCGCCGCACCGGATCGGGAGCCGCCGCGAGATACGGGTGATAGACGCCGAGCACGCGCCCAGGCGCCTCGCCGATCCGACGGACCGTGCGCCCCTCGTAGCGGCCGAACTCGATCGGCTTGAGCCGCGCCAGAACGCGCTCGCCGAGCGCCAGCGCCGGCTGGCCGCGCTTCTCCGGCGCCATCACGATGCTCGGCGGCGGGCCGTCACCCTTCCAGTCCACCGGCCGCGCCAGCGCCTCGCCGTCGGGGTCGGTGCCGGTGATCTGCACGATCATCGTTTCGGGCAGACGTTCGGCGCGCAAACGCGACGGCCCCGGCCTGCCGCGGTCGGCGGTCGGCGCTCGCGGCCCGCTGCGACGGGAGGACCGCGGCCCCTTCACCTCATCCGACCGATTTGCGCCGCGATGCCGCCGTGGGTCCGGCAGGCGGTTCGCCGGCCGCTTTGGGCGCGCGCTTGGCGATCCCGGGTTTCGCGACCGCTTTCGGCTTCGTCGCCTTGCTCGACGGACGTGCGGCCCTCTCGGCAGCCTCCGCCGCCGCGCCGTTGGCCCCATTCGCGCGCGCGCCTGGCTTCTTGGCACCCTTCTTGGCGCCCTTCGGCCGCAGCGGCTTGCCCTTCTCGGCGAGAAGCGCCACCGCCTGGCCGAGCGTCACGTCGTCCATGGCGACGCCGCGCGGCAGGTTGGCGACCGTCTTGTCGTGCTGGACGTAGGGTCCGAAGCGGCCCTTGCGCACGGTGACGAGCTCGCCGCCCTTCGGGTGCGGCCCGAGCGTGCGGACGGAGGCCATCTTTTTGGCAAGCAGATCGACGGCCCGGTTGAGGCCGACCACCAGCACGTTGTCGTCCCGGTCGAGCGAGCCGAACACGGCGCCCATCTTCACGTAGGGACCGAAACGGCCGACGCCGGCCTCGATCGGCTCCTTCGTCTCCGGATGGATGCCGACGAGGCGCGGCAGCGAGACAAGCGCGATCGCCTCCTCCAAGGTCATCGTCTGCGCGTCCATGCCGCGCGGGATCGATGTCCGTTTCGGCTTCTGCTTGGGCTTGTCGGCCACCGCCTCGCCCTGCTGGACGTAGAGGCCGTATGGGCCCCGCCGGATGCTGATCTCCTCGTCGGTGTCCGAATGGCGGCCGAGCACCCGCACGCCTTCCGCCAGCGTGTCGCCGCCCTCCTCGCCGCCGGGCTCGACGACGAGACGGCGGGTGAACTGGCAGGCGGGATAGTTGGAGCAGCCGATGAAGCTGCCGAACCGGCCCAGCCGCAGACCGAGCCGCCCGCTGCCGCAGGCCGGGCAGCCGCGCGGGTCCGAGCCGTCGGGCTTGGGCGGGAAGAAATGCGGCCCAAGATCCTGATCCAGCGCGTTGATGACGTCGGAGATTTTCAGGTCTTTGGTCTGCTCGACCGCCCGGGAAAACTCGTCCCAGAAGGCCCGCATCACCGACCGCCAATCCGCGCGGCCGCCCGAGATGTCGTCGAGTTGCTCCTCGAGCGTCGCGGTGAAGCCGGTGTCGACGTAGCGGTTGAAGAAGCTGACCAGGAACGCCGTCACTAGGCGCCCGCGATCCTCCGGGATGAACCGCCGCTTATCCAGCCGGACGTAATTGCGGTCCTGCAGCACCGAGAGGATCGAGGCATACGTGGAGGGGCGGCCGATGCCGAGCTCCTCCATCTTCTTGACCAGCGACGCCTCGGAATAGCGCGGCGGCGGCTGGGTGAAATGCTGGCTGGCGGTGACGGCGCCGCGCGCCAGCCGGTCGCGCTCAGCCATCGCCGGCAGCATCCGGCCTTCCTCCTCGCCCTCCTCCTTGTCGTCGGTGTCCTCGCGATAGAGCTTGAGGAAGCCGTCGAAGGCGACGATGGAGCCGGTCGCCCGCAGGATCGTGCCCCGCCCGTCGACCACCTCGACCGTCACCTGGTCGAGTTCCGCCGACTGCATCTGCGAGGCGACCGCGCGCTTCCAGACCAGCTCGTAGAGCCGCCTCTGGTCGGGGTTCAGGTGGCGGGCGACCTGATCGGGCGTGCGTCCCACATCGGTCGGACGAATGGCCTCGTGCGCCTCCTGCGCGTTCTTGGCCTTGGTCGCGTATTCGCGCGGCGCGCCCGGAATGTAGTCGGCGCCGTAAGCGCCCTTGACGTGGTCGCGGATGGCGAACATCGCCTCGCGCGCCATCTGCACGCCGTCTGTCCGCATATAGGTAATAAGGCCGACGGTCTCGCCGCCGACGTCGACGCCCTCGTAGAGCTGTTGCGCCAGTCGCATCGTCTGCTGGGCGCCGAAGCCGAGTTTGCGCGAGGCTTCCTGCTGCAAGGTGGATGTGGTGAACGGCGGCGGCGGGTGGCGCTTGACCCGCTTGCGCTCGACCGAGCCGACCGTGAATACGCCGGCCTCGACTTTCCGCCGAGCCGCCTCGGCCAGGGCCTCGTTATTGAGATCGAACTGATCGAGCTTGCGGCCGTCGAGATGGGTCAGGCGGGCCGTGAACGTCGCGCCGCCGGGTGTCGTGAACACCGCCTCGATCGTCCAGTATTCGCGGGCGCGGAACGCCTCGATCTCGGCCTCGCGCTCGCAGATCAGGCGCAGCGCGACCGACTGGACTCGCCCCGCCGAGCGGCTGCCGGGCAGCTTCCGCCACAGCACCGGCGAGAGCGTGAAGCCGACGAGATAATCGAGCGCCCGGCGCGCGAGATAGGCCTCGATCAGCGGCTGATCGAGTTCGCGCGGATGCGCCATCGCGGTCGTGACCGCACTGCGGGTGATTTCGTTGAAGGTCACGCGGCGGACATCGACGCCGCGCAGCGCGCGCATCTGGTCCAGCATGGCGCGCACGTGCCACGAGATCGCCTCGCCCTCGCGGTCCGGGTCGGTCGCGAGATAGAGGGTGTCGGCGCCCTTCAGCGCTTTGGCGATGGCCGCGACCTGTTTCTCGCCCCGCGCGTCGGACTCCCAGTCCATTGCGAAATCCTGCTCGGGCCGCACGCTGCCGTCCTTGGGCGGCAGATCGCGCACGTGGCCGAAGCTCGCGAGCACGGTGAAGTGGTCGCCGAGATATTTGTTGATGGTCTTGGCTTTGGCAGGCGATTCGACGACGACGACGTCGGGCATGGGATCCTGTGAGGTCAGCGCCCCGGGTCGGCCAACCGGGTCGACGATGAGCGCGAACCGGCCGCCCGGCAGCGCCTCGACCCGCCCGGCGAGTTCCAGCTCCAAAAGTGCCGCCATCACGGCGGCGGCAGACAACTGGCAGCGACGCACCAGATCGTCAACCGAGGCGGGCGCCGGGCTGAGCAGGTCGCGAAGCCGCTGGCGCGCCAGATCCAGCTCCCCGACCGGGGCGAGCCCGTCATCCTGCAGGTCCGCCGCGGGTTCAGCGAGGGCCGGCGGCGGCCCGCGGCGGAACAGCGGATCGCGGCCAAGTCCCTGGCGGAACGGATGATCCGGCAGATCGGCCAGCACGTCGGCCACCGTCTCGACCAGATGTGCCCCCTGGCGGATCAGGTCGTTGGCGCCGCGGCAGCGCGGATCGAGCGGCGATCCCGGGACGGCGAACAGCTCCCGGCCCGCCTCCTGCGCCAGACGCGCGGTGATGAGGCTGCCGGAGCGCGGCGCCGCCTCGACGACGACGACTCCGAGCGACAGGCCGGCGATCAGCCGGTTGCGGCGCGGGAAATGGCGCGCCTGGGGCGCCGTGCCAAGAGGCGCCTCGGTCAGCACTGCCCCTCGCTCGGCGACCGCGCGCTGCAGGTCGGCGTGTTCCGGCGGATAGGGCATATCGAGCCCGCCGGCGACCGCGGCGATGGTACGCCCCGCGCGCAGCGCGCCGCGATGCGCGGCCGCGTCGATGCCGCGCGCCAGACCGGAAACGACCGTCAGCCCGGCCGCCGCGAGCGCCTCGCCCAGCTGTTCGGCGATGCGCTGCCCGTTGGCCGAAGCGTTGCGGCTGCCGACCAGCGCCACCGCCCGCCCGTCGGCGGCGTCCAGGCGCCCGAGCACGGCGAGGACCGGGGGCGCGTCCTCCAGCAGAGCGAGCAGCGGCGGATAGTCCGGCGTGTCGAGGAACAGCAGCCGCGCGCCGCGCCGCCGCATCGCCTCGATCTCCCGCGCCGCATCGGCGGCCGTAACCGGCACGATCGCGCGGCCGCCGGTCGCGGCGAGACCCGGCAACGCATCGAGCGCCGCAGCCGCAGTTCCGTACCGCCGCAGCAACCGGCGGTAGGTGATCGGACCGACGCCTTCGGTGCGGGCGAGGCGCAGCCGGTCGGGGAGGTCGTCGTCCTTCATCGTCCGGCTCCAATGCGGGGCTCGGTGCCGGCGAGCAAGCGACGGATGTTCTGCCGATGCGCGGAGACGACCAGGGCTGCGACGACGAGCGCCATCACCGCAACGTCCTCGCCGGCGAGCGCCCAGCCCAGGAACGGCGCGGCGACCATCGCCGCGAGCGCCGCGGCCGAGGAAATGCGGGTAACGCGGGCGACCACAAGCCAGACCGCCCCGGCGGCGAGCCCCGCCGGCCAGGAAGCGGCGATCAGCGCGCCGAAGCTCGTGGCAACCCCCTTGCCGCCGCGAAACCCGAGCCACACAGGAAACATGTGTCCGACAACAGCGGCGATCCCAGCCAGCAGCCCGCCGTCGAGGCCGGCGAGCGCGGCGCCCAGCAGCACGGCGACCCCGCCCTTGCCCCCGTCGAGCAGCAGGGTCGCGGCGGCGAGGTCACGCCGGCCGGCGCGCAGCACGTTGGTCGCGCCGATATTGCCCGAGCCGATCGCGCGGATGTCGCCAGCGCCGGCGAATCGCGTCAGCAGCAGGCCGAACGGGATCGAGCCGAGCAGGTAGCCGAGGGCAATCGCCGCCGCCGTCACCCGAACACCCGCCGCCCCGCTTTCCAGGTACCGAGCACCCGTCCCTCCGCCGGCTGGCCGTCGAAGGGCGTGTTCTGCGCCTTGCCGGGCAGCTTGCCCGCCTCGATCCGCCACGCCGCTTCGGGGTCGAACAGGCAAAGATCGGCGGTTGCGCCACGCGTCAGGCGTCCGGCCTCGACGCCGAGCACGCCCGCCGGCCGGGCCGTCAGCAGCGCCAGCGCCGTGGCGAGGTCGAGCGCATCGCCATGCACAACTGCGAGCGTGAGAGCCAGCAGCGTCGCCAATCCAGCGCCGCCCGGCGCCGCCTGCGCGAACGGCAGACGCTTGTCATCGGCATCGCGCGGCTGATGGTCGGAGGCGATGGCATCGATCGTGCCATCGGCGAGCGCCGCCAGCACCGCCAACCGATCGGCCTCCGACCGCAGCGGCGGCGACAGGCGGGCGGTGGTGGAAAAATCTCCGATCGCCGTTTCGTTGAGCAGGAAATAGGGCGGAGCGGTGTCGCAGGTGACTCGAACGCCGTCGTCCTTGGCGCGCCGGATCAGCGCCAGCGTTTCGGCCGTTGAGACGTGAGCGAAGTGAATCACGCCGCCGGTGAGCCCGGCGAGGCGGATATCGCGCGCGACCATGATCGCCTCGGCAGCGGCCGGGATCGCCGGCAGGCCGAGCCGGGTCGCGAGCGCGCCTTCGGTCGCCACGCCGCCTGCGGCGAGGGTCGGCTCCTCGGGATGCTGGACGACGAACGCGTCGAATCCCCGCGCATACGAAAGCGCCAGCCGCATCGTCCGGGCGGAGCCGATCGCCCGCGTCCCGTCGGTGAACGCGACCGCGCCGGCCTCGCGCAGCAGGCCGAGTTCGGCCAGTTCCTCGCCCCGGCAGCCGCGCGTCGCCGCGCCGTAGGGCACGATGGTCACGCTCCCGGTCTCCTCGCCGCGAGCGCGCAGCAGCCGCACCAGCGCGGGATCGTCGATCGCCGGGCGGGTGTCCGGCAGCGCCGCGAGCGTCGTGATACCGCCGGCCGCCGCCGCCTCGGCCGCCGAGGCGATTGTCTCGCGATATTCATGACCGGGCTCGCCGAGCGCAGCACGCATGTCGACGAGGCCGGGGCAGAGCACCGCGGAGCCGCCGCCGTCGATGATCGTCGCGCCGTCCGGCCGCCCCAGCCCGGCGCCGATATCGGCGATGCGGCCCCCGCGGACGAGCATCTCGCCGACCTGATCGAGACCGGCGGCCGGGTCGATCAGGCGGATGCCGGTAAACAGCGTGTCAGCGCTCATTTCGCCCCTGCCGCCGGGCCAGGGTATCGAGCACCGCCATCCGGACGGCGACGCCCATCTCGACCTGTTCGCGGATCACGCTGCGTGCCGGATCGTCGGCGACCGCGCTGTCGATCTCCACGCCGCGGTTCATCGGCCCGGGATGCATCACCAGCGCGTCCGGACGGGCGAAGGCGAGTTTCGCGGCGTCGAGCCCGAAAAAGCGGAAATATTCGCGGGCGCTCGGCACCACGCCGCCGGACATGCGCTCCATCTGCAGTCGCAACATCATCACCACGTCGGCGCCGGCGAGCCCCTCGCGCATGTCGGTGAACGCCGCGACGCCGAGCTGCTCGACCTCGCTGGGCAGCAGCGTTGGCGGCCCGATCACACGCACCCGGCTGCCCATCGTCGTCAGCAGATGGATGTTCGAGCGCGCCACCCGCGAATGGGCGATGTCGCCGCAGATCGCGACCGTTAGCTCCTGCAGCCGGCCCTTGCGGCGGCGGATGGTCAGCGCGTCGAGCAGCGCCTGGGTCGGATGCTCGTGCGTGCCGTCGCCGGCGTTGATGACCGCGGCATCCACCTCCTCGGCCAGCAGCTTCGGCGCGCCGGACTGGGCGTGGCGCACGACCAGCAGATCGCAGTTCATGGCGTTGAGGGTCGCGGCGGTGTCGATCAGCGTCTCGCCCTTGTTCACGCTGGAGGTCGAGACCGACATGTTGATGACATCGGCGCCCAGCCGCTTGCCGGCGAGTTCGAAGCTGGTCCGGGTTCGGGTGCTGTCCTCGAAGAACAGGTTGATCAGCGTGCGCCCGCGCAACTGGTCCCGCTGCGTCTTGCCCGAGCGGTTGAGCAGCACGTAGCTCTCCGCCAAATCGAGCAAGGCCGCGATCTCGGGCGGATGCATCCCCTCGATCGCGAGCAAGTGGCGGCTCAGCAGCGGTTTCGTTGCAGGCATTTCCACCGGAAGCTGTAGCTGCTGCCATCTGTTCGGACCAGAGGGCGTCACACTCGCCGCGCCCCGCTGTCTAGGCTGGGAACGCGCTCTCTCGGCCGAGGTTCATCTGGCTGGGCGGTCCATCCCGGACGGTTGGCCGGCCGGCGGTGCCGCCCGAAATCAGGACGATGACCCGATGTCAGTCTGCTTCTCTGTGGCTCGCGTGCTCCTGCTGCTCGGCACCCTGCTCGCCGC
>Ga0209415_10017439_pt1 | contig 11422 bp, 9 predicted proteins | sample PeaSoiSIISIP2007_FD_187696 | JGI IMG/M metagenome (GOLD analysis project Ga0209415, IMG submission 187696) | Peat soil microbial communities from Weissenstadt, Germany - SII-SIP-2007 (SPAdes) (version 2) | ecosystem: Environmental > Terrestrial > Soil > Wetlands > Peat | place: Germany...
CCCGCCGTTGCAACGTTACGGGATGCCGGTGGTGAAACCAATTCGAATCATTGTAAAGAATGGGCACGTTACGCTGATCGGAGTGGTGGACAGCGTAGGAGACAAGAATCTCGCGGGATTGCGCGCCAATACCGCCCCAGGAGTGTTCTCGGTGAAGAACGATTTGGTGGTCGCGAAGTGATCGGAATCATCCTCGTTTAATCGCTCATCGTTTGATCCATGGAGAGAATTCTGCTCGAATAAATTGTTTTACGCCCTCGCGACCAGTGAGACCCCACCAGATTTTTCCGCCTTCACGCTCCAATCGAATGCTGATGTCGAAGAACGGGCAGCAGGCGCGTTCGAGCGGCGTGAATTCGGTCAGAGCCTGATAGTTCGCAGGGTCGTATGAAAACTCGAACTCAAACCCGTCTGGTAATTCCTGGATGCCAAGTACAGATGAGCGCAGGATCTTGCCCAGTTCCTGCTGCCGTTTGCGCTGCTCCGGCGTGAGGGCGGTCCGGTCGCAGTAGAAGGGAGTTTCCCCTTTGGGGTTTGCAGAACGCTGAGCGGCAGCCTGGCGCTCGGAAACGATCTGGGAGAATGCGTATCCGCCCAGAACGGCGACGGTGATGGCGACGATCAAGAACATTTTCATGTTTTCTCCTTGCGGGACATGCATTGTCCGTAAGCAGAACTTTACGACTTAAAGTCGACTTTAAGGCAAGGGGAATGTTTGTAAATTATTTGTCAATTTCGCTGGAGGAATCCGGAGCAGGCCAGTCGGGGCTGATCTAGAATGTACGCATGTCGCAATTAACCATTTCTCAGGTAGCGCGACAAGTTGGACTTCAGCCCTCCGCAATTCGCTACTACGAACAGATTGGAATCCTTCTTCCGGCTCAGCGGATCGGAGGGCAGAGACGCTACGATACGACTGTGCTCCATCGGTTGGCGGTGATCCAGCGGGCCCGGCAAACCGGGTTTACTTTAGATGAAATCAGGGAACTGTTCTTTGGCTTTCGGGATGCGGCTACGGCCTCACAACGCTGGCAAAAACTCTCACGCAGAAAACTAGGGGAACTTGCGGAGTTGACGGGGCAGATCAAGACGATGCAGCGTTTGCTTCAGAAAATGATGGACTGTTGCCATTGCGATACTTTGGATCAATGCGGCAAGGGGATATTTAAGAAAGGGTTTGTTGAAGTCAAGACGAAACCCCTGCCTGTGAATCGTCGAACCGGACGGTAGACGTGCACGCCTGAGATTGCCTCCGTCCGCCAAAGCCGAGGCACAATTCCTTCCAACAGGTATCACTTAAGCTTCGTCCTTTTGCCGCTATTGTTTACAATAGAGAGCTTATCCACAATAGGGAAAGAGTTGGTGGCCCCTATGGGTGGGGCCAAACAGAATTTGAACCAGTCGAATCACAATTCGGGCGACTGCGGGGCTGCGGCGCGCGTGTACTGGCGCGTGGAAGGCAGTCTTCTGGAGTTGACTACGGTGCGTCCGATCGCGTTCTTTACCTGGAACGGGCAGACGTTCATCGAGCGCTGGATGCGGCGGGGGTTGGTCCTGGTGATGGCCTTGCTGCGTCCTTTCTTATATGCCACAAACCGGGTGTTCGCAACGCGCGTGGTTCACACGGTGCTGCGCGGAATCAGCCGGGACCGGCTGGATCTGCTGGGCGAGGAATATTTCCAGTACAAGTTGAAGCCGCAGTTGAAAGCTGCAGGAGTGAAAGAACTTAGAGGATTAATCGATTCTGGCGCAGAGGTCGTGCTGGTAAGCCAAGGATTGGATCAAGTGATGGGGCCGTTGGCGCGGCATCTGGGCGCGAAGTGGGTGATTGCGAATCGGCTTGAGTTTCGCGATGGCATGGCAACCGGGCGATTGTTGGATCCGGTGATTCGTCCGAGGGGAGTGTTTGCGAGGATCACTGGCGTGGGTCCGGATGGAACGCGTGCTCCAGAACAATTGGTTCGGGATCTGGGTCTCGACGGTTCGGGTTTGCCAGCGGATGCGTTGGAGTCAGCGGTCACTCCTGCATCGCGGCACCTGCCGGTGCTGGAGCGTCCGATTGTGCACTTCCATGGCGGGTCACAGGCAGGGCCGCTTTCGGTTCGCGCGACGCTGGCAGGGAAGCGGATCATGCTGATCGGCGTGACCGGGTTCATTGGGAAGGTTTGGCTGGTGAACCTGCTGATGGATCTGCCGGAAATCGGGCGGATTTATTTGCTGATCCGGAGACAGAAGTCGAATCCCGCCGAAGGTCGGTTTGAAAAGCTGGTCGAAGAGTCGCCGGTCTTCGATCCGTTGTTCAAGCGTTATGGTCCAGGTTTGGCGCACTTCCTGCGGGAGCGCGTGGAAGTGGTGGAAGGCGACGTGTCCCAGCCGGATCTTGGGCTCGCGCCGGACGTGTCTGCAGGCTTGCGAAAGAATCTCGACCTTATCGTCAACAGTTCGGGGTTGACCGACTTCAATCCTGATTTGCGGGATGCGCTGTTGACGAACGTGGATGCTGCGGTGAGCATCGTCGAATTTGTACGCAGGTCGGATCATGCGGGCTTGTTGCATCTTTCGACGTGCTACGTGGCGGGCGCGCGGGATGGGCGAGTCGGCGAAACGCTGAGGCCGAATTACACCCCGGCTGGAGTGGCGAACTTCGATGCGGATGCGGAATGGCGCTCGCTGCACGAGTTGGTGACGCGGGTGACGGAGCAGGCAGAGAGCTCCGAGGTTACAGCCGAACTGCGACAGCAGGCGCTGCAGAAAGAGCACGCGTCCAAGGACCTGAAAGGCGCGGCGCTGGAGAATCAGGTTCGCAAGAACCGGGTTCGCTGGTTGCGAAATTATTTGACCGAAGCGGGGAAGAAGCGCGCGAATGAGCTGGGTTGGCCGAACACGTACACGCTGACCAAGAGCCTGGCAGAGTCGTTGATTCACAAGTATGGAGCGGGCTTGCCGATTGCGATGGTGCGGCCGTCCATTGTCGAAACCTCGGTGGAGAAGCCTTTCCTGGGCTGGAATGAAGGCATCAACACTTCGGCGGCACTCTCCTATCTTTTGGGAACGTACTTTCGTCAGCTCCCGTCGAATGAGCGCAAGCGGTTGGACGTGATTCCGGTGGACGCGGTGTGCCGTGGCATGACGCTTATCGCAGCTGCCATCGTCGAACGAAGGAATGCGCAGATTTATCAGCTGGCCACGTCGGTCACGAATCCGTGTGATATGCGGCGATCGATTGAACTGACCTCTTTGGCGCATCGGAAACATTACCGCGCTCTGGAAGGTCTGGAAAGCTGGCTGCGGTTACGCTTCGATGCCATTCCAGTTTCCAAGCAACGTTACGAGCGCATGTCGGCGCCGGCGCAGAAGGCGATCATAAAATCCATACAGCGGATTATGTCGCCGCTCTCTTTGCGAAAGACGCCGTTGGCGAGGGCGGAGCGCAATCTGGAAAAAGTTGAAAAGCTGATTGAATTGTTCGAGCCGTTTATTCTTCTCAACGAGCATGACTTTGTAGCGGAGAACGTGGAGAAACTCGGGTATGCGCTGGTGCCTGAAGAGAGGGCTGATTTCGGTTATGATACGCGCGGCGTCGACTGGTGGGAGTACTGGATCAACATTCATATTCCAGCGCTGCGGCGATGGACATATCCGCTGATTGAGGGGCGTCCTCTGGAAGCGCGGCCGTCGCGGAGTTTTCAGCTGGCTGAGGCGGAGAGCAACGGAGAAACCATCAAAACCGGTACCAACGGAGCAACGTGGCGATATTCCTGACCGGGTCCACCGGATACATCGGCGGGCAGGTCGCCGCCAATCTGCTGGAAGAGCACGGGGCTTCACTGAACGTGCTGGTGCGGGCGCGGGATCCGCGCGAGGCGGAGTTGCGCTTGTGGCATGCCTTGCAACTGCATCTCGATTTCTCGCGTTTCTACGAGTACTTGCAGACCCGGATCAGGATCTTTCGCGGTGATCTCACTGGGACGCAATTCGGACTTGCCCGGGATGATTACGACCGATTGATCCACACGACGGATTCGATCATTCATTGTGCAGCATCGTTGAATCGGAAGTCGGAGAAGAGTTGTCTGAATGTGAACCTGCGGGGGACGCTGGAGGTTTTGCAGCTTGCCATGCGGGTGCATCACTATCATGGGCTCCGCCGCTTTAGCCACGTGAGCACCGTGGCTGTGGCCGGAAAACGTAAGGATGAAGTGGTCACGGAAGATAAGTCGATCGATTGGGAGCGGTCGGATTACGATCCGTATGCCCGGACAAAAAAGTTTTGCGAGCACATGATCCGGCAGCTTCTACCGGAAGTGCCGCTTACGATGTTTCGTCCGAGCATCGTGCTCGGCGACAGCCGTCGCGCGGAGACTACCCAGTTCGACATGGTCAAAGCGTTTGTGTTCCTGGCTGGATTGCCGGTACTTCCGTTTCGTCCGAATGACAAGATTGACATTGTAAACGTCGACTTCGTGGCTGATGCGATTGCCACGCTGCATCAAAAAGATAGCCCGCAGTACGACACCTATCATCTTTCTTCGGGCAGAGAGTCGCAGACGTTTCGTGAATTGACCAGCGCGCTGGCCACCGCGCAACAGAAACGTGCACCCGTGTTTGTGCCTGTGCTGGCGCGGCCTTTCTCCGGGACCGTGAATACGTTGGCGAATCGTAAAGGCGCGGTTGCTCATGGAGCTTCGCTGATGAAGGTGTTCATGCCATATCTGCTCTGGAATACGGTGTTCGACAACACGCGGGTGACGTCTGAGCTGGGCCGCAAGCCTGTGCCATTTTCGAAATACAGTTATCCGTTATTGAAGTTCAGCCGGGAGAACAACTTTTCCTACAGATATGAGGACTGGCCGGCCAAGATCGGAGGGTCCGCGGCATGATGGACTTCGTGCTCGAAGCCTGGGTTAGCGCCCTGATTGAAAAGTCGAAAGCTGGGTGGATGCTGGGCGAAGGGAAGCCCTGGCGGCCGGGAGAAAAGTTAAAGCTGTTGTTTGCGGGATACAACGGGACGCGCAACATGGGTTCGGACGTGCGCGTAGAGGAGATGCTGCGGCAGCTTCGTCACATTCTCGGCGCTGAGCGGGTCGCGTTCAGCGTGATGACGCAAGTCCCGAAATTTTCCCAGGGATATTTTCAGAGCACAGCGCAGGTGCATCTCCCGGATATTTTCCCGCCGTTTTTGTCGGACGAAGTGCCCAAGCATCACGGCGTGGTGGCTTGCGAAGGCTCGATGTTCAAGAGCAAGTTCGCCAACGCTCTGACCACGATGATGATCGGGTCGTTGGGTATTGCGGCAGCGCAAAACAAGCTCTCAGTTGGCTACGGCGCTGAGGCCGGGCACATGGATCCATTGGTGGCAAAGATGTGTGGGCGCTACTGCCAGAACTCGCTGGTAATTACACGCAACGAGGAATCGCGCACCATCCTGCGAGAGCTTGGAGTACCCAACGAATTGGGCACAGACACGGCGTGGACGTTTGAGCCACATCCCGCGGAGTTTGGCAGAAAGGTGCTGCGCGAGCTGGGATGGGACGGGAGTACGCCGGTGCTGGTGGTATGTCCGATTAATCCTTTTGAATGGCCGGTAAAGGCATCGGTGGCGAAGTTCGCGCTGCACGGCCTGGTGGGAGCATATAAGGATAGCCACTACCGCTCGGTTTACTTTCATAACTCGGGGCCAGAGGCTGACCGCGCTTACGAGCGCTACCTGACGGGGATCGCGAATGCGGTGGATGCATTTCGCAAGCAGCGAAAGGTGTTCGTGATCCTGGCGGCGACGGAGCGTTTGGATGCGCGTCCAGCGGGTCGAATTTCAGAAAAGCTCGGCGGAGTGCCCGTGCTCAGTTCTGAAGACTACAACATGTATGAGTTGGTAAGCGTGCTGCGGGCTTGCCACATGATGGCTTCGTCGCGTTATCACGGGATTGTGACGAGTATGCCGGCGCTGGTGCCGTCGGCGGGAATCACCATGGATGAGCGCATTCGAAATCTCATGCGCGAGCGCGGGCATGAGGATCTGCTGATGAATGTGGACGACCCTGATCTCGAACCGAAGCTGCTGGCGGCGCTGATCAAGTTGAGCCAGGAAGGCGAAAAGATTGCCGATGGGATCGGGCGGACAGTGGTGCGGAATTTGAAAGTGATGGCTCGCATGGGTGTGTACTTCGAGGAGGAAGTGCAGCGGCGTTATCCGGAGTTTCCGACGCGCCGGGGAGAGTGGAGTTGGGAGGACTACTTGCCGCCGATGAGCTCTGGGCTGCACAGCTTGGCTGAGGCGTACAGCTAGCGGTCGTTGCAAGATGCAAAGACACGTGGCAAAACAAATTCAATGAGTTTTCTGGACGACATATTTGCGCAGCTTCAGACGGCGGGGGAGAACGTAGTCCTGCAGGAGCTTCGCGGAGAGAGGCAGCAAGCTGCGTCTCTACAGAGTGGGCGCGACCTTCTCCAGTCGACAGCGATGGCGCGGGCTTTTCTCGTATCTCGGGGTCTGAAGAAGGGTGACCGGTGCGCTTTGCTTGCGCACAATAGTATTCGCTGGGTTGCGATGGACTTGGCCATCATGGCCGAAGGGCTGATCGTTGTGCCACTTTATGCGCGGCAGGCGCCGTCGGAACTGGTGGCCATGATGAAGGATTGCTCTCCGGCTTTGATTTGCTGCGGGGATGCGGCGCTGCGGGACGGGATTGTCGAGATCTGGCCGGAGGCTCCGCCGCAAGTACTGTTTGAAGACGTGTTTGACGTTGGCTCCCGCCCTCTGCAACTGACGCAAAGGGTGGGGCACCCGGAGGCCTCAGGAACAGGAGCGCCCACATCACAAGCTGACTCAGGTCCGGTAACAATTATCTATACGTCCGGTACATCGGGTGATGCGAAAGGGGTGGTTCTCACTGCGGGCAATGTTGGCCACATGCTGGTCTGCACGTCCGGACGACTCGATGCGCTCGTGCAGAACAGGACGGGACAGAATCGCGTGTTCCATTATCTTCCCTTTTGTTTTGCGGGGTCCTGGATCATGTTGCTGACTTGCCTTCTAAGAGGCAGCTCGCTGACCCTCAATACCGACTTGAGCAAGATTGCTAGCGAGATGCGCAGCGTCGCGCCCGACTATTTTCTCAACGTCCCGGCACTTCTCGAGCGGATGCGCAAAGCCGTTGACGAACAGCTTTGGAAGACTGGTGGCATGGTTCTCGGCATTTACAGCCGCGCCAAGAGCGCATGGGTGCGCAAGCAGGAGGGACCGATAAGTTTTGCCGATTCAAGCTGGCTGGCGTTGGCCAATGCGATTGTATTTCCGACGATTCGCAAGAAGATGATTGGGTCTCATCTGAAAGCTCTCATCTGCGGTTCGGCGCCGCTCAGCGTGGAAACGCAGCTCTACTTCATGATGCTGGGCATTCCGGTTCTGCAGGTCTATGGGCTGACCGAGACCACTGCCATCTGCACCATGGACGAGCCGGGTCATGTGGATCCGGGCCGCGTGGGACCTGCGATCCGCGGCGTCGAGATGAAGCTGGGCGAGAACGACGAGATTGTGGTGCGCGGGCCGAATGTGTTTCCGGGATACTGGAATCGCCCGCAGGAGACGGCGAAGGCATTGCGCGATGGCTGGTTTCATACTGGCGATCAAGGTGAGGTGGATGCTACAGGGAACTGGCGGATTGTCGGTCGCATCAAGAATTTGATTATTCTGGGCTCGGGTCACAACATCGCGCCAGAGCCAATCGAAGAAGAATTGCTGCGCAATTTGCCGGGGGCATTGCAGGTCGTGCTCGTGGGCAATGGGCGGGGATATCTTTCGGCGGTGGTGACCGGGGACGTAACGCGAGAGCGGGTGCAGGATGCCTTGGATGCGGTGAACCCCGGCTTGCCGCATTACAAGCAGGTGCGAGTGTTTCACATTTATTCCGAGCCGTTCTCGATTGAGAACGGATTGCTGACAGCAAACGGCAAGCTGAAACGGGACTTGATTGCGGCTCGTTTGAAAGATGAGATCGAAGAGATGTATGGGGTGAAGCAGGCTTCTTGAGTCCAAAGCTTTAACCACAAAGGGCACGAAGGTTCACAAAGGAAACCCGGTTGGGAATGGAATCTTTCGACGGTCAAGCGCTTTCGTGGGAGCTGCGGGACGGTGCGGTCGAGCTGGCGCTGCATCGTCAGCCCTGCAACGAGATTGGCTCGCTCTCTCTCGATGAGCTGGAAAAATTCGTCCATGATCTTGGTGACTTCCAGGACGAAGCTCACGCTCTCATTATTTACAGCGAGCTGAAGGCTGGATTTTGTGCCGGGGCCGATCTACGGGAGCTATATCGGCGTTCCCAGGACTTGAAGCGGGAGGAAGCGGCCCAGGGTGTGCGCGATTATCTGGAGCGCATTCACCGGGTTCTGAACATGATCGATGCTTCGCCGCTGACCACCATCGCAGCGGTGCATGGAGTAACGTTTGGCGGAGGTTTTGAGCTCGCGCTGGTGTGCGATCTGATTATCGCTGACAAGATGGCCAGATTTTGTTTTCCCGAGTTGCGGCTGGGATTGATCCCCGGCTTCGGAGGGATTCCGCGTCTGAAGCGCGATCTGGGGAACGCGGTGGTTCGCGATCTGCTGCTCACCGGACGGAGTTTTAATGCGACCAGGCTTCAGCAAGTTGGGCTGGTGAGTCAGGTGGTGGGGGAGGGTGAATCGCTGAGAGTGGCGCGAGCCACAGCGGCTCAGCTGGGGAAGTTTGATCGGAGCACGGCGATTACGGCGAAGAAATTTATCAAGCCAATACCGTATGAAGAGTTACAGCGGGAAATCGATCTCTTCTGCGAGTTGTTCTCCCAGCCAGCGGTGGAAGCTGGTCTGAGGAAGTTCGTCGAAAGCGAGGACGCGCTGCCATATTTACCCTGATGATTTTGGTCGCAAAATGCAGCGATCCTTCGCTTCGCTCGGGCGACAATCTATCCAAAGGTAATATGATAATGGCTATACATAAACAAACACTTGATGAAGTACTGGACCTTGCATCGGCTCACTTCAAAGTGCCGCGAGAGAAGCTCACTCCGGACGACGACTTCTTTAAGACGCTCGGTATCGACAGCCTGCAGGCGCTCGATCTGCTGACGCGGCTGGAAAATCATTTTCGCATCGAGTTGCCGGACTACGAACTCCAGGGCGTGTCGGATTTCAGAACGCTGGCCGACCGGATCCAGGCTCGGTTGTGATTTCCAGGTGCGGACAAGAACTCAGCTTCCAGTTCCTTGTTCTCAATCTTGCCGATAGTGAACTGATAAACATGCTTTTCTCTGGGCCTGTGTGCCTCTGTGGTGAAATAAAGCCTTAATGCTCAATCTCGACCAATACACCTGTGTGGGCGATGCTCTGCGCGATGCGCTGGATCGCTGGCCGAACGAAACTTGCTTGATCGAGGCGGACCGGGATCGAGAGAAGACGCGGCTCACTTATTCTGATTTCAAAGACGTAGCTCTGCCTCTGGCCCGCGCGCTCGAGGATGCCGAATTCAATTCCGGCGATCGGGCCGCAATCATCATGACCAACCAGTCGAAATGGTTGATTTCGGCATACGCCATTTTTTACCGCGGCGGCGTGGTGGTGCCGCTCGACTTCAAATTAACAGCGGCGGAGCACCTGCAACTGTTGGCGCACTCCAAGGCGAAGTTTCTGATCGTCGAGTACTATCTGTGGCGGGCAATTACGCAGTCGCCGGAGTTCAAAAATCACAAGCTCAAAAAGGTGCTGGTCACGGAAGCGCCTCTGGGAGCCGATCTCGCAGGTGCCTATCGTTGGGAAGATTTCCGCCGCAAAGGTGATCCTGTTTTTGTTTCGCGAGGGCGGGCGGATGTGGCTTGCATTGTCTACTCTTCGGGTACGGGCGGGCGTCCCAAGGGATGCGTCCTCACTCATGAAAATTATCTGGAGCAGTGCAAGTCGCTCACGGCATGGTACCCATTCTGGCCGGGGGTGCGCTACCTCAGTATTCTGCCGACGAATCATGCCATTGATTTTATGGTTGGCTTCATCGGCCCATTCGTCTGCGGTGCTTGCGTGGTGCACCTGCGCACGCTCAGGCCAGAGTTTGTGCGCGATGCTTTCGTTCGGTACAAGATCACTTATGTCGCTCTTGTTCCCATGATTCTCAAGAACCTGGAACGCGGGCTGCGCGGCAAGTTTGACGAACTCTCTGGCGCGCGGCGTTTCTTGCTGAATCGGATGATCGCGCTGAATAAGTCTCTTACTCGCTCACATCCCAAGGTCGGTCTCAGCCGCAAACTTCTGTCGCAGGTGCATCAGGGCTTCGGTGGAGAATTGCGGGCGATGTTTACCGGGGGCGCATTCATGGAGCCTTCGACTTTGCAGTTCTTCTACGATCTCGGCATTCCGGTGGCCAACGGCTATGGCCTTACCGAGGCTGGCACCTCGCTCACGCTCAACGACCTTAACCCTTTTCGCGCGGACACCGTGGGCAAGCCTTTGCCGGGAGTTGAATTGCGCATTCTCAGTCCTGATCCCGACGGGATCGGCGAAGTTGCGGCTCGCGGCAAGACCGTGATGTCACACTATCTGGATGATCCTGAATTAACGGCGCAGACCATCGTCGACGGCTGGCTGGTCACGGGCGATCTCGGCCGCTTTGACGGCAATGGGCACTTGCAGCTTGTCGGGCGCAAGAAAAACATGATTGTGACCGAAGGCGGTAAGAATATTTATCCTGAGGACATAGAAAGTGCCTTCGACGGACTCCCGGTCAAAGAATATTGCATTTTCGCCGCAAACTATCTTTGGCCTGCAAAGACTCTCGGTCGCGAGATGCTGGTTCTGCTTTTCCGTCTGGAGCAAAATCAGGAATTCACGGACGCGCTGAAAGAGGAGATCGTTGCCCGTAACCGCCGACTGCCCGACTTCAAGCGGGTTGGCGGATACTTGCTCTGCACTAAAGACTTTCCACGAACTGCGTCCATGAAAATCAAACGTACAGTGCTGGCAGAGGAGATTCGCCCAATTCTCGGCCGTGCTGCCGTGGTCGAACTGTGAGCGGCACCGACATTTTTCTTGCCATCGTGAATCCGGCCGCCGGCGGAGGAAGGTGTCGCAAGCTCGTTTCAGAAGCGCTTGATCGTTTGCGGGCCGGCGGAGTCAAACTGAATGTGGTCGAAACAACTGGCCCAGGGCAGGGAACGCAGCTGGCCCGCGACGGCTACGCTCGCGGGTATCGTAAGTTTATCGCCGTGGGAGGCGATGGCACGTCATACGAGATCGTCAATGGAGTTTTCCCTCGGCCAGCACCGGACGAACCCGTCACGCTAGCGTTTCTTCCTCTGGGAACCGGCAACTCATTCCTGCGCGAATTCACCGATCGTGGAGTCGAACACGCGGTCGAGGCGCTGTTGGCGAACCGATCTCAGCCATGTGATGTCTTGCGACT
>Ga0209415_10017440_pt1 | contig 11422 bp, 15 predicted proteins | sample PeaSoiSIISIP2007_FD_187696 | JGI IMG/M metagenome (GOLD analysis project Ga0209415, IMG submission 187696) | Peat soil microbial communities from Weissenstadt, Germany - SII-SIP-2007 (SPAdes) (version 2) | ecosystem: Environmental > Terrestrial > Soil > Wetlands > Peat | place: Germany...
GCAGACCAGATCATGGCCTACATCACGGGCCACCGGAGTCACTGACCGGCACGCCGCGAATTAACCACCGGGATCCCCCGGTCTTCAAAACTGGTGAGCGCTGCGCTGTAGCGCTGGCGGGTTCGATTCCCGTCCGCCTCCGCGACGCCCTGACCTAGGCGGATGCCTCTGTGAGGCTCCGGCCCGGGTCGGCCCGCACTGTTCGGGCGCGGTTCTTGCATCACCGCTGCATCACAACGGGGCCGAGCAGCTGTTCGAGCGCGGCCAGATGACCACGCCTGCGCTTGTTCTACGAGCCGCCACGTACCAGGTTCGGTGCGATCTCTGCGACAAACCGCAGGAGCAGGGCCAGACCGACGTCATCACGTTCTTCGCGGGTGAGACGGAGGGCGAGCCCGTTCTGAAGTCGATGGACGTCTGCCGGGAATGTCGAAGCCGGCCGATCGCAGATCTGCTGGCCAAGCTCGGCGGGCTCGGGCACGTCTTCGGGGTGCGCCGCAATTCCGGGCCGGTAACCGGCTGACCGTCCCGCTGCGTCACAGCGAGCCCGGACGGCTATTCGAGCGCCAGTACTCGGCAGCCAGCTTCGCCGCAGCCTGATGGGCGGCGGGGCGCACGTGGTTGTACGTCCGCTCGGTCAGCTCCAGCGTGGAGTGGCCCATCCAGCTCTGCCGTACGCGGGCGTCGATGCCCGCCTCGCGCCATAGGCTGTTCGCGGTGTGGCGGCCCTCGTGCAACACGATCGGCGGCAGGCTCGCCTCGGCGATCAGCCCGCGGAACCGGTGCGTCAGCCGCCACGGTGCGAGCATGCGGCCGTGCTCGTCGGTGACCAGCAGCCCGGTCTCCTCCCAGTCGGCGCCCACAGCGAGCCGATCGGCTGCCTGCCGCTTCCGGTGCCGCCGCAGGGCCGCGGGCATGTCCGGGTCGGCGTCGAGCGGGATCGTCCGCTCCCCGGCCCGCGACTTCGGCCGGCCGACGACCTGGGCGCCGACCTGGACCGCGTTCCGGCGCACGCGGATGTCGTCGCCGACGTCGGCCAGCTGCAGGGCCAGGATCTCGCCGCGGCGCATCCCGAACCGCAGCGCCAGCCTGAAGCCGATCGCCATGCGCGGCTCGTGCTCCTCCGCGTAGGCCAGGAACGCCTGGACGTCCTCCGGACCCCACACGTCGGCCTCGTGGTCCTCGGGCGTCTCCAGCTCGACGCCGAGGCACGGGCTGTACGGGATCAACCTGCGCTTGACCGCCGCGTTCAGCATCGCCTGCAGCGCGGCGAACACGTGCTGGATCGTCCGCGCGCTGACCTTACCGTCAGGGCCGCGCCTGTTGGCCCGCGGCCGGAGCTTGCCTGATCGGATCGCGGCGAGCATCGCGTCCACGTGGTCGGCCCGCAACTGTACCAGCGGGATCGAGCCGAGCGCGGGCACAATGTACCCCTCCAGGAGGAGACGGTAGTTCTCGCGGCTGGACGGGCGCAGGCTGGCCTTGGACTCGAGCCACCGGTGTGCCCACGTGGCGACCGTAAGCTGTCTGTCGGCCAGGTTCGGCGCGGTGCCGGTGCGGATCGCGGGCAGTTCGTCGGCGAGCGCGGTCTCGGCCTCGGTGCGGGTGGCGAACCCTTCGCGGCGGAGCTGCTGGCGGCCGTGCCGCTGCTTCTCCTCGTCCCACACCTTCCCGAGGTCGATGGCGAACCCCCAGCGCTTGTGGCCGCGCTGGCTCCACTTCGGGCACTCGCCGGGCTGGTAGCGCCGCCCGGTCTGCGGGTCGCGGCAGCAATACGCGTACACCGATCCGCTCACTGGGCCAGCCCCCTCGCGAGCCCGGCTGGCAGCTCGTAGTCCCACAGGCCGAGGTCGCCCTTGGCGGGCACCGTGATCGGCCCGCCACTGCTGGGAGCGGGCCGATCACGGGCCGCGTGCCTTAGGCAAAGCGGGGACCTGACCACGATCCCTGGCATCTTCCGCAGCAGCCCGCCAACGTCTACCAGGCCCTAGTCGCCGAGGTGGTCGCGGTGCGCGGCCTGCCCCGGTCCAGGTCCAGTGCCGACGGCACGGTCTGGAGTTGCTTCCCCGACCACCAGCGCCTACGCAACTGGGCATTTCTACACCGAGCGCAGCTCAGTTACGGAAAGATGTTAGATCGACACTCGCTGCACACGCTGGTGCCTCTAGCGACGTCTACTAAATGCGAGAACGCGGCGCTGTCGCCGCGCTGGGGAGGGCATCGTGAGCGATCAGCCGCCATTTGACCCGTGGAAGCGTCAAGGCCAGCCTGAGTATCCACCGCAGCAGCCGTACGGCCAGCAATCTTACGGTCAGCAGGCTTATGCGCCGGAGCAGCCGACGTACGGCCAGCAGGACCTGGGTCAGGACCAGGACCAGCCAGGCTATAGGCGAACTGGTCAGCAGCCGTCTGGGCCGTCATTCACGCCGAGTCCGCAGTACGGTGCGCCGCCGGGCCAGCCGCAGTATCCGCCAGGGTCATATGGCCGGCCGGCTACCGGCCCATACCAGGGTCAGCCGCCGTACCAGGGCCAGCCGTACGGTCCACCCGGCGGCCAGCCGCCATACCCGGGCGCAGGTAACGGGCCGCCGCCGCGACGGCGACGGAAACGGCACCTGCTGCGGAACACCCTCGCTGTCATCGGCGGCCTGGTCGTCGCCGGCATAGCGATCAGCGTCGCCTCCTCCCACAGTGGAGGCGTCTCCACCACGCCGTCTGGCAGCTCCTCCACCGCAGGGTCAGCCTCCAGCCCCACACCGACAGCCAAGACCGCGACTGCCCGGCTCGGCTCGTACTTCGATGTGCAAGACGGCAGCGGCGACACCTACCGCGTAACCCTGGCGAAGATCATCGACCCGGCCCAGGGCGCTGACCAACTCAGCACGCCGGACACCGGCAAGCGGTTCGTCGGCGTGGTCTTCACGATAAAGGCGCTGAGCGGCAGCCCTCAGGATGAGGACGCCAATAACGACGCCGCGGTCGTCGGCAGCAACGGCCAGACCTATACCGCCGACTTCGACAACATCGCGGGATACACCAACTTCAGCAACGGCTCGATCAACGTGGCGCAGGGCAACACCACGACTGGAGTGGTTGTCTTCCAGGTGCCGGACGGGGTCAAGGTGGCGGAGGTCCAGTGGACGGCGAGCGGCGGATTCGGCTCCACGGTCCAGTGGGACGTACGAGCGTAATCACCCCGCAAACCGCTCACGGCCTCGCGGCGCCCGTCTTCGGCGTGCCAGACGCGGATCTACAGCCGGTGCCTACGAGTTTGGGTGATTGCTAGGCTCCGCGTTGCTGGAGGTAGCGGCCTCGGGTCTCACCGGGCATCACGGGTGGCGACGTCGGGGCCGTGCCGGGGGCGCGCCCTCCGACCCCCGGCACGGCCGTAGGGTGACCGTGCCAGGCGGCCGGGGCCACTCGCAGCGTCCTGGCGGCCCACTGCTGGCCAGCGCCCGGCCGTGTTGGCACGGCCCGTCTGGTGCGCGGCGCCTGGGGGTTAGCGCCGCGCGGGTCGGTAAGTCCGGGCCCTCGCTGCCGGGCTCACCGTCGTCCGCGGCGTCCAGCGACTCGAGCTTGTCCAGGAGCGCCCGGAGCTCGTACCGGGTGATGATGGTCTGGCCGCCCTTCTCGCGGATGATCGCCTGCCAGTACGGGCCGAGGTAGAGGATCTCGACGCCGGGGTGGGAGGCCTCGTACTCCAGGCGCCTGGGCACTTGGTCGACGTAGCCAGGGTCGCCGCTGACCATCATTTCTACAAACTATCTGATCCGCAGTGCTCCTGTGAAGCTCTCTAGAGCATTACTAGAGCTACCTGGATCATTTACGCAGGTCAGCGATAGCTATGGTGCTGCTGTGAGTGATCTTGAGGCGCAAGGCGGCCGAGACGCCGACCTCGCCTACCTCCGGGTCGCCGACGACATCGCCGCGCGGATCACCTCCGGCGAGCTGACGCCCGGCGCGCGCCTCCGGTCCGAGCGGGACCTGGCCGAGCGCTACGGAGTCTCGTATGGCACCGTCCGCCGGGCCATGCAGGTACTCCGCGACCGTGGGCTGATCACCACCATCCACGGCCGCGGGACGTTCGTCAGTTCGTCAAGCTGACCCCGCTCAGCGACGCCCTGCTGTCGGAGTTGTCCCCGAAGGTGATCCGCGGCCGGATACACCGTGGCCGAGCAGTCCGCCTGGGTGGACGACCAGTATGCGGTTACGTGTGCTTCTTGGGGCTCGGCCCGATCTGGTGCGGGTCCCCGGCACACCGGACCGGTCGCGAGCGCGGTCCGGCAGCGCGTAGGCGTTTCTACACTTGGTGTCCGTGAATCACGAGAAGGTCGTAATCCGGAACCGGGCCGCACTCCAAGCCACCATCAAGTCGGGATTCAAGAAGCTGCAGGCTCCGAAGTGGGAGCCGGCAGCGCGGTCGGAGGCGGAGGCCGAACTCACCCCCGCCGAGAGCCGGGCGGACGGCAGCCCGTGGGGGGAGGACCCGGCGCGGACGGCCTACGCGGCGGCGAACCTGATGATGACCGGTGTGCTGGAGAACCTGGCCGCCCTGCACCAGTTGGTGAATGACCAGATGCCGGTGATCGGGCCCACCGTGGTGGCCCGCTCGACGATCGAGATCTCCTCGGGCGCCTGGTGGCTCATGGAACCAGGAATCGGCGCGCGGGCCCGGGTGTGCCGCGAGCTCGTGCTCAGCCTGACCAGCGCCCGGCGGGCGAAGCAGCTCGCGACCGACTTCCGGAACACGGGGTTCGACGTCAGCGACGCGATCAAGGAGGCCGAGCAGCAGGAGGCCAATGTCCTGCAGCGGATCACCGACCTGGCGATCACCGCGCCCAGTGGAGGCTACATGCCCACGATCGAGGGCGAGACGGCCCCCGACGCCACTCACGGGACGGCGGCGATGCTCAGGTCGGCGATGCCGGCCAGCATCCCGGGCACCTCGATCTACCGGACGTACTCGGCGGTGACGCACGGCGAGATCTACGGGTTGATGAACTTCATGGCGCCCGGGGTCACCTCGGACGGCACGAAGATCTTGCACTGGCACCTGCCCCCGGACGTGCTGAACAGCACGATCCAGATGACGATCTCGGCGTTCGGCCAGTCCTGGCGCCGTATCAGCAACGTCATGGACTGGAGCAAGATCGACATCGACTTGTGGGAGGTCAAGCTCTCGAATATCTACCGGGGACTGCGGGAGTAACCCCTGGCGTCCGCGGCTGCCCGGGGCGAGCCCGGGTGCCGCGCACCGGACCGGACCCTGCGCCAGTTGGCGGGTAGTTGGCCTGAGTGGGCGTGCAAGGAGAAGCCGGGCCACCCGCTGGCCGGCTTCTCCTTGCTCCCCTCCTTGCCCCTCGCCGATCCCGCCAGTCTTCAGCCCTCCCTGCCGCCCTCGAACCGGCGGATCACCAGGTCTCCCGCCATCAACCGCCGCGGCGCGCCCTCGAGTGACAGCCACGCCGCACGCCCCAGCGCTTCCACGAGCCCCTCCAGGGTGCGCGGGAAAGTCTCCACAGGATCCTCTGTGACCTCACTAACAACAATATACACATCTTCAACATAAGCATGCTAAGACACACAACCCTCATTCAGTAGACCCAAGCCTCACCGGCCAGGCTGCGCAATCGCGCCGACCGGTAAGGCCGCGGGCCGCTTCGTTAGCCCGAGAACGGCGGCCTGTTCGCGTTCGCCCTCCGTCGGCGGCCTTCCTCGATCCATGCCGGGATAGCCTCGCGGTCGGCGCCGGCCTTGCGGCACAGGCCCGCCGCCTGGTGCCCGCGCGGCTCGTACAGCTGTCCCTCGGTGGATCCGACCTCCAGGCCCGCGACCTCGGCTAGCAAGTCCGCCCGAGCGCCTGCGAGCTCGCGCAGCTCGGCCACCGCGGCGGCTTCCTCGGCTTCGGTCAGCTCGCGCCACCTGACGTGACGCCGGGCGGTGCCGGATATGCGGGCGACGAGGATACGGTCAGCTTCCGGCCGCTTATCGATCACGCGTTCTAGTATTACAGGCCAGCGCTCGGCGGGTCGTCGCCACCAGCTCGGTGTTCGCGTAGTACACGCCGTTCGATCGCCTTCAGCTCATCGACCTCGGCGTCAATCTGCCGGGCTGCGCGGCGGAACTGCTGCCGGGTGGGGTTCTGCAAGCCGGTGATCCGCTGCCTGATCCGGCGGTCGAACTGGCGCGCCTGGCGAACCTCCGCGGTGGTCTCCCTCCCCTGCTCGCGCATGTCGCGCCACGAGTCGCGCATTTCCGGCCAGAGCGAGGCGTAGTCGCGGCGGACCTGCGCCCAGAACCCGCTCCACCTGCCTGCTGCACCATCACGCTTCATCGCTCACGCTCCATTCATCACCCTCAGTGCGGGGATGGTAGCAGTGGCCGCGAGACCGGACGCTGTCCTCGCGGTTATCAACCTGGGGCTGTTCGGAGGGCAGCGCCTGGCGGATGATGGCGGCCTGCTCGGCGGCGGGAAGGCCGTGGAAGTGGATGTGCACAGGGGCGACCGCCTGGCGCGGCGGCGATGGAACCACGGCGGGCGCGATGACGGGCGCCGCGAGCTGGACGGGATGCCGGGGATTTCCAGGCTCGGGGAGGCCTCCAGGACGGGGTTTCGGGGATTGCTGCGCATCATCACTCACTTGTCCTCGTCCAGGTCTGCGGTCGCCCGCGCGGCGAGGGCGCGGCGCAGGTCCGCCGGGTCGAGCAGCGGCGTGCCGCTGCTGTTCACGACCCGGACACCCTCGGCGGCCAGATCCCGGGCGAGCTGCGCGGCGGTCAGCTGCTGGTACCGGGCCCACGCCGGGGCCAGGCCACGCAGCAGACCGACCACATCGCGGAGCTTGACCCGCTCGGCGCCGAGCACCTCGTCCAGGTCGGCGAGCAGGTCACGGGCCTGGATGGCGGCTCGGGCGCCTCCGGTTCCGGGAACGGGGCGGCCGAGTCGGGCTATCTCCGCGAGCGACCGCACAATGATCGGCGTCACCTGGTCGTTGCCCTTGGCGACGTCAAGGAAGTAAACCTGCACGATGTCCGACCGCTCGCCGCTGAACCCCTTGACCAGCGCGGTTCCCCGGTCGGTCCCCGGTATCAGCTCCGTTGCCCGGTGTCCTGCAGCGTAGGCGCCCTGGCCGAGCAGCGCGTCGTTCGCCACGTGGTCGCCGACTGCGAACGCGATCCCGTTGGAGCAGTTCCGGGTCACGTCGCGGGGCATGCTGTCCTTCGTCGGCGCCTGGGTGCTTACGATCAGGTGGATGGCCCGCTTGCGGCCCAGCTTCACGATGTCGACGAGCAGGCCGGATATCTCCTTTCCGTACACCGGGTGCATGATCGCGACGTGGGCTTCTTCCAGCAGGCATGCGAGCGGGTGCAGGCCGACTCCGGCGCTGGCCAGCTCGCGGGTGACGGCGGGCACCTCGTAGTCGATGAGGAGCTGGCCGCGGGTCTGCACTTCGGCGCGCAGCTCGAGCAGGTCGTCGCGGATCTGTCCGATGAACTCGTCCTCGGCGCCCATCACGTAGCGGGAGCACCGCGGCCGAAATGCCTCGAAATCGAAGTTGGTGTCGGGAACCCAGATCCGCAGTTCCGCGGTCGGGTCGAGCGCCGCGCCGGCCATGATGACCCGTGCCGCGCTGCTTTTGCCCTGCCCCGGCATGCCTCCCGCGATGGTGTTCCGTTCGGCGAGCGGGGCGCCGATTGGGTCGCCGCGCAGCGTCCGCCCGAACGGCACCGGCTTGAAGAAGTCGGCCTTGCCCTCGGTGAGCAGCGGGTACGGCCCGGCGCCCTCGGCGAGGGCGCCTTTGTCGGCAACCCACAGGTCGACGATCCCGGCTTCGCTTCCCGTGGTCGGCCACACTTCCTTGGCCAGCCGGTACAGGCCGGTCGCCAGGTCGGCGCGCCGCCGGGCGATCCGCTCGGCCGTCACCCCGGAGGGCAGGCGGATCACCGCGTGGGTACCGCGGCCATCGCGGCGGCACGGGACGAGGTACTGCAGCGGCAGCCTGTCCTTAAGGTAGGCCGTGATCTGCGGGATGCGCAGCGCGTCCAGCGCCTTGGCGATCGTGGTCTCGTCGATCGACACGTCTGCGTCCGGGTCGGCGGACGTCCGCGCCCACACGGGACCGGAACCGGCCGCACCCCGGCCTGCCCACCACAGCGCGCCCAGGGCGATCCAGGGCAGTCCCAGCACGATCGGACCCCAGGAGACGGAGAACACTACAGCCACCCACAGGGCGATGTTCGCGACCACCTTGAACGGGACGGCCACCTCGACGATGTGCCCGGTCGCGATGGCCATCAGCGTGCCGATGGCGGCCAGCACCAGGACCAGGCCGAGCAGCAGCTTCGGCAGATGCAGCAGCAGCTCGACGGGTACCCGGATCGCGTCCACGCGGCGCTGGTGCCGGTCCTTGCGGAATGCGGCAAGCCTGGCTTCCCACTCCAGTGCCGCCTCGTGGTTACCGGTCGCCTCCGCCATGCGCAGCCAGGTTTCATACCGGGCGGCCGTCCTGCTCACCCACAGGCGCCTCGCCACGACTGCGGCGCCGAGCGGGATATACCCCAGGTGCCGCCCGGCCGCCTTCGCGTGCTCGTGCTGCGCGACGACGCGGACAACGTGGACGACCCGGGCGGCCCCGGTGGGCGGCGGGTCGTCGACCACAACGCCCTCGATGACGTCCTGGTCGATATCGTGCGTGGCGCGGACGGCGGGCAGGTTACGTTCGTCGCCGGAATCTTCCGGCCACGGCCTCTGGTCGGCCATGATGGGAGTCCCTTCGGGGAAGTGCCAGCGGCGGGCCAGATGCCCTAGGAAGCGAAGCCCGCCGCTGGCGGCTTATAGGTTGTCGGGCGGGTCCGGTTCGGGTGCGTGTCCGTTGGATCCGGCGAGCACGCGGGCGCGTAGTTTCGTCGTCTCGGCCCGGGTGAGCCGGAACTGTGTCACGAGCTGGTTGACCGACCACGGGTTGCCAGCGGCCACCGTAGCGCGCAGCGAGGCCTCGGCTGAGGTCTCGGCGGCACTCAGAACGGGCGACGAAACCGTGCCGGGGGGTCCGGTCTGCGCACGCCTCGCCGACGCTCTGACCAGCATCATCAAGAGCTCGTAGGCGCCGACGAAAGCGACCGCGGGCCATGCGGCCCACAGTGCCCCGGACAGGCCGAACGCGACACCGTAGGTGACGTTCGCGGCGAGCGTGACGAGGATGCCGGTACCGAGCAGGCCCCAGGCGAGCTTCGGCGCATCCTCGAGGTGCCGGGCGGCGTCGAGTACCACCATGCTCGCGGCCACGATGATGCCGTCGATGGCGACCGGGTACAGGTGACCCCGGACGCTGGTCTCCCCGTGGCGGGTCACTACGTCCACCGCGTGCCAGTAGCTGACGTAGGCGGCGACCCCGGCGACGGCAACGACAGCGAGCACGGTGGCCAGCCGGACGAGCCCGTCTCCGGGCAGCCTAGGCGGCCGGGCGGCGCGGGCCTCGGCACGCTTCCGTCGTTCCTCGGCCCGCACGACGGAGATGTCCCGGGCGCGGTGCAGTTGCAGGACGCTCGGGCCTTCCCGGCGTAGCCACCGCGGCCGTTTCATACCGCCACCGTCCGCGGCCGCAGCCGCAGGCCGTCGCGCAACAGCATCCGGGCCAGCCACAAGGTGAGCGCGGCGAGCGCGAGCACGACGATGGCGGCGACGAGCCACAGCACCGGCACCGACACGGCGGCGCCGTGCACGGTCATAGTGAGCCGGGTCCTGGCCGACACGATCAGGCCGAGCAGGATGAATACGAACGACGGGGGAGCGGTCATCGGAGACTCCTCAAAGCTTGCCCGGTGTACGTACACCAAGCTACCTTTGGTGTACGTACACCGCAAGGAGGCTTCGTTGAAATCGGTACGTACACCCGGCAGACTGGGCGGCATGCCGAACCGGCCGCGGACTCAGCACCGCTCTGTCCGCGTCAGCGACGAGGACTGGGCCGACCTCGAAACGGCCACCCGCGCGGTCGGCTCTGACCGCGGAACGGTGATCAAGCAGCTCGTCCGCTGGTACCTACGCCGACCCGGCGCGAAACTTCCTGAACGGCCGACGCTCGCGCCCCGCCCAGCCGGTGGGCAGCAGGAGGAGTGACGGAACAGCCAGTTGGCGCGGCTGCAACTGCTACGAATGGCACCGGGTCGCCGGTCGGCCACTAGCGCGGGCTGGCTGCCTACCTCCTGACGGCCAGGACGACGGTGAGGGCCACCAGAACGGCGGTCAGCGCGGCGATGATCACGGCAACCCAGGTCGCGACCTTCCGCCCGAGAATCGTCTCAGCGGTCAGGGCCTCTATGGCGACCTTTAGCCGACGCTGCATCTCCATCTGGTGCTTGGCTCCAGGGATGCTGGGGTCCGTGGCAATCAGCTCGACGTCGGAGAGGTCGCTCAGGCCGCGGACACCGTCGACGTTCATCGTCCGGACGGCTTGCCGGAACTGCTCGTTCTGGGCGTGCCGCGCCCGGAGCCAGGATCGTATTCTGCTGGTCACTGGCCCTCTACTTCGGCTTGTTCTGCTTGTTCCAGATGAGCACCGCGATGGTCAGCCCGAATCCGATGACAGTCAGGCGGTGATCCACGGCAGCCCAATCCTGTTCCGGCACGACCAGGAGCCTCCACGTCGCAATGGCCACGAGCACCAAGGCGAGGATCTGCCCGATGCTCCGTTCAGCCTGACCGCTGGGGGGATTCTCCACCTTCCCCTGCCCGGAGACGCGCATCGGGCGCATGGCGATGCTTCCGCTGGCGGTCACCGTGGCGGTCGCGGTCATGACGGGCGTAACGGTCAGCGAGGCGGTTTGCTGGTGAGCGACCGGGTGTGGCGGCGAGAGTTCGCGCATGGCGGCACCCACGGCACGCACTAGTCGCTGCTGGAACAGCGGCACAGGACCGCTGCTCGTCGTGTCCTGGCGGGCACCGGTTAGGAACTGCTCGGCGACCCGGACGAGCTGCTCGATCTGGCGCCGCCGTTCCTCCCCGCCCTTGGCCAGCTCGGCCAGCCAGTCCGGCTCGTTCTCCTCGCTCATCGCGTAGAAACCCTACGTGAACGGCCCGGGCGGCCGCAGCAGTCGGAACGCACGACCTACTGATGCCGCGCTGGGACGTCCGGCGCATATGTCAGACGAGACCCGGCGGGCGCGGCCCCGCTGATCACTCGGCAGGCGTCGGCTGATCGGGCTTGTTCCTGGTGAGCTGGATCAGGTACACCACGATGTAGACGATTAGGGCTGCCAGGCTCAGGGCGAACGGGTAGAACACCCACCGCACCGGCGCCAGGTCGTGCGGGCCCTGGCTCATGACCCACAACGGCAACGCAACGCCTAGGGCCGTGAAGACGATCAGGATGCCGACGCCCCACCAAAGGCGCACGTCGGGCCGGATTATTTCGGCGTGATC
>Ga0209415_10017441_pt1 | contig 11422 bp, 8 predicted proteins | sample PeaSoiSIISIP2007_FD_187696 | JGI IMG/M metagenome (GOLD analysis project Ga0209415, IMG submission 187696) | Peat soil microbial communities from Weissenstadt, Germany - SII-SIP-2007 (SPAdes) (version 2) | ecosystem: Environmental > Terrestrial > Soil > Wetlands > Peat | place: Germany...
CTAGGGAAGACGAGCACCGGGAGGCCAGTGAAACTTCGATCCTCGTTTTGCATACTCGCATTTTTCGCGGCGACGCTTGCAGCGCAGGCGCCCAAGTCTCCGCCGGCAACCGAGCCGGACGCGCGTTTCAAAGCCGACGTCCTTCTGGTAGTGGCCCACCCGGACGATGAGACCGGGGTGTCCGCTTATCTGGCTCAGCTTCTCGATCAACACAAACGCGTGGCCGCAGTCTATCTGACCCACGGCGAGGCCGGTCATAACAATATGGGGCCGGAACGGGCGATTGCGTTGGGGGCAGTGCGAGAGATGGAGTTGCGGCATGCGATGACGAAGGTTGGAGTTGAAAATGTGTGGTTTCTGGATGGCCGCGATACCCCCAGTCAGAATGTTTTGCAATCGCTGGCGAATTGGCACAATGGAGCGGCGTTAGAAGAAGTGGTTCGCATGGTGCGGCTGACACGCCCGGAGGTGATTCTGACCTGGTTGCCGGGATTTTTCATCGGAGAAAATCACGGCGATCACCAGGCTTCGGGCGTGCTCGCGACGGAGGCGTTTGATACGGCAGGCGACCCCGCGGTTTTTCCGGCTCAGCTCGCAGCTCCTGTCCGCGTCAACGAAACCCTGCTCGAAGGGTTGCGGCCCTGGCAGCCCAAAAAGATTTACTACTTCTCCGATGCGCAGGAGCAAGACCAATTCAAAAATACCGGTCCGGAGTATCCGACTACCGGGGTTTCGCCCTCGCGCAAGGTGCCGTATTGGCGGATCGCAATGGAAGCGTTCGAATTTCACCTTACGCAATACCGCAGTTACATCGAAGGCCTGGAAAAAAAGGACGAACAGGAGCAGGCGAAAGATTGGGGTGATCCAGTGCAGCTGACTTTCGGCAAATCGAATGTCGGTGGGAGCGCCACCGGTGATGTTTTCGAGGGGATCACGCCAAGAGAGATCGGGTTTGTCCGACGCGTGGAAGAAGTGCCGGAGGCGTCATCCGGTCTTTCCGTAGAGCTTGCTGGTCCCTGGGGTTTCTACGCAATCTTCAGGCGCGCCCACGGCCTTCAGCAGCTGCCCCAGGCTCCTGTTCCCGAGATCGCAATCGCGTCGGGCACAAGCTTGCAGATTCCTTTAAGTTTAGGGAACAACACTGCCACGGCTAAAGAATTGACGCTGTCGCTAAGCGCACCCGAAGGATGGGTCACCCAGAGCGGAAACGGGAGCTACACGCTCCGTGCCGGAGAGCGGTTACCGGTACTGGTTACACTAGACTCGCCAAAAACAGTTGAAGGCAAGGTTGACGAAATCGTTTGCCGCGCCCAAGCCGATGGACAAACGATCGAGACGATCAAGTTGCATGTGCGAAGACGGTCAGGGGGCCTGCCGCAGAATTAAGCGCAGCCGTGGGGAACAATCCCGTAAGCCACCGCGAAACATTATTTCTTCTTGCTGCCGAAAAGGCCCATGATCTGATTCACTTGATTTTGTTGCTGTCCCGGCTGCTGGCCTTTCTGTCCTGTGACTCCTCCCAGGATCGAGGAGGCGCCGCCCAGGGGATTGTCTGCAGTGGGCATCAACCCCTTCAGTTTCATCTGAGCCATTTTCTGAACATCGGGCGTAACTTTTGGATTCTGGAAAGTACCGCCCACAATTGCCGGTATCACAAGCTCCCCCTGACTATTTGCCAGCGCAGCGCTCATGTAGTTGCCACCTGCGGCGCCACCTAACTGCTGGGTGAAGGCTTTGCTGAGCACGGCGGTCAACTGCATATTCAGGATTTGGGTGGCCAGGTTAGCGGTCCCGACTGCGCCTACATTGCCGATATCGAGCGTGGCTTGCAGATTGTTGGTTTGGGCGATCCCGTTCTTCACCAGAATCGTGCCCGTCATTTTCTGGATGTTGGTGTAGCCCTGATCCTTTCCCGCCTGGCCAGAACCAATCATGGACAGCAGTTGGTGCGAGATGTCCACGCCCGCATAGCGCACGTTGTTGAAGTTGACGTTGATGGTGCCGTTCAGCGCTTTCACGAGCTGGTCGGAGCTCATGGACTGCACCGGACCGGCGGCATGCATATCGACGGCGAGATTTCCCGCGCCGCTAATCTTGTCTAGTGAGGTCACGCCGTAAGCTTTCGCCATCGCGAGCAGATCGGGCAATGCCGCCTGCGGAGCGCGCAGTGTGGCATCGACCTGGGGCGAATTGGAGGTGTAGTCCTTCACAGAGAATTGAACCGCCGCGGTGGTTCCACCGGACGTGACATTAAAGTTGTCGGAATGGATTTCGGTCGGACTCAGCGCGATGTTCACCGCCTTCACAGCGACCGGCTTGGCGATTTCCTTGCCGGAGACCTGGATGTTCTGGCCCGCGAGAGTCCCGTTCAGTGCTGGCTTATCCGCAGCGCCCGTTGCTTTTATGTCAGCGCTGATCTGTCCATTCACGGTAGTGCCGGGAGCGAATGCGATTCCGGCTGCCGCGGCCAGCCGTGCGATTTCCGCGATGGATACATTGTTGGCTTTCAGGTTCACATTGAGCTGTGCTGGCGTGGGCTTGGAGTTCATTGTGCCGCTGACGGAAAGAGGAGTCGGCCCCAACTTGATTGCACCCTTGTTGATCGTAAGCAGATCGTTCGGGAGGTCGTCGCTGACATCGTAGTCCATGTTGATCGGATATCCCACATCGATGCCGTGCAATCGAGGCTTTTCTAAATCCATTTGTCCCTTGGCCGAGAGTTTCCCATTTTCACTCGCAATATCCGTGTGCCCAGAAAGCACACCATCGGTGTTAACCAGCGCCGGACTCTGCAGGAACTTTTGAAGTCCGGCGATCTCAACTCCTTTTAAGTCGAGCGTACCCTTGAACGGCGTTGCAGCGGGATTCGCATGCGAGAGTGGGCCACCTTTGCCTTTTAAGCTAACTTCCTGGCTTCCCGCGCCGGGAAGGTGCACTGAAGCGTCGAGATTGAACGGAGAGTCGGGTGCGAAGTCGGTAAGCTTGAGATTGATGTGATCGTAAACGGTTCGCGGCTTGCGGTCCTGCAGATCAGTAATTGCGACCAATCCGTCGTTGATTGTCAGTTCACCGAGGGAGAATTGCTGCTGGCTGGACGAAGACGAGGGCGCTGCAGGCGTTTGCTGGCCAATTGAGGCGAAGTTCCACACCCCCTGCGCATTCTTAATTAGCTCGACACTCGGACGCTCGAGGGCGAGCGAATCTATTTGTACGGACTTGCTCAGCAGGGGAAGCAGCTTGACGGAAACGCTCAGCTCCTGGGTTTGGACGAATGCGCGAGTACTGAACTTGGGATCGTCCGCGATCGCTAGATTGTATACACGAAAGCGGAGAGGGAATAGTCCGAGTTCCATGTTGCCGAGCGCAACTTTTCGATCCAATTGTTGCTCGAGCTTTGTCTGGACCGTGCCCCGGTAGTCGTTAGGATTGAACGTGGCCACGAATATGCCCACAGCGAGAACAATAACGACCACTACGATTCCGATGACAATTGCGATCTTACGCATGGAAACCTCCATTAGCGACTTGGTTTCTGAACCAGCATTTTAGACTAGAGTGGCCGCGCACAGTCAGAAACTGGTGGTCTTGCCGGATCAAGCCAGAGGATACTTCAAGCATACTCTTCCCGAGCCGTGGGTGAGCTATCCCCCATTGTCAGACGGCGAAGTTGATTCGACTCCGGGTTGTGCAGCGGGGCAGGTTTTTGTTTCGGCGTGGTGTTGGCCTCAAACGACTGGAGGGTTGATCCTGCGGTTGTATTCCTGTTTCCGGCGATGCCAGTTTTCGCTGGAGAGGATTCGGGGTCCCGCGTCTATCAGCCTGGGCAACATTTCGAACACCGATACAGGAGTCCACTTCGTCCCTTCGCGGGTCCGGTATCCTCGTCGATTCAGTTCCTCCGCGATCGAAGAATACGGGCCATCCTGGATGATCAGCTCCATCATCGCCTGGAGCGCCTCATTTTCACTGCGGTCTTCAATAAGGGCTGAACAGTCGGGGGCGATGCGCAAGCCAAAAGGCGGGTCTTCCTGGTCGCGCTCTTCGCCTGCTTTAATCTCTCCCGCAGGCACGTCACGTTCCCACTCGAGCGCGATCAGCCTCCAACCCTGATTTTGGAGCTTTTGAATTTCGTCCCAGGTGAGCTGGCCGGATGCAGACTGGCGGATGCGCTCGGTTCGATGCATAGAGTATCCCCCTCGAGGCAGAGTAACGCCTCGGAGGACCAAGCATTAATTTTGCCGTTCAGCCGGAAAATAACCGCTTGCTGTTCAACTACATTGCGACGCGAGAAACCGAATCTTAGGTTTCGAACGTCCATTTGTGGGATTTCGCGTCCGAAATCGGAGAGTTCTTTTGCAGCAAAAGGGCAGGAGTCCGCGTTGCGAGACTGGTTAAGCAGCCCGAGCGCAGACTCCCGATTTTTCGCAAAGTAACTCTTTGTAGCAACTGCTCACTGCTCGATAGGACCTTTAAGATCTTTCGAGCGTAGGACGAACTCTACATGTCGTTCCCGGTTCACACGAACGGTTTGGTACAGATCCATCGACTCGAGCGCGACCAACTTCTGTTCTCCGCCCGAACTCAAGCAATGGAGCTGCCCCGCTTCGACCCAGTAGTCCTGAGCCAGCCAGGCGGCGCCGCCCTTGAGAACGATGACTGTTGCTTGGTGCTCGGGCGACTGCAACTCCTGGTGTGCAACGGGCTGTGGCTCCGGCGGACGCTGTACGAAGCTAGCCTGCTGCAGGGTTGCGGTTTGCCCTCGCGGAGCCAACGACGCCGGCGAGTAGATTACAGATGAAGATGCGTCGTAGCGGCTTGGAGAAACCCACGGAGGCATGGGGACCGAGGCCCTCGCGTTTGATGCCGACAGCGGAACCTCGATATCTTCAAGCAGACGCAAGGTCAGCCGCGCTTCACCTTTGAAGGCCGGGTACGGCCCACGGTTTGGTAGGGTGAGGATCTTGACCGGCCAGAAGACGGGCACCGCCCATAGCGCGGCATCCCTCTTCGGATGGCCCTTGCTGTGAACCTTTCCCTCGGCGTCGACTTTCAGATGGGGTGCTGAAATAACTTTCGCAGCTAGTGGGTAGACCTGAGCACCGGGAAGGATGATGCGATCAAAATCGATCTCAATCCAACCTTTGCCCACAAAGTGTCCAGGGTTTTGATAGTCCTGGAGGTGGCCGCTAAGTTCCGCCCCTCGGGGAAATATCGAGCGCCCGAAGGCCGAGATGTGTCCCAGGTAACAAAGCACAGGATCGCCAACCTGGGCGGTTTTGGACGAGAAGCTGGGTTCATCCAAGGTGCACTGCAGAAGCGTTCCGGCGGGAATGAGCTCATCGCTGCTCACAGCTCGAGCCAAGATACTGGCCGAAACACACAGAAGAACTGTTAGAAGGAAATACTTTCGGGTCATACGAGCGTCTCCTCGGGATCTTCGTTAAGGAGCGCGCCCCATGCCGCACTGCCGCAAAGCGGGGGAATCTTACCACGGATAAGGATGGAAAACCAAGGCTGAAAGAATGTTGTTGTTGAGTTTCTAGCGTTGACCGGGGCGGGTCCTAACGGTGGTTAAGGTCATATGCCACCGCAAATGCCGATGCCCCAATGTTCAGCATAGGGGTAAGTCGCTCTAACTGATGATGCCCCGTTTTGTGGAAGAAGTAGCTGAGCCCGATAATTCCGGCGGTTTCGCCCGCGAAATTGGCCGCCAAGCCTGCCGTGCTGCCGCTGAAAAGGCGGGTCACAGGGTTCAGTTCCTTTCCGCCATTTTGCAGGATGGAGCGGGTCAGCGCGAAGTCAGCCGCGCTGAGAGCAGCGACGGTCGTGAATAGAGCCCGATTCTCGTTATCCCAAAATTTATGAGAGCTAGGAGCCCCGGGCAGCAAACTGGCGGCGGTCGGCGAGGCTGTCACGGCGCCGGGACCAAGCGAACCTGCATCGGGTGCAGTTGGTCTGGACGGAGCCGAGTTTTCAGGAAAGGAGGGAGGTGGGCCATCATTAAGTGCAGCAATGGAAACCGCTTGAGCAAGGCCCGCGCCGCTCAAAAGAACCATCAAAATCAGGCTTTTAGCACCCCGCCCAATCACTACTGATAAGAAACCTATGTCCACGAATTGCAGGTATCTCATTGGCTCTCGGCTGACTTGCTATCCCTTCCACCGCAATTCTGCAGCCTACGAGCATTAATTCTTATTAGTGCTTTACTATCGCGGATTCAGGAATTTGCGCAATTGAGGCATATCGATAGTCGAAAGAATGTGTGCAAACTCTTGCACAAGAAGGTTGTCCCTTTTAGTTCGGGAGTCAGTGGAACAGACTCCCGCAGCCGAGAGCAAAGATGCCGGAGGCTCGCCCGTACGAGAGGTAAACTGCTGTGCTGGCAGGGCAAGCGAGTAGGGGCTGGGTTAAGGGGGCGTGGTTGAGATCTAAGATCGGGTCGAGAATCGGTTTGGGAGCGCTCGCGTTGGCGATGGCGTGGGTGAGCTTTCAGCTCGGCACTCACCGCCATACCGGCACATTGCGGATGCTGGCTCAAGGCAAGCACTTCCTAAGCAACTCATTGACATCCACGGATTTGCAGCAGCGCAGTGCCAAGGCGTCAACCGGGCCGCAACATAGCGTCAACCTGTCCTGGAAGCCGAGCACGTCCGCTGTCGTTGGCTATAACGTGTACCGTCGCGGCACATCGGGCGTGGTCAAGGTGAATTCGGCGCCGGTCACCGGAACCACTTTCGTCGACAATACCGTTCAGCCGGGACAGACCTACTTTTACGTGACCAAAGCGGTGAACGCGAAAGGAACTGAGAGCACGCCCTCGAACGAGGTTCGAGCCGACATCCCGTCGCCCTAGATTTCGTAAGGAAAGGTCGGACCGCAGTCGGCAAGGGCGATCATCTCAGACCAATCGGCAAACATCACGGAATTGTGGGCTGAGCCTCGTTGGAGTAGACGCTTTCCTCGTCGTTGGAATTGACCGACGTGGTCACGTAATAGTACGTGGTTCTATCGGCGACGGATGTGTTCTTATAGGCGAGGTTTGGGTCCAGTACGGAATTGATCTTGTTGTAGGGCCCCCCCGACTGAAGGCCACGGTATACGTTATAGCCAATGACGTTCTGGGAGGTGCTGGCGTTCCACGAAAGATTGACGCTGTGACCCTGCGAGGCAGTGCCGACGCCGCTCACAGATTCAGTTGCGAGAGGATCGGTCCCGGAGACATCCATGAAGGATAGGGTGCCCGATGTCGCGCCAGTCGCTTGAGGGGTAAAGGTGACTAAGAATCGTTGGCTACCTCCGGGTGGAATCGTCAACGGGAATGAGAGTCCGCTCAGGACAAACTCCGGATTGCTGCTCGCAGCAGTAGAAATCGTTACCTGTGAAACTACCAGCGATAAGGGTTCCACTTTGACTCGCGCTGGTTCCTACCTGCACCGTGCCAAAGTTCATCATTGCCGGATCAACTGTGAGCTGGTCGTCATCGGCGCCTGTCCCCGTCAGACCCAACATCGGGATCTGGCTCTGATCCGAAACGTCCGAAACTTGCGAAACGAACGAAATGCTTCCATTGCTGGCACCGATGGATTGTGGTGCAAAGACGGCGCTGAAGGTGAAGCTCTCTCCGCTCGCCAGGGTCAAGGGAAAATCGAGCCCGATAACCGCGAATCCTGTTCCTTGCGCGGTGACCTGCAACAATGTGAGTTCGGATGCGCCCGCGTTAGTGATCGTAACGGTCTGGAACTTTCTGTGGCGGACAGCGACTTTCCCGAAACCCAGACTGGCGGGTGTAAAGATCAGATGTCGATTGGACGAATCCGGCTTGCCGGGGACAATGTCAGATCCCCGCGCGCGCGGAATTAATGCAAGCAGCATCGCGATCATGGCTGGAGCAAGGAGAGATCGAGACGTGCCGCGGGAGAGTCGCATGGCGCGAGTATTGTTGAGATTTATCGGCTAATAGGAAAGGTGCCGGTAGTACATCCTGAAAGCTTCCGAGCTGGAAACCGACGACCCTTGAACATATGTCCTTTCTTGTGAAATCCACGTAAGATTAAAGAAATAGATTAAGTTCTGCAAGGGGGGAAGCTCAGAAAGGGCGGGGGACGTTGCAAAGCCGACGTCCTCCTCGAAACTGTGGACCGAAGGCGTTGCCCCCGATCCACTTTCGAGAATGTACCGGAATTTCTACCGAGCGGAGAACTACGGTGGCGGAATCACAGCTGTTGTCTGATTAGAATAGCTGCTCTCTACGTTGCTCGAATCGACCGAAGTCGTGACGTAGTAGTAGGTCGTTCCATCGGCGACGGTCGTGTCGGTGTAAAGCGTGCTTGCGTCCAGAACCGAATTGATTTTCGAATAAGGTCCGCCCGACTTCACGCCACGATAAACGTTGTAGCCGATGATGTTGGTCGATGTGCTCGCGGTCCAGGAGAGATTGACGCTATGCTGCGGGGGAGGGGTTCCAGTGCCGGTGAAATCTTCGACGGTCGGAGAATTCGAGGCATTGCTGGCGAACGATACGCTGCCGGATGCCGCGCCAGTTCCGGAAGGTGTAAACGTCACGGTGAACTGCACGTGCTGCCCGGCCGGAATCGTAACCGGGAATGACAATCCGGTTACGGCAAAAGCTGAGCCGATCACATTATCGGAAGACACAATCACAGTCTGAGCAGTTGCGCTGAGCGTCCCGTTCAGTTGGCCATTCGTTCCCACGATCACATTGCCGAAGGCCAGAGTTGTAGGAGACACGGACAACTGTCCCTGGGGCACGGGCGTACCCGTACCGCTGAGCGGTATGGACAGATTCGGGTTTGACGCGTTCGAGACAATCGCAACAGTTCCGGTGAAATTTCCTGTGGAGGGCGGCGCGAAGGTCACGGCGAACGTGTAATGCTGTCCCGGCGTAAGCATCAACGGCGGGTTTAGCCCACTCATGGTGAATCCGGTCCCGGAGACCGTGGCTTGTGAGATATTAACGTTCACTCCGCCGGAGTTGGTCAGCGTTTCCTGGAGTTGCAAGTGGCTACCGACCTGAACGTTTCCAAAGCTGAGGCTCGATGGGCTCGGGGTGAGTGCACCGGCCGCCAAGCCGTTTCCGGATAGCGCAACGTTTACGGTGGAATTTGAAGCGTCGCTGATGATCGCCAGGCTCCCGCTGCTGCTGCCCGCGGAAGTCGGCGTAAAGGTAACGGTGAAGGACTGGCTCTGGCCGGCCGTCAGCATCAACGGCAAGCTCAACCCGCTCACGCTGAAACCAGTGCCCGTGGAGTTTACCTGAGTTACGGTCACGGTCGTTCCGCCAGAGTTGGTCAACGTCATGGGGAGGGGCTGATTGTTGCCAACCTGAACGCTTCCGAAGTTAAGGCTCGATGGACTTGGAGTAATAACACCCGCGGTCTGTGCGCCTCCGGAGAGCGCGATGTTCACCGTAGCAACTGAGCCGGTATTGACAATGGCCAGGTTTCCGCTGGCAGTGCCCGCAGACTGCGGTGTAAACGTAACGCTGAAGGGCTGGCTCTGACCGGCCGGCAGAGTTAGCGGCAAGGTCAACCCGCTCACGCTGAAACCGGTCCCCGTAGCATTCACCTGCGTGACCGTGAGGCTGGATCCCCCGGTGTTGGTCAGAGTCTCGGAAAGGGTTTGCTTGTAACCTACCTGCACATTTCCAAAGTTAAGACTGGAAGGGCTCGGCGCAAGAGCACCCTGGGTCTGTGAGCCTCCCGAGAGTGTGACATTCACTGTTGGAGTTGAGCCGGTGTTGGCGATGGCCAGGTTTCCGCTGACACTGCCTGTCGCCTGTGGAGCAAAGTTGACGGTGAAGCCCTGGCTCTGACCGGATGCCAGAGTTACCGGCAAACTCAATCCGCTCACGCTAAAGCCCACTCCGCTGGGCGTCACCTTGGTCACGGTGAGGGTCGAGCCGCCAGAGTTGGTCATGGTCGCAGGCTGGTTTTGGTTATTCCCGACTTTTACGATGCCGAAACTAATACTGGTTGGTGAGATTGCGAGCAGGGCCGGCTTGGTGTTGTTCGGCTGAGTAGTTGTAGTGGCCGCCTTGTTCGAGCTGGTAAGACCTTGGCAGCCCAACATTGTCACAAGAGCGAGAAGCAGAACAAGCGCATTCCAGCGAGCAGCAAGCTGTCTCATCATAGATGTCCCTGTTCCCTCTCCCCGATCTACTCATCGGGGTGAAAAGGTAGTCTGAGCGTCGACCGGAGAGTTGAATAGGTCGCAGAAGGACGTGCCAGCAACAGCCGAGGGCGGGTAACAGAACTTGCCTGAATCACTGCCAGGACTTAGCAATTGGACAACCCGTATTGTCCATAACAACGTACCGGTCACTTCGAATTGCCTGAGAAAAGACTGGCCGGTCCGAGCTCGAGACTTGGCCTCTCGGGCAGCGTCCTTTCGTGCTCTTTTGACTCAGGCGTAACCGCAATTAGCATCAGGGCCGGTTTCGGAAGTAACCGCACGCCATGGAAGAAATTAATCACGTTGCGCAATCGGCGCCTTCTCAAGAGCGGAAGTATCGCCGCTTCAGCTTGCAATATCCGGTTCACCTCAAGGTTCACTCTGCTGACTTGATGGTTGAGTTCGAAGCCATAAGCACGAATATCAGTATCTGCGGACTCCTCCTGGAGGCCTCTTCGTTGATTCCGCAACATACTCCCGTCAGCTTCACTGTAACCGTGAAGCACAACGAGCTTGGTCGGCCCATTCAGTTCGTGGGTGAGGGGAGAGTCGTGAGGGTCGACCCGAAGACAGCAGAGGAGGTCTTCGGCATCGCGGTGGAGTGTCAGAGGCCGATCACTCAAGTCGATGCTTATCCCGCAATTCGAAGTTAAGGTTGACGCGCTTCCTTAGGCTTTCTTTTTTCCCTCGAGCAACGCGCGCGCGGACTGCAACTCCTTGCGCGTAGCAGGATCGACCTTAGGGTAGGCTAGCTTCAGATCCTCCAGCGTTTCAACGATTGCCGCCGCCACGACCACGCGGGTGAACCATTTATTGTCCGCCGGTATCACGTACCAAGGCGCGTGCGGGCTAGCCGTATGGACGACCATGTCCTCGTATGCTTTCATGTAGTCGTCCCAGTGCTGGCGTTCGCGCACATCGGAGGCGGAGAATTTCCAGTTCTTTTCCGGATGATCCAGCCGGTCCAGGAACCGCTGCTTTTGTTCCTTCTTCGAAAGATTGAGAAAGAATTTGCGAACCACAGTTCCATTGCGCGAGAAATAACGCTCGAAGTCGTTGATGTCCTGAAAACGCTCTTGCCAAATATCCTTGGTCGTCAGAGACGGAGGAATTCTTTCGTTCTTCAACAGCTCCGGATGAACCCGCACCACCAGTACTTCCTCGTAGTAAGAGCGGTTGAAGATGCCGATCTGGCCGCGCTCCGGCGCACGCCTCATGGTACGCCACAGAT
>Ga0209415_10017442_pt1 | contig 11422 bp, 3 predicted proteins | sample PeaSoiSIISIP2007_FD_187696 | JGI IMG/M metagenome (GOLD analysis project Ga0209415, IMG submission 187696) | Peat soil microbial communities from Weissenstadt, Germany - SII-SIP-2007 (SPAdes) (version 2) | ecosystem: Environmental > Terrestrial > Soil > Wetlands > Peat | place: Germany...
ATTATTGCGAAACGGGAACAGGCCCAGCGGCTTGTTCTGATAGATATCCGTCTTGCCGATTTCGACGAAGCGGCCATACGCGGCGAGGATCGAAAGGCTGCGAGTAATGTATTCGCCGGGAAGAGAGTTGAGAACCACGTCAACGCCGTAGCCGCCGGTCGTCTTCATAATTTCGTCGGCGAAATTGAGGGAGCGCGAGTCCAGGACGTGCGAGACGCGCATCGATTTCAGATACGAGCGCTTCTCGGGAGTGCCGGCGGTGGCGAAAATTTCCGCGCCGGCATGCTGAGCCAGTTGCACGGCTGCAAGCCCCACGCCGCCCGCCGCGGCGTGAATGAGCACGCGCTCTCCGCGGGAAAGTTTTGCCAGATGGTGGAGAGAATAGTAGGCCGTGAGAAAGGCAATCGGAATCGTGGCCGCTTGTCCAAAGCTGAAAGCGAGCGGCTTGGCGACGACAGCGCGTGCGTCCGCGGTCGTGTATGCGCTGAAGCTGCCGTTCGCCACAGCGATTACTTCGTCTCCTGCCTTCATATCTGCGACACCAGAGCCGACGGCGGAAATGATTCCCGAGCACTCGGCGCCAAAGGGGATCGGCCCGCCGGGGTACACGCCTGCAGCGTTCATCACATCGCGAAAATTCAGGCCAGCGGCATTTACGCGGATTTCAACTTCGCCGGGCTGCAGCTCCGGGCGAGACGTTCCTCGCAGCAACAGGTTCTCGAGATTTCCGGGACGCGAAATATCCAGGCGGAATGAATCGGCGTCTGGAATTTCCAGGACTGCGCCGCTCGAGAGTTTGGGCGCGCGCGGCACGAGCCGGGCCACGTATCGAGTTCCTTTTCGGAAAGCAACTTCGCGCTCTGCGCAAGGAAGCGACAATTCCTCAGTCAGCGCGGCAAGTTCTCCGGCGCCGCCTTTGGGATCGAGGTCGATCCGCGTGCAGCCAAGCTCCGGATGCTCGAGATCGATTGATTTTGCCAATCCCCACAGAGGAGTCTGGGCCAGCGAGACGTGCGCGGGCGCGGACCCGGCGGCCTGCGCTCCGCGAGTGACGATCCACAAGCGCCGCTTTGAACCTTTGGCCTCGCGAACAAGGGACTGAACGAATTGCAGCGTGTCGATCCACTGCGTCTGCGCTTCGAGGATCGCATCCGGACGGGCGACGAGGTCGCAAAGATCGAGGCTCGAAAGGTGAACCACATTGGCGCAGCTGGCATAGAGCTTGAGATCCTGAAGATCATTTGGGCTCGCGACGGTGCAAGTGTGTCCCTGTGACTGAAGCTGCGCGGCAAGCGCCTGCCCAACACCGCCGCGATCGGCAAGAATGAACCACGAAGAGGCGTGCGAACCATTGGGATTCGGCGATGCGACGGGCCGCTTCGCCACCCAGGTGACGTCGTACAACAATTCGCCCGGATTCTCGCCCGCCTGTTCAGACATTTCACGAGCGACGAGCTTCACGCGAAAACCGAGGAGTTCACACGTGACGCAGCCATTTTCATCCAGCAGGCGGATGTCCGCCTCGAGAAATTCCGTTCCGAGACTGCTGCCCGGGCGAATGACCGAGTGGCTGAAGAGCCGCGCTCCCGGCCGCGCCAAAAATCGGAGACTCGCGACTCCGCTGGGGAGGTAGATCCGTTTCCGGCTGGGCCCTTGCGTGTCTTCCGGCAATGCAGCCGCGAGCACCTGCAGGCAGGAATCGAGCAACGCGGGATGAATCCACGCGCAATCGGAATTACCGTTGGTCTGGCAAACAGGAATCGTGGCGGGCGGAAGGCGCACTTCTCCGAGCGCCTCGCGCTCTCCGCACCACAACTGCTCGACGCCCTGAAAACTCGGGCCGTACTCCAGGCCGGCGTTACTCAGTGAAGTGTAAAGCTCCGCGGCTGCCTTGCGCTGCGGACACCGCGCCCGTATTTCATCGAGGCTAAATTGTTCCTCGGTGCAGCCAGCAAACTCCGCAGCCTCCATACGCATGTCGCCCGAAGCATGCAAGGTCCACGCTGCATTCTCGTGGCTGCCGTTGAGATTTGCGTTGGAACTGTAAATCTGGAACGAAGCGCTGCCGCTCGATCCCGGGGATGCAACGAGCTGCAGAGTGCGTGCCCCCGAGGCGGGAAGAATCAACGCTTCCTGGAACGCGATGTTGGATAAAACCGGGGAGCCCGCTCCAAGGAGTTCCGTGGCTGCCGCGCGCGCCATTTCAAGATAAGCGGATCCCGGCAAAACGATTGAGCCCTGAATTTTGTGGTCGCTCAAGTAGCGAAGGGTCTCGATTCCGATTTTGCTCTGGAACTGAGCCATGGGCAGTGCGGAGTTCACACGTTCTCCAAGCAGCGCGTGCGCCGGCTTCGCCGCCTTCCGCGTGCCGGATGCGTCGGGCGGATCTTCCCAGCATCGCTCTCGCTCGAAGGGATACGTGGGCAGAGGCACTTTCAACGGCTGGTAGGGTTCATCGAAGGCTTTCCAATCGACACTGGCGCCGCGGACGTACAACGATGCCAGACTCGCAAGCATGCTCTGCCAAGCGTCACGATCGCTTTCGAGCGAAGAAAGCCAGGTGGCCATCGTTCCCGGATCGGTGCTGTAACGCCTGGATCCCGAGCAGCCGCTGGGAGGCCCCACTTCCAGGAAATGGTCGTAACCCTGCGCCTCGAGCGTTTCGATCCCTTCTTCGAATTGCGCGCCCTGCAGGACTTGCAGCCGCCAATAATCGGCGCCGGGGATTTTGCCATCCGCCAAAAGTTTTCCGCTGAGGCCGGAAACGAATGGCACACGGGGCAATTCGAACTTCACGCTTCGTGCCGCGGCTTCGAACTCATCCAGCATTCGATTCCGTTCGCCGTCGTGAAGACCAAGCCGCAGAATGCGAGCGCGTTCGCCGACGAGCTTTAATGCGTCTTCGCAAGTTAAAACGCCGGAAACTGCCGCCGCCGCATATTCCCCGACGCCCGCGCCCAGCACGGCGTCCGGTTCAATGCTCCAGGATCGCCAGAGCTCCGCCAGAGCGAACTGCAGGGCAAAAAGCGCCGGGTCGCGGCGTTCCGCGTTGTTCTGTCCCGCGGAGAGCGCGTCAAGCAACGGCCCCTCCGGGTGCGAACCCAGAAAATGTGAGCAGCGGTCCATCGCTGAACGAAATACGGGTTGGGTGGCGTAAAGCTGGAACGCAGCGCCGGGATCGGAAACCTCATCGCCAAACAGAAAGGCAATGCGCGGCCCGTCTTTTCTCGCGGAGTGTCCGGCGCGCAGGACTGCCCCGGAACTTTCTGCCGAGCTTCCCGCCGCAAAGTCCGCGAGCGATTCACGCAATTGCTCTTTGCTTTCGACGACCACGGCCACCCGATGAGCGAAGTGCGATCTGCCCGCGTTTGCGGTGAAGCAGATGTTCATGAGGCCGTCTTCGGGATGCTCCGCAAGATGCTTCTCGTAGCGGCTCGCGAGGTTTTTGACCGCGCTCTCCGTCCGGGCGGAAAGCGTCAAGATATGACAGGGACGGCTCGGCAATCCTTCCGACCGGGACCTCGCCGGCGCTTCTTCGACAATCATGTGCGCGTTCGTGCCGCCAAATCCAAAACTGCTCACGCCTGCGAGACGCCGAGGCGCGCGCGGCCAGGGCTGCGGCGCGCTGGGAATGGCGATTCGCGTGCCGGCAAGGGAGATGCGCGGATTGAGTTTAGTGAAGTGCAACTGGCCGGGAATTTCATCATGCTGAAGGCATGCCAGCACCTTGGCCAGGCTGGCCATTCCCGAAGCGTTCTCCAGGTGGCCGATGTTGGCCTTCACGGAACCCATCAGGCAGGGAGGATCCTCCGGGCTGGATCTTCCAAGCACGCTCTTGACCGCTTCGACTTCAATCGGGTCGCCGATCGATGTGCCGGTGCCGTGGGCTTCGAGATAAGTCAGCTCGCGCGGAGCGACTCCAGCCTGAGCCAGCGCCTCGCGGATGACGGCTTGCTGGGCGGAGGCGTTGGGAGCGGCAATGCCCGCGGTGCGGCCGTCCTGATTCACGGCCGATCCTCTGATGAGCGCGAGAACGTGATCGCGATCGCGCAGCGCGTCGGAGAGGCGCTTAAGGATAACCGCGCCGGCGCCTTCGGCGCGAACGTAGCCGTCGGCCCTGGCGTCGAACGTTTTGCAGCGGCCGTCCGCGGCCATCATGCGCGCGTGCGAGAAAGCGATGGTGACTTCGGGAGAAAGGATGAGATTGACGGCGCCGGCGATGGCCAGATCGGTTTGCGCGCCGCGCAGGCTTTCGCAGGCCATGTGAATCGCGACGAGCGAGGACGAACACGCCGTGTCAATCGCCACGCTGGGGCCGCGCAGATCGAGCAAATACGAAATGCGGTTGGCCGCGATGCTGTGGGCGTTGCCTGTTCCCAGATAGGCGTTGATTACTTTTAAGTGATCTTTATAGTTCATTATCACGTTGGAGTAATCGAACCCGCCGATCCCGATGAAGACGCCCGTCCTCGTGCCCGCCAATTTGTCCGGCGGCTGGCCCGCATTCTCGAGTGCTTCCCAGGCCACTTCGAGCAACAAGCGTTGTTGCGGATCCATGGCCGCGGCTTCGCGCGGGGAGATGCCGAAAAAGTGGGGATCGAACTGGTCGATGCCGGGAAGGAATCCGCCCCAGCGCGTGCTCATCCTGGCTGTCGTTCCGGGGAGAGGATCGTACAGCGCGCCGATATCCCACCGTTCGCGCGGAATTTCCGAGATGGCATCCACGCCGTCGCGCAGCAAAGTCCAAAATTCATCGAGGCCGGCCGCGCCTGGAAATCTGCAGCCGATCCCGACGATGGCGATGGGATCGGCTGCGCCGGTTTCCGTACGCTTTTCTTTTTCATGCCGGCGATTGCCATTCCCATGCGCGTTGCCGTTTCCATTCGCATTCCCGGCGAGGCGATGTGAAAAAGACTGCGTGCTCAGGTAGTCCCACACAAGTCCGCTGCGCGGCCGGCTCGCGCCATTCTGCTTGCGGCTGGCGTGAGACTCGCGATCCCGCCAGTCGTGCACCACATCGAGCGTGCCGGCGAGAAACGCTTCGCGGCAGGCATAGCGCTGAATTTTTCCGCTCGAGGTTCGAGGGATGCTTCGCGGCTCGATGAGCACGACAGCGTCGGGCTGAACTTCGTGCGATTCTGTGAGCGCGCGGCGGATCGCAGCAACCACATCCTCGTTCGGGACGGATGCACGTTGGTTCACTTCCTGAACGATGACCAATCGCTCCGATCCATTGTCGTCAATCGAAAACGCGGCGCCGCAAGCGGGCCGCAGCGCGCGATGGCTTCGTTCGACCGAGTGTTCCAGATCCTGGGGATAGTGGTTGGAGCCGCGAATGATGATGAGATCTTTCAGACGCCCGGTGACGAAGAGCTGTCCGCGCTCGAGAAAGCCGAGGTCTCCCGTGCGAAGGTAGGGGCCTTCTCCTGTGGCCAGGTGCGCGCCGAACGTCTCGCGCGTGTCCGCAGGTCTGCGCCAATAGCCGCGCGCCACGCTCGGACCCGAAACCCAGATTTCTCCGATGCGGTCCGAGGCGCACGGCGCAAGAGTTTCGGGGTCGACAATCGCGACTTTCAGGCCCGGCGCGATTCCGCCGCAGCCCATCAAAACGCGGCTGCCCGCAGCGCCTTCTTCCGCAGGCTTGACGCGATTTCGCTGCAGCTCTTCCGCCATCACGGCGGGCGCGAAGGGCGCGCCTCCATCCGAATGGCCCGAAACGATCAGCGTCGCTTCCGCCAGACCGTAGGCAGGACGGAAAGCCTCCTGCCGAAAGCCGCATGAACCGAACATTTTGTTGAACTGCGCAAGCGTATCCGGGCGCACCGGCTCGGCGCCGCACAGCGCGACTTTCACGCTCGCGAGATCAAGCGGGGCGCGCTGTTCGGCGGAAATTTTCTGCGCGCAAAGTTCGTAGGCGAAATTTGGCGCGACCATCGTGGTCGCACGGTAGCGCGCCACGGCCGCGAGCCAGCGAATGGGCCTTTGCAGAAACGCCGACGGCGGCATGGCGATCATCTCGCCGCCCGCATAGACCGGCTGGAGCAAGCCGCCGATCAGGCCCATGTCGTGATAGTGAGGCAGCCAGGTGACGCCGATGCTTTCCGCCGAAAACTGAAAAACTTCTCGCAGACATTCCAGGTTATGCAGTAGATTGCCGTGCGTCACCATGACGCCGCGCGGCGCCGCAGTCGAGCCCGAAGTGTATTGCAAGAAGGCCAGCGTTTCGAGAGTTGCGGCGGGATCGCGCCATTCGCTCGCACTCGCCGCGGGCAAATCGTCGGTCGCCAGCCACTGCAACTTCTTTATTTCCGGCGCGCGCTTGAATAAATCTTCCGCCTGGCGACGAATCTTCACTGTCGTCAGAACGAACCTGGCTTCGCAATCCGCGGCAATAGCGAGCAGCCGCGGAATCTGCCGGTGCAGGCGCGCTGGAAAAACCGGGACCGCCACAACTCCGGCGTACAGGCAACCCCAAAATGCGGCGATGAATTCGAGCCCGCCCGAGTAGAAAAGCAAGGCGCGTTCTCCCGCGGCTCGCTGCGGCCCGAGCGTTGCCGCAATGGCACGGGCACGCAATTCCAACTCTTCGTAGGTGAGGCGAGACTCTTCGTTTTCGCCGTCGGCGAGATAGCGGAAAGCGGGCCGCGCGCCGTGCTCCACTGCTCTTGCGCGGAGCAGCTCAATCAAACTGGCGAAGCGCGTGTTACCCGCAGATGAAAAAGTGGCCAACGTTCATAACTCCTGGAACAAACCGTATGCGCCGCGCGTGCGAGGGATGCCTGACCCTATTTCTCGTAACAATCCGAATCGGTGAAATGCATGTCAGCGATCCAGCAATGCGCGTGTGTCCTCGGTGGCGCCGGCGTCTCGCCGGCGATTTCCCGTCCTTCGCTGGGAGCAAAAACGCCGGCGAGACGCCGGCGCCACAACATCCTGTGTCCAATGTCCCTGCTACCGATTTTTCTCCAGCGCCTCTGGGGTAAACAACGTGGCGTCCAGACCTGTATTCAGATGAATCTCGTCAATCGTCAAGACCGATTTCGTGCCATCGAGCAGCGAGCGCATTTCCGTCTTCCGCGCGCCCCAGATCCCGGACGCTTTGCGCAGCCCGCTGGCATGCATCTCGCGCACTTTCCGTGACTCCTGATCGTACATCTCCGCATGCAGGATGCAAGGTACATCCTGAGCCACCCAGTAATAAATGAATTTATATTGCGAACGGTCCGGAGTCACGGGCGTGGCCAGTATCTTGAAGGTTTTATGATTCTCGATAGTATCCTCGGCGGACAGTGGCTGGTAAGTGAAGTCATCGAGAGAGCGTTCGGCGATATCTTCGTACGTGAAGTCGCTTCCTGCGAAGCGCTCGGAACGTTCGCGCGGCGCCACGCTGTGCACGCGTTCGGTGGCAGGCGTGTAGATCCACTGGCGGTCATTTACTCCCGGCTGGTTGATCGAAAGCAGTGTGACGCCGCGAAGCTCCGGCGGGTCGGTAAAACGAACGAGCGTCTTGCCGTTGCCGAATGAACCCACCCTGCCGATCGTAAACCGCTTCCGCACGGTATGGCCGTCCTTATCCGTGAGATCAAGCGTGGCCCGCAACGTGGCGTCGCGGCTGGTGTCCTGCTGGTAGACGCCGGCCATGATCGCTTTGGCGTCGGTCTCGCCGAAAACGGCAAGCGCGCAAGATGAACAAAGCGCCAGGCAGGCGAGCGCCGCGTTCAGGCGCCTTCCCTGCAGGCCTCGCCGAATTGTGGCGGCACTACTCATAGCCGATCGCCTCGATCACCTGCATACACGCGGCATGCCGCGCCGGCCACCAGCCTGCCACTAGCGACACCACTGTCACGACGGGCACGGAGAGCAGCACAAACTCCCACGGAAAATAAAACGGCACGGAATATCCGGCCAGCACCGTGGACACGGTATGCGACATGAACACCGTGCATAACGCTCCGGCAACCGAACCGACGAACACGCCGACCACGGCCACCACCACCGCCTCCAGCAGCACCAGTTTCCGAATTTGCGCGCGCAGCCCGCCGATCGCGCGCACGATTCCGATTTCGCGCCGCCGCTCCGAAACGGAAATCAGCAGCGTGTTCACGATTCCGAGGATCGCGATCATCACGGCCACGACCAGCTGCATGTAATTGAGCGTGAAGAACTGGTCGACGAGGCTGGAGATCCATCGCTTGAACTCCGCATTCGTGTACACGAACGCGTGAAAGGAGCCGGCAGTGAGCCGCTCGACTTCCTGCTTCATCGCCAGTTGGTCGACGCCCGGATTGAGATCGACGTCAATGAAATCCACCGCGTCATCTCCCCAGTAATTTTTGTAGAGCGCGCGGTCCATGAAAATGGTGCCTTTTTCCGAGCGGTAGTCGTCGAGAAAGCCGAGGATCGGCCGTTCCAGCGTGCCGGACGGCGATTCAAGCGTCAGGTTGTTGCCAACGCCGACTCCCCAACGCAGAGCAAAATTCTTCGAAACCAGCACGCCCTCGCCACGAGTCAGCTTGTCGTATACAGTCCGGGAGTCCGCACCCTCGATCGCGTTTTGCGAGCGCGCCAGAAAGCCATCCATTTCGATGGCGATCACTGCCGCCGTGTCGCCTCGATAGGGGATTGCCGTGAAGCGGACGTTTTCGACGCGATTCACTCCGGGGAGCGCGGCGATTTGCCGGCCTAAATTCTCAGTAAAGTGGTAACTGGAGGACCGCAACATCTCCGAGGTGGCCACGAAAATGTCGGCGTTGAGCACCTGATTCATCCAGCGGTCAATCATCTGCCGGTAGCTCTGGATGTAAGACGCCGTGGAAAAAACGAACATCAAGCCGACCATCAGCGCGCCAACGGTCGCCGAGGATCGCCGCGGAGTCTGAATCATGGCGTCAACGGCCAACGCGCCTTCCGATCCTCCAGCCCAATTCAAAATCGGCCGCAACGCGCGCGCCGCCCACAGCACCAGTTTCGGCAGCACAATCGTCAGGCCAAGCAGAACGATAGAAGCGAAAGCGAATTGAATCGGCAAGCCCAGGCGCGAAGGAGTCCACAGCACAAGAGCAGAGCCCGCGGCGATCAGCAACACTCCCGAGCCCATCCGCCTCCACCCCAGCACAGTTTCGCGGTGGCGCGCTTCGATATTGTGCAACGCCAGTGCGGGATCGAGGGACGCAGCGCCGCGCGCCGGGAACCACGCACCAATCATGGACGCAGCGACTCCCAGCGTAAATGCGATGGCGCACTGATCGAGGTGCAGCCTCGCGGGCGAGGCCGTGGCAACGACCCCGTACACCGCCGCGACCATTCCTCTCATCACCCGGTTGGCTGCCGACGCGAGCAGGAAACCTCCGGCGATGCCGACGAGCGAACCAATCACCCCCATCAGCAGCGCTTCGCACAAAAACATCCGGCTGACGTTTCCCTGCTCGACGCCCACAGCGCGCAGGATGCCGATTTCTTTCCAGCGCTGGTTGACTGCGATGGTGAAGGAATTAAAAATAATGTACACGCCCACCAGCAACGCCACGAAACTTGTGATCAAGATTCCCACACGCATCGCGGTGACCGCGTTTTCGAGCGCCTGCCCGCGGACTTCCGGGCGGTCCACTTCCACTCCGGGCGGAAGCTGGGTGCGCAATCTCTGCTGCACAACTTCGACGGGCACGCCGGGAGCGTTCATCAAGTCGATGCGGTCAAACTTGCGGCCGCGATGGAAAACTACTTGCGCCGAATAGACGTCCATCACCGCTATGTTGCCGCCAAAAACTTCCCCCACGCCGACCGGCTTGAATGTTCCCTGGACAGCGAACTCTTTCTTTCCATCAGAAGCGAAGAGAGCCAGCTTGTCGCCAACCTTTAAACCGTGGCGGTCCGCGAAGGCGCGTGAAAGCAAAATGGAATTTGGCTGCGCGAGGAACACGAGCGGATCGGATATCTGCGTCTGCGCGCGGTCGAACTGGTAGTCACGGAGCTGCTGATCTCCCGTCGTGTCCACACCGAGAACCAGCAGGGCGCCCTCGTCCGGAAAGGAAGTTTGCACCTGGGTCTCAACCACCGGTTCCGCGAGCTGCACGCCGGGCGTAGCGCGCACGGTGTCGAGGACTTTTTCGGAAAATCCGGATTCTCCGGCGGTGATCTGCAGGGTCGCCTTGCCCGCCAGCTTCTCGACGGTGGCGCGCAGAGAGTCAAGCAAAGTGGCATTGCCGGTGCGAATCGCAAAAAAAACGGCCACGCCAAGTGCGATGCCGAGCGTGGTTAACGCCACGCGCAGCCGGTGCGCGCGCCATTGCTTGAACGTGATGAGCCAAAGCGCGCCAAACATTACAGTTCTCCCGCCGCGGTTCCGACGCGGCCGGTGCGCACTTCCTTGACGAACTGCCCATCCCGCAACGACAGGATGCGATCGCAGAAAGCCGCTGCCAGGTCATTGTGCGTAACCAGCAGAACCGTGGTGTTGAATTCGCGATGCAGATCGTCAAGGAGTCGAAGGATACCTTCTCCGGTAGCGGAATCCAGATTGCCGGTGGGTTCATCGCCGAGCAGAATAGGCGGGCGAAAAACGAGCGCGCGGGCGATGGCCACGCGCTGGCGCTCGCCTCCGGAAAGCTCGTCCGGACGATGGTGCGCGCGGACTTTGAGCCCCACGCGCTCCAGCATCGCCGTGGCGCGCTCTTCCGTTTCGCGCCTCCGCAAGCCTTGCAGACGGAGCGGCAGGGCGGCATTTTCGAGCGCGGTGAGCGTGGGGAGCAGGTTGAAAGTCTGGAAGATCATTCCGATTTTTTCACGCCGCAGGCGGGTTCGCCGGTCGTCGTCGAGCGCGGCCAGTTCGACGCCCTCCAGCTTGATCGAGCCGGAGGTAGGTTCATCCAGGCCGCAAATCAGGTTGAGCAGAGTCGATTTTCCCGAGCCGGACGGTCCCATCACCGCGACCCGCTCGCCCTGCTCGACGGTCAAACTCAAATTGTGCAGAGCCTGCACGGCTCCGTTGTCCCCGTAGGTCTTGGAGACATTGGTCAGCTGGATCATATGCGCAACCGCGAACATCCGGAGATGGCGGGGAAGTCTCTCAAGAGGGAGTAGATTCTACTCCAGGGGCGGGGAACCGCGAAGGTGAAAATCCAGGAATGGCCTGACGGGAAGATTGTTCTATGTGCCCGGTTTGGTGCAGGTTGCGGCGCGACGGAGTGATTGGAAGCGACTCATGCACCTGAAAAATCGGTTGCCGTTAGTCGTGAAGGGGAATATCATGGGTTCAGTCCCCCCCTATTGCTGGTAATGGAGACAGACATGCCGGTGCATACCCTTCGACATTGTGCTGCTTTATTCATTCTCACCGTTACTGGAACCGCTGCGGTGCACGGACAGTCGGTGGTGGAGCACGGAATCATAACGACGAATTCCGCCAACGCTGCAGCGAAATTGG
>Ga0209415_10017443_pt1 | contig 11421 bp, 12 predicted proteins | sample PeaSoiSIISIP2007_FD_187696 | JGI IMG/M metagenome (GOLD analysis project Ga0209415, IMG submission 187696) | Peat soil microbial communities from Weissenstadt, Germany - SII-SIP-2007 (SPAdes) (version 2) | ecosystem: Environmental > Terrestrial > Soil > Wetlands > Peat | place: Germany...
CGGTTCGGCGTAGAAAATGCGACCAGACCAAGGAATCTAGAGCATGTTTCGATTCAATCGGATCGAAACATGCTCTAACCGCGCAAATCGAGGAACGGTTCGCCGAAGGTTTCCACCATCGGGATGACGCCGAGGCCGGGCGCGCTTCCCATGGTGATCCGGCCGTCTGCCACGGGCGGGATGCCCCTGGCATTGGCCACCGTGACCCAGTTGTGGAAATCCACCGTATGCAGGCGTAGTTCCTCCGGCGTCGAGAGCGAGAGCTGGACCATGGCCGCCGTGTCGATTTCGGCACCGCCGGTGTCCTCGATGGTGACGGCGATGCCGAGTTCCACCGCCACGTCCCGGATGAGCCGGGCCGGTCCAATGCCGCCGACCCGGGCGAGCTTGATGGTGACGGCATCGGCGACCCGGTCCGCATGGGCCTGGACCAGGGCGGCGAGGCTGTCGATCGATTCGTCCAGCACCAGCGGCCGATCGCAGTCAGGGCGGAGCGCGCGGCATTCGGCATAGCTGGCCGCCGGCTGTTCCATGTAGAAATCGAGATGCCGGGTGGCGCGCAGGAAGCGCCGGGCCTGATGCGTCGTCCATCCGCCATTCGCGTCGGCAAACAGCACGATGCCTGCGCCGACGGCTGCGTGGACGGCCTCGATGCGCTCGATGTCCTCGTCGGGGTCGAGCCCGACCTTGACCTGGATCCGCCGATAGCCTTCGCCGACATAGGCCCTGGCCCGGCGCGCCATGGCCTCGGGTTCGTCCTGGGAAACGGACCGGTAGAGATCGACCGCCTCGCCATAGCGGCCACCGGTGAGCTCGGCCAACGGCAGGCCCGCCACCTTGCCGAGGATGTCCCAGCAGGCCATGTCGAGAGCGGCCTTGGCGTAGGGGGGGCCCTTCAGCAGGAAGTTCATGCGCCGGCCGATCGCCGCAGGTTGGCGCGGGTCGGCGCCGATCAGCGAGGGTGCCAGCTCGCGCAGCGCCGCCCTGGCGCCGCCGGCGAAGGCCGGATCATAGAAGGCGCCGAGCGGGGCCATCTCGCCCCAGCCCTCGATCCCCTGGTCGGTCACCAGGCGGATGACCAGGGAGTCGAATCCGAGGGCCGAGCGTCCGCCGGAACAGGTATAGGGGCCGTCGCGAAACGGCTGATGCAGGCGATAGGCGACGATGTCCTTGATGCGCACTGCGAGGGCTTCCCTGGGTTCGCCTAGCTGGGATTCCGTCCGGCCGGGTGATCCGCTCAGCCGGGTTTATGCCCTCTGAGGTGGGTCGGACGCAACTCGCCGCTATCCAGGACGATGAGCATTCTTTCCCATACCTGGGTCTGGCGCGCCGCTTCGGCATCCCCCACCAGGTCGAGCAGCCGGGCGCTGAGCGGTCCGCGGATCGCCGCCAGCTCGGCCCGGGCCGTCTTCGCATACCAGGCATTGCGGTCGATGACGGCAACCCGGTCGAAGCCGGCAGCGGTCATGGCCTTGCGGTATCGCTGGGGCGAGGCCATGGCGAAGGAAAGCCCTTCGGACTCGATGTAGCGCCGCATCTCGGGGCTCGGCGGCGCGTCGTCCCCCCGCAGCCAATCGCTGGCGGCGAACCAGCCGCCCGGGACGAGCAGGCGGAAGACGTCTCGGAACAGAGCCTCCTTGTCCGGGATATGAATGATTGCATCCTTGCTGAAGACGACGTCGAAACCTCCGTCCGGCAAAGGCAGCGGTCCCGGCGCGACGGCCGCGAATTCCACCCGACCGGTGAGCCCGCGCCGTTCGGCTTCGTCCCTCGCGCGGGTGATGTTGGCGGCTTCAACGTCGACACCGACGACCCGCCCCGCGCCGTGGGCCTCGATCAGGAGAAAGTCGATCCCGCCGACGCCGCAGCCGATGTCGAGAATGCTGAGCCCCTTGAGATCGAGACCGGCGATGATGCGGGCCACTTCTTCGGGACCGCCGGGCGACAGGAAGCCCGCACCCCAGACGAGCTCGAGGGCCTCGACCATGGCGTCGCCGTACTCCGCGTCCTCGGTCTGCTGCATCCCGATGCCTCTCCTGGTCTTCATGTCAGGCGCAACCCTTGCCCGGCGGACGGAATGACGTCGGGGACTTGGACTTGGCCTCGATCCGGCGCCGGCGGATTCCGGCCAACGCCAAGGTTGCATAACACTCGACGAACCGGCGGGCGGCGGTCAAGATAGACGGACAGTCGAGTCGCCCGTAACTGGGAAAGCGCTTGGCTCAAGGGCGTACTCGGCGAGGGGCGATTTGAGTGTTTGAGCACGCGTATGTCACATAGTGAGGCGCGGGTGGGGACCAGGGGGATGGAAGCGGCCTTCAAGGTCGCAGGCGCGTGGCGTTGGGCGACCGGGAGGCAGGCATGAGGCGTCTGTTGCTCATCGATGACGAGCCGGGGATCGCCGATTTCATCCGCCGCGCCGCAGAGGATATCGGATTCGAGGTTCGTGCGACCGACCGGCCGACCGAATTCATGGCGCTCTACGCGAGCTTCCAGCCGACGACGATCGTGCTCGATCTCGCCATGCCGGAGGTCGACGGCGTCGAACTCATGCGCTGGCTGGCGGACCACGGCTGCAAGGTCCCGATCATGATCATCAGCGGCATCGATCAGCGCGTGCTCGACGCGGCGAGCCGGCTCGGCGAGGCCCGCGGCCTCAGGATCGCCCGCACGCTCACCAAGCCCATCCGGCTCACCACCTTGCGCCACGCTTTCAACAACCTCGACGCGATTCCCGAATGAACGAGGAGATGGATTCCGCCTGGGTCGCGACGGAGCTCGTCAAGGCGATCAAGGACAAGGCGCTTTTCGTCGTCTATCAGCCCAAGATCGAGCTCAGCGCCGGCACCTTCGCCGGGGTCGAGGCCCTGGTCCGTTGGCGCCATGCTGCGCGCGGCTTCATCGAGCCGGCCTTCTTCATTCCGCTGGCCGAGCAATCCGCGGTCATCGACCAGCTGACGCTTTGGGTGGCGGACCAGGCGCTCGGCCAGGCGGCGGCCTGGCGCGACCAGGGTCAGCAGGCTCCGGTCGCGATCAACGTGTCGGCCCGCAACCTGAATCAGGTGGAATTCCCCGACCTGCTGGCCGAGGCCTGCCGACGGCATCGCATCCCGCCGGGCAATGTGATCGTCGAGATCACGGAGACGGCCTCCCAGCAGATCGTCAAGCTTCTTGATACGCTGACGCGGGTGCGCCTGAAGGGATTCAAGCTATCGCTCGACGATTTCGGCGTTGGCTTCTCCTCGCTTGCCCAGCTCCAGCAGCTGCCCTTCTCGGAAGTGAAGGTCGACCGCATCTTCGTCAAGCGCCTGGTCGAAGAGAAGGACAGCCGGATCATCACTCGGGCGATCATCAACCTGGCCCATGAGCTGGGGCTGAAGGTCGTGGCCGAAGGGGTGGAGAGCGCCGCCGCGCTGCAAATCCTCGTCGACTTCGGTTGCGATGCGGCCCAGGGATATTTCATCGCGCGCCCCATGCCCGGGTCCGAGCTGCCGGAGATTCTCGGCGGTCCCTGGGCCACCCTCCATTCGCAGATCGTCTGGAGCAGCACGCCCCTGCTCCAGAGCTGAGCGCCGCCAAGGCGGCGGCTTAGTTTTTGGGCATGGTGCCGGGGCTGATCCAGCCTTGGGCGGCGAAGTACTTGGCAAGCTGCTTGGCGAGATCCTTGGCCATGCGCGCGCCGTCGGCCTCCACCGTCGAACCGTGGGTCTCCGAATAGGCGTGCAGGCCGCCGCCGAGGAGGGCCGAAGTCGCCGCGTGGCCGGCCACCCCGCCGACGCCCATGGTGACCGCCATGCCCGGCGTCGATCGGCTCTTTGTGGAATCGTCGTAGCCGATCAGCAGCTGCGGCGCAGATCCCGGCGCCTGGTAGGAGAGTTGAGCATTGGCTTCGACCCGGCTAGCACCGGCCCCGAACCCGATGACGGTGCGGCGCGTCCGGTTGCCCTGGTCTATGTCGAGGAACTGGCCATCGATGAAGGCGACCTTCTGATAGGGCGACGGCGCCAGGTCGGGCCCGGCGCGCCCGGCGGACAATCCGAGGGACTGGATCTGCTGGACCAAGCTGTCGGCAACGGCATCGACGACTTTCGCGGCGGTTGCCGCACGCTTTTGGTCGATCGCGGATTGGCTTTCCAATGCCGAGGTCACGCGGGAGCCGAGGCCGCTATCGAGCTTGACCTTGTCCGCCGCTGCCGAGAAGTCGCGAACGACGATGAGGTCGGGGCGCGGCAGCGGCGCGGGTGGGTAGGCCTGGCAGTGGGCCTCGCCAGGCTGGCAGAGGGCTGCGGCCAAAAACAATACACAAGCAGCAAATGCCAGCGGAGACCCAGCAGCGGGCGTCGATGACATCGAGGCTTCTCCCGAAGATCCGTCAGGAAAGATAACAGAGCCGCCGGATTGCGGAAGTCGACTGCCGCGGGGCTCTGCTCCTCAGGGTTGGAGATAGTCGAAGATGACGCTGCCGAGGCCGAGGGTGAGATCGCAAAGCACATGGATGCCGCTCACCACCTCGCGCACGGGCAGCTCCGCTACCGGCGCCAGGGCGTGATGGGCGAGCTCGAGGGCGGCAGGTCCGCTCCAGGCGCCTTTCACGGTGATGTCCTCCATGTAATAGCGCACCAGCTCCATCACCCGGGGGCTTCCGTCCACATGGGGGATGATTTTCAGCAGGTAGTTCGCTGCCTTCAGGCTTTCGAGCGTCTTCCCGGCATCGAGGCTGCGATGCTTGTAGCCCATGGTGCCCGTGGCCACGCGCACGGGGCCATAGTCGAGGGTACCGACGAGCGTGTCCTTCTCCACCCGCAGGCTGGGCGAGGCGAGCTTCTTGGGGAAGCCCCAGAGCTCCCGGCCGCCGGCGATCGGCGCGTCGTCGTTCAGGTACATGGCGTGGACATAGCCGCCGGGCTGGCCGCGGAAGGTCGCCGGCAGGACCTGGCCGGATTCGGTGTAATCCCCGAAGCCGGTCGAATCCGGCATGCGGATGAACTCATAGCGCACGATCGGCTCCGCGGCAGGTTCGAGCGGCGCCGGAAGAACGGCTCTGATCGCATCGGGATCGGTCCGGTAGCTGATGATCAGGAATTCGCGGTTGATGAACCGATAGGGTCCAGGCGGAAAAGATGGATTGGTGAGCGGCATGGCGAAGGCGCGCCGCTTGACTTCCGCGATATCCATTCCGGCTTCTCCTTGCGGGGCTAGTCGACGACGTCGCGCGTCAGGTCGAAGATGCTGACGCCGCTCTGCGGCCGGCAGCGTTTGATCCATTCGGCGTGCCGGAGCGTGTGGAGCACGTCATTGCGACCCGCCTCCCAGTGCTCGATCATGGAATTCCGCGAGAACTCGTAGTCCTTCGAGACGGTGTCGGAGTTCCTGCGGCGATAGATCAGGTGCACGATCGTCACCGCCTCGGAACTGGCAGCCTCGGCGAGCAGCTTGGCATCGGCATCTTCGCGCAGCTCCGCCGGCAGCTTTCCCAGCAGCCGGTGCAGGGCCATGCTCAGCACCTGCAGGCGCCGGAAATTGTCGGTGTTGAGCCGGGTGCGGCTGGAGTAGCGGATATCCTTCTCGCGCTCGGCGGCCTCGAGCAGGGTTCGGGGCATGGTGCCCCTGGCGCTGAACAAGTCGACCTGGAGGATCAGCATGTCGGTTCCGGGTCGGTTGTCGATGACATATTGCAGCGGCGCGTTGGAGACGAGCCCGCCGTCCCAATAGAATTCGCCGTCGATCTCGATTGGCGGGAAGCCGAGCGGTATCGCGCCCGAAGCCATGATGTGATGGGGACCGATGCGGCATTGCCGATTGTCGAAATAGGCGAAATTGCCGGTGCGGATATTGACGCTGCCGACGCTGAGGCGGATGTCGCCATCGTTGATGCGGTCGAAGTCGATCAATTCCTTCAACGTCTCATGGAGCTGAGCGGTGTCATAGAAGCTCAGCGCCTCGATGACGCCCAGCGGCTGGAACATGGGTGGCGGAAAGCGCGGCGTAAAGAAGCCCGGCACGCCCCAGCTCGCCACGATGGCCGCACTCGCTTCGTTGAACAGCGACTGGCTCTGCTCGCCCCGCACCAGCGGCCGGCCGATCAGCGTGGATGAAAGCCGCCGCCAGAACTCGGCCAGTCGCTCGACCCGCTTCTCCGGCGGGTTGCCGGCGATCATGGCGGCATTGATCGCGCCGATGGAAATGCCGGCGATCCAGTCCGGCTCCATATGGGCGGCGGCGATTTCCTGGTAGACGCCGCCCTGATAGGAGCCGAGAGCCCCGCCGCCCTGAAGCACCAGAACGCGTTCTTCGTGATGGCGCTTCGGCTCCTTCTTTTTCGGCGCCGGCTTGGCCCTGTGGCTGGGGGTCTTGGCGTCCATGTCCGGCCTCTACTGCATGAACCAGCCGTGGCTCACCACCAGGGACTGGCCGGTGAGGGCGTTGCTGGGGAAGCTTGCGAAAAGCAGCGCCACCTCGGCCACGTCGGCGACCGTGGTGAACTCGCCGTCCACCGTCTCCTTCAGCATGACTTTCTTGATGACCTCGGCCTCGGAAATGCCAAGCTCCTTGGCCTGCTCTGGGATCTGTTTGTCGACCAGCGGCGTGCGCACGAAGCCCGGACAGATGACGTTGGCCCTGACGCCATGGGCGGCGCCCTCCTTGGCCACCACCTTGGCGAGCCCGATGAGCCCATGCTTGGCCGTGACGTAAGGGGCCTTCAGCACCGAAGCCTCTTTGGAATGAACGGAGCCCATGTAGATGACGCTGCCGCCCCGGCCCGACTTGTACATATGGGGCAAGCAGGCGCGTGTGGTGAGGAACGCGCCGTCGAGATGGATGGCCAGCATCTTGCGCCAGTCGGCGAGCGTGAACTCCTCCAGCGGATGGACGATCTGGATGCCGGCATTGCTGACCAGGATGTCGACTCCGCCCCAGGCCTTGACGACCGAGGCCACGCCGGCGCCGACTTGTGCTTCATCGGTCACGTCCATGGCCACGGCCATGGCGAGCGCTCCCGTTCCCCGGAGCTCGGCCGCCGCCTTCTCGGCCGCGGCAGGCATCAGGTCGGCGATCGCGACCTTGGCGCCCTCGCGGGCATAGACGGCCGCGATTTCCCTGCCGATCCCGCTGGCAGCGCCGGTGACGACGGCGACCTTGTCCTTGAGCTTCATGGTGGATCCTTTCCCGATGGATTGGTGATATCTGGCGACCGAACGCTGCGCCGGCAAGTGAATAATTCGTGCAATTCCCTGTGCCCAATGTGGGCAATACGGGTCGGGCTGGCCGGCTCAGCCGGGTGGGCTGTCCTTGGCGAACAGACCCTCGGCGCCGAGTTCCTCCCGGCGCATCCGGTCGGCTTCCTCGATATAGCAGCGCAGCAGGTCAGACTCGTGAACGCAGCCGACCAGCCTGGGGTCGGTCGGCGACACGACCACCGCGGCGGACTCGTGCTCCGTCTCGTCCAGCACTTCGAGAGCGGTGCTGAGCCGGTCGGCAGGCGTCAGCACACGGGCCTGGGGCTGGGCCAGGCTGCCTGCCGTCGCAGCGCTTCCCCTGCCCAGTTCGGCGATCTTGGCATTGGCCGTCTGGGCTTCGACGATGCCGACGAAGGTGTCGTCCTCCTTGTGGACGAAGGCAATGGATTGGCGCGTGTGGGCGAACTCGGCCGCGAGCTCATCGAGCTTCATGGCTTCCGGGGCGCGGAACACGTCGCGGTCGAGGACGCGCCGCACCGTCAGCTCGTACATCCGTCCGACGTCGTAGGCGCCCTTCAGGCCCACGCCGCGCAGATGGAACCGCCAGGTGGAGAAGGAGTAGCCGAACCAGCGCCGGGTGGCGACCGTCGCCACCATGACGCTGATGGCGACGCCAACGGTCATGGTGTAGTCGGAGGTGATCTCGAAGACCAGCAGGACCATGGTCAGCGGTGCGCCCACGACGGCGGCAGCCACGGCGCCGATGCCGACCACGGCATAGGCCGAGTGGACGGCGACCTGGGAGGGGAAGAAGTGGAAGCAGATGCTCCAGAACGCCGTGCCCAGCAGCCCGCCCAGCAACAGCGAAGCGCTGAACAGCCCGCCCCGGAAGCCGCCGCCGATGCAGATGGCCGAGGCCAGCGTCTTCGCCGCCAGCAGGAGCAGGACCAGCTGGATCGGGGCATTGTCCTTGAGGGTCGCATCGACGGCGCCATGGCCGGTGCCCAGAACCTGGGGGTAGAAATAGCCGATGCCGGCGACCAGAAGGCCGCCCATCGCCGGGCGCAGCCAAGAGGGAATCGAAGCCGCGCGCAGGATATTCTCGAAAGTCGTGGCGGCACGCATGACGATGACGCCGACGACGGCCGCGGCCAGCCCGAGCAGGGCGAAGAGGCTGTAGTCGACCGAGTTCAGCATCGGCGGGGTGACGATGTAGTAGATGGGATCGACGTCGAAGATGAGATGGGAGGTGAGCGTGCCGGTGATCGCGGCCACCGCCACCGGTACCAGCGCCGTCACCGCATAGCCGCCGATGACCAGCTCCAGGGCATAGAATGTGCCGGCGATTGGCGCGTTGAAAGCCGCAGCAATGGCCGCGGCGGCGCCGCAGCCGACCAGGGTCCTGAGAGAGGCGCGACTGAGCTTGAGGCGCTGCCCCATCCAGCTTGACGCCGCCGCTCCCAGCTGGGTGACGCCCGCCTCCAGGCCCACGGAAGCGCCGAGCCCGACGGAACCCACCGTCATCAGGGCGATGATGACGCCGTCCAAGAAAGACATGATGCCGCCATGCATGGCGTTGGCCTCGATCACGTCGAGGGGCTCCTGCTTGCGCCAGCGCCTGAGGCCAAAGGCGACGAGCCCGTAGGCCAGGCCGCCGAGGCCGAGAACGGCGACCGGTTGCCACCAGATGAGCGCGGCTTGACCAAGGGCATGTTCTTGGAGCGGCACCCGATAGAGGTAGTGGTGGAGCACGACCACCAGTCCGCGCAGCGTGATCACCCCGGCCGAAGCGATGCAGCCCGAAACCACGGCCAGGAATATCAGGAAGAGTTCGTCGTTGCGGGCGCGGCGGCGGAACGCACGCCACGCCTCCCAGGGGAATCTGAGCTTCATCAGTCTTCGATACCGAGCGCCAGGAGACCGGGCAGATTGTCTCGCGGCGGGCGGAGCCTGGCCGTGGAGGCAATCGCGCGCGATCATAGCGATGCGGCCAGGGCCCTGCCAGCCGCATTGCGAATCGCCGTCAGCCCGGCGATTCGCGATACTCGCATGAGTCACAAAAGATGGACCTAACGGTCATCAATAGAAGGGACCGCCGGCCGCCGGATTGCCCGCTTCAGACCCCGCTTGTCAGCTTCCTGCAAGCTTTCCCGCCTATCCATTGCGCGCCCGGTTCGGGGGATCCGGCACCTCGGCCAAACTTGGAGCTGCACCGATCCCATGCCCGGAATTCGATGGCCTGCCGCCCTTGCCGCGGTGCTCGCAGTCGTAATCACGGCCGGCGCGGCGCTGGCCGTGAGCGGGGCCGAGGTCGTCCAGATGCGTCGTGCGGCCTTCGACGAGATGGCCCAGGTCCTGCAATTCGCGGCGCGGAACTGGCGGGAACCCAGCGCCTATCCCGACATCGCGCGCGCCGCGCGCATCATCGAGCGGGATGCCAGGAGCCTGACCGATCTTTTCCCCGCCGGCACCGGGGCCGGCGACGGGTATCGCACGGCCGCCCTCGATGCGGTGTGGAGCGACCGCCAGGGCTTCGATCAGCTGGCCAACAGGCTGGCGGAACAGGCCGCCAGCATGACGGCGGTCACCGGCGACACCTCCGAAGGCCAAATCAAGGAAGGCCTGGTCGGGATGATCGACACCTGCAAGGCTTGCCACCGGGACTACCGCGCGAACTGAGGCCATGACGCCCTACGACAGGCAAGCGAACGTCGCGGCCACGGTCTGGGATCTGCCGTTGCGGCTTTTCCATTGGGCGCTCGTCCTGCTGTTCATTGTTGCCTATGTCAGCGGCAGCCGGCCGGGCTACTACGCACTGCACAAGGGTGCGGGCTACGGCATCCTCGGTCTCCTCATTTTCCGCCTGGTCTGGGGCCTTATCGGTCCGCGGCCGGCCCGCTTCGCGAGCTTCGTCAGGGGACCCGCGGCGGCACTCGGCCATCTAAAAGAGCTGCTGCACAGGCAGCACCGGCCATTGCCCGGTCACAATCCATTGGGTGGCTGGGCCGTGGTGGCGATCCTGGTCCTGACGGCGGTGCAGACCGTCTCCGGCCTCTTCGCCACGACGTTCGACTACGAGGGCCCCTTGGCGAGGCTCCTGTCCGACGCTGTCCAGGACATGATGGCCAGCTTGCACGCCTTCAACATGAATCTTCTGCTCGTCATCCTGTCCGTTCATCTCGCAGGCATCGCCGCCACATCGTTCCTCGCTCGGGAGAACCTCGTCGCCAGCATGATCCATGGCCGGAAGAACTTGCCAATCAGCGAACTGGCGGCAGTCCGGCTCGTGCCCAGATGGCGGGCGGCCCTGGCGACGGCGACTGCGGTTCTTGCCGTGGCGCTGGTTCTGGCCCTTCCACACTTCATCCGATAAGGCTGCCCGACGCTGGGTGAGGCCGCTTCCGGCCCGGAGCCAAATCGTCCAGACTGACGGCCCGCGCCTGGCGGCAGCACAACGGGAGAGGCCGATGCCGAACTATGATGACGCGCGAGCGGTCTGGAACCAGCGCTATGCGGGGGCCGAAGGATACCTGTTCGGGCAAGAGCCCAATCGATTTCTGGCATCCGAGGCCCATCGGCTGAAGCCGCGACAGCGGGTGCTGTGCCTGGCGGATGGAGAAGGCCGCAACGGGACCTTTCTCGCAGGCCTCGGACTCGACGTTCTGTCTGTGGATCTTTCGCCCGTGGCCCTCGCCAAAGCTCGCACACTGGCCGCGGAGCGAGGCGTGTCATTGAAATTCGAAGAAGCCAATCTGGCGACCTGGGATTGGCCGGCAGATGCCTTCGATGCGGTGGTCGCCATATTCATCCAGTTCGCCGGCCCCGATCTGCGAAGCCGAATCTTCCGCAACATCGAGGCTTGCCTTAGGCCTGGCGGCCTGTTGCTGCTCGAAGGCTATCGGCCGGAGCAGCTGGCCTATGGGACCGGCGGGCCGCCGAACGCCGAGAACCTGTACACCGAAGACCTGTTGCGCGAGGCCTTCGCCGGCATGCAAGTCCTTTCCTTGCGCGCCTATGATGCGGCGATCGAGGAGGGGACGGCACACAAGGGCATGTCTGCCCTCATCGACATGGTGGCCCGCAAACGCAGCTAGAAAGCCTCGGCGTCGGCTACGAGGCTCAGTGGAAGGCCTCGCCCGGCTTCATGCCGAAGGCCTTCAGGAACCTCGCCAGAGGGCAGAATCCGGTGAAGGCCGACTGCAGCATATTGGCGCCCACGAATGCCGTGAGCCAGAGCCAAGCC
>Ga0209415_10017445_pt1 | contig 11421 bp, 9 predicted proteins | sample PeaSoiSIISIP2007_FD_187696 | JGI IMG/M metagenome (GOLD analysis project Ga0209415, IMG submission 187696) | Peat soil microbial communities from Weissenstadt, Germany - SII-SIP-2007 (SPAdes) (version 2) | ecosystem: Environmental > Terrestrial > Soil > Wetlands > Peat | place: Germany...
CCTACGATGTCGAACGCGGGGCCTTCATGACCTGGGTAACGACCATCACGCGAAACCTGCTGGTCGACCACTTCCGCAAGAGCAAGCAGGATCGCATGACCGATTCGCTCGATTCGCCGCCTTCGGAGCACGAAGATGCCATGCCGCTGAGCGAGCAAATCCACGATAATGCCTTAACCCCCGATGCAAAGGCCCAGAGCCGCGAGGTCAAGGAGACGGTGCACAAGGCACTACAGAAGCTGTCTCCCGACCTGCGCGAGGCTGTTATCCTGCGAGACTTGCAAGACATGGATTACAAAGAAATTGCCACCGTACTCAAGGTTCCGGAAGGAACCGTGAAGTCAAGAATAAATCGCGGGCGAGCGGAACTTGCGCGCCTGCTACAACGTACATATAAACAGGTGATGTGATGGCAGCGGACAACAAGAACGGCATGCAGTGCAGCGAGTTCGACGCTCTTCTGAGCGACGCGCTCGACCAGCGCTTGAGCGGGGAGAAACTGGAGCGCTTCCAGGCTCACGCCCGGATCTGTCCGACCTGCGGTCCGTTGCTGGCGGAAGCCGATGCCGGCCTGCGCTGGCTGCATGAACTGGTGGAAGTTGATCCTCCGGTCAACCTGATGGACAACATCCTGGCGGCGACAAGCGGAGTGGAGACGGTCCGCTTGCGCGCAGATGCGGGAGCTCCCTCACAGATTTCGTGGTTCGAGCGCGTGCAAGATTGGGCAAGCATGCTGGTCAGCCCGATCCTCGGCGTTGCCAAGCAACCACGCTTCGCCATGTCGTTTGGCATGGCATTCTTTTCTCTCTCCATTACGATGAGTCTGGCGGGGGTCAAGTTGAGCGACCTGCGTCATACCGATCTGCGGCCCAGCGCCATCAAACGCAACTATTACGAGACGTCCGGCAAAGTCGTGAAGTACTACGAGAATATCCGCTTCGTCTATGAGATCGAATCGCGCGTGCGGGAGTTTAAACGAGCCACCATGCCCGTCGAACCCGCGCCGCAAGAAGAACAGAAAGATAAGCATCACCGGAACGACAACACCAGTGGACAGCCCGAACCCAGACAGGATCGCAACTACAGTCAAGAAGGAAGCCAGGTGATACTTGCCTCCCATAACGATGACCCACCTGTAGTGATACTGGCCACACACAGGAGGTTTTCATGAACTGCGCCAACCATCCCGATATTGCGCCCGTCGCGTATTGCCGCACATGCGGCAAGCCGCTATGCGCCACATGCACCCGCGACGTGAAGGGTGTGATCTATTGCGAGAACTGCCTGGCGGATCGCCTGCAGGGCATCCAGCCCGCCGCCGTGCCGCCCGCAGTGGGATTCGTTTCATCGACTCCAGCGCCCATCGCGCCGAGTTCAGGGCCGAACCCCGCGCTGGCAGGCATTCTCGCCGGTTTCTTTCCCTTCGGCGTGGGTGCGGTTTACTGCGGTCAGTATGCTAAAGGGCTGGCACACCTGGTGATTTTCACTCTCTTGGTATGGGGCGAGACGGTTGTAGATAACGCCGGGCTGAACACTATTCTTGGCTTGGGGATTGCTTTCTTTTACGTTTGGCAAATCATCGATGCCGTGCATACGGCTAGGGCGATCCAGAAGGGTGAGCCAGCTCCCGATCCGCTTGGGCTTGCTCAAGCATTTGGCGCGGAGCCACAGCCTGGACAGACGATGCAAGCGACCGCGGCAACGGAAACGCCTGCCCAGGCCAGGATTCCCACGGCCGCTGTGGTTCTGATTGGTTTGGGCGTCTTGTTCCTATTGCAGACTGCGGGCGTCTTCTCATTTGGGTGGGACAGGCTCTGGCCGTTCTTTCTGATTGGCCTCGGAATCTGGATGTTCGCCGTCCGCTTGGGCTACGTTGGTTCCCGGCTTAATTCTTATTCGCGGATTCGCCGAAGAAGCAGCTTTGTCGGCCCGGTCGTGCTGATTACCGTGGGATTTCTTTCGCTTCTCGAGGATATGAATGGTCCGCGCTGGCACCGATCCTGGCCCGTGCTGCTTCTTGCCATCGGCATAACCAAGCTGCTGGAGAGCAAGACGCCACCGGCGCCACCAACTACGCCGCTCGGACCGGGGCCAACGGGCACCGTAACCAGCGATGTCCAGGCTCCTCCAACTCAGGTCCCTCCAACTGAGGTGAGAAATGGTTAGCCCCGTCCAGGTTCCTCCGCCTCGCTACCGGCGCTCTTTCTCGGGCCCGATCATCTTGATCGCCGTGGGTACAGTGTTCCTACTCGGCACCATGGGTGTGCTGGACTGGCACAACCTTGGGCGCTGGTTCGCGCACTACTGGCCCGTGCTGCTCATCGTTTCGGGCGTGATCAAGCTGATCGAATACCAGCAAGCACAAAAGCAGGGCACGCGGGCTTCGGGGCTCAGCGCAGGTGGAATATTTCTGATCATTGCCATTATCTTTTTTGGCCTGATCGCGACCCAGGCGTCCCGCTTCAACTGGGGACAACTCAAAGACCAGATCGACATCAATGACGATAACGATTTCACACTCTTTGGATCCAAGTACAACTATGACGACCAACTGGCTCAAACTTTCCCTGCCGGGGCCAGCCTCCACGTCAACAACACTCGTGGCGCCGTGAATATTATTGCCTCCGACGACGATCAGATTCGCGTGGTCGTCCACAAGCGCATCAACGCCGAGAGTCAGGGAGATGCCGATAAATGGAATGCCGGCACCAAACCCCAGATCACCGTTAGCGGAAGCGTCGTGACGCTGAACGCGAACAATCAGGGAGCCGGCGATCATTGGGTAGAGGAGGATTTGGATATTTCCCTCCCCCGCAAGGCTGCGGTGGTCGCGTCCACACGCTACGGCGACGTCAGTATTATCGGCCGCGCGGGCAACCTCGACATTAATAGTCAGCACGGTGAGGTTACGAATACAGATATTGATGGGAAGGTCAGTCTCAACCTGGATCACAGCGCTGCGCGAATTTCACAAGTCAGCTCCGATGTATCCATCAACGGCCGCGCCAACGATGTTTCGATCGAGGACGTCAAAGGCGCCGTCCATCTCGATGGCGAATTTATGGAGAGCGTAAAGCTGGCCAAGATCAGCCAGCCCGTCATGTTCAAGTCATCCCGCACTGATATGGATTTTTCGCGCCTGGACGGCGATCTGGATCTGGACTCGGGCGACCTGCAAGCGTCGGACCTAATCGGCCCTTTGCGTCTGAACACGAGATCGAAAGACATTCGCCTGACCGGCGTTTCCGGCGACGTGCGGCTGCAGGATGAAAACGGCTCGATCGAACTGCACATGAACAAGCTTGGCAGCATCCAGGTCGACAATCGAAAAGGCGACGTCCAGATTTACTTGCCTGACAAAGCAGGCTTCCAGGTGGACGCGCGCGCGCGCAACGGAGAGATCGAGACCGATTTCGACCAGCTAAAGGTGGACAACTCGAACGACCAAGCGATTGCCACGGGCATGGTAAGCGGAGGTGGGCCACGCCTGGTCGTCAACAACGAACACGGCACTATCGAAATTCGCAAAGCGTCATCAATGCCGGAAAGCGCGCCGGAACAACCACCAGCCCCGAAGGCACCGAAAGCGCCCCGCGCGCCGACTCCCCCAAAGACCCCGCAAGTAACCGAGAACTGAGTGTGTGGAGGACGGGCGTCCCCGCCCGTCCGGAAGAAGCGAAGCTCTGAGCAGAACGCAAAAACTATTTTCTGACTTGTATCCCCAAGTCTTTCAATTGTGATTCACTCACCGGGGTGGGCGCATCCACCATCAAGTCCACGGCCCGGGCTGTCTTCGGGAACGGGATTACTTCGCGAAGGCTTTCGGCTCCCGCGAGGATCATTACGATGCGATCCAATCCCAAGGCAATGCCTCCGTGCGGAGGCGTGCCATATTCCAGCGCTTCGAGGAAGAATCCGAAGCGGGCGCGGGCCTCGTCTTCGGTCATGCCCAGAGCATGGAAAATTTTGCTCTGAATATCCTGGCGATGAATACGAATGGAGCCTGATCCTAACTCAGTTCCGTTCAGCACGACGTCATAGGCGAGCGCGCGCACGGAAGCTGGATCCGATTCGAGCTTATCCATGTCATGCTCGTGGGGCGACGTAAACGGATGATGCGCGGCTGCCCAGCGCTTGCCCTCTTCATCCCACTCAAACATTGGAAAATCAGTGACCCAGAGAAAGCGGAAGTCCTTGGCTGGATCGCCACTTTTTTTGAAAGCACCATGCCGGTCGGCATATTTCTGGGCCAGCGCGAGACGCAGCAAGCCCGCAGCCGTATAAACAGCGTGGTCATGCTGTTTGACTTCAGGCTTCACCCCGCCTTCAGATTTGTGCTCAGCCGGCTTGCCGTCGCCGGCAACGACCACGAGCAGGTCGTCCGCCTCAGCTCCGGTTGCTTGCCGAATCTTGACCGCAGCTTCGGGAAAGTTCTTCTCCAGCCGCTTGAAGTCTTCAAACAGCTTCGCGCCGCCTTTCGCGATGAATAGCGGCTTGATCTCATCACGCTCTTTGCGGGAAAGCTCGCCCACTTTTGGAATACGGATAGCGACGACAGGAAGACTCGCGCTCACAGCCAGGGTCGTAAGATTTTCCCCGGTGAAGGCCGCGCGCACATCTGTCATCGCGGGTAATCGCATGTCGGGCTTGTCGCTGCCGTACAGGCGAATCGCCTGGTCGTAGCTCATGCGCGGAAACGGCGGCTTAATCTCCTGTCCGGCAGCCTTGAATGCTGCAGTCAGAAATCCCTCGACCACTTCCCACACGCGCTCCGGCTGCGGATACGACATTTCCAAATCGATCTGGGTGAATTCCGGTTGACGGTCGGCGCGCAAGTCTTCGTCGCGGAAACAGCGCACGATCTGGAAATAGCGGTCGAAGCCCGAGATCATCAGAATCTGCTTGAACAGCTGCGGCGATTGCGGCAGTGCGTAAAAGCTTCCTGGCTGCACGCGGCTGGGCACAAGATAATCGCGCGCGCCTTCCGGCGTCGAACGGGTCATGAACGGCGTTTCAATTTCGAAAAACCCCTGCCCTGAAAGATAGCTGCGAATCGCGATCGCCACTTTGTGTCGCAGTTCGATATTTTGCTGCATGGCATCGCGCCGCAAATCGATGTAGCGATACTTGAGCCGCATTTCCTCGTTGGGCAGAACCGTGTCACCGGGGAGAAACGGCGGCTGCTTCGATTCGTTGAGGATGCGCAACTCCTCCGCAATCAATTCGACCTCCCCGGTGGGGATATTCTTATTAATTGTGTCAGCCGTGCGCTGCTTGACCTTGCCAATCACGGCAACCACGTATTCGTTGCGCAGCTGGCTCGCCTTCTCGTGGACCGCCGGGTCGCGTTCTTTGTTGAACACAACCTGCGTAATGCCCGTACGGTCGCGGACGTCAACAAAAATGAGGTTGCCAAGGTCGCGGCGGCGGTTCACCCATCCCATGAGCACAGCTCGCTCGCCAGAATCGGAGGCACGAAGAGCGCCACAGCGGTGCGTGCGTTGCAGGTCGCCTAAGAAGTCGAGCAAAGTTTGCCTTTCAAGTGATAGAGGAATCTCAAATTATAAAGGGTCTCGGTTTAATTTTGACGGATTGCGCGTGCTAAAGAACCTGCTTCAACCTTTTTCGTGTCTCTCCGCGTACTCTGCGGCCGTTCTCCGCGTGCTCCGCGATTTCAGACTTGTCTTTGCGGTACGACAAAAACCTTAAAACGCAGAGACCGCCGAGAAAAGCCGCAGAGTGCGCGCAGTAGAAATCCTCCAGTTCGATGAGACGGGAAGAACGCCGGGCTAACCTGCTGACTGAATTCTCAGCGCCAGCTCGGCGCGAGGCACGGACACCTGCTCACCGCTCTCGAGATGTTTCAACGCGAAGGCATCAGCTTTGACTTCGTTCTCACCCACAATCAGAATGAAGCGCGCACCCAGCTTGCTTGCCGTCTCAAAAGATTTCTTCAGACGAAAAGTTTCGTCACCCAAATCGGCGACAACATCGTGGCGGCGTAATTCGCGCGCCAGACGAGCAGCCTCTTTATTCATGCCCTCGCCGAGTGGAGCGATATATACATCGGGCTTGCGCTGCACCGCTTCCGCCGATTCTTTCAGCGCCAGCACCAGCCGGTCCTCGCCAATGGCAAACCCGATCCCAGGAGCGCTGGGGCCGCCAAGCGATTCCGAAAGACCATCGTAGCGCCCGCCGCCAAGAATCGCATTCTGCGCGCCCAGCGCTCCGTGGGTAAACTCAAACGCGGTTCGACTGTAATAATCCAAGCCGCGAACCAAGCGGTCATTCAGTTGAAAGTCGACCCCTATTGATTTCAAGATTTCTTGCACCTGCTCGAAATGCCGGCGGCAAGGCTCATCGAGAAACTGGCTGATCCGCGGCAGCGTTTCGATAATGGGCTGATCGGCAGGAACTTTGCAGTCAAACACTCGCAACGGATTCGTAACGGCGCGGCGCTGGCAGTCAGAGCACATTTGTCCGACCACTGGCTCCAGCGCCTTGCGCAAAGCTTCGTTATAAGCGGCGCGATCGTTGGGACAGCCGACGGAGTTCAATTGCAAGGTCCAGTTTTCGATTCCGAGCCGGTCGAGCAGCGTGGCCAGCAGTTCCAGAATCTCGGCGTCACGCGCAGGAGACTCGCTCCCCGCGCTCGCTGGACCGATGACTTCCGCACCGATCTGATAGAACTGCCGATATCGTCCCTTCTGCGGACGCTCCCGCCGGAACTGCGGCCCGATGTAGTAAAGCTTGTTAAGGCCGTGCTCCCAAAGCTTGTGCTCAATGTAAGCGCGGACAACCCCGGCGGTGTTCTCGGGACGCAGGGTTAACGACTGACCTTTTTCGCTCTCTGCCCGGGCGCGATCTTCCCACGTATACATTTCTTTCGCGACGATGTCGGTTTCTTCGCCGACAGAGCGGGCGAACAGTTGCGTCTCTTCGAAGACCGGCGTGCGGATCTCGTGGAAGTTGTAGGCGCGGAAGACATCGCGCACCGTGGCTTCGACGAAGTTCCACAGCGCCGTCTCCGGCGGGAGAAGATCACGCGTTCCTCGGACAGCTTTGATCATTTGCTGTGGCTTAACCTTGTCATCCTGAGCGTAGCGAAGGATCTCTGTACTCGCTGCTATAGGCAAAATACATGGATCCTTCGCTGCGCTCAGGATGACAAATGCTTCGCTCCTGTAACGGCTGATAGGAAGGCCGCTGCTCAACGCTCCCGCAAGTACGATTCCTTGTATCCCAAGTAGTTATTCGCGTAGCGCGTGATGCTCTCTTGATCTGTCTCCTCAAGCTTGCGGCGGAACTTGCCCGGAGAGCCTATCCACAGCGATCCGGGCTGGACGATAGTTTTCTCCGGAATCAGCGTGCCAGCCGCAATGATGGAGCCTGCACCAATGCGCGCGCCATTCAAAATGATCGACCCCATCCCGATCAGGCAGCGGTCTTCGACCACGCAACCGTGCAGCGTCACCGAATGGCCGACTGTTACGTATTCGCCGAGAAAGACTCCGTATTGCTCTTTCATCCCGTGAAGCACGCTGCAGTCCTGCACATTGGAGTGCGCGCCCACGCGAATGGAGTGCACGTCGCCGCGAAGCACAGCGTTCATCCAAACGCTGGCGTGCTCGCCGAGAACCACGTCGCCGATGATCTGTGCCGAATCGTCCACGTAACACGAAGCCGGAATCGTCGGCGTGATGCCCTTATAAGAACGGATCATGTTTACAAGCTGTCCCTTTACCAATGCGCCAAGTGAAAACCGAAAGAAATTAAACATAACACGGGCACGGGCGTAGGCGCGAAGTTCGATCCGCACTCGTCCGTGTGAATCCGTGGCCGCCTTTGCTTTGTCCTCTCTCATCTGCGAAACTGGCCTCTGACCGCCAACCATGGGACGCATCCATGTTCTTTCCGAATCCGTTGCTAACAAGATCGCCGCCGGCGAGGTGGTCGAGCGTCCCGCCTCCGTGGTCAAGGAACTTCTGGAAAACTCTCTTGACGCCGGTGCTACGCGCATCAAGATTCAGGTGGAAGCCGGAGGCAAGAAGCTCATCCAGATCACCGACAATGGATGTGGCATGGTTCGTGACGATGCCCTGCTTGCTTTCGAGCGCCATGCGACGTCTAAAATCAAGAATGCCGAAGACTTGCTCGGCGTGGCCACTCTGGGATTTCGCGGCGAGGCATTGCCGTCAATTGCCTCGGTTTCCCGCCTTCACCTGGAGACGCGCGCCCCAGATGAGGACTCCGGAACCGTCGTCGAAATCAATGGCGGAAAAATCTTTAAAGTGGAAGAAGCCGGACTCCCGGCAGGAACTTCGATCACTATCCGCGACCTGTTTTTCAATACGCCGGCACGAAAGAAGTTCCTGAAGGCGGAGTCCACCGAGCTTTCACATATTGCATCGCTAGTGACGCACTACGCGCTGGCCCATCCCGACAAGCACTTCGAACTGCACTCCGCCACCAACGCGATCCTGGTTGCGCCGCCGGTGGCGGGATCGAGCGAGCGTGTGTACCAGGTGTTCGGGAAGGATGTTCTCGACCAGCTCATTCCTATAGCAGCAGTGCAGCCTCTCGCGCACGTTGGCTTGCCACAGCCCCCGCCGTGGCGGCGCGAGGAAGAAGAGGAGGACGGGCGAGACGCCCGTCCCTCCACACCCGGAGAAATGCGCGTGCATGGCTTCATCTCGAAGCCCGAGATTCAAAAACTCAATCGCAATTCGATTTACATTTTCGTCAATGGGCGGCTGATCCGCGACCGGCTCGTCCAGCATGCGCTGATCGAGGCTTACAGGAACATTCTGCCGCCGACCGTTTACCCCGTGGTGCTGCTCTTCCTCGAGTTGCCCACCGGCGAAGTGGACGTAAATGTTCATCCGTCGAAAACAGAAGTTCGCTTTCGCCAGCAGTCGGTCATGCATGATTTTGTGCGAGACTCCGTCCGAGCTGCATTGATGAAGGCGCGCCCTGTGCCGCGGTTCATGACGGAGATCAATGCGCACCCCACCGCGAGTGCCTCGCTCACTCCTGGTTTTCATTCTGATGGAACTCGTTCCGTCCCGGTGGATTCAGCCGCGTGGCGCACACTTAACCATCAGGCTGAGCCACAAACGTTCGCGCTGCAAGCTCCGGTGCCTCCACCGATCACGGAGCGACTTCATTTTGGAGTCGATGGAATCGCGGTCGACGGCGACGCTGCCCTGTCTCTGGTTCGCGCGCCACAAGTGGTTTCCGAGGTGATAGAAAATGATAACTGTGCGCCACCGCTGCCTGAAGAGTCGGAGGAACCCGGCGACCTGACGCCGTCACTGGCATCGCTCAAGCCGCTGGGACAGATTCGCGAATCGTTCATTCTCGCGGTGAATCACGAGGGTCTATGGATCGTGGATCAGCACGTGGCCCACGAGCGCGTGCTGTTTGAAAAAGTGCTGAAGCAACGGGCCGCGCAAAAAGTAGAAAGCCAGCGTTTGCTCATGCCGCTGGTGCTCGAACTAACGCCTGCGCAGCAAGCGGTGTTTGCCGAGATTTCCGATGAGCTCAACCAGAACGGCTTCGAGGCCGAACCGTTTGGAGCCCGAAGCGTCGCAATAAAAGTTGCCCCAGCAGGCGTGGAGGCTTCCCAGATCGAGCCTATGCTGCACGAACTGCTCGACCAGTTTTCTCGCGAAGAGCAGATGCTGAATATGGAAAAAGTGCGCGCGAGGATTGCCGCATCCATCGCCTGCCACGCCGCCATCAAAGTCAACATGTCGCTGCAGCAGAATAAAATGGAGTGGCTGCTCGCAGAGCTGGCAAAGACGGAGTGCCCAATGTCATGCCCGCACGGGCGCCCGGTAGTTCTGCGCTACTCGATGAAGGACATTCAGAAAGCGTTCAAGAGAATCTAGGATTAAGGCCTCAGCTTGAACACGACTCCACACCCTTGACCCTGGCCATCCGCACAGGAAAGGTCGCCGCCCAAAGCCCCTACGCCGTAGAGATTGCCTGCAGCGTCCTGGATCAGTCCGCCGCCGGGATTATTGCCGTCGGTTCCTGTGAAGCTGTGTAGGACGGTTTCTTTGCCCGCGCCGCTCAGCTTGAATACGACTCCGCAGCCTCCGCCGCCGCACCCTGTCCCGCCGCCCAGGCTAGTGGTCCCGTAGAGATTCCGTTTGGCGTCCTGAATCACTCCCGAGCTTGGATAATATCCGTATGGCCCGGCAAAACTGTACAGCACAGTCTCCTTCCAGTGGCCGTTTGGTTTCCGGCTTAGCTTGAAGACATTTCCATGGCCATTAGTACCACCGTCGAACGAGGTTCCGTAGAGATTCCCTTTGACGTCCTGAATCAGTCCTCCGAGGGATTGTCCACCGTCGGTGCCGCCTGTAAAGCTGTGCACCACGGTCTCCTTGCCTGTTTTACTGAGCTCGAACACCGTGCCAAACGGTCCCGAGCCGCCGTTAGTGGTCCCATACAAGTTTCCGTCAGCGTCCTGGATTACTCCCCAGTTGGGCTGCACCCCGTCAGCACAATTCTTAGTGGAGCAGAAGCTGTACAGCACGATCTCTTTGCCGGTCTTACTCAGCTTGAATACGGTGCCCCAGCCGAAAGCCCCGCCGCTGTGGGTGGTCCCATAGAGGTTCCCCTCGGCATCGTGGATTAGTTCCCCGTTCGGATAAGCCCCGTCCAAGCAACTGGTAGGGTGGGAGCAGAAACTATACAACACTGTCTCCTTGCCGGTCTTGCTCAGCGTAAATACTGTTCCGTAACCATAAGCGCCACCGTATGCGGTGGTCCCGAGGAAGTTTCCCTTGCCATCCTGGAGCAGCCCCCCGGAGGGAGAATTCCCGTCGCTGCAGTTCGACTGGCTACAGAAGCTGTAGAGCACGCTCTCTTTGCCCGTGCTGTCCACTTTGAACACCACTCCGCAGAGCTCCAATTTTGCCGCATTCGAATGTCGCGATGCCGCCGCCGGGAGAGGTCCCGTAGAGATTTCCTTTGGAGTCGCGAATCACTCCCGAGTAGGGGAAGGCTCCGTCTGGACTCCCTTTGAAGCTATATAGCTGATCGTAGGTCTGCGCCTGCGACGGTTGCGTAGCAAGCAATGTCATCAAACACGCAGCGAGGCTTGCGGCCAAGCATAGAGGCTTCATGGTAATTCTCCAATCAGAATCGGAATCTCCTGGTGACTTCAGGAACGCGCGTCTATCTTACAACGATCTAGTCCGTTCACAACACTGTGAAATGATTTTCATCTAAATCCCAACGAATTGACACCGATCCGAAATGACGTTGCCGGACCGGTCGCGGTCCGTGGAATCAGGCCGATCCCTGTTCTGTGTGGTCTAATACTTTTATGACCGATCTCGATCAATTGAGGCGGGAGAAGTGGCATCTCGACGGACATACCGTGCCCACCTTCGACGACGCCCGCTC
>Ga0209415_10017446_pt1 | contig 11421 bp, 12 predicted proteins | sample PeaSoiSIISIP2007_FD_187696 | JGI IMG/M metagenome (GOLD analysis project Ga0209415, IMG submission 187696) | Peat soil microbial communities from Weissenstadt, Germany - SII-SIP-2007 (SPAdes) (version 2) | ecosystem: Environmental > Terrestrial > Soil > Wetlands > Peat | place: Germany...
ATCCTCCGCAGCTTCATCCTTGGCTCGGATCTGCCGCGTCTCTTCTCGTCCTGAAATTCTATTACTTATGCAACGCCTAATAATACAATCACCGTGCTCGGTTACGAAGATATTACTGTTCCGGCGGGTACCTTCCGCAATGCCGTGAAGCTGTCAATTCAGCCGGATGGGTTGCCTGTCACCGAGTTCGTGTGGCTCGCAGCTGGTGTGGGGGAAGTGGCGGCGGCGGGGACAGACAGTGCCGGCTCTTCCCAGTCCGTTCTGACAAGCTACGTTGTCTGCGCGCCGCCGACGACACCGCGTGCAACGCCTAGCGTAACGCCGACGTCGACGCCATCACCGACGCTACGGCCAGCCCCAACTCAGACGCCCAGCACGCCGGAGTTGAGCCTTGGTACGGCCAGCGGTGCCCCCGGCGGCCAGGTTTCCGTTAGCATGGTCTTGTACACTGGGGGAAAGCAAATCGAAGGAGCCCAGAACGACATCAGCTTCGATCAAATCAACGTGGCGATTGCTGCTACCACTCAACGTGGCGATTGCTGCTACCACAGGTAATCAGCCAGATTGCACCGCAAACGCGGCGATCAACAAGAACCTCACTATCTTCGAATTTCTACCGCAGGGCTGCTCCGGGACAGCGTGTACCGGCATCCGCGGGCTGGTGACCTCAACCATCAACACCAGTCCAATTCCCGATGGCTCGGTGCTCTATACGTGCACGGTCACTATCTCGGCCAGTGCGGGCTTTGGAACCTATTTCCTCACCGTAGCGAACCCAGTAGCCATCGACCCCAACGGACTAGCGGTGTCGATTAGCGTATCCGATGGCACAATTGTCGTCCGCAACGAAACGCCCGCCGCGACGGCAACTGCAACCCAAACTCCAACACAAACTCTGACCCCGACTCGAACGCCAACCGTTACCCCCACTCCGACATCCACGCCGAGGCTATGCGTTGGCGACTGTAACGACGACCAATCGGTCACGGTCAACGAGCTGATCACCATGGTGGACATCGCGCTGGGAAACGCGCAATCTTCGGCTTGCCCGCATGGTGTTCCGAGCAGCTCCCAAGTCGACATCGCGCTGATCCTCACGGCGGTGAACAACGCGCTGAGCGGGTGCGGCAGCTCGTCGACAGCAGCGACGTTCGTGGCGACGGATAGCATGACCGCGTCCCGTCTCCTCCAGAGCGCGACTCTGCTCTCAAATGAGCAGGTGCTGATCGCGGGGGGAGGGGTACACCACTATCGGCTACAATGAGTACACGTCGCTGTCGAGTGCGGAGCTGTACAACTCGGGCAGCGGAACGTTCACGGCCACGGGTAGTTTGACCACGGCCCGTAGCGCTCATACGGCGACTCTACTCTCCAATGGGCAGGTGCTGATCGTGGGAGGGCTCACGGGCAGCGGCGGCAACGTAGTTGTGTCCAGCGCGGAACTGTACAACCCGGCCACGGGGACATTCACGGTCACGGGTAGTCTGACCACGGCCCGCTTCGTTCACACGGCGACTCTACTCTCCAATGGGCAGGTGCTGATCGCGGGCGGGCAAGCCACCCTCAACGGCAACTCTTTGTCCAGCGCGGAGCTGTACAACCCAACCACGGGAACGTTTAAGTCCACGGGTAACATGACCACGGCGCGCGATGATCATACGGCGACTCTGCTGCCCAATCGGCAGGTGCTGATCACTGGGGGGTGGGGAAGCGGCAGTGCCCTTGCTAGCGCGGAGCTGTACAGCCCGTGAGCCACCAGCGGTGGTGGCCCATACGATGATTGGACGACGGCGGCAGTCACGGCGAGGACGGAGCTGATGACCTCATTCAAGCATTGCTTCGTTATCACGCTAGCCACGGTTCTTTTGATGGCAGCTACCTGGGCACTCCCACCGGAGGCACGTGCTCAGGTCTGCGTCAGTGACTCCAACGGCAGCGGCGAGGTCACAGTCAACGAGCTGATCACTCTGGTGAACATCGCGCTGGGCAACGCACAACCTTCGGCGTGCCCCACCGGCGTTCCGAGCGGCGACACGGTTGACATCGTGCTGATTCTCCAGGCGGTGAACAACGCGCTGAACGGGTGCGAGATGGCGTGAGGGGTGAAGCGTAAGGCGTAGGAGGGCTCGGTAACGGCGCCTTGACACGCGTGCGTGCTGGTGAGCAGATGGGATGCGATGGCCGCCAAGGGCGTCTACGACACCGTCAAGCAAGCGATCCAGGACCTGATTGCGCCGGATCTGGAACGTATCAAGGGACAGCTCACCGGTTTGGACGCTCGCATCAACGCGCTCGAAAAGCGCATCGATGAGGGGCTAGCGGCGGTGCGGAGCGAAATCGGATCGCTGCGGAACGAGACACATGCTGGCCTGCGCGCCGTCGACGACCGCATCGATGCGCTGAAAGAGCGGGTCGAGCAGACCAACAAGCGCCTCGACGATACAAACCGGCGCCTTGATGAAGCGCTGGACATCCGGGAGCGGCTCGCCGCCCTCGAAGCGCGGGTGGCGGCGCGCGGCTGAGAGCCGCCGCCGCATTTGCCGCCCCCACGATCTCGACTGCAAAGAGTTGATAACGTGTGACGGATACCGTCGTGCGGAGTGGCGTATTCCGCCGGGGCTGCGGTGTGTAGCGCCTCGGTCTTGGTGGCGCTGGGTCTCCTCAACGACGAATCGTCCGGCAAGCCGAACTCCCTCTCCAGCGCATCATCGTCAGCGCGGCGGTGGAAATAAGGTCCCCTCGCCCGTGCCACTTCCGGCACGGGAGAGGGTCAGGGTGAGGGCCGGGATGCGCCAGGTCTCGAATTTCCGAAAGTCGAAAGGCTCGACCGGCAGCAGACGCGGCAAATGAATTTGCGCGCTACGAGGAGCACCAAGTCGCCCTCCGGCGACTCCCCACCCCGCCCGAAAAGCGTCGGTGGTGGCGGGTTGGGAGCCTGCGCAGGCAGGCTTGGCGCCTTTTGTAGCGCGCGGTTTCAACCGCTGCGCGGAGGCGGGAAGCGTGCACCCGCGGCCCCTCAGCTTGAAAAGCGTCAGCCAAAGACCGACAATCCCTGTGCTATGGAGCCTGCAGGCACTGCGTACGTCGGCCACCCGCCGCTCATCGTCCACCTGCACCCGGTGCTCGATCTCTCCGACGACCAGTTCTTCGAGCTCTGCCAGATCAACCGGGACCTGCGTATCGAGCGCAGCGCGCACGGGGAGTGCATCGTCATGCCACCGACCGGAGGAAAGACGAGCGAACAGAACGCCGAGATCACCATGCAACTGCGCGCGTGGGCGAAGCGGGACGGAACCGGCACGACCTTCGACTCGTCGGGAGGCTTCCTACTACCCAACACGGCGGTGCGTTCGCCGGATGCGGCGTGGGTGAAGACGTCACGTCTCGCCTCACTGTCCGCCGAGCAACGACGCGGGTTCATCCCATTGTGCCCGGACTTCGTGATAGAGATCCGCTCTCCCAACGACAGCCTCAGCGCTCTCCAAGAGAAAATGCAGGAGTATCTCGCCAACGGCGCGCAACTGGGTTGGCTGCTCGATCCCGACCAACGACGCGCGTATGTGTACCGTCCGGGAACGCGCGTGAAAGTAGTGGAGAACCCAGACACGCTCAGCGGTACGCCCGTTCTGCCTGGTTTCATCCTGGATCTGCATGAAGTGTGGGGCTCGAAGGACTGAGCCCGTACCGCGTTTGTAAAGAGGGCCACGCCCGGCGCAGCATTTCCCAGATTCGTATCCCCCACCTCTGATAGTTGCGGCACAGGAAGGGGGATGCGACTATGCCAACAAGAGGGTTACGTCGACGGGTTTTCACGGCGGGTGGCATCGTGGCGCTCGCGCTGTGCGCCTGCTCGCAGTTCGATGTGCAAGCGCTGTGGCCCGGCAGCGCACGCCGCGCTGCCGCCGACGTCGCGCCGCTGGTGCGTCCGCAGCAATTGTCTATCGCTGCCCGCGGCCGCTTGCAGCCCGCGGGTGGCGTGCTCCGCGTCGCTGGACCGAGCCTTCCGGGGGCGGTGATCGGCGCGCTGAACGTCCGCGAGGGGGACTGGGTCACGGCCGGGCAAGTGGTCGCCGTGTTGGAAGGGACCGCCGCGCAGCAGGCCCTGGTGCGGCGTCTCACGGCTGAGGCGTGGCACGCCGCCACGGAGCTGCGGCGCACGGATCGTTTGTTTCACCAGGGCATCGTCTCCGCGGCGGAACGCGACACGGCGCAGACGCAGGCCGACGTGGCCCATGCAGAACTGGCGCGCACCCAGGCTGAGCTCGACGCGAGCAACGTCCGTGCCCCGGCGGAGGGACGTGTCCTCACCATTCACACGCACACGGGCGAACGCATTGGGGCCGACGGCGTTCTCGACCTCGGCAACACCACGCAGATGGAAGTGGTCGCCGAAGTGTACGAGACCGACATCGCGGCGGTCCGCGTCGGCCAGGCAGCCACGGTGACCGCGGCCGCGGTGGCCGAGCCGTTGACCGGCACTGTGGAGCGCATCGGCCTCACGATCGGCAAACAGAGCATCTTCGAGATCGACCCCGCCGCCGACACCGACGCCCGCGTCGTCGAGGTGCACATCCGGTTGCACGCCGGCGATCGGGTCGCGACCCTGACCAACTTGCAGGTCGACGTCGAGCTGGGTGCCTGAAGGGAACGGTCATGGGAATCTGGTGCACCATCTCGCCCGTGCCGCTTGCATGGCGGCAACTGACCCAGCACCACGTCCGCTTCGCGGCGGCGGTGATGGGAGTGACCTTTGCCGTTGTCCTGGTGCTGATGCAGCTGGGATTCCGCGGCGCCCTCTACGCCAGCGCCGTGCGGCTGCACGAGCACCTCGCAGCGGATCTGGTTCTGATCAACCCGCAATACGCCTATCTTGGTATGTCGAAGCCGTTCTCACAACGCCGGCTGTACCAGGCGCGTGCCCATCCTGCGGTGGCGTCGGCCACGCCACTGTCGTTCGACCTTGCACCGTGGAAGAACCCCAAAACCGGTCTTACCCGCGCCATCCTGGTCATCGGTGTCGATCCCGCGGCGCCCGCTCTGGAATTGCCGGGCGTGACCGAGCAGCTCTACCGCACCCGTCTGACCGACACCCTCTTGTTCGATGCCGACTCACGCCCCGAGTTCGGCGTACGCCCGGCGCTGCTGCAAGGCGGTGAGCGCTTTGTAGCCGAGCTGGCGCAGCGGCGCGTGTTCATCAGCGGCGCCTTCCATCTGGGCACAGGCTTCGCCGTCGACGGCAACACGATCGCCAGTCGCAGCACGTTCCAACGGCCCTTCCCAAATCGCCGCGAGGGCTTGATCGACGTGGGTTTGCTGCGGCTGCGGCCCGGCGTCGATGTGGACGCCGTGCGTGCACAGCTTGCCGCCCAGTTGCCGAAGGATGTCGAAGTCTTGACGACGGCCGGCTTCATCGCCCGCGAGCAGAAGTATTGGGCCGACGCTACGCCGATCGGGTACGTCTTCGCTGTCGGCGTGATTATCGGACTCGCGGTGGGCGCGGTGATCGTCTACCTGGTGCTATTTGTGAACGTTTCCGAGCGGCTTCCGGAATATGCGACGCTCAAGGCCATCGGCTTTACCGACCGCGCCCTCTTCAGCGTCGTTCTGCAGCAGGCGATCATTCTCGCGGCGCTGGGCTTCACGCTCGGCACGCTGCTCAGCCGCGGTCTGTACGCCGTCGCGGCGGACGCCACGCATCTGCCCCTGAACTTGACGCCCACGACCGGCGCGCTGGTGTTCGGGCTCACGCTGCTCATGTGTGGCGTGTCCGGCGCCGCGGCGTTGCGCAAGGTACAGGCCGCCGATCCAGCGGAGGTCTTCGCATGATTCGACTCGATCATGTCAGTCACTACTACGGCGCCGGCTGCAACCGGCGACAAGTGCTGTTCGACGTATCCGCAAACGTGGCGGCGGGGGAGATCGTGCTGCTGACGGGTCCGTCTGGATCGGGGAAAAGCACACTCTTGACGCTTGCGGGGGCGCTCCGATCCGCGCAGGAGGGCAGCATGACCGTGCTGGAAACCGAGCTGCGCGGTGCGTCACCCGACACCTTGATCCGCGTGCGCCGGCAGATCGGCTACATTTTCCAAAAGCACAACCCGCTGGACTGCCTCACGGTGCTGCAAAATGTCGAGGTTGGTCTGGCGGCGCGCGATGGCCATGATCGGCGAACGGCCCTGCGGCGCGCCGCCGAGATGCTGGAGGTGGTCGGCCTGTCGGCGTGCGCGGATCGCTACCCGCGCCAGCTCTCGGGCGGGCAGCAACAACGGGTGGCGATCGCCCGCGCACTGGTCGGCCGCCCACGCATCCTCTTGCCGGATGAGCCCACCGCGTCGCTCGACAGTGCGACCGGCGGCGAAGTGGCCACGCGCATCCGGGAGCTGGCGCGGCAGGGAGGCTGCGCGGCGATCGTGGTGACCCATGACCACCGCATCTTGCAGATTGCGGACCGGGTCTTGCAGATCGAGGACGGGCGCCTGGGTGCGGCCGGGATCGCGTGAGTCGTACATCAAAAGGTTCGACGCTACGCGCGTGAAGCCTGGCAGCTCGCGCCGCCGGCGTGGCTTCGGCCCAAAGTTACAGATCTGTACGCAGGGGTTCGCGACTTAACCCGGCGCCAGGGCACGCGGTCCTTTGCGGCCGGCTCGGCAAGCCACGTGCGGTGGCGTGTGAATTGCTCTGGAGTCGTCCGGCCGGGCGATGTTGAAGGAAATCGAAAGGAGATTCGTCCTCACCCAGGGCCTCCTCCTGGGTTTTTTTGCCTGGGGCGTTGGGTTCCTCTACCTCGTCTCCACCATCTCGTACAACTCTGTCCAGCTTCACTGGCAGATGTTTGGATTCGCCTGGGAGGCGTTGGCCTTCGGTGTGCCGCTCATCGCCTTCCGTCCGATGATGCGCTCGATCAAGCGCTATGCCCACGCGCTCGAATCCGGGGCATCGCTGAGCCCGGAACAGGCAGCCATCTACTACCGGAAGATCCTCGCGTATCCGTTCAAAGTCGCCCTCGAGGTCTTTCTGGTGTGCAATTTTGCTTACGTGTTGGGAGCCGTCCAGGTCCGCTACTTCGCGCGGCTGCCCTGGGAGGGGGTGGCCATCACGCTCATCTGCGGAGTGACCACCGGGTTGCTGTGGGGAGTGTTGGAGTACTTTCTGCTCGAGTATGATCTCCGCCCGTTGACCGTGCTGGCGGCGTCGGCCGCGCGCGGATTGCCGTCGGTGCCGCAGCGCGTCTCGCTGAAGGTGAAGATCTTCGTGTCGAGCCTCGCGCTGGTGGTGGCGTCGCTGAGCTTCTTCGGCGTCATCGCGTACACGCGCGCGGCACGCATTCTCGAAGACGAGGTCGGCCAGCGGCTCTCGGGCCGCATGCGGGAGTTGGCCAATCTCATCGGTGCGCTTCCCCAGTCTCAGGATGGCAGCCTCTCGGTGGCCTGGCGCTTTCTCGCCGCGGAGTTCCCCATCAGTCCGCGCGGCTACTTCCACATCATCAATGGCGCCGGCCAAGTCGTCGCCACGCACCCTGACAGCGGCGAGGCGCACATCCAACGATTCGACGACGCGCCTCTGCTTCCCGCGGTGCGTACGCGGATCGTGGACCAGTCCGAGGGCTATCTGGTCGACCACGTCGACGAGAACAAGATCGTCAGCTACGTGAACATTCCCGGCACGCGGTGGAAGATTGTCGCGATCGCGCCGCGGCGCGACTTCAGCCCGCAGCTGGATCAGCTGTTGTACTCGGGGTTGGCCGGGATGGCGTTCGCCATCGTGCTGTCGCTGGGCATCGGCATGCTGTGCGCCCGCAGCATCACCACACCGGTGGGCGAGGTGACCCGTGCGGCACGGCGGGTGGCCGAAAACCGAGATCTGACCCAACGGGTCGCCTTCGTCACCAACGACGAAGTCGGCGTGCTGGCGCATGCCTTCAATCACATGACCGAAAGGCTGCAAACTTATGCCGACGAGCTGGAAGACCTGGTGGCCGCGCGCACCCAAGAGCTCGAATCCAAGAACGCCGAGCTGAGCGACTTTCTCTACGTCGCCTCGCATGACCTGCGGGCGCCGCTCATCAACTTGGCCGGCTTTTCGCACGTGCTGCAGGACAGCATGGCCGCGCTGTCCGGGCTGATGGAACGCGTGCGGGGGAACCACAACGGCACGGTGGCCCCTGCGCTCGCCGAATGGCCGTCGCTCAAGGAAGACATCGCCGAATCGATCAACTTCATCTTGCGGAGCACCGCGAAGATGGACGTGCTCGTGACCGCGTTGCTGGAGCTGTCGCGGATCGAGACGCGTCCGCACGTACAGCAGCCGATCGACACCCGCAAGCTGGTGGACGACATCCTCGGGGCGTTCCACTTCCAAATTTCGGAGCGCAAGATCACCGTGTCGACCGGCGTGCTACCGGTGGTCACCGGCGACCCGGTGCGCATCAACCAGGTGTTCAGCAACCTGATCGACAACGCCATCAAGTACATGCGGCCGCAGGGCGACAGGCGTATCGAGGTGGGGTGCGTCGGCAACGGCGGTCACCACCACTTCTTCGTGCGCGATACCGGCCTCGGCATCCGGCCCGAAGACCAGACCACCGTCTTCCGGCTGTTCGCACGGGTCGGCGACAACGGCGTGACCGGGGACGGGGTCGGCCTGGCGGCGGTGCGCAAGATCGTCGAGAAGCACGGTGGCAAGATCTGGGTGGAGTCGGAGCCGGGCAAAGGCAGTACCTTTTGGTTTACCCTCCCGCGTCAAGTCGGCGCGGACGCGGCCGGCGTCTCGGACCAGGCCGCGATGCGCGCGGCGCAGTGACAGTAGCAAGAAGGTCCCCTCTCCCCTCGGGAGAGGGTCAGGGTGAGGTGATCAAATGCCCGCGAAGCACCTTTGGGTCTCTGGCGTTGTGCATCGAACTTGTGACTCAGGACACGCACGCCGGCCGCAGGCCCTAGGAAGCCGCGGCGCGCGGCGCTAGAGTAGCGCCCCACTATGATCATCGTGATGAAGGCCGACATCCTGCCCGACTCGCCCGAAGTCGCGCAGGTGATCCGCATGGCCGAGCGCTACCCCGACGTCCACGCCGTAGCCCGCGAGATCCAGGGCGCGACGCGCGTGCTGACGGAAATCTATCTCCTCGGCTCGACGAGCACGATTCCGCAAGAGCCGTTCGAGGAGTTCCCCGCGGTCGAGAAGGTGATCCGCATCCGCGAGCGCTACCGCTCCATCGGTCGCCATGCAGGCCAAGCCGAGGCGATCGGTTTCGAATACAATGGCGTACGCTTCAGCCAGGAAGAGTTCCTGGTCTTCCCGGGTCTGTGCGCGGTCGACACGCCCGAGAGCACCGAGACGATGTTCCGCGCCCTCAAAGAGGTGGGTATCACGACGACCCGCGCCGGCGCGTACAAACCGCGCACCAGCCCCTACGACTTCCAGGGGCATGGCAAGGCCTGTCTGCCCTACGTCTTCGAGCTGGCCGGTAAGTACGGCATCAAAGTCATCGCCATGGAAATTACACACGAGTCGCAGATCGACGAGATCCGCGAGGCGCTGGCCGCCGCCGGCCAGCCGACCGGGGTGATGCTGCAAATCGGCACGCGCAACGCGCAGAACTTCGAGCTGCTCAAGGTCGTCGGGCAGCAGCAGGAGTTTCCGGTGCTTTTCAAACGCGGCATGGGCATCACCCTCGACGAGTCGCTCAACGCCTGCGAGTACGTGGCCAACAGCGGCAACAATCGGATCGTGTTTTGCCTGCGCGGCATGAAAACACATCTCGGCGACCCGCATCGCAACCTCGTCGACTTCGCGCATGTGCCGGTGGTCCGCCGTCTGACGCGTCTGCCGGTGTGCATCGACCCGTCGCACGCCGTCGGCAAGAAAGACGTGGCGCCGGACGGCATCCTCGACATCGCCCACGCCACGGCCCAGGGCATCATCGCCGGCGCCAACATGGTGCTCGTCGACTTCCATCCCAAGCCCGAGCAAGCGTTGTGCGACGGCCCGCAGGCGCTGCTCATCGAGGAGTTGGGCTACTTCGTGCAGGACTGCCGGGTGGTGCGCAACGCCTACCTCCAGCGCTGCAAGCTGCGCGCGTCGATGCGCGGCTAGAGCCTGTCGCGCGCGCCGTCGATAGCAGCAGAACAAGCAGGACCGCGGCGAATCTGCACTTGCCCAGCCAGTAGGGATGGCGGTATCTGTGAAATCACTGGCTCGTGGAAGGACAACGCGTCATGATCGCTATTCGAATTCCTAAATCGCAGTGGGGCAAGGCGTGGCGGGCGATGGTCGAGCTTGCTCCGGTGCGCCTTGTTACGAACGATCCGATCTACGAGGTTCTGCCAGCGCACCTCGAGATGCTCAGCGGGCGTGGGTTCACGTACGAGATCGTGCGACCGGCTGCGACGGTGACGCGGGAGAAGCGCCGTGCCGCGGCCGGTTAGAAGCATCGAGATATACCTCCCGCTGGATGACAACGAAGGCCGGCCCATCGCCGAATCGAGTTACGTTCGGCTCCAAGTGGAGCTGTTGAAACGGTTCGGTGGCGTGACCTCGACGCAGCGGCAATTCCCCTTGCAAGGCCTCTGGCGAGCGGCCGGTCGGGTATACCAGGATCGCGTCGTGGTCTTCGGTGTCATGGACTTCCGGGCGATACCCTCAGCCCAAGTGGTTCGGTATCCGGAACGGCTGAAACTGCGCCTCAAACGAAGATTCGCACAACTGGAGATCCTGATTACAGTGCAGGAGCTGCTCGCGATCTGATCGATTACCGCCCGCGTGTCTTTCTCACCTCTACTACAACGAGAAGTGCATTATGCTGTTCGGTGACGCCAAGGGCAGCCCTACTAAGCTCATCACCGGGATGAAGTCGCTGCTGTGAGCGGGCGCCAAACCGTCTGCCGCTCAATCGAGGAGTTCCTGAGTCGGCTGGCGTCGCGGTTACCGTAACCAGTCCGGCCAGCGGTTTCTTCCGACCTACGTCACTCGCGAGGAACTTGGGGAACCCGCCGCGTCTGGCGCGGTTATCAAGTTCTGCAAGTTCCCGACATCCTTCGAGGCCTCAGCGGGCGCTGATCCTGCCCCTTCTCCTTCGCTGGCGAATGCGCACCTGTCGAACCATAGCCGTACATCGGTTCTGTCCGTACATCGGTTCTTGGAAGGCAGGGCCATGTCTGCTAATTCACGACAAAGCGCCTGCCATCTAAAGAATGGGGGTTTTCGACGATGCTTCGCTACAAGCTAGATGATCTCGGCTGGTTTCAGTTCGAGTGGCTCATCCAGTCACTCCTGAAGGCGGAGCTGGGCATCGGGATTGAGTCATGGGGCCGTCACTCGGATCGGGGCCGAGATGCGTGGTGTGATGGTCAGTTAGCCTTGATGTGACAGAAATTTTGCATGACGAAAGGTGCGGAGAGGCTGAGAAGGCCTTCCGTTGTGGTAGAT
>Ga0209415_10017450_pt1 | contig 11418 bp, 4 predicted proteins | sample PeaSoiSIISIP2007_FD_187696 | JGI IMG/M metagenome (GOLD analysis project Ga0209415, IMG submission 187696) | Peat soil microbial communities from Weissenstadt, Germany - SII-SIP-2007 (SPAdes) (version 2) | ecosystem: Environmental > Terrestrial > Soil > Wetlands > Peat | place: Germany...
GCCATCCCCTGGCTCGAGAATGACGGCGACCTCACCAGCCCCGAGCTCTGGACCGGCCGCATGCGCTTCGACGCCGCCGACGCCCTTCGCCTCGGCTGCACGGGCCTGATCGGCATCCACTGGAGGACACGGATCCTCGCCCCGAGCATCGCGGCGCTCGCCGCCGCCGCCTGGGACCAGTCGTGGGTGCCCCCGGGCTTTGACTCCTCGCGCATCCCACCGCAGACCGCATCCGGCGCCGACGGCGGGAGCGCCGTCGCCGCCACCGCGCCCGTCGCCGGGACCCGCCAGGAGGGGCTGTACCGAACGAACCGGGTTGGCATGGGATCCTACAACCTGCTGGTGCCGAGCGGCACCTACCGGGTGCGGCTCGGCTTTAGCGAGATCCAGGGCGCGCTGCCCGGCCGCCGGGTGTTCAGCGTGAGGCTGCAGGGCGCCGTCGCCCTCGACCACCTCGACCTGGCCGCCAAGTACGGACCCAGCCAGGCCGTCGTCAGCGAGTTCGGCGACGTCGGGGTCTCCAACGGGCACCTCCTCATTGAGTTCGCCGCTTACGCCGGACAGGCGGCGATAGCCGTGATCGAGATCGATGGAGTCACCAAGGTGGGCCAGGCCCACTATGTGAAGCGCATCAACTGCGGCGGCCCCGCATGGGAGGGCTATGAGGCCGACCAGCTTCCCGGCCAGCCCCGCCCGCCAGAGGACCGGACCATGCCGGTCGACGCCTTTTACCGCGACTTCGCCGCCGCGAACTTCGGAGCCCAGTCGGCCGACGGGATCGGCGGCGTCTTCAGTGAAATCGACGGGGTGAAGCTGCCGGTCCCGTCCCTGTGGATAGACGGCCCCGGGGACATCTTCCGCAATCCCGAGCCCTGGGCGGCCGCCGCGGCACACTATGCGTTCGTCGAGAGGCTCGAGTCGATGCGCGCCGGCGTGCGCGGAAGCGCCAACCTCGAACGATTCGATTACTGGCTGAACCAATTCCGCGCCATGCGCCTGATCGCCGAGATCGGCTGCGCCGCGGGGGCGCTCGACCGCGAGATGGCCGCAATCGCGGCCCTCGCGGATCCGGCCATCGCAAGAGAACGGGCGCGGACGGGCGCCCTTCCCCTTCGCCTGCAGCTCGCGGCGCTGTGGACCCTCCTTCTTCGCACCGAGGTTGCCGGCGCGTCGAGCCTGGGGGAGCTCGGCACCCTCGCGAACCTCGAGCAGCGCAGCCGCGTGCACCAGGCCGTCCTCAGCAGGCACGATGCGGCGCTCGCCCGGCTCCTCGGCTACGACCTGCCCCTGGCGGCCTCGCCGTCCCGCCAATACGCTGGCCCGGCCCGCATCATTGTCCCGACCGTGCGCACCTGCGCCGCCGAAGGGGAATCGATCCGGCTGCGCGTCCTCGTTGTCGGCGAGGAGGATCCGGGCTCGGTTGTGCTTTGCTGGCGCTGGATCGGAGGCACCGACTACCTGCGGCAGCCGTTGCACCATGTGGCCCGCCGGGTATACGAGGCCTCCCTGCCACGATTGGATTCTCCCAATCCGGCCGCTGAGTACCACGTTGAGGCCGTGGTCGGAGAGGCCAGCCTGCGCTGGCCCTCTTCGGATCACGGCCTCGACCAGACCGTCATCATGTTTCAGGTCCGGTGAACGCCGGCCGAGGCGGGCGTCCGGCGGCGATGGATCCGCCGGTTCGGGATAGTCAACCCTTCGGCACCTTGCGGTAGGCCCGGGGCCCGCAGCCCATCACGCGCCGGAAGCAGCGCGTGAAGTAATAGGGATCGGCGTAGCCCGTTCGCGTACCGACCTCGCCGATGGGCATCGCCGTCGTGTCCAGGAGGCGGCACGCATGGCGCACGCGCAGCCGGATCAGGAAATCGATCGGCGAGAAGCCCGTCTGCCGCCGAAAAAGCGCGGAATAGTGGGCGACGGAGACCTTTGCCGCGGTGGCGAGCTCATCCAGGCGGTGCGGCCGCTGCCAGTCGCGCCGGAGCGTCTCGATGGAGGCGGCCACGCGCTCCGGGGCCGAGCGCGGGTCGTGAAGGCTGCCCGCGAGCTGCGCGACGGCGCTCAACGAGTGGCGCAGCGCCGCGGCGGCGGCCACCTGGTTGCCGACCGCGTACCCGCGCTCCAGAGCCGCATAGACGCGATCGAGCGCGATTTCGTCGAGCCGGTCGTCCGGAAGGGCGAGCATCGAAGCCTGCGCCTGCCCCCGCGCCCGGAGCAGTTCCCCCCATGCGGCCACCTCCTCGCCCGCAAAGTGGGCCCACAAGATCGTCCATGGATCCTCCTTCCCCGCCCCGTAGGCGTGCGCCCTGTTCGCCGGCAGCCACACAAAATCCCCCGCGGCGACCCCCCACGTGTCCCCCCCGGTCCTGACCCAGCCCGCGCCTCCCAAGCAAAGGATGACGAGAGTCGTCGGTGCCCCGTCCGGCCTCTCGACGAGGTGGTGCCTTGCGCTCGGGAAGTAGCCGGCGTCCGTGACGCAAAGACCGCGCAGCAGGGGGTGGCCGCGCGACTGCGGCCTGAGCGGCTCGGGCAGGACGAGAAGATGCTGGCCGCTGAATCCCTCGCGGCGGGGCGCCCCTTTGCGCATATCATATGATCGTGCAGGTTTATTGGAGCCCTGTCCATTGCCAACGCATGGACGCGCACGCTAGGATGGCCCCAGTTTCCCATGGAACGCCCGGTCGCCCCGCCCCTCGTGGAAGTCCGCCGCGAGACCGTTGTCTTGCCCACCTACGAACCCTCCTGGCCCGATCGCAACCCCATGTTCCTGGAGAAGCGGGTCTACCAGGGATCGAGCGGCCGCGTCTATCCGCTGCCCTTCACCGACCGCATAGCCGAAAGGCCGCAGCCGCGCGCCTGGGATGCGGTGTTCATAGAGAACGAATTCATTCGCATAATGATACTGCCGGCCCTGGGCGGCCGCATCCACCGGGCGCAGGACAAGACGAACGGCTACGACTTCATCTATTACCAGCCCGTGATCAAACCCGCGCTCGTGGGTCTCGCCGGACCCTGGGCGAGCGGCGGAATTGAATTCAACTGGCCGCAGCACCATCGCCCCTCGACGTTCATGCCCGCGGACGTCGCCGTCGAGGAGCACCCCGACGGCGCGGCAACGGTCTGGCTGAGCGAGCACGACCCGATGGCCCGGATGAAGGGCATGCACGGGGTGCGGCTGCATCCGGGCAGCTCCTGCGTCGAGCTCGTGGTGCGCGCCTACAACCGGACGCCCGACGTCCAGACCTTCCTTTGGTGGGCCAACGTGGCCGTGCGCGCCCACGAGCAGTTTCAGTCCTTCTTCCCGCCCGACACGCGGTGCGTGGCCGACCACGCAAGGCGCGCGATGAGCGCGTTCCCGCTGTGCCGCGCCAGCTACTACGGCGTCAACTACGGGCGCCGCGGGCGCGACGGCATCCCTGCGTCGGAGCTTCCGCGTCTGTTTGCCCCGCCGCGTAGGGGCGCCATGGCGCCCGCGGCCCCCATCGGCATTTCGGGCTACGCCCCCAATGATCTCTCCTGGTACGCCAACATCCCCGTGCCGACGTCCTACATGTGCATGGGTTCGCGCCAGGACTTTGTCGGCGGCTACGACCACCGGGCGCACGCCGGGCTGGTCCTCGTCGCCGACCATCACATTGCCCCGGGCAAGAAGCAATGGACATGGGGGAACCACGAATTCGGCTATGCCTGGGACCGGAACCTGACCGATCCCGACCCGAGGGGCGAATACGGGCCCTACGTGGAGCTGATGGCCGGAGCCTACACCGACAACCAGCCCGACTTCTCGTTCCTGCAGCCCGGGGAAACGAAGGCATGGAGCCAGTTCTGGTACCCGATCCGTGGCATTGGCCCCGCGCACACGGCCAACGCGGACGCCGCCGCGAGCCTTGGCGTCTCCCGCGGCATCGCCCGCATCGGCGTCGCCGTCACCCGCAGGCACCCCGACGCGGCGGTTCGGTTGAAAAGGGGCGAAGAAGCCCTTGGCGAGTGGATCCAGGCGCTCGCGCCGGACAAACCCCTGGTGTTCGAGGTCCCGGTCAATGTCCGGGCGCGCCGGGAGGAATTCACGCTCCTTGTGCTCTCCGGCGGCGGCACGCTGATCGACTATACGCCCGCGGCAAACCCGCCTGCCAGACTGCCTCCGCCCGCCTCCGAGCCGCCTGAGCCGCCCGGGGTCGCGTCGTGCGACGAGCTGTTCGTCACCGGGCTCCACCTGGAGCAGTACCGGCACGCGACGCGGATGCCGGAGGCCTACTGGAGGGAGGCCCTGCGCAGGGACCCGGGCGACGCCCGCTGCAACCTGGCCCTCGGCCGCTGGCGCCTGCGCCGCGGCGAGCTCGTTGAAGCGGAGGAGCACCTTCGGGCGAGCATCGCGCGCCTCGTGACGCGCAACCCGAACCCGTATGACGGTGAGGCGTATTATCAGCTCGGGCTATGCCTGCGCCTGCAGGCGTTTTCATCCGACCTTTCCCCGGCGGGGATCGATGAAGCCTATGCGGCCTTCTACAAGGCGACATGGAATCAATCCTGGCAGGCCGCCGGCTACCACGCCCTCGCCGAGATCGACGCGCTGCGCGGCGCCTGGGCCGAGGCCCTCGATCACGTCGAACGCGCGCTGCGCGTCAACGCGGACAACCTGCGCGCCCGCAACCTCAAGGCCATCGTCCTGCGAAAATCCGGCCGGGAGGCCGAGGCCGGCGCCATCCTGCGCGAGACGATCGCGCTCGACCCGCTCGACTGGTGGGCGCGCCATCTCAATGGCGAGGCGCTCACCTGTGACGCCCAGGTGCGGCTCGACATTGCGCTCGACTGCGCGCGCTGCGGGCTGTTTCGCGAGGCGCTCGCCGTCCTGTCGGATCCGCCGGGCGGACCGCCAGGGCCCGCGGCCGAGGCGGCGAAGGTGAAGGCGGCCCGTCTTCCGGACGCCTCCCTGGGCGCCGAGCCCCTGACTCACTACTGCCGCGCCTGGCTCCGGCACCGGCTGGGCGAAGGCCGCGCCGAGCGGATTGACTTGGCGGCGGCCGCCAGGGCTGAGCCCGACTATTGCTTTCCGGCGCGCCTGGAGGAGATCTTCATTCTAAACCACGCGGTCGAATCCAACCCAAAGGACGCACGGGCCCCGTTCTACCTCGGCAACCTGCTTTACGACCGGCGCCGGCACGTCGAGGCCATGCGGCTCTGGGAAAGGGCCGCTAGGCTCGAGCCGGGCAACGCGGTCGCGTGGCGCAACCTAGGGATCGGCCACTTCAACGTGTCCAGGCGACCGGCCCGCGCGCGCGCAGCTTATGAACGCGCCTTCTCCGCGCGCCCAACCGATGCGCGCATCCTCTATGAGCGCGACCAGCTATGGAAGCGCCTCGGCGTCCCTCCTGGCAGGCGCCTGAGGGAGCTGCGCAAATACCCGCGGCTGGTCCGCATGCGCGACGATCTTTCGGTCGAGCTGTGCGCCTTGTTAAACCAGACGGGGGAGCCACACAAGGCACTTTCAATCATCATGAAACGCAAATTTCAACCCTGGGAAGGCGGCGAGGGCCAGGCGCTCGGCCAACACGTGCGCACCCACGCGGCACTCGGCCGACACGCGCTGCGCTGCAAGGAATTTACCCGGGCGATCGGCCATTTCCGCGCCGCGCTGACGGCCCCGCCAAACCTAGGCGAGGCAAATCATCTCCTGGCGAACCAAAGCGACGTCCACTACTTCCTCGGCCTTGCGATGGACAGCGCGGGAGACTCCGCGGGCGCCCGCGCGCACTGGACCGCGGCCGCGGAGTTCAAGGGCGACTTTCAGGCGATGAGCGTGCGCGCATTCTCGGAGATGACCTACTACTGCGCCCTCGCAATGCGGAGACTGGGGCGAGTGGCGCGGGCCCGCAGGCTTCTTGGCGCGCTGCTCGCCTATTCGCGCGACCTCGCAAAGGCACCCGCCAAGGTAGATTATTTCGCGACGTCGCTTCCCACGATGCTCCTCTTCGAGGACGACCTTGCCGCGCGCCAAAAAACCACCTCGATGTTCCTCGCGGCCCAGGCGATGCTCGGGCTCGGCCGGAAAGCCTCCTCCCATAGATTGCTCAGGGAGGTTCTGCGCCGCGACCCCGGCCACGCGCTCGCGGCCGATCTCATCTCCCAGGCGCCCTGAGCAATCCCACAACATCCCGACCTAACCACTGCAATGCCCCCTTCCCTTCCCAAACTGGCCCGCCTCTTCGCCGTCGCTCTTTCGGCCGGATTGGCGGCCGCCGCCCCTACCCGCGCCGAGGAATCGCTGGATCTCTCCGGCAAATGGCGTTTTCGGCTCGACCCGGAAGGAAGGGGTATCGCGGCGCGATGGTTCGCCGCGGCCCTGACCGGTGCCATCGACCTTCCGGGCACCCTGCCCGGCCAGGGCGTCGGCGACCCGGTCGCGGTCGGGACAAAATGGACCGGCAGCATCATCGACCGCTCGTACTTCACGGCGCCCGAGTACGAGCCGTACCGCAGGCCGGGAAACATAAAGGTCCCCTTTTGGCTGCAGCCCGAGACTTACTATGTCGGCGCCGCGTGGTACCAGCGAACCGTCGCGATCCCCTCCTCGTGGACGGGCCGCCGTGTCGTGGCCACTCTCGAGCGGCCGCACTGGAAGACCACGATGTGGCTGGACGGCCAAGCATGCGGGTCGGACGACTCGCTTTCCGTCGCGCACGCGTATGACCTCGGGACGCAGGTGACGCCCGGCCAGCACGTGCTGACCATCCTGGTGGACAACACGCTCGCGCCGGACATCGGCGAAAACTCCCACAGCGTGAGCGACCACACCCAGGGCAACTGGAACGGCATCGTCGGCCGAATCGAGCTCACCGCGACGCAGCCCGTGTGGATCGACGACCTGCAGGTCTATCCCCGCGCCCGCGACCGGTCGGCGCTTGTCCGCGGGCGGGTGGCCGTCGAAGGGTCACACCCCCTGCCCGGGACGGTGCGCCTCGAGGGCGGCGAAGCCGGAGGCGCAATGCGCGCTCCGCTCGACGTCGCGATTGGCCCCGACGGCGGCTTCGAGGCGGAGTATCCGCTTGGACCGAATGCCCCTCTGTGGGATGAGTTCACGCCGGCTCTCCACCGGATCACCGCGGCGCTCGAGAACGGCGAGCGCCGCGAGGCGGTGTTCGGGCTTCGAGACCTGTCCGTCGAGGGCCACCACCTTGAGATCAACGGCCACAGGCTCTTTCTGCGCGGCACGCTCGAGTGCGCGGCCCATCCCAGGACCGGGCACCCACCGGTGGACGTCGCCACCTGGCGAGGCATCCTCCAGGTCGTGCGCGCACACGGCCTCAATAATGTGAGGTTTCATTCCTGGTGCCCGCCCGAGGAGGCGTTCGTGGCCGCCGACGAGCTCGGAGTCTACCTGCAGGTGGAGATGGCGTCCTGGCCGAACGGAAGAATAACGCTCGGCGACGGTAGGCCCTCGGACGCCTGGATAGACGCCGAGACGGGCCGCATCCTGCGGGCATACGGCAACCATCCCTCGTTCGCGCTCGTCTGCGCGTGCAACGAGCCGGGGGGCGACGCCGCGGGCAAATGGCTGGCCGCGTGGATCCTCCGCCACCGGGCGAAGGATCCCCGCCACCTCTACACCTCGGGCGCGGGCTGGCCCGAGCTGCCCGAGAACGACTACAACGTCCGCCCGCAGCCAAGGATCCAGCACTGGGGCGAGGGACTGGACTCGCGCATCAACGCCCTTCCGCCCGAGACCGTCAGCGACTACACAGGGATCATCCTGGCGTTCCGGGCTCCTGTCGTCAGCCACGAGATCGGCCAATGGTGCGCGTATCCGAACTTCGACGAGATCCCGAAATACACCGGCTACCTCAAGGCGCGCAATTTCGAGATCTTCCGCGCGAGCCTGGCCGCCCACCATATGCTCCCGCAGGCCCGCGACTTTCTGATGGCCTCCGGAAAGCTTCAGGCGCTCTGCTACAAGGAGGACATCGAGTCGGCGCTGCGCACGCGCGACATGGGCGGTTTCCAGCTCCTCGGACTCAGCGACTTCCCCGGACAGGGCACGGCCCTCGTGGGCGTGCTCGACGCGTTCTGGGAGGAGAAGGGATACATCTCCGCCCGTGAATTCAGGCGTTTCTGCGGCAGCACGGTGCCGCTTGCCCGCCTCGAGCGGCGGGTGTTCACGACCGACGAGAACTTCTCCGCGGAGGTTGAGGTCGCACACTTTGGCCCGGCGCCCATGGCCGCGGCCGTGGCCCGCTGGAGGCTCAGGGCCGACGACGGCAGCATCGCCGCCCAGGGCCGGTTCGAGCCTCGCGACATTGCGATCGGAGGCGGAAACAGGCTCGGCCGGATCGAATTCCCGCTCGGGAACGTGGGGGCCCCCGCGCGCTACAAGCTCCTGGTCGCGATCGAGGGATCAGACTGCGAGAATGACTGGGACGTATGGGTCTATCCGCCGGCGGCGCGGGTCCCGGCGGACCCGCCCCGCGGCGTCACCCTGTCCCATACGCTCGATGCGCAAACCCGCGCTCTTCTCGAGTCCGGCGGAGCCGTCGTCCTCATGCTGGCGCCGGCCTCCGTGCGACCCGACCCCGTTAGGGGAAGGGTCGCGCTCGGGTTCTCAAGCATCTTTTGGAACACGGCGTGGACGAGCGGCCAGCCGCCTCACACGCTCGGCATCCTCTGCGACCCGAGACAGCCCGCGCTCGCCTCGTTTCCCACCGACGCGTACAGCAACTGGCAATGGTGGTACCCGATCCATGCCGCGTCGGCGATGATCCTGGACGGCCTGCCGCCTGAACTGCGCCCGATCGTGCAGGTTGTGGACGACTGGTTCACGAACCGGAAGCTCGCGCTCGCATTCGAGGCCCGTATCGGACGCGGCCGGCTGCTCGTCACGAGCATCGACCTTGACGGCCCGGCCCTGGACCCGGTGCGCCTCCAGCTGCGATCGAGCCTTCTCAAATATGCGGCGAGCCCCTCCTTCAGCCCCGCGGTCTCGCTGAGCGCCGACCAGGTGATGAGCCTGACAACGCAGTAGACCCGACCCAATTTCATGATCGCCGCCCCCCCGGCGCACGAGCCGAGCCGCGACGCCGAGATCAACCTTGGCTATGTCTGGACGATTTCCTGCGTCGCCGCGCTGGGCGGGCTTCTGTTCGGCTGGGATTGGGTGGTCATCGGAGGCGCAAAACCGTTCTTCGAGCGCTTCTTCGACCTCAAAGACCCGGCCCTCGTCGGCTGGGCGAACAGCTGCGCCCTGATCGGCTGCCTAGCCGGAGCCCTCGCCGCAGGCGCCATGAGCGACCGGTTTGGGCGAAGGCGCCTCCTCATTCTCTCGGCCCTGCTGTTTGCCGCCACCTCGGTCGGAAACGCCCTCGCCCCGACATTCGCGGCCTTCATCGCTTGGCGCATGCTGGGCGGCGTGGCCATCGGTCTGGCCTCGAGCCTTTCCCCGATGTACATCTCCGAGGTCGCGCCGGCGCAGATGCGCGGGAAGCTGGTCTCGATCAACCAGCTGACGATCGTCGTCGGCATCCTGCTCGCCCAGTTCATCAACTGGTCTCTCGTGCGCAGCCTGCCGGAGGGCGCGACCGACGAGTTCATCCGCGGCTCCTGGTTCGGCCAGCAGGGATGGCGCTGGATGTTCGGCCTCACAGCGGTGCCGGCCGCGCTCTTCTTTGCGGGCATGGTGCTCGTGCCCGAGAGCCCGAGATGGCTTGCCAAGAACGGCCGCGGCGACCGCGCCCGCGCCATCCTCGCCCGTATCGGCGGCCGCGCCTACGCGGAGGCGGCGATCGGGGAGATCGGCCTCTCGCTCCTGTCCGAGGAGGGCCGGCGCGTGCGCGCCGGCGAGCTGCTGGAGCCGAGGATGAGAAAAGTGCTCGTCCTTGGGGTTGTGCTTGCGGTGTTCCAGCAGTGGTGCGGCATAAACGTGATCTTCAACTATGCCGACGAGATCTTCAGGGCCGCCGGCTACGACATCTCAAGCGTGTTGAAGAACATCGCCTGGACGGGATCGGTGAACCTGGTCTTCACGTTCGTGGCGCTCGGCACGGTCGACCGCCGCGGGCGCCGCCCGCTCATGCTCCTTGGGGCGGGCGGCCTTGCACTCGTCTACACCGCGCTCGGCGCGTGCTACGCAAGCGGCGTCAAGGGCCTGCCGATGCTGCTGCTCGTGCTGGCGGCGATCGGATGCTACGCGATGTCGCTCGCTCCCGTCACTTGGGTGATCATCTCGGAGATCTTCCCGAACCGCATCCGCGGCGCCGCGATGTCCGCGGCGGTCGCCTCCCTCTGGATCGCGTGCTTCGTCCTCACCGACACCTTTCCCATGCTAAACGCGAGGCTCGGACCGGCCGGCACCTTCTGGCTCTATGCGGCCATCTGCGTGGCGGGTTACCTGTTCATTCTGGCCAAGCTGCCCGAGACCAAGGGCAGGACCCTGGAAGAGCTTGAAAGGCAGCTCGTCGGCCGCGAAGACCTTCCCCGCGGGGACGACCGACGTTCGCGCTAGCCGCGGCCGCCGACTTCTGATCGGCTTGGCTCCGTGCTTCCCCGCGCAAGCGGCCCTTTCGTGAAAGTCAAGGAATTCGACGCTCACCCAGCCCCGCCGGCGCCCGCGGCAGCGACCGCCGATCACGCGGACCGAGAGACCCGCGCCGCGGACCGGATAGGGCTTGCGGAGAAGGTTGCGCTTGGATCCGGCAATCTCCCGCTCTTCTACGGCACCTCCGGCGTGAAAAGCCTCGCCATCCCCGTGTACCAGATGGTGCTCGGCGTGAATCCGACCCTCCTTGGGGTCGCGCTGGCAATCCCGCTCTTCTGGGACGCGCTGACCGACCCGATAGTCGGGATGGTCTCCGACAACTGTCACACCCGTTTCGGCCGGCGCAAGCCGCTCATCGTCCTCGGCGCCATACTACAGGCCATCGCCTTCGGCGCGATCTGGATGGTGCCCGGCGGAATGACCCAGACGGCGACGATCGCCTATCTCATCGGCACGCTCTGCCTCTTCTACACGTGCTTCTCGATCTTCTCGGTGCCGCTCATGAGCCTCACCTACGAGATGACGCCCGACTATCAGGAGCGCACGCGCGTCGCCGCCTTCGGCGGGCTCTTCTGGAAGATCGGGGAGCTCACCTACAGCTGGACGTTCTGGGCCGCCAACCTCGCCATCTTCGGCACCATGCTTGCCGGCGTGCGCGCGATTGGATGGACAATCGGCCTCATCGTGATGGGCGTGGTCGGGGTTATCCCGGGAATCTTCGTCCGCGAGCGCTATTACAAGAAGGCCGTGAGGCAGGACCGCGTGAGGATCGGCCCGGCTTTCAAGGCCGCGTTCAGCAACCGCGCCTTCGCGGTTCTCACCGGCCTCACCGTCTGCCAGGTGCTCGCCGGCATGCTCGCCAGCAACATCGACTACTACCTGCTCGTCTACAACATGTG
>Ga0209415_10017451_pt1 | contig 11418 bp, 8 predicted proteins | sample PeaSoiSIISIP2007_FD_187696 | JGI IMG/M metagenome (GOLD analysis project Ga0209415, IMG submission 187696) | Peat soil microbial communities from Weissenstadt, Germany - SII-SIP-2007 (SPAdes) (version 2) | ecosystem: Environmental > Terrestrial > Soil > Wetlands > Peat | place: Germany...
GCGACGGGATGTATTGGAGCACGATCGTTTGGTCGAGCTACGACCCGAGCTGGTGCTACGGTCACGACGAACCGACGATCAGTTACATCTCCACCGCGCCGGGGTCGGGCGCCAACGCGAGCTTCCACGTGACCCTGCCGGCAGACGGTGCGACCTATACCCAGGGTGATTTCTACGCCACGATCTGGTTCGGCGGCACCGTTTACGACACCAACAGCCTGGACCACCAGGCATTCCTCGAGTTCCAATTCTACCCCTCCCCGCCGGAGGCCACTGGCTCGGGCAGCGGAACCATCGACTGCAACCCCGACGGGGGATTCGATTACTCGTACACGCCCGGGTCGAACGAGTGGTTTGCCTGCGCCATCGTCTGGCAGATCGACGAGTCCAACGGCGGAGTAGAGGATGCCGCCTATGCCGGACCTCTCGACAGCGGGAGTTCTACCGCGATCCTAGAGATGTCCAGTGGGGACTCGCTGTGGGTCAATTACTCGGGCGAAGCGCAGAGTCCGACGCAGGGCTGGCAAATCTCCGTCAACGACACCACGGCCGGGACCGGAGGGGCCGTGACCTTGGTCAGCGGACACCTCGTCCTGTCACCGTACTACTCGACCGCAGCGACGGGAAACGGTCTCAATTGGGGAGCGAGCGATCCGGGCGCGATCGCATTCGCGTACGAGATCGGGCATGCTCTCAATCCCGCCATCCCGGAAGGCGGCTCGTACGGAGCCTGCTATCCGGGCGACGGTTACTGCGACAGCTACTGGCCGGGTCGATGGGCCCAGGCCGGCCAGATGGACCTTGAACTTCCGTTGATGGGTCGGCCGGGGTCCGTGACCTATCCATCCCAGCTCAAGATCAGTTCCTCACAAGGTGGGGAGTACTGGATCAATTCCTCGACCGATTCCGAATCGACCTGCGCGGGACCTAGCAGTTCGACTTCGGTGGACTGTCTTTACCCGTGGTACCAGTACCGGAGCGGGTCCTACGGGTTCACGTTCGACACCTCCAACGTCACCAACGCGACCTACAATTATGGGTCCTGGTACCAGTTCCCGGCCACTTTGAACAACGAAGGCCAGTGGAACGGAAGGGTCGTGACCGCCCCGTGGGGGACCCTGAAGCTGACGGTCTCGCCGCTCTCCGCGGCGGTGGAGTTCAACCGGATCGGTCAAGTGAATCGACTGTCGGTCGCTCCGAACGGGACAGCCGGCGGGCAGTTCGAGGAAGGACCCTACTGGTTGAACGTATCGGCCCCCGGTTGTACCAGCGCGACCACGCTCGTCTACATGCTGACGAAAGCGGTCGAGAGTCTCACGGCGGAGCTCAGCTGCAACGGGCAAGCTCCACTGGTCGCCATCGCGAATGGCGCCCCGGTCTCGGGGGACGCGCCTCTCACCGTCGCCTTCACGGGGTCGGAGAGCGGGGGCACTCCGTCCTACACCTACAATTGGACGTACGGGGATGGCACTTCGGGAACGTCGCAGAACCCCTCCCACCTCTACTCCTCGGCCGGGAAGTTCACGGTCCTATTCAACGTGACCGACAGCAAGGGGTACGTCGCCGCCACCAGCCTGCGGATCACGGTCGTTTCGGCTCCTACCGGGAGAGCCTCCGCTAACGTCACTTCCGGACCGGTCAACCTCTCAGTGAGATTCTCGGGTTCGGTCACGGGAGGGACACCGGCGTACTCGTTCTCGTGGAAGTTCGGGGACGGCCAGACGAGCAGCGCCCAGAACCCGATCCACGTCTATCGGACGGTGGGGGTTTTCACGGCCCAGCTCAACGTCACCGATTCGTTGGGCGCCTACTCCCTGAGTTCGGTCACGATCCGCACATCGATCCAGAGCCACTACACCGTCTGGTTCAACGAGAGCGGTCTGCCGACCGGTACCGGTTGGACGGTCTTCGTCAACAACTCGTTGAGCTCGACGACCGCGACGAGTTTGCCCCTTTCGCTGCTGAACGGTTCGTATCCGTACATCGTCGGGGTGGGGAACACCAGCTTCCACCCGGTGTCAGCGAACGGCCATGTGCCGGTTTCGGGTGGGAACGTGGCCGTCGGCGTCCCGTTCGTCCTCACGAATTACACGTTGACCTTCCGTCAGAGTTCCTTGCCGAACGGCCTCTCGTGGTCGGTCGACCTGGGTGGAACGACGAATTCTACCTCCGGGGGCATGGTGAGTTACGAGAGAACCAACGGCACGTACTCGTTCGGAGTTACTGCGCCCTCCGGCTTCGGCGCGAGCCCGAGTTCGGGCCAGATTCCGGTCTCGGGGGCGAATGTGACGATTGACGTCACGTTCGAGCAGCTGAGTTTCCAGGTGGCTTTCGAGGAGCAGGGCCTGCCGTCGGGGAGCAACTGGTCCGTCACGTTCAACAGTCACCTCCAGACCAGTACCGGACGATGGGACAACTTCACTGCACCCGCGGGTAGCTATTCGTACTCGGCGACCTCGCCCGCGGACTACTCGGTCTCCCCGCGAACCGGTCCGATTGACGTCAACATGGCCAATCAGACGGTTCTGCTCACCTTCGCGCCCGTACTCTACGCGGTCACCTTCGTCGAGGCCGGATTGCCCAGCGGGTCTACGTGGAGCCTGCACGTCGGGGCGATCTACGTCAACGGGACGGGCCGGTCCGCCCAGGTCGACCTGTTCAACGGGACGTACAACTATTCGACCTCCGTCTCGCCGGGATACTCCTCGCCCAACGGCACGGGGTCGATTCGAGTGGTCGGGGCGCCGCTGAATCTCTCGATGACCTTCACCAAGCCGTCTTCGTCGTCGAATTTCTTCACCAGCACGACGTTCTACCTCGCGGTCGCGGCGGTCGCGGCCCTGGTCGCGGGAACGGCGATCTATTTTATCGGAGCTCGTCGCCGCCGAAACCCGCCGGGACCCACCTAGGTCGTTATCCTCGAGAAACGATGGGCGCGGCCAGACTCGAATTGCCCGGCAGTTCGAATACCCATCCCAACCACTCCATGGCCAGCCACCTTGGGGAGTGGACGCTCGGGTTCGGTAGAACTTAGGCGGCGGGATTCGATTTCGGGGCGAGGACCCGAGCGGCGAGGGCTCGGACGACCGCTTCTGCGTCGTTCGGCATCGGGACCCGCCGGTACTCGATACCGTTCCTCTCGGCGAACTCCCGAACCACCACGTCGAGGTCGTAAAGGACCTCGAGGTGGTCGAACACGAAGCCGAACGAGGCCACGAGCTGATGCCTCGCCCCGCGCCGCCGCCAATCGAGCATTACGTCGACGATGTCGGGCCCGAGCCAGGGCTCGGTCGTGTTGCCCGCGCTCTGAAAGGTGAACGACCAGCGTTCGAGTCGAGCCCGGCGGGCGATCGCGTCGGAGGTCTCGTGCAGGATCTCGGGGTACGGGTCCCCGCGGTCCCGCATCCGCTGGGGCAAGCTGTGGGCCGAGAGCAGGACCGCTCCGCTCGGATCGGAGCTCGCCAAAAGCTCGGAACGGATCGCGTCGCTCCAGTAGCCGATCCAGTTCGGGTCGAGATGCCAATCCAACCGAACGTCTGCGTCGATTGGTGAGGGAGCGGCGCGGATTCCTTCGGCGACACCCTCCTGATACGGCTCGCTGATCCAGGTCGACGCATACGGGGAGAGAGGGACAGCGACGAGATGCCGGAATCCCTTGCGGGCGGCCTCGGGAATCACGTCCCGAAGCGCCGGGTGCCCGTGCTTCACGCCCAGGAATACGGGCGGACCGCGACCGTCCCGAGCGAGCCGGTGCTCGAGCTTCCCCCGCAACGAGGCAAGGATCCGGTTCTGCGGGGATCCACCGATTCGCTCGTAGCGGCGGATGTATTCGGCGACCATCGACGCGGGGGGAGGCCGCCCGTGGAGCACATCCGCGAGATACGAAGGTAGGTCCTCGGCGCCGTTCGGACTGCCGTAGCCCATCAACAGGACGGCCGTGGATTCTCCGAAACGGTCCGGGATCATCCTGGTCCTCGAACCCTTCCCTCCGCGTGCACGTACTCTACGAGCTCGCGAACCCGGTCCGGGTCGGTCGTGGGGAGAACGCCGTGACCCAAATTGAAGACGTGGGCTCGGGCGGTGGGCACTTCGTCGAGTACCCTCCGAGCTTCTCGGAGCATGGCCTCCGGGGTTCCGAGCAGAGCCCCCGGGTCGAGATTGCCTTGAAGGGCCAGTCCCGGCCCGATGCGGGCCCGAACCCGGCCCAACGGTTCGCGCCAATCCACCGACAGGGCATCGGCCCCGGTGCGGGCCATGAGTTCGACCAGGTGGGACGATCCCGCGGAGAAGTAGATCGTCGGTCGACGAAGGGCTCGCAGCTCTTCAAAGATGGTGCGGAGCGGTTCTAGGAGATGGCGTTCGAACACCCCCGGGGTGACCGCGCCGGCCCACGTGTCGAACACTTGCAGGGCCGCCGCGCCGCTCTCGACTTGGAGTCGGAGGTAATCGACCGTCATGGTCGCGAGGCGAGCGATGAGCCGGTCGAAAGTCGCGGGCTCGGAATAGAGGAGCCGTTTGGTCTCGACATACTCCCGGGAGGGACCTCCTTCAATCAGGTACGCAGCGAGCGTGAACGGCCCGCCGGCGAACCCGATGATGGGGCGTTCCGCCTCGAGCTCGAGGAATCGCTCAATCGCTTTTCCGACGAACGGCACGGACGTCCGAGCGTCAAACGACGTAAGCCTTTCGACATCTTCCCGGGACCGGATCGGGTGCGGTATGACCGGACCGACGCCCGGATCGATCGAGAAGGGGATCCCCATTCCAAGGAATGGCAACGAGATGTCCGCGAAGACCACTCCCGCGTCGACATCGTAGCGTCGCACCGGTTCCAGCGTCACTTCGGCGGCGAGCTCGGGATCACGGGCGATATCGAGGATCGCTCGGGTCTCCCGAAGTTTACGGTACCCCGGCAAGTGGCGACCCGCCTGACGCATTAACCAGATCGGGGTCGTGTCGGTCTCTTCCCCTCGGAGGGCCCGTACCAGACGATCCCGTCTCATCGCCCTGCCTTCCGAGCCGCTCGGAACCCTGAGCGCAGGGCCGTTTCGGCCCGGTCGAGGTCGCGGGGCCGAATCGCGGTCGATACAAACGTAGTTTCGAGGGCCGACGGCGGCAGGTACACGCCGCCGTCCAGGGCGGCGTGGAAGAAACGGGCGTATCGGGCCCGGTCGGACCGCTCGGCCCCGCGGTCGTCGAGTATCGGCCCCGACGCGAAGAAGAGCCCCAGCATCGAGCCGACCCGTTGAAGAGTGAATTCTCGGACCCGCTCCTCCTCGGCCAGGCGCACGAGCCTCTCCTCGAGCAAGGCCCCGGTTCGCTCCAAGCCCCGGTACACCCCGGGGGTCAGCCGGTCGAGCATCGCCCGACCGGCCGCCATCGCGAGCGGGTGGCCCGAAAGGGTCCCCGCTTGGTAGACCGGGCCGAGCGGCGCGACGGTCTCCATCACCTCCCGACGCCCCCCGTAGACTCCCACCGGCAAGCCGCCTCCCACGACCTTGCCGAGCGTCACGAGGTCGGCCGTCAGGCCGAGGGATTCGTGGACCGTTCCGCGACGGAGGCGAAAACCCGTGATCACTTCGTCCGCGATGACCAGGGCGCCGTACCGGTGCGCGAGCGCGCCCACCGCCTCGAGAAAGCCCGGGCGAGGCGGGACGACGCCCATGTTACCCGCCACCGGCTCGATCACGACCGCGGCGATCGACGGCCCGAGGCGTTCGAACAGCTCAGCGAGCCCGTCGGGGTCGTTGTACCGTCCGACGAGCGTCTCTCGCACAATCGCGGGAGGAACTCCGGCGGAATCCGGCAGTGAATGAGTCGCTACACCCGATCCCGCACGAGCGAGGAGCCCGTCGGAATGCCCGTGGTATCCCCCGGCGAATTTCACCACCTTCGTACGGCGGGTGAACCCGCGAGCGACCCGAACGGCGCTCATGACGGCCTCGGTGCCGGAACTCACGAACCGAAGTCGTTCGAGCGCGGGGGCGGCACGGCGAATCTCCTCGGCGAGTTCGTGTTCGAGCGGTGAGGGGGCGCCGAACGTGAGCCCCCGGAGCGCGGTCCGTCGGACGGCCGCGACCACCGTGGGGGGCGCGTTCCCGAGGAGGTTCGCCCCCCAGGAGCTGATGAGGTCCAAGTAGTGTCGCCCGTCGACGTCGATGAGGTACGCGCCCCGGCCGCGGGCGAAGAAAACGGGGGACCCGCCGACCGCCCGGAACGACCGAACCGGACTATCAACTCCGCCCACGAGGACTCGGGATGCGCGATGCCAGAGGTCGCGCGAGCGGGACCCTGGCGACTGAGGGCTCACGGGAGGCCGTCCGCCAGGTCGAGCATGCGACGCGGGGAGGCCAGAACGCAGGTGAAGATCGGGGTCTCGAGAGCCGTGTACCGGCTGGCCTCCGTAGAACGCAGGTCGCTGACCAGGTCGAGGAACTCGGCGGGCGCTGCGGTCTCGAACGCGAGGATGAACTCCATGTCGTCGAGCCCGAAGGAGTACCCCGTATGGATCCGGACCTTCGGATACTTGTGACCGATCCGGAAGTGTTCGCCCATGATCCGTCGCCGCTCCTCGAACGAGAGCGCGTACCATTCCCGTTTCTTCACGAACGGGTAAACGAACAAGTACGGCAGGTCGTAAGGCCGACGCCGCGTCTCCGACCCTTCTCCCTCGTGGCCGTGCTCTCCGAGGTACGCCGACCGCTTGGCCATTCCGAGGTACGAGTACGGCGTGTCGAGGTAGCCCCCGAACGGGGTGCCCAAGAGGCGCGAGTGCAACTCCTGAAGGGAGCCGAGCTCGGTTCCGATCGACCAGACCAACATCTCGGTGCCGGCCTTCAAACCGGTGAGAGCGTACGTCCGCACCAGGACCCCGTCGGGGGGATGGTTCAGGACGTGAGCGAAACGGGCCTTACCTTCGTCTCGCGTCGGGGTGGGGAGTCGCCTCCATTCGGGGTGAACATGGAAGAACGTGTACTTCACGAAGTCCCGTGGCCCGTCGGTTTCTTCCGTCTCGGCGGACCCCGGCTGCGGCTCCTCTTCCGTCATCGTGGTTCGCGGGACCAGCGCGCGACATCCCGGGCAAAGTACGTGATGATGAAGTCGGCGCCGGCGCGACGGATGGCGCCCAGAGTCTCCTCCACGGCCGCCCGTTCCTCTACCACCCCGCTCGTAGCGGCCGCTTTGAGCGTCGCGTACTCGCCGCTGACTTGGTAGGCGGCGAGCGGGAGCAAGAATCGATCTCGGGCCCGAGCGAGGAGGTCTAAGCTCGTCAGCGCCGGTTTCACCATCAGCAGGTCGGCGCCCTCGGCCGTGTCGCGCTCCATCTCGCGGAGCGCCTCGCGCGCGTTCCGAAAGTCCATCTGGTAGCCGCGCCGGTCGCCGAACGTCGGCGTCGACTGCTCCGCGTCCCGGAACGGCCCGTAAAACGCGGAGGCATGTTTTGACGAGTACGCGAGGATGGCGGTCCCCTCCTGCCCCGCGCGGTCGAGCGCCGCCCGGATCGTTGCCACCTGCCCATCCATCATCGCGCTGGGTGCGACCACGTCAGCGCCCGCGTTCGCATGGGCGACCGCTACCCGGCCGAGTCTATCGCACGACTCGTCGTTTGCGACGGCGCCATGGCGGACAACTCCACAGTGACCGTGGGAGGTGTACGCGCATAGGCAGACGTCCGTCAGGACGACGAGGCTCGGGACGGCGCGCTTGATCGCGCGCACGGCCTCGGGGACCACCCCGTCGGGGGTCCAGGCATCGCTTCCCTCAGCGTCCTTCGTTCGAGCCACCCCGAACAGCAGCAGCGAACGGATGCCTTCCCCCTCCAGCTCGCGCACGAGGTCGGGGATGTCACGAATCGTGTACCGCAGGACTCCCGGCATCGAGGGAATCGGCTCGGGGCCGCCGCGGCCCGGTCGAACGAAGAGCGGGTAGATGAGCCGACGAAGCTCCACATCGGTCTCCGCGACCCAGTCCCGCAGGGCGGCCGTCCGTCGCAGTCGACGAAGGCGGGTCGGGAGCACGGGCGCGGGGGGTGAGCGGGACGCGACCATCCTACGACCGGGCATTACGAAGCTCCCGCAGCAGGTGACGGGTAAATCGTTGTGCGGTGGTCGACGGCGCTACGGAAACGTGACGGAATCCGTGGCCGCGTGCGGCCCTCCGAGAACGCTCACCAAGGACCACCAAGCGGGCGGTCCGGGATAGCCGAGAGAACGTCGTCCGACCCAACCGACTCCGAAGGTTCGATAGGCCGGAGGGGCTCGTCACGACGAGGAGAGCCGCCCGAGAAAGACCTCGACGTGCTCGGTCCGTCAGGCGGGGAGGCGTCTCGAGCCGATAGACCACTAGATCGACGACTCGGTGCCCTTGGCTCCGCAGCATGCGCGCGAGCTGGGGACCGGCGACGTCGGAACGAAAGTAGACGACTCGCCGAGTAGGCATCCGACGGAGCGACGATGCGATCGCCAAAATGCCGACGGTTCGAGGTCGATGGACCCGACGGATCCCGACCCTCCGAAGGGCCTGTGCGGTTCCGGGTCCGACCGCCCAGAACTCGAGAGTTGCGGGAAGGGGGCCGCCAGCCCGACGCCACGGTCGGACCCCGGCTGCCACGGCGGCCCGGCTCGTGACGAGCACGGTGTCCGGTTTCGGGGAGCCGGCGAGCCGCTTGAGCCAGACGGTCGGGTCGACGGGCCGGGGCCGCGACGACATGAGCCGGACCAGGCGAACTCCGGCCCGCCGGAGGATCGAGTCGATCCCCCCGAGGGTGCCGGGCACGGAGACCAGCACGATCGTGGGAGATGAGCGCGAATTCATGTCGGGCCTACTGACGGGAGGCGGCGAAGAGGTCGAGCGCGCCGTGGTCGAGCATCTCCTTGCCCAACCTCGACGCGATTCCTTCGGCGTCGGACGCCGGACCGCGTCGAGCCCTTCGAAGGCTCACTCGACCATCGGGCGTCAGCACCTCCCCCGCGAGCGAGATCGTTTGCTTCCTAAGCGTCGCGAGTGCGCCGAGCGGGACCCGGCAGTCGCCTCCCAGCACGGCGGCAAACGCTCGTTCCGCGTTGACGCAAGCGTGGGTCGCCGCGTGGTCGATCCGGCGAACGAACGAGGCGAGGTTGGAGTCAGCGGCTCGCGCCACGACCGCGAGCGCTCCCTGGGCTGGAGCCGGCAAGAAGGTTGTCGAGGGGAGGATGCGGTCGATTTCGGCGGTCCGCTCGAGACGGGAGATCCCCGCCACGGCAAGGATTGCCGCATCGATTGCGCCGCTCTGGACCAGGTCGATCCGTGTGTCGACGTTGCCTCGAATCTCGACCACGTTGAGGTCCGACCTCCAGCGAAGGAGCTGGGCGCGCCGCCGAAGACTGCTCGAGCCGACTCGAGCGCCCCGAGGAAGCCGCGCGGCTCGATGCGGCGGAGCCACGACGAGACAGTCGCGTGGGTCGGCCCGGCGGGGGCAGGCCAGGAGTTCGAACCGGCGATCCAGTTCGACCGGGAGGTCCTTCGCGCTGTGCACCGCGAGATCGACCTCCCCCCGGAGCAGCGCGCGATCGATCGTGTCCGTGAAGTCCGGAGAGCTCCCGACGGACCGGTCCCGGTCGCCGCTTGTGTCGACCGGGATGGGTTCGAATCGCACGCCTGGCGCGGCTCGCGCGAGGCGGGTGAGGACCCAATCGGTCTGAGCTCGTGCCAGCCGGCTCCGCCGGGTTCCGACCCGGAAGCGTTCTGTCACGGGTCGGCGGAACGGGGGCGCAACAGTTCGATGGCGAACCGACGCTGGAGGTCTCCGTCGGGACCCGGCGGCAGGGACCGGATCCGTTCGGTGGGGGAGGCCAAGAGGCGGTTGACGAGTCGTTGCGTGAGGCGCTCGATCGCGACCTGCTGCTCAGGGTCGAGTTTCCCGAGGAAGGAGCCTGCGTGCGCCAGTTCGGAGCGCCGCAGTTCCTCCGCCGCGCGTCTGAACGCATCGATCCACGGCTCTAGCAGCAGTCTCTCGAGGCGGTCGGAGAACTGACTGGCGAGCTCCTCCACCCGGATGTCGTGGGCGTCCTCCGAGGAAGAATTTCCCGAGAGCGCGTGCAGTTCCTCGAGGTCGACGAGCCGTACGTTCGACAGTTCTCGAGCGTTCGGGTCGATGTTGCGCGGCATGCCGAGGTCCACCAAGACGAGCGGCCGGTCTCGAGGGAGGTCGACGGCGCGAAGACCATGGTTTCCGAACTTGGCGGCCGTGACGATCGCGTCCGAAATCGCGAGCTCGTCCGATAGCCGGTCGAGCGGCACCGCGCGCGCGCCGTGGGCACGCAGGAACTCTTGCTCGGGGGATTTCTGATGGAAGACAAGGGTCACTCTCACGGCCGAGGAGAGGCACTCCGCGACCTGGCGGCCCACGATGCCGGACCCGACCACGAGCACGCGGGGGAGAGGGTGACCCACCAAGTCGAGCAACCGCGACGCCGCGATCGACGCGATCGAACGTGAGGCCTCTGGAGATGGGCCCACCTCGTCCGCGGCCACGGCCGCTTCGACGAACAGTTCACGAAGGACGGGTCGTGGATGACGGCTCTCGATCGACGAGACCGCCGAACGGACCTGCTGGCGCACCTCGGCCTCTCCGACAGCCAGCGACTCTCGCCCAGCCGCCACACGAAAGAGATGGCGTACCAAGTCCCGCCCCTCCCGAGGCTTCCATGACCGTTCTGCCCCGGGAAGAGCCTCGCGCCATCGGTCGCGTTCCCCGGGATACCGTGCGAGGAAAAGCAGCTCAACCCGGTGGCAGGTAGAAAGGAGGGCCACTTCTTCAGTACCGGGAAAGCGGGTGAACCACGCCCGGACTTGAGTTCGGGTAACGGATTTCGCGACGAACTCTAGGGCATCGATCGAGGCGGTATCGAGGCTGAATTCGAGCCCGAACAGGGAGAGAGGCGCCGCCAGCGTGGCGACGGAATCGACGGGTTCTGGGGAGATGAGGATTCCCGAGGATAGGCTCTCGTCTGTTCTGGGTGTGGAGGACACGACGGACTCCCCGGGCCGGTCCTCGAATCGCGGAAGGACTTTATCAATCGGGTACGAACCGATTTTGACTTCCCGTCGGTTCCCGGTGCCCTCTTGCGTGCGGCAACGCCGACCCCCCGCCGACCACCCACTGGTTGGGAGCAGGCGGACACGAAACCGACACGCGACCGCCAACCCTGAAGGTCGCCGTTTGCCCGGTCTGCCAGGATATCGAGGGAAGGCGTGGCGTCGATCGTCGGATCGAAGAACGCGGAGCGTGAGCGCTACTAGATTCGCATTGTCGCGCGGTTCGAATCTGTCGTCCGACACACGCCTTCGGTAAAGTGTCGGTCATGGGCGCGGCCAGATTCGAACTGGCGACCTTCACCGTGTCAGGGTGACGTCATAACCACTAGACTACGCGCCCGC
>Ga0209415_10017452_pt1 | contig 11418 bp, 10 predicted proteins | sample PeaSoiSIISIP2007_FD_187696 | JGI IMG/M metagenome (GOLD analysis project Ga0209415, IMG submission 187696) | Peat soil microbial communities from Weissenstadt, Germany - SII-SIP-2007 (SPAdes) (version 2) | ecosystem: Environmental > Terrestrial > Soil > Wetlands > Peat | place: Germany...
TCACCACTGCGGGTGTCGAGTCGGGCATTGCACATCAATCATAGCAGGCTGAACCGAATGGGCCTCGATTTCGGCGCCCACCGTGCTACAGTTTGGGTTGAAACACTATCCGATATTCGTCTCGCTTCAGGATCGGCCGGTGCTGGTGGTGGGCGCCGGCAAAGTGGCGCTGCGCAAGGCCAAGGGGTTGATCGAAGCGGGCGCACGTGTGACGGTGGTTGCGCCCGAATGCGATAGCGAATTCGAATCGCTCCCGGTGCGCATGGTGCGCCGCTCGTTCCGCGCGTCCGACCTGGCCGGGTATGTGCTCGTGTTCGCCGCCACCAACGACCGGCTCACCAACCATCGCATCGGGGTAGCCGCCAAGGGCCGCGGCATTTTCGCCAACATCGCCGATTCCGCCGCCGAATGCGATTTCATCGTACCTGCGCGGGTCTCGCGACACGGCTTCCATCTGGCCATTTCGACTGCCGGGGAAAACCCGCGCTTGGCGGCCGATTTGCGCAAGAAGATCGAAGACCTGCTGTAGGGCGGACGGCTTTGTAGACATAAGAAAAGCCGGCACGACTGCCGGCTCAGCAGGCCTGAAGAAGGCCTGCGCCACGAGTCGGGCTTTTCGCGCGGCCACCGCGGCAAAACCAGACGGGCAAGCTAAAGCATGCCCCACCCAGCGACCGTTGGTGGGGCATCCTTTAGGTTGCCCGTGTCCGCGAGGAACCGCGTGGCCGATGCTTTTGGGTCGCACAGCCGCGTCCCGTACATCAAACAGACGATCCCAATAGTGACCGGAAAGACATATAATCGAAACATCAGAGTGAACTGGGTCATCTACCCTTGCAGAAGGGATCCTCGAGAATGTCAACGCTAGAAGTTTCGCCGGCGGAGTCCACGTCCGCCAACGCCGGCCAATCGGCCGTCAACGATTTCAGCCTCCAGGTCGCCACCGTGAACGGGAGCGGCAGCCAAACCGCCAATACCGTCCTGATGCGCGCCATTTTTCAGATGGGAATCCCGGTGTCGGGCAAGAACATGTTCCCGTCGAACATCGCCGGGCTGCCGACGTGGTTCACCATACGGGCCAGCAAATACGGCTACGTCGGCCGCCGCAAGGAGATCGATTTTCTGGTGGCGATGAACCCGGAAACCGCGCGCGAAGATGTGATGAAGCTGGCGCCGGGCGGGGCCGTGGTTTACGACGAGCCGCTGAAGCTGGCGGAACTGCGCGGCGATTTGAGTTTCTACCCCGTGCCGTTCGACAAGCTGGTGGCGCCGGTGTGCCCGGATGCCAAGCTGCGCAAACTGGTGCGCAACATGATCTACGACGGGGTGGTGGCGTGGCTGCTCGCGATCGAGATGGAAGAGGTTCACCGCGCGCTGGTGAAGCAATTCGGCAAGCGCAAGGCGAAGGCGGCGGAACTCAATTGGAGCGCGGCGCAGGCCGGGTTCGAATACGCCGCCAAGACGTTCGTCAAGAGCGATCCGTGCCGCGTGGAGCGGATGAACGCGACGGCGGGCAAGATAATCGTGGATGGCAATGCGGCGTGCGCGCTGGGCGCTATGTTCGCCGGCGTTACGGTGGTGGCGTGGTATCCGATCACGCCGTCCTCGTCGCTGGTGGAAACGATGATCGGATATATGCGGCGCTTCCGCATGAATCCGGAAACCGGGAAGGCAACCTACGCGATCGTGCAGGCCGAGGACGAACTGGCATCGATCGGGATGGTGCTGGGCGCGGGCTGGGCGGGCGCGCGGGCGATGACGGCAACGGCCGGGCCGGGCCTCTCGCTGATGGCCGAGTTTGTCGGCCTGGGATATTACGCCGACGTGCCGGCGGTGATTTACGACGTGCAGCGCGTCGGCCCATCGACGGGGCTGCCCACGCGGACGCAGCAGGGCGACCTGATTGAGGCGGCGTTTCTATCGCACGGCGACACCAAGCACCCGATTTTCTTCCCGTGCTCGATGGAAGAATGCTTCACGATGTCGATCGAGGCATTCGAATTCGCCGAACGTTTCCAGACGCCGGTGTTCGTCTTCACCGATCTGGATCTGGGGATGAACAACTGGATGTCGGATCCATTCCCGTATCCGGAGAAACCGATGAATCGCGGCAAGGTGCTGACGGCCGAAGACCTGGACCGGCTGGGCGGATTCGCGCGCTACCTGGACGCGGATGGCGACGGCGTCGGCTACCGCACGCTGCCCGGCACCAATCATCCCAAGGCGGGCTACTTCACGCGCGGCAGCGGTCACAATGCGAACGCGCAGTACACCGAGCGCGAGGACGATTACATCAACAACATGGACCGCCTGGCGCGCAAGTTCGAAGCGATGCGCGGCCATGTTCCCGAGCCGGCGCGGGAGACGCGTGCCGGCGCGCGGATCGGGATGATCGCCATCGGCAGCTCGGATTACGCGGCGCGGGAAAGCTGCGATCAATTGCAGGCCGAACACGGGGTACCGGTGGACTACCTGCGTCCGCGCGCGTTTCCGTTTACGACGCACCTGGCGGAGTTCATCAGCGGCCACGACCGGGTCTATGTGGTGGATCAGAACCGCGACGCGCAGCTACTGATGCTGATGCGCCTCGACCTGGAGCCGGACCTGATCGGCCGGCTGCGTAGCGTTCGCTATTACGGCGGAATGCCGATTGACGCGCGCACGATCACCGACGAAATCGTGAAACAGGAGGGAAAATGAGCACCGCTGCCGCACCGCCGCCGAAGAAGACCAACCGCATCGGGCTCGAAGTTCTGAGCTACAAGGGGAGCAAGACAACGCTGTGCGCCGGCTGCGGCCACAACGCGATTTCCGAGCGCGTGATCGAGTGCTTCTACGAACTCGGCGTGGAGCCGTGGCGGGTAGCCAAGTTCTCCGGCATTGGCTGCTCGTCGAAGTCGCCCGCCTATTTTCTGGGCAGTTCGCACGCGTTCAACGGGGTGCATGGCCGGATGCCGCCGGTGGCCACGGGCGCGATACTGGCCAATCGCAATCTGCTGGGGATAGGCGTCACCGGCGATGGCGACACGGCGTCGATCGGTCTCGGCCATTTCATGCACATGTTGCGCCGCAACCTGCCGATGATATGCATCATCGAGGACAACGGCGTGTACGGCCTGACCAAGGGACAGTTCTCGGCCACCGCCGATGTGGGATCGACACAGAAGACCGGCGCGGCCAACGATCTGCCGCCGTTCGACTGCTGCGCGCTGGCGCTGGAATGGGGAGCCACGTTCGTGGCGCGGTCCTTCAGCGGCGACAAGAAACAGTTGCAGGCGATTCTGAAAACCGCCATTTCGCATCAGGGGCTGTCGGTGATCGACGTGGTTTCGCCCTGCGTCACGTTCAACGATCACGTTGGGTCGACCAAGAGCTACGCGTACATGAAGGATCACGACCTGGTGTTGAACGAGCTGGATTACGTGCCGGCGTACGAAGACATCGCCGTGGAGATTCCCGAGGGGGAAGCGATGGACGTGGAGTTGCACAATGGCTCCCACGTGCGTATCCGCAAGCTGGGCCGCGATTTCGATCCTACCAGCCGGCTGGCCGGGTTGGCCGCCATCGACGAAGCACGGACCAAGGGCGAAGTGCTGACGGGCGTGCTGCACATCAACACCGGCAAGCCGACATTCGTGGATATGATGAGCCTACCGGACGAGGCCATAGCCACGCTGCCGGAATCGAAGGTGCGGCCGTCGCGGGCGGTGCTCGAAGAAGTGATGGAAGAGCTGCGGTAGGGCGATTGATTTTTGTCGTTTGCCGGCGCATTGCGCTTGAGCCAAGCAGGACAGGTCGAAGAACCACCTCGAAGCTCCGGGGATCCCGGCAAATCACCGGCGGCAAGACCGCCGGCGCTACCGGAGTTCTATTTCGCGGGCGGCGGCGCATCCCAACAGGCGACGAAGAACGATGGCCTGTCCTACCTTTACGCTTCGCGCTTCTGGCGGATGAGGCGGCGATAGCTTTCCACCAGCTTGCGGGTGAGCACGGCCATCGACCAGTTAGCTTCCACCTCGGCGCGGGCGCGGGCTGCCATGGCGGCGGTTGCCGGGTCGGCAAATAGATCGGTGACACGGGCGGCGAAGGCCGCGGGCGAATCGGCCAGCGCACAGAAGCGGCCATCTTCGGTGGCCAAACCTTCGGCGCCGACCGCGGTCGAGACCACGGGGATGCCGGCGGCGAACGCTTCGAGCAATTTGACGCGCACGCCGGAGCCGCTCAGCACCGGGCAGACGAAGACGGCGTAGCGGGCGAGCGGCTCGCGGATATCGGCGACCTCGCCGAGCATTTCGAGGTGCGCGGCGTAATCGGCATAGGCGTGGGTGGGCGGCGGATCCGAGCCGGCGACAGCGAGGCGCGCGAGCGGTTCGCGGGCGACGATCAGCGGCAGCACGTCGTGGACGAACCAATCCAGCGCGGCGCGATTGGGCTCGTGGCGGAAGCTGCCCACAAAGAGCATGGTGAACGGCTCGCGGCCCTCGGCGCGAAAGGCGTAGCGCGAAACGTCGATGCCGGCGCGCATGCCGGTGGCGACGCGCGGGGCCAGCCGCGGCAGGAAGCCGAGCAGGTAATCGCGATTGGCCGCCGTGCACACCTGCACCTGATCGAAGAGCGGCAGCGCGCGCAATTCGTAGCGCAGCGCGCGCAGGTATTCGCCGCGCGCCTTCACTTCTGCGGTGAGGCCCGGCATGTGGCCGAGACCGCGGCCGACGGATTGAAAATAGATGTCGTGTTCGAACAGCGCCACCGGAATGCGGCGGAAGTCGCAGTGATATTGCGCCAGCACGGTGTATTCGAGCTGCACGACGTCGATGTTATGCAGATAGATCTGGCGGTGAATCAGCCATTCCAAATCTTCGTTATGGAACTCGCGCACGGCGTACGGCAGCAGCGCGCCGCCGTGCCGTGCGTGGCCGCTGGGGCGCACCAGCCATTCGGCCGAAGCGCAAAACTGGCGGAGTTCCAGATTGGCCTCGGCCTGCCAGGCGAAATCGAGCAAACCGGCGACGTGCACCTCGGCCAATTGGGCAAGCTCGCGCAACGTCTGGTACATGAAGACGCCGCCGCCATGAGTGGGCGGGCAGATCGGATAGGGCGAAACGAAAAGGACGCGCAGCGTTTCGGGCGCGGCGGGCAAGGCGGCAAATCGATCGCGGAAATAACCACCCAAGGGACGGCGGAAGGCTTCCGTGTCATCGACGACGGCAAGCGCGCGGGCGCGCCAACGCGACCGCATCGCCGCCGGCAGCCGCAGAAACGCGCGGCCCAGAGCGGCGAAGGCGGGCCGGCCGGTTACCTCGCCGAAGATCACGGTGAGCAGCGCGCCGGCCCAGGCGAATGCGAAATGTCCGGCCAGGCGGCGCCACTCGTGAATGTTTTTCCAGGCGAACAGCAGAGAGTTTCGTCTGACCACGCCTTGGATGAAATCGGCGCTGAACGCCTTGCCGATGGTGCCGCGGTGTTCATGATAGACCACGCTGCGCGCCTGGTAAAGCACTTTCCAGCCGCGCTTCCAGGCCAGGTAGCCGAGGTCGGTATCCTCGAAATAGAACGGCGCGAAGAGATGGTCGAAGCCGCCCAACTCGAAAAACTTGCTGCGGTCGAATGCGCAGCTTCCGCCGCCGCCATAGAAGCAGGGGAAGAGGCCGTCGATGGCCGGGTCGGCGCGATGACGGACGCGTAGCGCGCCATCCTCCCAGCAGCCCTGGGTGAGGCCGGTCTCCTCGCGAAGCTTGGCGGGATCGGAAAAGAAAATCTGGCAGGAGACGGCGAACACGGCCGGGTCGGCGAAGCCAGCGAGCAGGGGCGCGAGAAAACCAGGCTCGACGCGCATGTCGTTGTTGAGCAGCACGACGACATCGTTGTTCGCCTCGCGGAAACCGGCGTTTGAGCCACCGCCAAAGCCCAGGTTGCGATCCAGGGCGAGCAGCTTCACGCGCGGAAAACAGGCTCGCACGTAAGCGGCGCTATCGTCGGTGGAACCGTTATCGACCACGATAATCTGGTTGGCCGGATCGCCGGCCAGTGCGGCTTCCACCGAGGGCAGATAGCGGGCGAGCAGATCGCGGCCGTTCCAGTTGGGGATCACGACGCTGGCTGCGGAGGGCGCCGGACGCTGCGCCGCGGGATTGGCCGGTGCCTTGCGCAGCGCACGCAGCAGGAGCGACAGAATATCGGCGAGCCAGAGTGCGAGCAGGCTCGCCGGCAGCAGCACGGGCGAGATTATCAGCAGCGGGAGCGCGCGCAGCAGGCGTTTCAGGAAGAGCATGTCAACCGGTGGGGTTGCCGGGGCCGAGGCCGACCTTCCTGCCCAGCCTGACCCAGCGCGACGCCTGGTACTCGGTCAACTGGGCGGAAACGCGCGCCAGATCGGCTTCGAGGCGCTGCGCCCAGGCGGTGCGCTCGGCAAGCTCGGCCTCGGTCGAGTGCAGGACATCGACTGCGAGTTTCTTTTCGGCGATCTCCTTTTCGAGTGCGGCATCGATGCGGCGCGCCCACTCGATCTTATCGGCCAGCTCCCGTTCGAGTTGGCCGATCTGCGCCTGGGCGTTGGCCTGCGCATCGGCGAGTTCGCGTTCGAGGCGGGCGAATTCCTGTTCAAACCGGTGAATCTCGGTCTGGGCGTTAGCCTGCTCGCGGGCCAGTTCCCGTTCGTGAAGGAGAATCTGCGCCTGGGCCGATTCCTGTTCGCGGGCGAGCTCCTGTTCGAGCTCGTGAATCTGCGTCCGCGCGTTTTCCTGCTCGCGGTCAAGCTCGCGCTGCAAATCGTCCACTCGCGCGCGGCGCTCCGCGAGTTCGGCGTTCAGCGAATCGGCCCACTGGTTGCTTTGCTCGAGATCGGCGAGCAGCTTCCGGTGCTCGATCTCGAAAGCGGCGAGATCGCGCTGCGCCTTCTCCAGCCACTCGTTCTTCTGGGCGAGTTCCCCATCGAGCAGACCGATGTGGCGTTCGCGCTCGCGCAGCACATTGGCGGCGCGCGGCACGTAAACGAAGGTGGGGTTGCCGACCTGCGGGCGGTGGGCGCAAACGGCGAGGAAGAAGTGCGATTCGTCGGGTGGCGCATCGCCCGAATCGACGCGGGTTTCGATCGTATCGCCCGCGCGGTGGGGCTGAAACATAACGCCTTCGACGTGATTTTCGAGGAACAGCGTCACGTGTGGGAAGACGGCCTCGAGCGCGCCGCGGAACTCGTCGAAATCGAACTCATGCGCGTGGAACGGGTTGGCTCCGTGAATGCCGCGCGATTCGGTGTAATACAGTTTGTTGGGAGTGGAGACGATCAACTGGCCGCCGGGAGCGAGCACGCGGCGCGCCTCGAGCAGGAACTCGCGCCAGGCCGCGAGGTGCTCGATCACCTCGAAGGCCACCACCAGGTGGAAGCAGCCGTCGGGATGCGGCAGGCGCTCGCAGGAAGCCTGCTCGAAGGCGAGGTTGGGAAGCCGGTAATGAGCGCGGGCGAAATCCACCGCCTCGGCGGCCACGTCGGCGCCGCAGACCGAAGTGGCCAAGCCGGCCAGTTCGGCCGAACCGTAGCCGGCGCCGCAGCCCGCGTCGAGCACACGCTTGCCGTGCGCCAGCCGCGCCGCGAAGGCATAGCGCGCCATGTGCTCGTTCAGCAGATCGACATCCACCTGACCCGGAATCAGCCGCTCGCCGGTAAATTCAGCCAAGACTTTGCTCCAGTGCGGGCGCCAGGCTCGCGTTGATTTCCACCCGGCAGGGCAGATGCACGTAACCGTAGATCTGGCCCTCGGTGCGGGTCATTTGCAGCGCGATGGCATTGTCGATCCAATCGCACATGGTGTACCCGGAAAGCGGTCCATCGGCGATGGCCGGGGAAAACGAGAACGCGGCGGGGTACAGCTCGGGCAGATCGAGGTGAAAATCGACCGTGACGGTTTCGCCGGCGCCGAGCGGCTGCATGGGCCGGCCTTCGCGCGCGGTATTGGTTCCGGCGAAGTCCATTCCCAACTGGTTGCGCAGCATGAAGCCGACCATCGGCATGGCAATCGGCTGGTAGGCGCGCGCGCTGATGCGCACGACGATGCGCGAGCCGGGTTCGAGCATCGCGAGCGGCCGGCCCTGCTCGTCGACCACGGCGATGCCGAGGATCTGCGCGCGGCCGTCGCCAAAGCGATGGTCTATATTGGGGATGGTTTCGACAATCTCGGGCGCTCGCGAGGCGGCGGGCGCGGCGGGCGCGGCGGGCGCGGAGGAGTGCAGGTAACTCGAGTCCTTTTCCGTCATGGCGGCGAGATAGTGCGAGACCACCGCGCCCGGATCGCCGATTTCCGCGATGCGGCCGCGGTCGAGCCAGAGGGCGCGGTCGCCGATCGCTTTCACCTCGCCGACGGCATGGGTCACGAAGAGAATGGTAACGCCGCGCGCCCGCAGCTCGTGAACCTTGCGCATGCAGCGCTGGCGAAAGTAGATATCGCCGACGGCCAGCGCTTCATCCACCAGCAGGATTTCCGGATCCACGTGAATGGCGACCGCGAAGGCCAGCCGCACCACCATGCCGCTTGAATAGGTCTTGACCGGCTGGCGGATGAACTCGCCGATTTCGGCGAAGGCTTCGATATCGGCGTACCGCTGGTCGATCTGGCGCGTGGTGAGGCCGAGAATGGAGCCGTTCAGGTACACGTTGTCGCGCCCGCTGAACTCCGGGTTGAAGCCCGCGCCCAGTTCGAGCAGCGCGGAAACGCGGCCGTGAACCTGGACGGTGCCGCTGGACGGCGCCAAAATGCCGGCGACGATTTGCAGGAGGGTGCTCTTGCCGCAGCCGTTTTCGCCGATGATGCAAAAAGTCTCGCCGCGGCGAATGTCGAAGGTGGCGTCGTGGAGCGCCCAGAAATCCTGGTGGCGCTTGAGACGGTTAAAGGACGCGAGTTCCTTGAGCCGGTCGCCCGGCGCGCGGTACATGGCGTAACTCTTGGAAACTGCCCGGAATTCGACGGCGTTCACGGCGGCTCGGAGGAAACACCAGTGTAACGGAAGTGCGGGAGGAAGGGAATGCGCGCCGGCAAAGAGAGGTGCGTGTGCGCCGGTCAGTCGCGCGGCTGGAGGCGCTTGCGCGCTTCGACCCAGGCCGGAAACAGGGAGGGGTTTTCCAGCCACATCAGCATCCACTGGGCCATTTCCGCTTTCACCGCGCGCTTTTCAGCGCTGGTGCGCGGATGGGCGGCGGCGAATTTCGCGCGATCCTTGGCGGCGATCACCTGGCGGCGCGCATACCGGGCGCGATCACGATCATTCGCGGATTCGGCGGCGCGGTAGGCATCCAGCATTTCGCGCAACGAAGTTTCCAACTCGTCGAAGGTATGTTGGCGAATGCCGGCCCAGGGCTGATCGAAGGGAATCCCGGTGGCTTGCAGCAGATCGCGCAAGTAGCTGTCGGAGACAGGCGCCAACTCCGCGCGCGCCGCCAGCCAAACCTCCTCGGTGATGCGCGCCGGTTGGCGCATGGCTACGAACTCGGCCAGGCGACGCTTGGTGGAAGGCCGCGCGGGTGTGGGCGCGGGGTCGAGATTCTCCGCGGCTCCCGGTGGCGGCATCGGGCTACTTTTTCTGGCCACGGCGGTATTCCGCGACGGCGGCCTGATGGGCTACCAGGTCTTTCGAGAACTGGTGCGCGCCGGAGCCATCCGGCCGCAGCACGAAGTAGAGCGCATCGGAGTCGGCCGGCTGTAGCGCGGCGCGGATGGCATCCAGACCGGGATTGGCGATCGGGCCGGGCGGCAAGCCGGCATGCCGGTAGGTGTTGTACGGATTTTCGTTGGCGAGATCGGAGCGGTGGATGGCGCCGCGATAGCGCTGCTCGACCAGGGCGGCGTAAATGGTGGAGGGGTCGCAATCGAGCGCCATGCCCAGCCGGAGGCGGTTGACGAAGACAGCGGCCACGCGCGGGCGCTCATCGGCCAGCTTGCTTTCCTTTTCGATCAATGACGCCAGGGTTACCGTGGAATGGACCGGCGCCGCGCTCCCCAGGCTGCTCCAGGCCTTGCGGAAGCGAACCGTCATCAAGTGGCAGAGCGTGCCGGCGTGGGTATGGCGACCGATGCGGTAGGTGCTGGGAAACAGGAAGCCCTCGAGCGTGGGCGCATCCGGATCGAGCGAGCGAATGAGCGCCGGGTCGCGCGCGGCATCGAGGAACTCGGCCGCGCTGAAGAGTCCCAAGTTAGCGGCGGCGTCCGCGATATCGAACATGTTCTTGCCCTCCGGGACCACCAGCGTGTAGTAGAAGGCATCGCCGCGCGCAACGCGATCGAAGACTTCGAGCGGCGATGCCGGTTGAGTGAACCGGTATTCGCCGGCGCGCAACACGCGCATGGGCGAAAGCGCGCGGACCAGCAGGAAATCCCATTGGCTGCGAATTACGCCCGCCCGCTCGAGTGCCGCCGCCAGCGTTCGCGAGCCGGCGCCGCGGGGGAAGTCGACGAACGTCTCGGCGCCGAACGCCCGATAGGGTCGCGCGATCCGCCAGACGCACCAGCCGGCGGCGGCCACCACAACGAGTATCGATATACCGAAACGACGCGCGAGTGTCATAAGGAATCCAGGTAACTTTGCAGCAGGATCACGGCCGAAAGCCGGTCCACCGCGGCGGCGCGTTTGGCAATGCTGATGCCGCTCGAGCGGAGCACGCGCCCGGCTTCGACGCTGGTCAGCCGTTCATCCCACAGCTTAACGGGCAGGCCAGTCCGGCGCTCGAGATCGCCCGAAAACTGGCGCACCCACGCCGATTGGCGCCCTTCGTTGCCACCCATATTGATCGGATTACCCATCAGGAACAGGCCGACCTCGCGCTCGAGCGCCAATTGATCGAGCAAATCCAGATCGGCGCGCTTGTTGGTGCGTTCGATATTGGGAAGGCCCTGCGCGGTCAAGCCGAGCGGATCGCTGATGGCGAGGCCGATGCGCCGCTTGCCGAGATCGAGCGCCAGAATGCGGGAGATGGGTGCGGTCAATTCTATTACATTATAGACGCGCGCGTGCTACATTCGAGACAAAAGGTCGGATTCGCACCGTGGCGTCGATCACCCAGTCCGGCACGGCCGCCAGCGCGGCCAAAGCGGCGCAAAACGCGCGCCAGTTTGCCACGCCGATTGTGGCTATCGGCGTCGTGATCGCGGTGCTGTACTATGGCCGGGTGTTCTTCATCACCTCCATCGTCGCAGTGGTGATCGCCTTTATCCTCGAGCCTTTCGTCGCACTGCTCACGCGTATTCGCTTTCCGCGCCCGCTGGCCAGCTTCGTGGTGTGCACGTTGGCGCTGCTGGCGCTATGGGTGATCGGCGCCGGCGCTTACGCGCAAGTCGCCGGACTGATGCGCGATCTGCCGCGGTACGGCGAGCGGATCGGCCAGATCGTGGAAGGCGTGCAGCAAAAGGTGGACGAAGCGGAACAGCAGACGTG
>Ga0209415_10017453_pt1 | contig 11417 bp, 7 predicted proteins | sample PeaSoiSIISIP2007_FD_187696 | JGI IMG/M metagenome (GOLD analysis project Ga0209415, IMG submission 187696) | Peat soil microbial communities from Weissenstadt, Germany - SII-SIP-2007 (SPAdes) (version 2) | ecosystem: Environmental > Terrestrial > Soil > Wetlands > Peat | place: Germany...
GCGGAATAGGCAGACGCGCTAGCTTGAGGGGCTAGTGCCCGCAAGGGCGTGGGGGTTCAAGTCCCCCCTCCGACACGGGAAACGCGCAGGTAGGCACGGACTTTTTCCCGATCGCCGAGTCGCTGGTAGTCGAGGCGGAGACCGAGCTCCTGATAGAACTGGCGCTGCTCGTCGGCATGGGCGTACCGGAGGAGCTCGACGATGTCGCCGACGCTGACCGCGCTCCAGAAGTCCGCGGAGCTGAGTCTCGCTGAGCGACGTCTCCTGGGCGGAGACGTGCCCTCCATGACCGCCCTGGCGGCGGCAAGCTCCCGGTCGGGTCCATGCCTTTCTCAGCGGCCGCCGCGGCGGACGTCGAGGACTTTGATGACGAACGGTGGATGGCTGAGATGCTGGAGGCCGGGTGAGGCTTACTGTGCGTCCAAGCGGCGACCGACGCCCTGGCCAGGACCCGCGCGAAATCACGGAAGCACGGACAGCGCTAGACGCACAGAAGGCGCGAGCTCGGAGCTACGACGCGGTCGTCATCCCTTCGTGTAAGTGAACTTGGCCGTGCTCCTTCCCCGCCCCGTGCCGGTGAAGTAGCTCTCGACGGTCATGACTGTCAGGGTCACGACCGAGCCTGCTGTCCCGGCGGAGGACTTGGCGTCCACGATCGTCGTGGCGCCGCAGTCGAGAGATGTCTGGACAGTGGAGACAGAGGACGCCTTGACGTTGCCGAAGTAAACGTCGAGTGCACAGCCGAGATTTACGCCGCGTACCTGCACCTTGGTGCCACCGGCGGCCGGGCCCGTGGCCGGCGTCACCGAGGTGACGTCTGGCTCCCCAGGTGGGTAGAGGTACAAGAGGTCGGCCGGTCGGTCGAGGCTGCAAGCAGTGACCGTGCAGAGCTGAACGTCGACGAGGGCTGGGTTCTGCGCCGCTGTCTCGGTGGTCACTTCGTCGTTGTTGACAACGCGGAAGTTGTACTGCGTGCCGAAGGAATATGCCGATTTGCTGTCGCTGAAGTCGATTGGAGCGATCAGCTGCCTTTGGAATCCGTTGCCTATGACCTCGATCGGCGTCCCGCCCGTGTCGGGAGCGCCGTAGACGTGGTTGAGCGCCGTCTTGTTGACGCGGTTCACCACTTCCGTGACAGTAGGGACGCCGGCATATGTGAGCGTGATCAGCAACGACTGGCCAGCGACGGTCCGCACACTCAACGGCAGCGCCAGAGGTGCCACGGAGAGCGGCTCGGCAGGAGCGACGATCTGCATGGTCGTGCCGGCGACGAAGACGAAACTGATGTCCATCGAGGCTCCCTGACCCGGCGGGCCGATGTCGGCCCAGTCGATCGTCATCGGGTTGAGCCCGATGCCATGGACGGTTATCATCGTCCCGCCCTTCTCGCTGGCGAGATCGGTAGCACCGCCTGAAGTGGAGACGGAGTCGAGGTGGGGGGCGGGGAGGTAGTCGTACTCGGTTGGTACCGGTGCTGTTTCGCACTTGCAGCCGGGCGGCGCGACGAGGTCACCGAGCGAGTCGACGGTGACTGCGCCCTCGAATGGCGGCAGGATTCGGCCCAAGGCACTTGAACCGTGGGCGTTCGTCACGCTCACTTGCACCTGGCAGATGTCGTTGCGGGCGTTCTCACCTGCATAGACGCCGGTCGTCGGCAGAGGCGAGCACTTGGTTCTCGACGAGTACGGCGGCGGGACTGCCACTATCTCGTAAGGGCTGTCGACCTTGAAGGACTTAGCAGCCACCCCACCGAAGCTGACCTTGCTGGCACCGCTGAACCCGGATCCAAGAAGCGTCACCGACGATGGCGCCGACTCTCGTCCTCCGATCGGGACGACACCCGTGATGCTGGGAACGGAGTTCGAACCGCTCGTGGCGACGTACTCGAACGACGCCTGCGGGCCTGGGGCGCTCGTCTGGCCGTCCGCCAGAGTCACGATCACGTCGGCCCGGCCGGCCCCGTCCTGCGGTGCCGGGGCGTCCGGCGGACGCGTGTGCGAGGCCGGCGGCAGGACTGCCGTGATCGAGGTCGCGCTGTGCACTGTGAAGTCAGCCGGCGGGAGCTGGGCGGTGCCGACCTCGATCGTCGCCACGGCCGGCTTCCCGCCCGTTTCGAAACCCGTTCCCGTGATCGTGACGTACTCGCCACCGGTGGTCGTTCCGGACGCCGGGCTGAGGCCGGAGACCACCGGGCGCCTCGAGGACCTGGCCGACTGGCACAGGTAGTAGGCGAGCCCGGCGGTGCCGCCGGGGCCGGTGAGCGTTGGTGAGCCCAGGCCGGAGGCGAGGTCGTAGCCGGGCGTGGCCGGGTACACGAGGCCATCGTCGAGGCCGTAGATGTCAATGTCTCCGGCCGTGATGTCGTTGAAGGAAGCCGTGTACTCGGCAGGGTTCGAGGCGACCGAGTACAGGAGGGGGCTCACGAAACCGACACCGCGGCTCGTTGCCGGGTTGGAGGCGCACGTCGACGATGCGTTCGTGAGCGCCGCGAGCGAAGCCCAAATTGGGGTGGCGGAAGAAGTACCGCCGATCGTTTGCCATCCACCGAAGGCCGCTTGGTAGATGGTGATCGCACCCGTGAATTCATCTGCTTGCGCCGAGACATCAGGAACGAGGCGGCAGGGCGTCGTCGATGTGGCTCCGGGCACTTCCGACTGGCAGAAGTTCGTCGGGTAGCCGAAGCTCTTCTCGACTTCGGCGGCGTTCTTGTAGTCGGCGCTGCCCGGTGGGGCGATGCCGGGCACCGTTGCCTCTCGCTGCCAGGCCGGCATCGTCCAGGACTGCGAGATCCCGCCGCCCCCGCTACCGCCGTAGGCACCGTCGTTCCAGACGTGCTCCAAGGGTGGCTCCGTGGCAGCGTCGATAGTGGTGCCGCCGACCGAGACCACGTACGGCTGGCTGGCCGGGTCGTCGAGCGAGAGGGGGTTCTGCCCGGCGACGGGTGTCTAAGTCTCGTCGGTGTTGCAGTCGTCCGAGCCGTTGTCGCCGGCCGCCCCGAAGACGGATTGCCCCTGGGCGGCGGCTTGCTCGAAAAGCAGGTTCTCGGCTTGCTGGAGGCCAGGCTGGCCCTGCTCGATCGACTGCTCGCAAAGGCCCCAGCTCGAGCTCGCCACCTGGTCCTGATCGGCGTCGATGATGGCCACGTACCCGTCGACCGGGTCGTAGTCGATCCCGTTCGTGCCCGGGCTCGGGCCCTCATAGACGTCGATGTCGGCGCCAGACGCCATGGCCGAGATGTCCTCGACGTCGAGTATCGCCTCTCCACTGCCGGAGCCTGCCGGCTGCCCTCCGTCGACGGGAATCACGCGAAGGCGGCTCAACATGGATTTGGCAGCGGCGGCACCGAAGTAGCACTTGTCGAACGTGCCCACGTCCGAGGCGGCAAACGGCTCAAGCTCATACAGCGCAACGTGCTGCCCGGCTCCGAGGTCCCCGCTCCCGTACAGCCCGAAAGCGCCGTAACTGTTGGCGATGGCGTCGTCAGTCAGGCCGCCGTTAGAGAGGGCGGCCGCCTTGGCCGCCACGCAGGCAGTGGGGGAGCCGTGCGGGTGGACGATCTTGACGGTGCGCGGGCCGGCGACCTTTCCACGGGCCGAACGAGGAGCCCGGAGCAGGCTCACGGCCTCCGGGTGGACGAGGTCGTCGAGGCCCACGACGGCGGTCACGTAACGAGCGATCGAAGACGGCAGCCGGACAGCCGACGTGGCGGCGGAGCCGCGCGAACCGTCCGGCAGCCTGTAGCTCTCGAGACCCGTGTGGAACGCCCGCTCGACGAGCTGAGCGCTCCCCTTGAAGCCTACGAAGAGCCCGTCACTCGAGATGCCCGTGACGTCGAGGCCGTCGGCTCTCAACACCGTGCGCACCTTGCTGATGGTGGAAGGCAGCGGTCCGAAGCGGTCGGCGAAGGACCCCCTGGCGAGATAGCGGCCGAACGAAGAAGAGGACTTGTTTGTCACTTCGTTGATGAACGAGACGAGGGCCGAGTTGTCTCGCGGCTCGAGCACCACGTCCCCCTCTACGGTCTCGGTCGGCGACAGTGGACCGAGCGCCTTGGCTCCTTCGGGCGCGACGGCTGCCCGTTCGATCGATGCGAGTGCCTGCCGGCCCTGATGGGCTGTGCCGGAACCGTTCGGCGAAGCCACCGCCGCAGATTGCGAGCCGATCGAGATCGGCACTGCGAGAAGAGCCGCTCCGATGAGAGCCCGTTGGAACTTTATCCGCATCGTCACTTTAGTCCCCACCTCTCGTCTCCTTGATTGTTTGCCGGACGAAACACGGGTCTGCTGGCAAGGAACCCCGGCCCATCGAGTAGTCAGCCTCCTCCCGATTCGTAACAAATGGAAACCTCGTCCTCGAGTGCTGGCGGGGGCACGTTTTGAAGCTCCCTATCACCTATCCCATGTGGAAGAGGGGGTCGGCGAGCCGGCTCGTGCAGTGGACGAAGGTTGCCGTGGGCGAATATTTGCACAGCTGCGTTTCTAACGAACGCCTTCGCTGACAGTGACAACGCCAGCGCCGAGAGAACTGGTGCGTCGCTTGGGGCGTCCATTTCCCCCGCCGTTGGCAGGCTGCCCTCGTAGGCAGGTCACGGCGTCCCTCACGCGGTCAACTGCAGCTCTGCTCGCATCGGAAGGTCACGCCAAATGTCCTGGTCGTCGCGTCGGGAAGTACGCGGAGTCCCCCCTCCGACGCGGGAAACTCCACGCTGAGGTCGCCGCGGAGTTTCTCGCCTTCGCTGAGGCGCCGATAGGCGTCGCCGAAGCGCAGGTTCCCAGTAGAACTCGCGGCGCTCTTCCGCGTCCGCATGCCGAAGGGTTGCGCCGCCACCACCGTCCATTGTTCGCGAAGCTGAGCCTCATCGAGCGGGGGCTCGTTGGGGGGAGTTTCCCGCGATGACGAGTCAGGCAGAGATTCCCGCTCACCCCCTCAACCTGTGGGCAATATGGGGCGCCTCCAGCCGCTGCCGCTCCAATATGCGATCAGCCGCGCGATGGCTTGTTCCCTCGTCATTGCGGCGACCTCATCTTCGGTGGCTCCAACGCGATGGATCAGGAGATACGCGACCTCGCTGGGGAGCGCCTCGGGTGGCGCCGGTGGGCGGCCACGGTCTGGCCGGTCGCTGCCACGAACACACGCCCAGAACTCAGCCTCGCTCACGGCCAGCTGGTCTCGCAGTATGTGTGACCAGATCGACGGTCCGTAGTCGGTGCGGTCCGGCGGATGGGAGACACGGGTCCGGAGCGTGCGACCGTCCGGGAGGTCGAGCTCGTAGGTCAGGTGATGCGTTCCGGTTCTGCCTCGCGCGTCGCGGACAACTCGCCAACCTTCGCTCTCGCAGAACTTGGTGTGATCCGCTCGGGTCGGCGTCGGCCAATCGCTCACGACGAGGCGCCCACCAGCCACTTCTTCAGCTGGTCATCCGCGCTTAAGGAGACGAGCTGCACGAGCGCCCAGTTGTCTCGGTGGTTGGGTGCGTTGAGCAGGTGGTCCTGCCAGTCCTCTGCGTACTCCCGGAGCGCGTCGACCATCTCCTCGAGTGCTTCGTCAAACGACGCGCCATCAGCTGCTACCGGAACGCCGGGGACGAAGATCGACCATCCTCCGGCCTCGGCGACCACCGATGGGTGAAGGGCGAGCGAATCGGCAAGGAGGGTCCGCAGCCGCTCGGCATCGACTACCGCCGTCGGGCTCCCGCCTCTGCGCACGAGCGCCGGACGGCCACTCTCGGCCGCGTCGAGCAGCTCCTTGAAGTGAGCGCGTCCTTCGCTGTAGCTGTCGAATGCGAGAGTCCTCATAGCCTCATCCTCCTCTCCGTACGTCACGTACGTCAAGTACTTTATCGGTTCGTCGACGCCGGCTAACGAGCGAGCCACGCTGGGGCACACCAGGTTGAGCCATCTCGCGGCGAGTTATCGCGAGGCGGACTCAAGTGTCGCCAGACCTAGTGCCGCGCAAGCCACGTGCTCGGCGAGCTCAGGTGTCAGCCCGGCGCTTGCCCGACGCCAAGGGCCCGATTCAGCCGTTCCATGAAGGGTCGCGCCCCGAGCTCTTCGAAGATGTCCGCGGCCTCTTTCGCCGCGGTCGCATGCGGGTGATCGCGGCCCAGCAGCGAGACGAGGTCCAGCTCGCACAAAGCAAGATCGAGCGTGCAGTCGAGCACCCGCCAAGCCTCGATAGCCCCCTGGTAGGAGTCTGCCGCCGCCTCCACGTCACCGTCGAGGGCGGCCAAGCCGGCCTCGACGGTGAGGCGAGACGCTGCCATCCACCGGCCGCGAAAGCCCCTCATCGCCTCCAGGGCCTCTCGCGCAGCCTCACGGTCGCGGAGCCAAAGAGCAGCTCGCGCTTGAACGGCCAGGGCATTCGGACTGTTGATCCCCATCGGATCGGCTGCCACGGCCGTAGCCGCCTCTTGTCGGGCCGTCGCAAGGTCACCGGCCGCGAGGCTCACAACAGACCTGGCTTCCAGATAGGTCGTGCGAGCCGCGACGAACTCGGTGGCGTCCATTTGGTCGGCATGCTGCTCGAGGAGGCTCGCCGCTTGCACCGGGTCCCCGGTGAGCGCGGCGAGCATCGCCTCGACGCAGCCGAGAAACATGTGCTGCTCCGGTCGGAGCTCCTTCTGCCCCAGCTCTGCGCTCATCGCCCTCGTGTCCCTCCACTGTCCGAGGAAGACTGAGGTCTCGGCGGCGTTGAGCAAGTTCAAGATCTCGAGGCCACGATGTCCGGCCCGCCGCGCTAGATCCGCCGATTCGATCGCGGCAGACAATGCCTCTCGAGGGTCGTCGTCGAGCACGAAGACGCTCAAACGCAGCCGCGCGGCGGCCTGCTCCCGCAGGGCACCTGCCGAGTCGGTGAGAGCCACCATGCCTCGTGCCAGCATGACCGCTTCGCGGTGACGCCCGAGGTTGAACAGCGCGCTCGACTTCGCGCCTATGCCTCGGGAGAGCAAGTCGATGTCGTCGAGCCGCTCGGCGAGAACGAGGGCCGTCTCGGCCCATTCGAGCGCGTGCTCGCGCGACCCTGCGAGGCCATACGCAGAGGCCAGCGCGCACGCCAGCTGTGTTCTGACGCGCTCGTCGCCACCGGCCGCTACGGCCTCGAATGCCCGCGTCGCGCGCTCGGTCGCATCCGAATAGCGGCTCAGGCCCCCGAGCACGCCGGCAAGCTTGGCGGTCGCACGACCGTAGGCAGTCGTGTCGCCGGTCGCCTCGTAATAGCCGACGGCTTCCTCCAGAAAAGGTAAGGCCCGGTCGTAGGCGTTGGCGCGTTCTGACGCCTCACCGACAAGCTCGAGCAGGGCGGCACGCTCGTCCCCCGCCTCGGTCACCTCCAAGGCTTGCTCGAAGAACACGAGGGCCTGCTCGGGGGAGCCGAGCGAGAGCGCACGTTGACCCGCTCTCGACAGCCAGTCTCGGGCGCCAACGGCGATGAGGTCGGTCTCAGCTCCTTCTGGAACGGCCCGATAAGCCTCGACGTAGTGGGCGGCAACAAGCCCGCTGAGCTCTTCGTCCTCAAGAGACTCGAGATGACGAGCCACGGCCAGGTGCTTGGCCCGGCGATCCCGCCTCGACAGTGTTGCCGCGGCGACTTCTCTGATGAGACCCTGAACGAAGCCGTACTGGCCTCGTTCGGGAGAGCGGGGGTCGGAGTCGAGGGAAAGAAACTCCTTCCGGACGAGGTCCCGGAGATGCGCCTCGAGCGCGGTGCGGTCCCCAGCGTGCAACACCGCCAGGGACTCGATCGAGAACGTGTCGCCCAGGACGGCGGCGTCCTGTAGGAGCGATCGTTGTTCTGTCGACAAGGCGTCGAGGCGCGAGGCGATGAGCGCCTGCAGGGTCTCGGGGATCTCGAGCGGCCCGAGCTCGCCGGAGACGCCGTAGATGCCGCCGCGCTGGACGAGGACGCCTCGGTCGACGAGTATCCGGACGGTCTCGACGGCATAGAGGGGGACGCCTTCCGCCCGTTCGAGGATCTTGTTGGCGACGTGATCAGGCAGTCCTTGGACGAACCCGTCGAGCAATTCGCGCATCGCCTGCGCGGATAGCGGCTCGAGATGTAACGATGTGAAGTTACGTTGGCCCGCCCCCCAGTTGGGTCGCTTGTCCATGAGCTCGGGACGAGAAAGTGTGATCACGATGATCGGGTGGTTCCTCGACCACTCCAGGATCGACTCGACGAAGTCGATGAGCCCGGGATCGGCCCACTGCAGATCCTCGAACACCATGACGGTCGGACCGAGCGAGGCGATCCGCTCGAAGAACGTCCGCCACGCCGAGAACAGTTCCTCACGGTCACCCACTGGGGCATCCGCGAGCCCGAGCAGGTGCGCGAGGCGCGGCTCGATCCACCGGCGCTCGTCCGGGTCGGAGACGAACTCCAAGACGGCGGCGGACAGCTTGGACCTCGACGAGGCGGCATCCTCGGACTCATTGATCCGTGCCCGCATCCGGACCATTTCGCCGAGCGCCCAGAACGTTATGCCCTCCCCGTAGGCGGGGGAGCGGCCCTGGTGCCAGTAGACCGTCTCTGCCAGGCCGTCCACGTACTTCAGGAACTCCCAGGCGAGCCGACTCTTGCCGATGCCGGGGATGCCAGTCACCGACACCAAGCGGGCCCGTTGCTCGCGTGCGGTCGCGTGCAAGAGGTCCTTTACGAGCCGGAGCTCCTCGTCACGGCCAACGAACGGAGGCTCGAGGCGCTCGGAGCGTCCGACGCCTTTGCGCTGAGCCACCACCCTGAGCGCCCTCCAGGCCTGAACGACCTCCTCCTTGCCCTTGAGTTGCAGGCGCCCGACTTCGGCGAAGGCGATCGCCCCTGAAGCTGCTCGCCAGGTCGACTCGTCGACGAGCACGGCGCCCGGTGGGGCCACGCTCTGCACCCTGGACGCAGAATTGACGGTGTCGCCGAGCACCATTCCCTCGGCCACTTTGCCGATGGTGATCGCGACTTCTCCGGTGACGACTCCCGCCCTGGCCGAGAGCTCCACGTCGGACTCGCTTCCGAGCTCGGTCACTGACGCCACAACCTCGAGCGCAGCGCGGACCGACCGCTCGGCGTCGTCCTCGTTCGCGATCGGCGCTCCCCACACGGCCATGACGGCATCCCCGATGAACTTCTCTACGGTCCCGCCGTAATGGCCGATGATGGCCTGGGCACGCTCGAAGTAGAGGGAGAGAAGGTCTCGGATCTCCTCGGGATCTCGTTTCTCCGCAAGCGGCGTGAACCCGACGAGGTCGACGAAGAGCACCGAGCACAAGCGGCGCTCGCTGACGGGGCTCGCGGCCACCGCCGGAGCGGGCGCGGCTGCAGTCCCGCCGAGTGTCGGCGAGCCAGCGAACGCGAGTGTCGTGCCGCACTCGTCACAGAACTTCGCATCCGAGAGAACGGCCGTCCCGCAAGTCGGACAGGTGCGAACGAGGGGACTGCCGCACTCGCGGCAGTATCTGCCGCCTTGCCGGTTATCGACTCCGCAAGTTTCGCACCGCATCGGTCACGTCCTCCGCTCGCCGGAAGGCTACGACGCCGCGGGTGCAGCGGCCAGGAGAGGCGAATGGCGACTCACACCGTCGTCATCGTCATGAGCTTCAGAGTCCAACCTTTCGGGATTGTCGACTCATCCAAGCACCGCATTTAGCACTACTACTCGCTGTGACAACGCCGACGCGCAGGGCGCTTTCAACTGCTCTCCGGGAAGCGTTCGTCGCTCGTTTCGACGTGGGCTGCGCTCGCCTGGCCGCCGGAAGCTCAAGGCGCGCAGCCGCTGATGGCGCTCACCGAAATTCACCAGAGTTGCTCACCGAAATTCACCAGTTGAGCCCTCGGCGTGTCGGGTGTCTCTTCGTCACGCTACGTGGCGGGTCCTCCTTCTGTCACGCGCCTCGAACGGGGTCGTAGGCGTTCGGACCGGGCGCGGTGCTCGCGCATGCGGTAGCTGTCACCGTCGATGTTGAAAACAACACTTCGGTGAAGCAGGCGGTCGAGCATGGCGGCCGCCACCATGGGGTCGTCGAAGATCTTCCCCCAGGATCCCACTCCGAGATTCGTCGTCAGACAGATGCTGCCCTTCATGTATCTCTGGGTGATGACCTGGAACAGAGCCGCAGCTGCCTCCGAGGCGAGCGGAAGGTAGCCAACTTCATCAATTATGAGCAGGCGCGGTCCGGCGAAAAAGCGCATGGTCGTCGCCCAGCGCCCTTCGAGGGCCGCTCGGTGGCATCTGGCCACGAGGTCGGCGGCCGTCGTGTAGTAGGTGCGGTAGCCCGCCTCGATCGAGGCTCGCCCGAGGGCAACGGCGAGCATCGTCTTTCCGACACCGGGCGGCCCGATGAACAAGACATTGGCGGCGTCCTCCAAGAACCGGAGTGTGGCGAGCTCGTGGATCATGGCCTTGTCGACCGACGGCTGGGCGTCGAAGTCGAAGTCCTCCACACGCCACGGGGCAGGCAAGCGACCGAAGCGCTCGAGGCCGGCCTGTCGGCGGGCTTCGGTGGCGGCCACCTCCACCTGAAGCAGCCGTTGGAGGAAGGCCGAGTGCCCGAGCTTGTTCCTCATGGCGTGATCGAGCTCGCCGGGAAGTGCCTCGGCGGCTGCAGAGAGGCGGAGGTAGGCGAGATTGCCGCGCAGCTGTTGGTAGATCGAGTCCTCGCTCATGCGTGCTCCTCTGAGTCCCGACGGCTCATGTCGTCGACGAGGGCCTGGTAGGAAGCGAGCGAGACGACGACCTCGTCGTCCTCGAAGCTCATGAGCAGCTTGGTGGCTTCGGCTCTGGCGGCGTCACCCGGCGGGCGGTTGGCCTTCCTGCGACACGGCGCCTCGGTGCTGAAGGCGGCGAGGATCTCGTGCTCGAGTGCCGCCCGGTGCGAAGCGTCACGCACGACGTAGCCGCCGCCAGGAGCCTCGCGGTAGTGGCTGGCGATAAGGATGCCGCTCTTCGAGACGATCTCGATGCCAGCGGTGCCGAGGCGGTGGCGCACGCTCACCTCGACGCCGATCAGCCCAGGAGGCACCGAGTAGGCGTTGCCCTCGAAGGGAACAAGACAGGACGGGCCCACTCGGTTGTGGTCCTCGATGGTCGCCGGGTAGCAGGCGGCGGGAAGCGGCCTCAGTCGCTCGAGCTGAGCCAGGTCCGCCACGGTCGGGCGCCGTCGCTGGCGTGCGGCGAGGAACACCGTGGCGGCGTCTTTGCCAACGAGCTCCTCCAGCTTGGCGATCGGCCGTGTCCGGCGATCGGCGATGCGCTCGCAGAACCGGTCGAGCTGCTCCTGCGCCTGGGCCATGGTGACGGCTGTCATCGTGCGCCAGAAGCGCTGGGTGGCGAAGTGGATGGACTTCTCGACCGAACCCTTGGCATTCGCCGTCAACTGCTCACGACGGCAGCGATCAGCAACGGTTCCGCATAACCCATCCGTTCCATCCCC
>Ga0209415_10017454_pt1 | contig 11417 bp, 5 predicted proteins | sample PeaSoiSIISIP2007_FD_187696 | JGI IMG/M metagenome (GOLD analysis project Ga0209415, IMG submission 187696) | Peat soil microbial communities from Weissenstadt, Germany - SII-SIP-2007 (SPAdes) (version 2) | ecosystem: Environmental > Terrestrial > Soil > Wetlands > Peat | place: Germany...
CTGTGGCAGATCTGGAGCAACGTGCGGGCGACCCAGCAGTACTATCCGCTGCTCCACAGCGCGTTCTGGGTGGAGCACAGGCTCTGGGGGGACTCGGCGCTCGGCTACCACCTCACGAACGTGCTGCTCCACGCCACCTCCGCCATCCTCCTGGCCATTATCCTCCGCCGCCTCAATGTCCCCGGGGCCCGGCTGGCCGGGGTGCTCTTCGCCGTGCACCCGGTCTGCGTGGAGTCCGTCGCCTGGATCTCCGAGCAGAAGAACACGCTCTCGCTCGTATTCTACCTCCTCTCCGCCCTGGCGTACCTGCGCTTCGACGGGAGCCGGGGCCGGCCCGGCGCCTGCCGGGCCTACGTCCTGGCCCTCCTGTTGTTCATCGCGGCCCTTCTTACAAAGAGCGTGACAGCCACTCTGCCGGCGGCGCTCCTTGTGGTCCTCTGGTGGAAGCGCGGGCGCCTGACCCTGCGCGACGCCTGGCCCCTCATCCCCTGGTTCGCCGCGGGGATCTCGGGCGGGCTCTTTACCGCGCTGGTCGAGCGAAAGCTCATAGGAGCCGAGGGAGCCGCGTTCGACCTGAGCCTCGTCGAGCGTTGCCTCCTGGCCGGCCGCGTCATCTGGTTCTACCTGGGCAAGCTCGCCTGGCCCTCCGGCCTCGTCTTCGTGTACCCGCGCTGGGACGTCAGGACCGCGGCCGCGGGCTGGGCGGGATACCTCGCCGCCGCGGTCCTCGTGACGGCGGCCCTCTGGCTCCTTCGCAGGCGCTCGCGCGGCCCGCTCGCCGCCTGGCTCTTCTTCATCGGCTCGCTCTTCCCCGCCCTCGGCTTCTTCAACGTCTATCCCTTCCTCTTCTCCTACGTCGCCGACCACTTCCAGTACCTGGCCAGCATGGGGATCATAGCGGCATTCTCGGCCGGCGCCGCCCAATCCCTCGACCGGGCATCCGCCAACATTCGGGGCGCCGGACTTGGCCTCGCCGGGCTGCTGGTCGGCTTCTTCGTCATCCTCTGCGACGCGCAGAGCCGGACCTACGCGGACCAGTTCGCGCTCTACACGGCCACCATCGAGCGGAACCCGCAGTGCTGGATGGCCCACAACAACCTGGGGCTGTGGTACGAGGGCCGACGGGAACTCGGGAAGGCGATCGCCGAGTACCAGGAGGCCATCCGCCTGAAGGCGGACTTTGCCTCTGTGCACAACAACCTGGGGGGCCTCCTGCGGACGATGCCCGGCCGCGCGGACGAGGCCTACGCTCACATACGGGAGGCCCTGCGCCTTCAGCCGGACTTCGCCGAGGCGCACAACAACCTCGGCGTGTGGTACGGCGACCGCGGGGAGCCGGGGAAGGCCGCCGCCGAGTACGAGCAGGCGCTGCGCCTGAAGCCGGACTACGCACCGGCGCACAACAACCTTGGGAGCGTCCTTGCGCCGGTTCCCGGCCGCCTGGGCGACGCGGTCGCCCACTTCCAGGAGGCCGTGCGCCTGCAGCCCGATTTTGCGGAGGCCCGCTTCAACCTCGGCACCGCGCTGCTCGGCTCGCCGGGACGGACGGACGAGGCGGTCGCGCAGTTCCACGAGGCCCTGCGCTTCAAGCCGGATTTCGAGGAGGCTCACCGGAGCCTCGGGAGCGCCCTTATGAAGATGCCCGGAAGGCAGGACGAAGGGCTCCTCCAGCTCAGGGAGGCGCTTCGCCTGAGGCCGGGCGACGGCGAGGCGCACTACGACCTGGGGCTGGCCCAGGCCTCGCTGGGCAAAACGGAGGAGGCCGTCGCCCAGCTCGAGGAGGCGCTCCGGCTGATGCCGGGCTATCCCGAGATCCGCGTCAACATCGCCCTCGCCCTGCTGCGCGCCCCCGGCCACGAGAGCGAGGCGGCGGCCCAGCTCGAGGAGTTCCTGCGGGAGAGGCCGGGCGACGAGGCGGCCCGGCGGTTGCTCGCCCGGATCCGGGCGGGCCAGCCGTGAGAGGCGCCGGCCGCGCGAAGACGAATCCCCCATGAAACATCCACTCCCAAGACGGGTCCCCAGGGCCGCATTCAGGACGCTCGTCCGGTGGGCGCCGATCGTCTCCATCGACCTGATAATCCTCAACGGGGAGGGCGAGGTGCTGCTCGGCTACCGCACGAACCGGCCCGCCCGGAACACGTGGTTCGTCCCCGGCGGCCGCGTGTTCAAGGGGGAGCGGATCGCGGCCGCGCTGGCGCGCATCGCTCGCCAGGAGACGGGGATGGAGGTCAGGCCTTCGGCGGCCGCGTTCGCGGGCGCCTTCGAGCACTTCTACCGGAACAGCACCTTCGCCGGCTCGCGGAGACTGTCCACCCACTACGTCGTCCTCGCGTTCGTGGTCAGGGCCAGGAAGGGCCTCCGGTTCCGCGCCGACAGCCAGCACCGGCGGCTGGCCTGGTTCAGCAGGAGGAACGTGCTCCGGCTGGGATCGGTCCACGCGAACACCAAGGCGTATTTCCGGATGAGGCTGCGGGCGACGGCGCCGCTCTGACCGCGGGCGGGCGCGGGGCCCCGTCCCGCGACCCGCTCACGGCATGTTGCCCGAGACGTCGGCCAGCGGGCCGGCGCCGTTATCGACCCGGTTCCCGTTCAGCTGGTTGTGGTGGACGATCGCCCCCGCCACGCCGGGGCCGATGGCGACCGCGGTGCCGGGCACCGCACCCTTAACCACGCCGGGATAGATCGTCATCGAGTTGTCGTGGATCATCGCCTGGCCGGCGAGGAGCTCGATCATCGGCCCGTTCAGCATCCACGGGACAAGCCGCGAGTCGGAGAGCGAGACCAGGCCCGGATTCTCCCACCTGACCACGCGGTCGAGCTGGCCCCAGAAGCTGCCTCCCCGCACGAACAGCACCACCGTGTTGGGCTCCCGGACGTGGCGCCCGTTGAGCTCCCGCTCCTGGAAACCCGCATCCGCGACGGCCCGGCCCCAGATCGCGATGCGGATCGTGCCGCGGGCGTCGTTGGCGATCGCGAGGTTCGAGATGGACACGCCCGGCTGCTGCGTCGACCGCGCGTCGATGCCGATGTCCACCCCGTCGAGGTCGACGTCGCTCATCTGCCCGTTGGTCGAGCCGTCCTTCGACGCCGACAGCTCAATCCCCACGTGGTATCCCCAGCTGAAGATGTTCTCGACGACCTCCCAGTCGGCGCGCTGGAAGATGAACGAGGTGGCGTTGGCCTCCGTGAAGTCGAGGACCCTCTTGTCCTGCGACCAGAAGGGCCAGAAGTGGACGTCGTGGATCCGCCCGATGTCCGTGCACCGGTCCACCCAGATCCCCTTCAGGAGGGGCTGCCCGTAGAGGCCCCGGATGTAGTGGCGGCTGCCCCCCTGTGTCGCCAGGTCGACGGCCTGGTAGGGATTCACGAGCAGGACGTCGATGAGCGCGGCGCCGTCGCCCGCTCCGCCGCGCACGGTCCAGGGAAAGGCGACGGGGCGGTCCGCGACGACCTGGCCGGGATAGAGGACCTTCAGGCCCTGCAGGACGGAATTGGGCCCCTGCAGCGTGATGAACGCGGGGCCGTCGGCATGGCCGGCCCCCTCCACGGCGAGCAGCGTGGATCCCGGCGCCTTGTCGGCGTAGAGCTCGGGCGCGCGCCCCACGCCCGCGAGCGAGGTGCCCGCGGGAACGACAAGGTGGGTCCCGACAAGGTAGGTGCCGGCCGGCACGAGGACCGTTCCGCCGCCGCCCGCGCCCACGGCGTCCAGCGCCGCCTGAATCGCGCGCGTGTCGTCCGTCTTCCCGTCGCCGGCCGCCAGATAGGGAGGGTTGCGGACGTTCACCGGGGCGGTGCCGGGTTCGGCCCCGGTCGCCCCGGCGACGATCGCGAGGGCCGCCAAGGCGGCGCAGGCCTTCGCCATCGCCGTGTGATTTGACTGTGCCTCCGGGGACGCCCGCCGCTTGTCGTGGTTGGCCATGGGTATTGGGGTTCTGGCGGCGCGGGCCGGGATCTTCAGCTGGCCCGCGATCCTCGGATCCGAATGCCCGTTTCCCGGCCGTCCCGCAAGCCCAGCCCGCGGTTGCTGCTTCTCAACGGGCGCCGCGCGGGCCATTGTCAGGCGAGGGCATGACTATGAAGAACCTGACCCAGCTGCTCCGGTGCTTTGGAATCGCGCTGGCCGCGCTAGCCGCGTGCGCGCAAGGCGCCGGTGCCGGCGATTCCCCCAGGCGGGTGCTGTCCCTCGACGGCACCTGGCAGATCGCCGAGGGGACGATGAACCGGCCCCCGGCGGCCTTCGACCGCACCGTGCCGGTGCCGGGCCTCGTCTCGCTCGCCTCACCCGCGTTCGCCCCGCCCCCCGGCCCGTCCGTCAAGGACAGAGGGCAGATCGCGCAGAAGGATCCCGCGCGCGACGCATTCTGGTACCGGCGCACCTTCACGCTCGGCCAGCCCGTGCCCGAGGTTGCCCGGCTCAAGGTCCGCAAGGCGATGTACGGCGCGGAGGTCATCCTGAACGGCGTCGTCCTCGGCTACCACGCGCCCAGCTTCACTCCCGGCTACTTTGACGCCAGGGCCGCGCTCAGGCCGACCGAGAACGTCCTATTGATACGCGTCGGGGCCGACCGCGACGCCGTGACCGCGGCCGTGGCGTCAGGGTTTGATTTCGAGAAGGAGCGCTACATCCCGGGCATCTTCGACTCGGTGGAACTGATCCTCTCGGGAACCCCGCACATCCTGCAGGCGCAGGCGGCGCCGGATGTCGCCAGCCAGTCCGTGCGCGTGCAGGCCTTGTTCCGCAACGACGGGGCGCCCATCCGTCGCTCGGTGGACTTCGCGGTGCGCGAGGCAAAGTCCGGCCGGGTGGCGGGCAGGACAAGGAGCCCGGAGATGGCGTTTCCCCCGGGCGGGGAGACGACCGTCGACGTCCGGATTGCGGTCGCCGACTGCAGGCCGTGGTCCCCGGAGGACCCGTTCCTCTATCAGCTCGAGGTCGACTGCGGGTCGGACTCGATCCGGACCCGCTTTGGAATGAGGGAGTTCAGGTTCGATCCCGTGACCAAGCGGGCGCTCCTCAACGGCCGGCCGTACTTCATGCGGGGAAGCAATTTCACGGTCTACCGGTTCCTCGAGGACGGGGAGTGCCGGGACAGGCCGTGGAACCGGGACTGGGTCCAGCTCCTGCACCGCCGCGTGAAGGACATGCACTGGAACTGCCTTCGCTACTGCATCGGCTTCCCCCCGGAGGCGTGGTACGACGCCGCCGACGAGCTCGGAATCCTGATCCAGGACGAGTTCCCGGTCTGGTTTGGCGGCCCGGGCTGGAGCAAATACCCGGAGAAGCTCAAGAGCGCCGAGCTGGCCACGGAATACGCCGAATGGATGCGAGAGCGCTGGAATCACCCGAGCGTCGTCGTCTGGGACGCGAGCAACGAGACGGCAACGGACCAGACGGCGCCAGCGATCGAGAGCGTGCGGGGCCTCGACCTGTCGGACCGGCCCTGGGACAACAGCTACAGCGCCCCCTCCCGGCCGGGCGACACGTTCGAGTCGCACCCGTACCACTTCCAGGACGCGGGCTTCAGGCTGGCCGACCTGGCGACCGCCGATCCCGTCCCGCAGGGAAGCGCGATCCGCAACGACGGCAGCCACCCCGTCATCATAAACGAGTACGGCTGGCTCTGGCTGAACCGCGACGGGACGCCCACGACCCTGACAAAGAAGCTCTATGGGAACCTCCTCGGGGAAAACTCAACGACCGCGCAGCGCCGTCACCTCTACGCCACCTACCTCGCGGCGGAGACGGAGTTCTGGCGCGCGCACCGGAACGCGGCCGCGGTGATGCACTTCACAACGCTCGGCTACTCGCGCCCCGACGGCCAGACGAGCGACCACTGGATCGACGTCGGGAGGCTCACCTGGGAGCCCGAGTTCTACAGGTATGTCCGCGACGCCTTTGCCCCGGTGGGGCTGATGGTGGACTTCTGGAAGGATTCCGTTCGGGCCGGGGCTCCCGCGCATGTCCGCGTGATGTCGATCAACGACCTCGATAAACCCTGGAGCGGGCCCGTGACGCTGCTCCTTCGCAGGGCCGGGAAGAGCTCCTTGGCATTCGGGGAGAGGCGCGATGTCCGGCTCGCCCCGTTCGGCTCGGCCACGAGCGAATTCGATCTCTCGTGGCCGCACGAGGCCGGGCCCTACACGCTGGAGGCGGAGTTGCCAGGCGCCGACGGCGAACCGGTCCGCAGCATCCGCGAGCTCGCGATCGTCCCGTAGCGGGCCAGCGGCCGCACGGCGTCCAGGGAGCGGGGCCGGAACGGCTAGCAAACGGCCAGCGACCAGGCGGCCATTGCAGCCTCGGGCCCTGCCCCGGCCAGCCCCAATAAATCCGCTGTCCTGATGACCGCGGCGCCGGGAGCGTACACGGTCGTTGTCGAAGGTGCCAACGGGGCGACCGGCATCGCGCTGATCGAGATGTTCGTCGTCACTCCGACCCCGTGACGGCATGCAGCGGCTAGCTCCCCGGACAGCCACTGACATTGGGCCCGCGCCGGCGCCGCCGCCGGGGCGGGCTCTCAGTTTCAGACCCATGATTCAACCCGGGCCCGGCGCCGATGCGGTCGCTCGCATCGCACGAATTGACAGGGGATTCCGCGGCACCTAGCTTCCGCGACCCCCATGAAAAACATGCTTTTCCCCCTCGCACGCGTCGCGCCGCTGATCCTCGTTCTTGCCGCGCCCTCCTCGTACTCGCAGGCGGTGGCCAAGAAGGTGGTTGCGAGCCAGGCGGACATGCCCCGCCACAGTTATGCCGTGGAGGGCCTGGCGTCCGCGCTGGTGCAGGCGGACGACGCCACGTTCGGCGGGTTCGCGTCGAAGGTGCGCTCCGACATCGAGTCCGACCTCCACGACTATGACATCAAGGACAGGTCGACCCTGCGCGACCTGCTCTCGGCAAGACTCAGCCTTCAGGAGATCGGCGGCGAATATGAGGCCGCCCTGGCAACCGTCGACGCCCTCCGGGCCCTCGAGGACAAGCCCTCGCCAAAGCTGACGACCGGGATCCTGGCGCGCGCCTACCTGAAGGCCGCGATCGACACGAGGAGCGCCGCCGGCCAGGAGTTCGAGGAGGCGTTCGGGCGGCGGTACGCGGAGGAGGTCAACCCGCTGCCCTGGGACGTCGTCAGCGACTGGGCCAAGCAGTCGTACGCGAGCGCGCGGCTCGCCGCGCGGGCCGTGGCCCTCGCCTTCGTGATGACGGAGCTCGATCCAGCCGTCCTGAAGTCCCACGCCCTGGACGAATCCGAGGCCGAGGCGCTGATCCGGATGAGGACCTACACGCAGATCGTCGTGCCCCACACCCCGGTCCAGGCCAGGGTCCTCAAGCTGTACATCGCGGCGCACAACTCCGTGAAGCCCGATATCTGGGCGGCCCGCGAGGTCACGCTGACGGCCGACCAGCCCCTGACCCCGGTGCTGGTCGCGATCTGGGACTCGGGGATCGACACGGGCCTCTTCCCCGGCCAGTTCTTCGACGACCCGCATCCCACGGCAAGCGGCGTCCACGGCCTCGCGTTCGACGACTCCGGGGCGCCGTCGACCGCCTGGCTCTACCCGCTGACGCCCGAGCAGCAGGCCAGGTACCCGGAGATCCGCGATGACTTCAAGGGGAGGCTCGACATCGAGGAGGGCCACGATTCGCCCGAGGCCGTCGCGCTCGAGAAGAAGCTGAAGACGAGCTCGCCGGAGCAGCTTCACCAGCTCGCCGAGATCCGCAAGGTCACTGGGTTCTACATGCACGGGACCCATTGCGCGGGGATCGCGGTGCGGGGCAATCCGGCCGCGCGCCTCGTCGTCGCCCGCTTCAACGACGACCTCCCCGACCTCCCCTTCCCGCCCACCCCGGAATGGGCCAGGCGCATGGCTGCGGATTTCCGCCAGATGTCGGACTACTTCAGGACGCGGAACGTGCGCGTCGTCAACATGAGCTGGGGCGACGACCGCCAGGAGTTTGAGATGTGGCTGTCCAAGACAGGGGGCGGCGCCGACCCCGCCGAGCGCAAGAAGCGCGCCGACGAGCTCTACTCGATCTGGCGCGAGGGCGTCGAGTCGGCCATAAAGGGAGCGCCCGGCACCCTGTTCGTGACCGCGGCCGGCAACAGCGACAGCAACACCGCCTTCACGGAGGACGTGCCGTCGTCGCTGCGCCTTCCGAACCTGATCGCGGTCGGCGCGGTCAACCAGGCCGGCGACGAGACCTCCTTCACGAGCTACGGCAACTCCGTGGGCGTCCACGCGGACGGCTACGACGTTGAAAGCCAGGTCCCGGGCGGCTCGATGCTCAAGCTGTCGGGCACGTCCATGGCCTCGCCGAACGTGGTCAACCTGGCCGCCAAGCTCTTCGCGCTCGACCCGTCGCTCACCCCAGAGCGGGTCATCGACCTCATCAAGCGGGGCGCGACGGCGACCGAGGACGGACGGCGCATCCTGATCAACGAAAAGCGCTCCGTCGCGCTCCTTCACCCGAACCCGGGCGCCTGACGCCTGCCCACCGGCTCAGGCCGTCGTCGCGGGAGCGGGCTCCCGAACCTGCGGGCCCCGTCCGCTCCCGATTCGCTCCCGCGGCGTCGGCTGTTCGCGGGGGATCCGGCGCGCATTCCACCGTGTGTGGACGCCCGGCGGCAGGGTCCGCCAGTTCCTGAGCGGCCAGGGCCCCTGGGGACCCGATCGCCTCTTCGCCAGGAGCGATCAGGACGGGGCGACCCGGGAATGCGTCCTTGCCCTTTGAGTTGCCCACCCCGGCCGGGAATCCCTGACTGGATGGGATGGACGACATCCCCGGCCTTCTCACCCGGCTCTTCACGGAACCGCCTTCCTGTTACCTTTCGTGGCCGGCGGCAGCGATGGTCCTGGGCACGTTGATCGGGATGGTCTCTCCAGCGGCCGCGGCGCGGCTTGCCATAATGCCGCGGTCCGCCGGCGGCCTCGTCTGCATCATCACGGCGCCCTTCGTCCACGCCGGCGTCGCCCATCTCGCGGCAAACCTGCCGGCGTTCGTGGTGCTGGGGGCGCTTGTGCTCCGACGCGGCGGGACGCAGTTCCTCGGGACCGCCCTTACGATCGCGATTGGGCAAGGCATCCTACTTTGGCTGCTCGGGCGCCGCGCAGCGCATGCGGGCATGAGCGGCGTGATCTTCGGCTTCTTCGGCTACCTTCTTGCGCTAGCCTGGCTCACGCGAAGCGCGTCGGACCTGTTGGTCGCCGCGGGCGTGCTCCTCTTCTACGGCGGCATGCTTGCGGGCCTGGCGCCCGCGCGGGACGCCACCTCGTGGGAGGGCCACATTTTCGGCGTCGTCGCCGGTCTCGGGGCGGCGTGGCTCCAGTACCGCGCGTGATCCGCCGGACGCCAAGTGCGCGCGGCTTTCGCTCCGAAGACCGCGCCTCGGCTGTCCGCAAGGCCTTCCTTCGCTGGGAGGGCGGATTCCTGCGCCGGGCGGCGCGACGTTCAGCGCGGCGTGCCCAGGTAGCCGGCGGCGGATTCCCCCTTCTACTCCGGCGAAAGTTGTCTCCACGGCGGCGTCCCCGCGCGCCGGGGAACCCTCGATCGCCGCGGGCCCGTCAGGGCGCGGCGGCGCCGTTGTGGTAGTTGACCCCGCCCGCGCTGTAGGCGCTGTCGCAGACCCTGCCGCCACCGTCAAAGGACACGGCGGCGGACCCCGGGGACGGCATCGAGTAGCTCCACAGCCACATCTCCACGGCCCCGGTGCTCGGTTCCTTCAACGACATTCGTGTGGCGGGCTCGCCAAGATTCGCGGTGACCTGGGCCTTGGTCTGGCCCTTCCCGACCGCCTTGAAATGGGCGATGTCCCACGGCTTGCTCTTGTCGTCGGGACCCGGCTGCTGCGCCGCTGCGGGGGCGGCCTGGCGCCGTGCGAGGGCGAGGGCGCTCTGGCGCTCGGATTCGGCGAGGGCAGCCCGTTGCTCGCGCAGCGCCTCGATCGCGTTCTTGTCCCATTCGGAAAGCCCGGAGGGCAGGCTGTCCGTGTCGAATGCGAGAACCGCCGGGAACGGGACCGCATACCGCCCGGCGGGGAAGGTCCCCATGTCCTTCTGCGAGTTGAGGACCGTTCCCCCGTAGGGCAGGATGTTGTTCGGCGAATTCCAGGGGAATGTCTGCCAGCACACGGGATCGAGGCCGGTGCCGACGGCCAGGAGCATGTGCCGCGGCTCGTCGGTGGCGAACTGGGGCTCAACGAGGCCCAGGGACGGGAGCACCTTCGCGCCCGGCGTGAGCCAGAGGTTGGCCTGGCGGCCGCTCCTCAGGTCCACGACGCAGAGCCCCCAGCCCTCTGCGCGCATGAACGGGCGCACGTACCAGTTGCCGGAGACCGACGCGAAGTGCTGGGCCGACTCCTGCAGTGAATTCAGGCGGACGAGCTCGAACCTCGCCTTCACGACCCGGTCCTCCTCCTGGCGCCTCTCGGCCTGAAGCACCGCGAAGCCGACCTGGACGGCGGCCACCGCGACCGATCCGCCAAGCGCGATCGAGCTGTTGGTCCTCTGCTGGCTGGAATACCGGTTGATGGCCGCGATCTTCTGGCTCGGGCTGGCGACGCTGGACCCGAGGGTCTGGTTCTCGAGGGCCTGCGCCTGCATGTTGGCGTTTGCGGCCGCCGCGGCGATCTGCCCCTGCGGCGCCGCGGCCGCCGCCGGTGAGACCCCGGTCGCGCCCCGCATCATTTGCGAAGCCGCCTGAACCCGCCCTGCCTCGGCGAGGGCCTCCCTCCACCTCGAGGGGGCCGCCCCCTCGGCCGTGACGCTGTAGGCCCACTTGCCGCCCCTAGGCGCCAGCGCCGCGACCCCCTGCTCGCGCACGACCACGACCCTGCCGCCGCGAAGCAGCAGCAGGTCGGGAGGGCCCGCCCGGGAGGCGGGGATGTCGATCTCGAGGTCGTGCCGCAAGGCGCCCGAGTCCATGTCGAAGCCGAGGAGCCGGTCCCTCGTCGTCAGGTACGCGCACCCGTCATGCACCACCAGGGGGCTGCGGATCGCGTCCGGCAGGGCCTTTGACCAGCGCGGCTTCCCGGACCTGAGGGCGATCGCCTCCAGGGACGGCACCGCCGAATCCGGCCTGTCCGTCACCGCAAGCACGGCATCGCCGGCGGGGACGATCATCGACACCTCGCCGTTGCACTGCGCCGTCCAGGCGGTCCGGCCATCCCGCAGGTCCACCCGCACGGCCGCCGACCCGGCGCTCACGAGAAGATTGTCGGCCTCGATCAGCGCGATGGCGCTGGATTCCGGGAGCTCGGGAAGGGCGCACTTCCACAGCCGGGCGCCCGTGGCGCAGTCAACGGCCTCAACCCCCCTGCCAATGACGACCAGCCTGTGGCCATCCCCGAGAAGCTCCAGGGGTATGACCTGGTCCGGCTCGCCCTTCCCTGCCGACCGGACCGTGCGGGGCGGCTCGCAATCCA
>Ga0209415_10017455_pt1 | contig 11416 bp, 11 predicted proteins | sample PeaSoiSIISIP2007_FD_187696 | JGI IMG/M metagenome (GOLD analysis project Ga0209415, IMG submission 187696) | Peat soil microbial communities from Weissenstadt, Germany - SII-SIP-2007 (SPAdes) (version 2) | ecosystem: Environmental > Terrestrial > Soil > Wetlands > Peat | place: Germany...
CGCGCCGAAATCCTGACCCGGAGCGAATTGTGCGAAGGGGAAGGACCTGGCCGAACTGGAACAAGTTTTGACATGCAATTCACTGAACATTTCGATGTAGTCGTCGTCGGCGCCGGCCATGCCGGATGCGAGGCCGCCATGGCCGCCGCCCGCATGGGCCTGAGAACCGCCCTCTACACCCTCAACGTCGACCTTATCGCCCAAATGTCCTGCAACCCGGCGGTCGGCGGCATCGCCAAAGGCCATCTGGTCCGCGAGGTGGACGCCCTGGGCGGCATCATGGGCGAAATCACCGACGCCGTCGGCATCCAGTTCCGCCTGCTCAACACTTCCCGCGGCCCCGCCGTCTGGTCTCCCCGCGCCCAATGCGACAAGCAGGCCTACCGCCTGAAGATGCGTGAAGTCCTCGAATCCCAGCCGAATTTGAAAATCAAACAAGCCGAAGTGGCCGATCTGATCATTAGAAATGATCAGATCGGCCATCCTGAGCAACGCGAAGGATCTCCAACCTCACCACCGAACTGTCATCCCGAGCGCAGTGAGGAGCAGCCGAACGCAGTCGAGGGACCTTGGGTTTTTGCCAACGGCCAACGGCCAACAGCTTGCCCTGAGAGCAACGAAGGGACCAACGACCGCATCTGCCTCGGCATCCGCCTCCGCGACGGCCGCACCGTGGCCGCCCAGGCCGTCATCATCACCACCGGCACTTTTCTCAACGGACTCATCCACTGCGGCGAGCAACAATATCCCGCCGGCCGCTCCGGCGAACCGCCGGCGGTCCTCCTGGGAGAAGCTCTGAAAAACCTCGGGTTGCGCAACTGCCGCCTCAAAACCGGCACCCCGCCCCGCCTCGACGGCCGCACCATCGACTGGTCGCGCTTCCAGCTGCAGCCCGGCGATCCCGATCCCACTCCCTTCAGCTTCCGCACCAAGCGCGTCGCCCATCACGATTCGCAAGTCCCCTGCTACATCGCCTGGACCACGCCGGAGACGCATCGCATCATCCGCGAAAACGTCCATCGTTCTCCCATGTACAGCGGCCAGATCAAATCCATCGGCCCGCGCTATTGCCCTTCGATCGAGGACAAAATCGTCAAGTTCCCCGACAAAATCACCCACCAGCTTTTCCTCGAGCCTGAAGGTCTGAACACCCACGAAATTTACGTCAACGGCATGAGCACGTCGCTCCCCGTCGAAGTCCAGCTGGAAATCCTGAAATCCATCCCCGGCCTCGAATCCGCCGAAATGCTGCGCCCCGGCTACGCCATCGAGTACGACTCGATTGACCCAACCGAACTCGAACGCACACTGGAAACCAAGAAAATCTCCTGCCTCTTCCTCGCCGGCCAGATCAACGGAACCAGCGGCTACGAAGAAGCCGCCTGCCAGGGCCTCATGGCCGGCATCAACGCCGCCCTCAAAGTGAAGCGCCAGCCGCCGCTCGTCCTCGACCGCACCGAAGCCTACACCGCCATCCTGATCGACGACCTCATTTCCAAGGGCACCAACGAGCCCTACCGCATGTTCACCTCGCGCGCCGAATTCCGCCTGCACCTGCGCATCGATAACGCCGACCGCCGCCTCACCCCCCACGGCCGCCGGGTCGGCCTGATCTCCGACGCAGCCTGGCATGACTTCGAAGCCAAGCAAGCGCGCCTGGAATCGTTGAAGCAGCTGCTGGAAAAAACCAAGCTCACGACTTCGATGCTGCCGGGAATCACCTCAGCATCTGCGGGGACAGCCGCGGCCTGCATGGATCGGAATCACGTGGGGACGGCCGCCCTCGGCCGTCCGCCTGAGCGAAGCTCAGCAGCAATGGCGGATGCTCTAGACTGTCATCCCGAGCGGAGCGCGAGCGAAAGCTCGCGCGAAGTCGAGCGACCTTGTGTTTCCCTCGATCTCTCCTCCGCCCTCGGCCAGTCCCTCGCCCAGCTCCTCAAGCGCCCGGAAGTCACCATCGAGCATCTTGTTCCGCTCCTGCGCGAACTGGCCCCGGGTTTTTTCGAACCAAACGAAATCCGCGAAAATCCGCGCGGATCCGTGGCCGCTCTTTCTTCCTCTACCCGCAACGAACTCAAATCCCTGGAAACCGAAATCAAATATGCCGGCTACCTGCAGCAGCAACAAAAAGCCATTGAGCGCCTGAAGAAAGCCGAACAGCGTCACATCCCAGACTGGTTCGACTACCGCTCCGTCAGCGGCCTCTCCCGCGAAATGCAGGAAAAACTGACCAAAGTCCGCCCCCGCACCATCGCCCAAGCCTCCGGCATCCCCGGCGTCACCCCCGCCGCCGTCTCGCTGGTCAACATCTTCATCGAGATCCAATCCCGCCGCCGCGACCAGGTTGAGGTGCTTGTGCGGCGTGAGCGTTAGCGGGAGTCGCACGCCGAAATCCTGACCCTGAGCGAATTGTGCGAAGGGGAAGGACCCCTCCCGTCTGTGCTCTCTGTGTCCTCTGCGGTTAAAATTGTTCCACTCCCATGACTCTGATCTCGCACACCCTTGTGGACACTCCCATCGGCCCTTTGCTCCTCGCCGCCGATGACTCCGGCCTCCGCCACATCCTCTTCCCAGACGGAAAGCGCCCGGCCCTCCCCCAACCCGTATGGCGCGAAGACTCCGCTCCACTCCAGGAACCCATCCGCCAGCTCCGCGCCTACTTCGGCGGTGAACTCGAAGCCTTCGACCTCCCGCTCGCTCCCCAAGGCACGCCCTTTCAACAGAAAGTCTGGAAGCTGCTCTGCGACATTCCCTACGGCGAGACCATCTCCTACGGCGAACTCGCCCGCCGCGTCGGCAATCCCAAAGCCTCGCGCGCCGTCGGCCTCGCCAATGGATCCAATCCCATCCCCATCGTCATCCCCTGCCATCGCGTCATCGGCAGCAACGGCAAACTCACCGGCTACGGCGGCGGCTTGCCGATCAAGGAAAAGCTCCTCGCCCTCGAACGCCGCCAGCTTCGCCTGCTCTGAACCTGTCATGCTGAGCGCAGCCGGAACGTAGTTCCGGCGGAGTCGAAGCATCCCTACTCCGTTCTCCGCACTCGAGGTTGCCCCATCCCGCGTTTTTTGCAGGGTGGGCAAGTGCACAAGCTTCATCTCCCACTCCCCCAAATTCAGCCCTTCGGTTACCATAGAGACGCCACAAAATATCCCACATCCCGCATCCAAACGACTGATATGAACAAACCCATACTGCCCCTGACGTTGCTGCTTCTCGCCACCGTCACCCTTGCCCAGGACGTCGCTTCCGTCCTCCGCCCTCCCAAGGGCGCCCAGGTCGCCATCGTGGTTTTCGAGGACTTGCAATGTCCTGACTGCAGCCGCGCTAACCCGCTCATCGAGCAGGCCGCCCACACCTACAAGATCCCCATCGTCATTCACGACTTCCCGCTGCCCTTGCACAATTGGTCGTATGAAGCTGCCGTCAACGCGCGTTATTTCGGCTCCCAGTCCAAGCAATTGGAAACCGATTACCGCGACTACATTTACCAGCACCAGCTGGAAATCACGCCGCAGAATCTACGCGGCTATTCCGAGCGCTTTGCCGCCGACCACAAAACCTCTCTGCCCTTCGTGGTCGACCCCCAGGGAAAGTTTTCCGCTGAAATCAACGCCGACCGCGACCTAGGGAAACACATCGGCATCGATCACACGCCCACCATTTATCTGGTCAGCAGCAAGAACCCGAGCAAGCCGTTTGTCGAGGTCCGCGACCGCACCCAGCTTTTCCAGATGATTGACGCCCTGAAAGCTGAATGACAATGACCAGGGAGGATCGGCCTGCGATCACGAGTGGAGGTATTTGATGGCTCTCAGTTTCGCAAAAGACATTCGCCCTTTGTTCCGCGACTCGCCCGATATCGACACCATGAAAGATTTTGGTATGGATCTCTCCGCCTACGCCGACGTCAAAGCCCAAGCCGAAGGCATCTACGCGCGCCTGCTCGATGGCAGCATGCCCTGTGACGAGCCCTGGCCCAAAGACCGCATAGCCCTGTTCAAACAGTGGATGGAAGAAGGCATGGCGCCCTAAACGGTCATGGAAAAGTCTTTGTGTGGGATTGCCTATGTGGGGACGCTCGTGTGGGGATCCTTGTGTGGGGACGGGCGACTCGCCCGTCCAGGCCGAGCCCAGCTCGGCAGCCTTTGACACTACCTCGGCCCTAGCTATAAGCCCGGTTCACAATTTCCTACCCTCTCTCAAACGCGTGCTTCTTCTCCAACTCCTCCAGCGTCGCTCGCATCTCTCCCTCAAATCTCTCCGCCTGCGCCACCAGTGACGCATTCGCCGCCGCCCGCTCCCCTTCCACCGTCATCAACCCTTGCTCCGCCAGATTCCGCGCCACTTCCAGCATATGCGCCGGGGTGGTCTCCACGTACAGGGCTTCCGTCGGATCGCCCACCCACACCGTGCCCCCCACCAGCCGCGTCTGCCAGTAAACTTTCCGCGCCACCAAGCCTTCCATCTCTTGCTCGCTGGCTTTGCCAAACACCCACTTGTTTCGCTTGAAGTCATAATGCCGGCTGGAAAAGTGCACCGGCACCAATTTTCCCGACTTCACAAACTCCAGCTGCCGCCGATCAACTTCCTTGCGCAGCGCGTTGATCACCGGCGCCTCCGTGTCTTTGGGCTCGAGCGAGGCCAGCACCTCGCGTACCGTAGCCGACAAATTCACCGCCACCGGCGCATGCAGACTCTCGCTGTTCTCCAGCCGGATATCCCCATGCAGCACCCAAAAATCCGCCCCCGACGTCGACTTATGAAACGGCCACTCCAATTGAAACGAAAGCGGCAGCCCCGTCAGCGTCACATAGATCGTCTTTTCCTTTGCTCTGCTCTCTGAATTCATTGCCCGTCTTTCCGTAAGCTCATTTCCACCCAGTTATCTGGCCGGTTCAGAACCACCCGCCCGCTGCCATTTCCCACTTTTCCGCTGCCCAGAGAATCTGGCCCCAGGAACTTCCTGAACAAATCCGTATAAGCGCCACTTCGCGCTCCATTGTTACTTTCCAGGTTCTCTCCCCTGTCCCACTCTATCGATCTTGATTCGTACTCAGCTTGATTCCTAGCCGGAAAGATGCCTACTCGTCTTGCGCCTAGCAGCCTCCTGAAAAAGTCACCCTCTCGCTTGGCTTTGGGTGGCGCGGCGCTCCAGCGCTGCGATAACTGGCCTTTTTCAGCGCCAGCATTAGCCGCTGCGGCCAGACTGCCGCCCATAGACTTTTTCAGCAGCTACTGTTAGTTCGCCGCCGGCCCTTCATCCGCCGACGGCCCATACGTCGCTGGCAGCGGCACATCGTTCAGCCGGTAATACACCCCCAGCTGCGCCCGATGATGGATCAGATGATTCATCATCATGAGGCGCAATGCCCCAATTCGCGGCCCATCGTAAAACTTCTGTTCTCCCATGGTCAGCTTCCAGTTCTTCGTCCAATGCTCATCGCTCGTGCCGGCGATCGCCGACCGCGCTTCGGTGACGTTCTTATCGAACACCTCCAGCACCTGTTTCTGCGTTTCCGCCACCAGCGGCTTGCGATCCCGCGGCCTCTGCGCCAAGTCCATCCCATCCGCTTGGATGATCATCGTGGCAAACCCTACCAGCTCCGCCAAATGTCCCGCCAGCCGCCCCAGCGCCATCGACTTGGTATGCGGCTTCCAATCCGGTTTATGTTCCGGCATTCGCTCCAGCGTTCGCCGCGTCGTCTTCATCTCCCCGTCAAACTCCGACAAGAGCACTTCACTAATCGCCATGATTCCCCCTGTTGATTCGATTCCAATGCCAACACCCTGCCGCCCCAAATTGTACCCCGCCACGATAGAGTCTGTGTCACACTCGACCTCTGCGGAAATTCTCTGCGACCTCGGCGATTCCAGCCTTCCAATCCAGTTTTCGCTCACCTCGGTCTTGGTTTGCCACTCGTAACCTCAATCCTCGCTCCAAATCCGCTTCCCCATTCCGCGTTAACGCTTGAGCTTCGTAATCGCCGTGATGCCTCCGGGGAGACCGCCCATCGCACGCGGAACACGCAATCATGCAAGACCGTCCATTACTTTCGTGACCTTGTGCGTACCCGCGCGCACGCCCTACCCTTCACTATTCGGCGGCGTTCTTGGGTCGTAAAGCCGGGCTACGCTGCCCTTGAGGTTTCGTTGTCCAACGCAGGATCATCCCGCCCACTGCGAAGCGGCCGCAGTGCTTTCGAGCCTCTTTGTTTCCTCTTGGCCTGCTTCTTGTTCTTGCCCGCGACCTTCACGCCCATATCGGATGCGCAAACCGTGGACAAAGGTGACAGGGCGGCAAGAAAGCTCCTCACCCAGGTCAACCCTGACTATCCGCCGGATTTAAAGCGCGCCGCCATTGGTGGAGTGGTGCGCCTCGACATCGTGGTTACGGCCCGTGGCAACGTCGACTACATCGAAGTCGCCGGCGGGAACCCCATCCTCGCCGAATCCGCATCCAGGGCGGTCAAGCAGTGGAAATACGCTCCCGCCAGTTCGAGCACCAACATCCGCGTCAACATTCACTTCGATCCCCACCAATAACGCCGGTCCCGTTTCTCCCCACCCGAAAACCCAGAACCTAAAACTGAGAACCAAGAACCGAGAACTGCTTCTTCACTTCCGCAGCCTTCCCGCTAATTCCCTGACCAGCTCCGCATCCGTCACCTCATACCGGTCCTCCGGCGGATACAGCGCCCCTCCAAACGTTACTGCCCGGTTCCTGTGGGTCGACGGATCCACCGCCGTTCCCCAGGCCGTCAGGTGCACCTGCCGGCACCCGGTCTGTTTCACAATCTCTTCCAGGTCGCAAGACCGAATCCCGCCCCCCGGCAGCACCTCAATCCGATCCCCTGCGCGATCGATCAACCGCTTGATCAGCTCGGCGCCTTCCGCAGCGCTGTTTTTCTGCCCGCTGGTGAGAACCCGCGTTATGCCCAGATCCACTAACTGTTCGAGAGCCTCGAACGGCTCCGGAGTCACATCGAACGCCCGGTGAAATACCGCCTGCCGTTCCCCAATCAATCGCCGAATCCGCCGGCTTCGCCCGGCATCCACCCTGCCATCGCTTTGCAAAAAGCCAAATACCACTCCATCCGCCCCGTTCTCGATCGCCGCTTCCGTGTCCCGCTCCATCGTCGCCATCTCGGCTTCGCTATAACAAAATCCTCCGCCCCGAGGACGCACCATCACCATGACCGGAATTTTCAGCCTCTTTTTCGCTTCTTGAATGGTCCCCACCGACGGCGTCAACCCCCCAAGAAACAATGCTGAGCAAAGTTCCACCCGATCCGCGCCCCCCTGCTCAGCCTGAATCGCATCATCAATCGACCCACAACAAATCTCCAGCAAAATAGAGCTCATCGTCCATCCATTCTCGCCAATACTGTAGTAGAAAAAGAAACAGGCGGCCACCCGGCCGCCCCACCCGACAACTGAGAACCCAAAAAAAGAACTGAGTACTAGGAACTAGGAACTGACAACCGAGAACTGATTCCTACCCCTTCCCCCTCAGCATCTCCACCACCCGCTCGTAATCATCCACCGACTGATACTCGATCACAATCTTCCCTCTCCCTTTGCGATCGCTGATCTTTACCTTCACTCCCAGAATCCTCTGCAGCTCGCTCTGCGCCGCCCGCACATTCGGATCCACCCAGCGCGCTCCGTGGGACTGCGCCGGCTGAGGCAGCAGCAGATGCCGCTTCATGGTGATGTTCTCAATCACATCCATCAGCTGCGGCAGCGACATCTGCTTCTCCACCGCCTGCTGCGCGATCTTCGCGATGGTCTCGTTGTCCTCCAGCTTGAGCAGTTCCCGGGCCTCGCTGAAACCCAACACGCCGTCCATCAGATACTGCATCACGGTTCCCGGCAGCCGCAGCAGCCGCATGTAGTTGGAAACCGACTCCCGCGACAGCCCCACCCGCTCGCCAATTTGCTGCTGCGTCAGGTTGAACTCTTTGCTCAGCTTGCCGAACGCCGAAGCTTGCTCCATGCAGTTCAAGTCTGCGCGCTGCAGGTTCTCCACTACCGTCATTTCAGCTGCCTGCTGGTCGGAGACCCTCCGCACCATCGCCGGAATCGTCTGTTTCCCCACCATCCGCGACGCCCGGCAGCGCCGCTCGCCCAACACCAGCACATACCGCCCCTCCGCTCCGGGACGCACCACAATCGGCTGCACTACCCCGTTGGCTCGGATCGACTCGGCCAGGTCCCGCATCATGTCCTCGTCGAACTCCGTCCGCGTCTGATAAGGATTCCGATCGATCAGATCTATCGCAACCTGCAGCACCAAATCCCCCGCCGCCGCTCGCGCCGCCTGCGCCTGCATCTCCTCAATCACCCCGCCGTGCTGTGTGGCCGCGGCTTGTGTGACTGGGAATTGTGTGGCCGGTGGTTGTGTGGCTGCGGGCGACTCGCCCGCGGTACCACTCCCGCCACTGCCAGGCGTAGTTCCCGGCATTCTGCTTCCGGATATCGCAGTTCCCGGCACGACGCGTGGTCCCGCCGGCAGCAATGACTCCAGCCCCCGCCCCAGGGCCCGGCGCCTGTCGGCGTGCTTCTCGACTTTTTCTGTCGGGCTCGCTGCCGCTGTCATGTCCACCGCCGCCACCACCTTCTCCGCCGCTGTCGTCATAAATGTTGTCTCCGCTTACACCGACTCACGTAGGGACAGCCGCCCAAGCCTGCCCTGAGCGGAGTCGAAGGGGCTGTCCGGCCGCGCGAACAGCGCGGCTACTCTTCTTGTCATCCTGAGCGCAGTGAGGCGCAGCCGAACGCAGTCAAAGGACCTTGTGTCCCTGCTGTCACCGCCACTCCGCTCTCATACATCGACGTACATCAATCTAATATATCGATGAGCATCGATGTATTAAGCCGTCTTGTCCAACTCCTCCGCCGGCTTCTCCGGCTCCTGCTGCCGGCTCGCTTCGGCCACCACCTCCGGCCCCGCCTGCTCCGTCGGCACTTGCTCCGTCGGGAGATGATGCGCGATGATCTCCTTCGCCAGCCGGATGTAGCTCTCCGCGCCCTTCGACCGCGGGTCGTAGACCAGCGCCGCCTTACCGTGGCTGGGCGCCTCCGCCAGCCGGATGTTGCGTGGGATGGTCGCCTGGCACAGCTTCTCACCAAAGAATCGTTTCAACTCCGCCGTCACCTGCTGCGCCAGGTTGGTGCGGTCATCGAACATGGTGAGCACCACGCCCTCGATCCCCAGCTCCGGATTGAAGCTGCTTCGAATCCGCTCCACCGTATCGAGCAGCTCGGAGATGCCCTCGAGGGCAAAGTATTCCGCCTGCATGGGGATCAGCACCGCGTCGGCGGCTACCAACGCGTTCAGAGTGAGGAGGTCGAGCGCCGGCGGGCAGTCGAGCACGATGAACTGAAAGCGCTCCCGCAGAGGCTGCAGAGCATCGCGCAGACGGAATTCCCTGCGCTCCGCTTCCACCAACTCCAAATTGGCGCCGATCAGATTCTTGTGGGATGGAATGATCCACAACTGCTCCAGCTCAGTCGCCTGCAGCGCCTCGTCCGCCGAGGCTGCGCCCATAAGAAGATGGTAGGTGTTGATGCGGTCCGGATCCTTGACCAGTCCCAAGCCGCTCGAGGCATTTGACTGCGGATCGCAGTCCACTAGCAGCGTGTTGACTTCCGCCGCAGCGAACGACGAGGCCAGGTTGATGGCAGTCGTAGTCTTACCCACGCCGCCCTTCTGGTTGGCTATCGCGATGACGCGTCCCATGGAATTTTTCGGAGAGGCCTGAGAGCTATCGGCAGAATAGTGCGAACTGAGCCGCGTTGGCAAGGACGGATTTTGGTGCAAAGGTCATCGCGCAAATTGTATTGCATCCACAGGGGGTTATCGGATTCATGCACCGCTGCTTCCACAGAGTGTTCCACGTGGAACACATCTTGCGAATGGTTTTGGTGAAGCGGTCGGGCGCAATATTCCTCATGGAACACTTGGCGAATCTATGCTGGCGATTGGTTACGGCGGAAACCAACAACGTAGTGCTCCGCATCGAACACTGCGCGCAAACATCTGTTCTGGCTGACAGAGATGTGTTCCTCATGGAACATTCGCGAGATGGTTGGGACTTGATTGCGGCGAGCGGAAGGTGGAAGTGTTCCACATGGAACACTTTCGCTATTTATTCGTCTTTACCTGATTGGGTACCGAGAATCAGAATCGTAAATTCATGCGTATATACACCACCTATTACCATTGCCATGGTAATAAATAGGAGTTGCTCCCTATTATTGTGTGCGATTCCAGTGTTTTTACTCCACTTTTACTAATATGGTTACCCGAGGCGACGGGCGGATCAAGTTCGTTACTCCGAGCAAAGGATCCCACCGGAGGGTCGATTTGGAGGAAAATGCGGGTGGTTTGGGACGGTGAAAGCGGGGGATTGATCCACCTGTTGACGATCTGAATACTTAACTACCTTGGTTCCGGATCACCCGGTCGATGGGTGTGGGCGATCAGGAGGACGCGGCTGGAGGAGAGGGGGACGGGAATTGGGGTGAGCCAGCGGAGGGCGGGAAGCAGGTCGCGGGCATGGCCGACCTGGGACTGGCCGATCAGGAGGGCCAGGCGTCCGGAGGGGACGACGAGGCGGGCGGCGACGGGGAGGATGGAGTCGAAACGCTCGACGGCGCGGAGGGTGACGACGCGGGCTTGGCCGGGAAAATCTTCAGCGCGGCGGGGGAATACATCGATATCCGTCAATGTAAGGGAGCGGATGACCTCGCGCAGGAAAGTTGCTTTCTTTTGGTTCGATTCGATGAGGGTCAGGCGGAGGTGCGGGGCCCAGAGTTTGATGGGCAGGCCAGGGAAGCCGGCGCCCGAGCCGAGGTCGATCAGGTCGATGGTTGTTGCCATCAGGTCGTTGGTGGTTGGTCGTTGGTCCTTGGCGACCTCAGGGGCTAAAGCCCTGGGATTGAGAGGAGCGATTTCGGCACGGCTGAAGCCATGCCCTTCCCGGTCTGCCGCACCGCGCTCGGCGGGGAAAAGGTGGCGGGCGGCGAAGAAGGATTCGCCGAAGTGGCGGGTGACGATTTCCTCGGGGTCACGGATGGCGGTGAGATTGATGCGGGCGTTCCAGCGGAGGAGTAGATCGGCGTAGGTCGATATATCTTTGAGTTGGGCTGGGGTCAGAAGAGCAGATTCCTCGCTTCGCTCGGAATGACAAATGCCAGGGACAGCGGCGCCTGTCTCCCCCCCTTCGCGAAAGGCGCGCGAAGGATGGGGCACCCCGAGGAAGGGAAGGAGAAGCTCGGCGATGCGGGCGTGCTCCATGGGATGAGAGATTGTAGATGGGAGGATTGCAGATTTACGAGGGACGTGGATTTCGGGTAGTGCCTCAGTTTGAAAATCTAGAGATCGGGACTAAAGATCACACGCAACAGG
>Ga0209415_10017456_pt1 | contig 11415 bp, 11 predicted proteins | sample PeaSoiSIISIP2007_FD_187696 | JGI IMG/M metagenome (GOLD analysis project Ga0209415, IMG submission 187696) | Peat soil microbial communities from Weissenstadt, Germany - SII-SIP-2007 (SPAdes) (version 2) | ecosystem: Environmental > Terrestrial > Soil > Wetlands > Peat | place: Germany...
CGACGCGCCGCGCGCGCTTGCCAAAGTCGCGCCGAGCGCTCGCATTTACGCTATTTTGGGTGAATAAGAAGGGCTAGGGTGACGGCGCCGGGCTTGGTCCCGTCAGACGAGGCAATACGCACCGCCTCGGAATGACGCAGTAGGTTTATTGCGCCCCACACACTACACGTCCCTCAATACCGCGCATGCCCCGGCGTGCGCGGGAACGGAATTGCGTCGCGCACGTTGGCGAGGCCGGTGACGTAGGCCATGGTGCGCTCGAAGCCGAGGCCGAAGCCGGCGTGGGGCACGGTGCCGTAGCGGCGCAGATCGCGGTACCAGGCGTAGTGCTCCTTGTCGATTGCGCGCTCCGTCATGCGGGCATCGAGCACGTCGAGCCGCTCCTCGCGCTGGCTGCCGCCGATGATCTCGCCGATCCCGGGCGCCAGCACGTCCATGGCGGCGACGGTGCGGCCGTCGTCGTTGACCCGCATGTAGAATGCCTTGATGTCCTTCGGGTAGTTCATCACGATCACGGGCTTCTTGGCGTGCTTTTCGGTGAGATAGCGTTCGTGCTCGGACTGCAGGTCGATGCCCCATTTGACCGGGAACTCGAACTTGTCCTTGGCGCGCTCCAGCACCGTGATCGCCTCGCCGTAGTCCATGCGCACGAACTCGGAAGCCACGATCCCCTCGAGCTTGGCGACCAGCCCCTTCTCGATACGCTCGTCGAAGAAGGCGAGGTCCTCCTGCCGTTGCTCGAGCAGTGTCGCGAAGGCGAACTTCAGCAGTCCTTCCGCCAGCGTCGCATCGTCGGAGAGGTCGGCGAACGCGATCTCCGGCTCGATCATCCAGAACTCGGCGAGGTGGCGGCTGGTATTCGAGTTCTCGGCACGGAACGTCGGCCCGAAGGTGTAGACCTTGGTGAGCGCGAGGCAGTAGGCCTCGACGTTGAGCTGGCCCGACACCGTGAGGAAGGTCTCGCGGCCGAAGAAGTCCTGCGCGAAATCGATCTTGCCGGCGGCGTCGCGCGGCAGGCGGGCGAGATCGAGCGTCGACACGCGGAACAGCGCGCCTGCGCCCTCCGCGTCGGATGCCGTGATGATCGGCGTGTTGACCCAGAAGAAGCCGTTCTGGTCGAAGAACCGGTGGATCGCCTGCGCCAGGGTGTGCCGCACGCGCGTCGCCGCCCCGATCACGTTGGTGCGCGGCCGCAGATGCGCGACCTCGCGCAGGAACTCCAACGTGTGCGGCTTCGGCTGGATCGGATAGGTGTCCGGATCGTCCACCCAACCGATAACCCAAACGCTGTTCGCCTGCATCTCGAACGGCTGACCCTTGGCTGGCGACGGCACGATGGTCCCGGTCGCCTCCACGGCGCAGCCGGCCGTGAGCTTGAGAACCTCGTCGGTGTAGTTGGCGAGCGTGTTCGGGGCGACCACCTGCACGGGATGGAACGACGATCCGTCCGACAGGTGCACGAACGAGATGCCTGCCTTGGAGTCCCGCCGGGTGCGCACCCAGCCTTTGACGGTGACCGGTGCGTCGTTGGGCGCCTTCCCGGCCAGGATGGAGCGGACATCGAACTTGTTTTTGTCCATGGGTCGAGAGTTAATCAGGCAAGGCAGGCTTGTCCAGTGAGAGGCCGGGGGCCATCGTAAGGCCGCCTAACCCTACTGCGTCATTCCGGGTTCCGGCTTCGCCGGCCCCGGAATGACGCAGTGGGACTAATACTCGTCGAACATGCGTTGGATTTCCTCCACGTCCGACGTCTTGGTGAGCGCGAGCGTCAGCAGGAGCGCGGCCTTTTGCGGGTTCAGGTTGTCGGCCGCGACCATGCCGGGCTCGTACCAGTTGTTGCCGCGCACGATGCGGCCCTCGCCGACGCGCGTGCTTTGCACCACCACGGCGCTGCGCTTCTTGATGATCTCTTCGAGCTCCTTGTCGAGACCGTTGGGCGCGCCGGCGCCCACGGTCGCGATCACGATGCCTTTGGCTCCGAGCGCGACCATCGCATTGGCGACGCCGGCGCGCGTGCCGGTGTGGACATAGGCGATCTCCACATAGGGCATGCTCGGCACGCTCGCGAGGTTGAACTCGCTGTTTACGGTGTGGCGCCGGTGCGGCGTGCGGTAATACTCGATCTTGTCGGGGTCGATGTATCCGAGCAACCCGAGATCGCGGGTGCGGAATGTCTGCAGGTGGTAGGTGTTCGTCTTGGTCACCTCGCGCGCGGCATTGATCTCGCCGTTGAAGGCGACCACCGCCCCCTTGCCGCGGGACGCCGGCGCGCACGCCAGCCGCACCGCGTCGAGGAGGTTCATCTGGGCGTCCGAACTCAGCGCATTGAAAGGACGCTGGGCGCCCGTGATCACGATCGGCTTGTCGCTGTGCACGGTCAGGCTGAGGAAATACGCGGTCTCCTCGATGGTGTTGGTGCCCTGCACATAGACCAGCCCATCGACCTCCGGGGAGCGCAGCATCTCCTCGGCCCGCAGCGCGAGCGTGCGCAGCTCCTCGTACGACGCTTGCCCATAGGGATTGCCCTTGTCGACCTCGACCCGCGCGACCTTCGCGATTTCGGGCAGAGACTCGAGCATTTGCCCGCCGGTGAGCCGGGCGTTGCCGCTCAGGCGATAGCGCAGCAGATCCATGCGGTCCTTGCCGACGCTCGGCAGGGTCCCGGGACCGATCATCAGGTGGACCCGCGGCAGGCCGCCGCGCGCCACGGTGGTGTCGGTTGCCCGCCCCGGGGTGGCGGCGGGCTGCGCTTGCGCCATCTGGCGAGTCCCGGCCGCCTGGGCATCGCGTGCCGCGAAGGCGGCGGAGACGCCTCCGGCGGCGCCGAGCGCCGTCATGTCCTGCAGGAAGCGGCGGCGACTTGCTGATCCGTTCATGATCTCCTCCTCTGCCTTTGCGAAAATCGCCCCACGGTCCGCGCGAAGCGTCGGCTCTCGATCCGTCCAGATCAGTTCCTCACGTATTTCTTGATGTCCATCTGGTCGTCGGACGCCGCGTAGATGGTGCCGTTGCGGTCGACCACGATGCCGATCGGCGGCTGCATCTTCGGATCGGGCGGCACCGGCGGCGGAATGAAAAACATCACCTCGCCGTCCTTCACGCTGCCGATGCGGATGCCGCGCCGGCAGCCCGGATTGTAGTTGGCGGCGCCCTGATTGTCGGAGGACTGGGAATCGATCACATACAGCACGTCGTTGGCGTCGACCGCGAGCCCGCTCGGCCGGCCGAATTGCTTCCAGGCGGCGAGGAATTTTCCGTCCTTGTCGAACACCGCGACGCGGCTGTTGCCACGGTCGGCGACGTAGAGGTGGTCCTGGCTGTCGAAGGCGATGGCATGGGGCGAGCGCAATTGGCCGTCACCGGTGCCGAGGGAGCCGAACGTCTTCAGGAACTTGCCGTCCTTGGTGAACACCATGATGCGCGAGTTGTTGGGTTTGGTCTCGCCATGGCCTTCGCTGATGTAGACGTCGCCATTGGAGGCGACCGCGACGCCGGTCGGCGAATCGAAGATGTCGAGGCCGGTCTCGCCGGCCCCTTGGCCGGGCTTGCCGAGCCGCAGCAGCACGCGGCCGTCAGGACTGAGCTTCGTCACCTGCATGCCCTTCTGGCCCTTCGCGGCGGCATCGGCCACCCAGAGATTGCCGTCCCGGTCGATCGCGGCTTGATGCGGCTCGACGAAGAGGCCGGCGCCGAAATTCTTCAGGGTCTTGCCGTCGGGTCCGAGCGCGATGACCGGAACGCAGTCGTCCGTTTCGCAGCGATCCACGGCCCAGAGATTATTGCCCGGATCGACCGCGACCGCATTGACGGGACTCCAGGGCCGCGGCGGCGAGGCCCAATTCGCGACCAGGCGGTAGGGATTGGGCAGGTTCTCGTTGGTCTGCGCGCAGGGATAGCTCGATTGCGCGCTCGCCATTCCGGCGGCAACGGTCGTGAGGATCGCAATGGCAAATGCTGTCGGGCTCGCACGCATATCGTTCCTCCCACGGTTTCCGCAAAACTTACCGGACAAGGTTCGGCGCGTATAGGCGCCTGCGCGCAATCCTTGACGACTCGGCAATGACTGCCAGTAGCCCGGATTTCGCTGCGCTCAATCCGGGCTACAAACCGGCCGGTTCGCACCTTGAAGCCATCCGTGGAAGGCGTATCATCACCTTGTTATTTCAAACGGCAGTAATCGTAAAACGCGGCCCGCGTCCCCACCACATCGCAGAAAGGTCACCACGATGAAAGCCAGTCTCTACGTCGGAACGGCACTCACGGCTGTTGCCATGGCGGCCGCCTGCGCCCTGTCGCCCAGCGCGACGCTCGCCGCGGAAGGCACGTCGCTGCTCGCCGGCAAGGTCGTCTCTTCCACCGGCGAGGCATTGGCCGGAATTCCCATCAAGGCGCATCGCGACAACAGCACCATGACGGTGGCGGTCTACACCGACGCCAAGGGCGAATATTCGTTTCCGAGCTGGTCGGACCTTACGCCCGGCTCCTATTCGGTCGGGGTCGAGTTGCCGGATTTCGAGCGCACGGCGCGGACGGTTGCGGTTTCCGAAGGCAAGGCCGCGACGCTCGACTTCACCCTGAAGGCGAAGCCGCTCGCCTATGAAGACGCGACGGCCTCCGAGATCATCGCCGGTCTTCCGGGCACCGACCAGCAGAAGACGCTGTTTTCCCAATGCAGCAACTGTCACACGCTGCAATGGGCGCTGCAGGCCGGGCGTACGAAGGAAGAGTGGGTCGAGGTCGTCAAGAAGATGGCGGGCCGCCCCGCCGAGCAGGAGGCGCCGGGCACCTATGCGTTCGGCCAGAAGCAGTTCATCGAGCCGTTGGCCGAATACCTCACCTCGATCCGTGGGCCCGACTCCTCCGACAAGGTTCCCTTCAAGGCGCGCCCGCGGCCGACCGATGCGGCCTCGACCAATCTCGTGGTGACCGAGTACGAGCTTCCGAGGGGCGGCGCGCGCGAGCTCTACATGCTGCGCGGTGACCGGCGGTTCGTGTGGCCGCACGACGTCGTCATGAACGACAAATACGCCTACTACACCGATCACTTCTCCTACGTTCTCGGCCGCATCGACACCAAGACCGGCCAGGCGACGGAAATGCCTTTCCCGGTGCCGAAGGGAGCCGGACGCGAAGGACGCAACATGATGGGCGAGGGCGACACCCGTCCCGGCGCTCCCGGCGGCGGCGCGCACGAGCTGCAGTTCGATCGGGCGGGCAACGTCATCGTCGGCATGGACAACGGGACCGTCAAATTCGATCCCGAGACCGGCCGGTTCACGAACTGGGCGGCCGGCCGTGCCATGTTCGGCTTGGATCCGGACGGCAATGTCTGGAATCTGCAGCGCAACGGTGATCTCGCCAAGTTCGATACCAGCACCGAAGAGCTGAAACGCACGACCTTCCAGATTCCCAAGAACAAGGGAATCTACGACACCGACACCGACTCCAAGGGCCGGACCCATCTCTACATCTGGCAGGAAGGCAAGATCGGCATCTTCGATCCGAAGACGGTCCAATACGCCGAGTACCTGACGCCCACGCCCATGTCGGGTCCGCGACGCGGGCAGATCGACGGCCAGGATCGCCTGTGGGCCGCCGAATTCTACGCCGGCCAGCTCGTGATGTTCGATCCGGACAAGAAAGTCCTCAAGGAATACCCGCTGGTCAACGGCACCAAGCCCTACACGGCGCCGTATGCCGAGCCCTACTCGGCGAGCGCCGACGACAAGAACCAGATCGTGTGGACCCACGACTTCTCGAGCAGCCGGCTCTATCGCATCGACATGAACACCGGCCAATCGACGGAATACATGACGCCGTCGAACTACGAGGTGCGCGATTTGAAGGTCGACACCGCGGCGGCGCGCCCGACCGTATGGGTTCCGGCCTATCGCCCGCCGTCGAAGCTGGTGAAGATGCAGGTTCGGTAATGCAATCGCGTCGGCCGGCGGTATTAGCGGGCCGACGCCTTGCATCTTTGACATAACGGACACGGGTCGCACTCCCGATGAGCGCGACCCGTTTGCTTGTCGTCGGTGCGAGCCGGTGTTTCCTCGGAGGACCTATGTTCCAGCGTACCGTACTGGCGTTCGCCATCGTGGCCGCGACCACGACTTTTGGCGCGGCGGCCGAAACCCCCGACGCCAAGCAGGCCTGCACCAACGATGCAAATACGCATTGCCCCGACGATATCCCGGATCGCGAGAAGGTCTATGCGTGCCTGCTCAAGCACGTCAATGAGCTGAGCCCGCCCTGCAAGAAGATCATCAACGATTCGATCGCACCGCCCCAACGTCGGCGCTGAAGGCGGTGGGGCGCGATCAGCCTGCAGCCCCCGGCTGCGGCGCCAATGCGCCCCGCACCGCCGCTTCGACCTGCTCCATCGGGATGTCGCGCATGCAGCGATGATGCAGGAGCCGGCAGGTCGGCTTGTGGCACGGCCGGCACGGCACGTCGGTCGTGGTCTCGATCACGGCGGCAAGCGGATTGAGCGGCGCCCAGTGCCATGGGCTGGTCGGCCCGAAGATCCCGATCGACGGCGTGCCGATGGCCGCGGCCACGTGCAGCAGGCCGGAATCGTTCGATATCGCGACGGCCGCTGCCGCCAGCGCCAGGATGGCGTTGCGCAAGTCGGGCCCGGTGAGGTCGCGGGTGCCGGGGACGCGGCGCGCGATATCGGCGGCGAGCGCCTTCTCGTCTGGGCCGCCCACCACCCACACCGCGAACCCGAGTTCCGCCAGTCGCGCGGCGAGCGCGCCATAGCCCGGCCATCGCTTCGACGGGCCGACCGCCCCGGGGGCGAGCACGGCGGCCGGCCGGGCATCGGCCGCAAGGCCCATGCGGTCGCGCCACGCCGCGAGCGCATCGCGCGGCACCATGAGCTGCGGCAGCGGCATATCCGGCAGGGCCGCTTGCTTCGGCAACGCCAGCGCGGCGCAGCGCTCGACCATGCGGGGCAGCGCCTTCTCGCCGGAGCGCAGGTCGTTGAGGAGGCCGAACCGCATTTCGCCGAGGAAGCCGGTGCGGCGCGGAATGCCGGCGAGAAACGGCGCCAGGGCGGATTTCCAGGTGCGCGGCATGATCAGGGCATCGCCGTAGCGCTCGGCGCGCAGCAGGTCGGCGAGGACGCGGTGCTGCGCGAAGGCGATGCGCTTGCGCGGCAGGTCGAACACGATGCCCTTGCGGACGCCCGGCATGTAGTCGAGGAGCGGCGCCACCATCCGGGTGGTCAGCATGTCGACCGGCCGGTCGGGAAAGCGCGCGCGCAGCAGGCGGACCACCGTATGGCAACGGACGAAATCGCCGATCCACATATACGGCACGATGAGGATGGGGCTGCCGGCGCTCACCGGGGCATAAGTGCCAAATCATCCGCTGGCGCGCAACCCGGGCAGGGCCTATTCATTGCGTGCCGGGCCTCGCAGGACAACGCCGACCGATGGACGAGCCGAAAGCCGACGCGACCGACATGCCGCATCCCGATCACGAAAGCCTGCTGTGCCGTGCCTTCGCGGTGGCGCGGCGCTCGCGCAGCCAGGGCGACCATCCGTTTGGTGCGCTGCTGGCGGGGCCTGACGGCGCCGTGCTGATGGAGCAGTGCAACGGCTTCACGGCCGAAGGCCACGACATGACGGCGCATGCGGAGCGCCTGCTCGCGACGCGGGCGTCGCGCGCCTACGCGGCCGCGTATCTTGTGGACTGCACGCTCTATTCGTCGGCTGAGCCGTGTGCGATGTGTCCGGGCGCGATCTATTGGTCCGGCATCGGCCGCGTCGTCTACGGGCAGTCTGAGAAGAGCCTGAAGGCCGCGACGGGCGCACATGCGGAAAACCCGACCCTCGACCTGCCATGCCGCACCGTGTTCGCCGCCGGCCAGCGTCCCGTCGAGGTGATCGGCCCGCTGCTCGAAGAGGAGGCGGCGGCGATCCAGGCGGATTTCTGGAAGGAACGGGATCGGTAGGGTGGGCAAAATCGCTCGCACCAACCATTCGGTTTGTGCCGCTTGACCGGAGATTTTGCCCACGCCGTCGAACCTCAAAGCCGAACCGCGTGGGCATTGCGCCCGCGTGATTCAGTTGTGCGGCGACCTCGGGGCGGGCGCAATGCCCACCCTACGCGTTCAGCGCCGCAACAATCCCTTGATGGTCGCCATGCCGAGCATGGCGAGATGCGGGCCGTGGTCGAACGATCCGTCGAGCGCCCGGGTATAGAGCTCGTCAATGCCCACCATCATGTGCTCGACGCCGGTTTCCGGCCGCCAGCCCGCAATGGGTGTCGCGTCGTTTGCGAAAAAGGTCCACATGCGATTGGCGAGACGGCCGCAGTCCGGGTGAAACCGCGCCAGAGGTTGCGCGATTGCCACCTCGAGCCCGACCTCCTCGGCGAGCTCGCGCACCGCGCACGATGCCGGCGCTTCGTCGCCCTCGCGCAGGCCGCCGGGAAACTCCAATGTGAAACGGTCGAGCGCGGGGCGGAACTGCCGCACCAGCGGGACGCGCCCATCGGGTGTCACCGCCAGGATGGAGACACAGTCCGCCGTCGCGATGGAATGATAGATCGCGCCGGTATCGTCCAATGAGGTCACGACGCGGTTCTCGACCAGCGTCGTCCATTCGGAGAGCACGGTCCTTCGCGATGACGCGATGCGCGGATAACCCTTTGCTGCCGTTTCATCCATGGTGTCTCCGGGTCGTGCTGCACGGGCGTGATCGGACGCAATCGGGCCTTTGCCGATCAGGCTCATACTCGATAGTGCTCCTTCCGGGCCTGGAACATCAGGACGTTCCACGACACGTTTTCGCGGCTGGCCTGCTGTGCCTGATGCTCGTCCCACAGGCGCCGCACCTCGTCGGCTGCGAAAATGCCGTCTGCGGCAAGCCGCTTTCGCGACATCAGGCCCTCGGCCCAGTCCCGCAATTCGCCGCGCAGTCAGGCACCGAGGGGATGGAAGATCCCATCTTGGGGGCGCCCCCCCCGGTCGGTAGCGGGCTCGAGGGAAGTAATCAAGCCGCCTCACAGAAGGATGACGCGCACCGCGTGATGTCGTACACAGCCGGGTGGAGGCTAAGGCCGCGGACCTCGGCGACACGTCACCAATGAGGTTTTGTTCAGCATTTCCCGATAGATTGCTGGTCCTGATGTGAATTCGTGCGCGCCCGCCGCGTGATAGATCCATGTAGGAGTCCGTCGCGCCCGGAACCGGTGGGGCGGACAAGGAAACTTCGCAATATGACCCAAACCAATGGAGCGGAAGGCGGCCCCAAGACCGCCCTGATCACCGGCGTAACGGGCCAGGACGGCGCCCTGCTGGCCGAGTTGCTGCTGAAAAAGGGCTACATGGTTCATGGCATCAAGCGGCGCTCGTCGTCCTTCAACACCGCGCGGGTCGACCATCTCTATGTCGATCCGCACCGCGAGGGTGCGCGGTTTTTCATGCATCACGGGGACCTCACCGACGCCACCAACCTGATCCGCATCGTCCAGGAAACCCAGCCGACCGAAATCTACAACCTCGCCGCCCAATCCCACGTGCAGGTGAGCTTCGAAACGCCGGAATATACGGCGAATGCCGATGCGCTGGGCACACTTCGCCTCCTTGAAGCAATCCGGATTCTCGGCATGGAGCGGAAGGCCAGATTCTACCAGGCATCGTCATCGGAGCTTTACGGCCGCGTCCAGGAGACGCCGCAGCGCGAGACCACGCCGTTCTACCCGCGCTCGCCCTATGCGGCCGCCAAGCTCTATGCCTATTGGATCACCGTGAACTACCGCGAGGCTTACGGCATGCACGCGTCCAACGGCATCCTGTTCAACCACGAAGGCCCGACCCGGGGCGAGACCTTCGTCACCCGCAAGATCACCCGCGCGGTCGCCGCCATCGAGCTCGGCATGCAGGACAAGCTCTACCTCGGCAATCTCGACTCCGAGCGCGATTGGGGTCATGCCCGCGACTATGTGGAAGGCATGTGGATGATGCTCCAGCAGGACGAGCCGGACGACTATGTGCTCGCCACCGGCGAGAAGCATTCGGTGCGCGAATTCGTCGAGCGCGCCTTCGAGCATGTCGGCCGCCGCATCGCGTGGCGCGGCGCCGGCGTCAAGGAGACCGGCGTGGACGCCAAGTCCGGGCAGACACTGGTCGAGGTCGATCCGCGCTACTTCCGCCCGACCGAGGTCGATCTCCTGCTCGGCGACCCCGGCAAGGCGCGACAAAAGCTCGGCTGGCGTCACAAGACGAGTTTTGCTGATCTCGTCCGCGACATGGTCGACAGCGACCTCGCGCTGGTGCGGCTGGAAAAGGAACGCACGAACCGGCATGACTAGAAATCGGCTTCACGCAATGTCGGGCAGCGTCCGATGACGAGCGTTCCCGTCGCCAAGGCATTGCCGTTCGACCTTACCGGCAAGCGCGTCTTCGTGGCCGGCCACCGCGGCATGGTGGGGGCGGCGCTGCTGCGGCGGCTTGCGTCCGAGCGTTGCGACGTGTCGACGGCCGATCGCCGCACCGTCGATCTGACCCGACAGGCCGACACCGAGGGCTGGCTTCGCGACAATCGTCCGGACGTCGTCGTCGTCGCCGCAGCCCGGGTCGGCGGCATTGCGTACAACAACGCCTATCCGGTCGATTTCCTCGCCGACAACCTCGCGATCGAGCTCAACCTGATCCGCGGCGCGTTCGCGGTCGATGTCGGCAAGCTGTTGTTTCTCGGGTCCTCCTGCATCTATCCCAAGCTCGCGCCGCAGCCGATGCGCGAGGACATGCTGCTCACCGGTGCGCTCGAGCCGACCAACGAGTGGTACGCGGTGGCCAAGATCGCCGGCATCAAGCTGGTCGAGGCGTATCGCCGGCAATACGGCGCCGACTTCATCTCGCTGATGCCGACCAACCTTTATGGCCCCGGCGACAACTACCATCCGGAGCACAGCCACGTGCCGGCGGCGCTGATCCGCCGCTTTCACGAAGCGAAGCTCGCGAAGGCCGCATCGGTTTCGGTGTGGGGAACCGGCCGGCCGCGGCGCGAATTCCTCGCAGTCGACGACCTCGCCGACGCCTGCGTGTTCGTCCTGAAGAACTACTCCGACGACCAGTTTCTCAATGTCGGCACCGGCCAGGACCTCACGATCGCGGATTTTGCGAAACTGGTGGCCGACGTGGTCGAATATGCGGGCAGCATCGTGTTCGACACCAGCCGACCGGACGGCGCGCCGCAGAAGCTGCTCGACGTGAGTCGCCTCGCACAACTCGGCTGGACCGCGCGTACCGAACTGCGTGCCGGCATCGCGGCGGCCTATCGGGATTTTCTCGGCGGTGGTGCGCGATGACGCGTTGCCGAAGGTCCATAATCAAGGTCGGCATACCGGGCTCGGCTTCGACAAGCTGATGTTTGAGGGCGCGTCGTCGAGGACCGCCATGGC
>Ga0209415_10017457_pt1 | contig 11415 bp, 11 predicted proteins | sample PeaSoiSIISIP2007_FD_187696 | JGI IMG/M metagenome (GOLD analysis project Ga0209415, IMG submission 187696) | Peat soil microbial communities from Weissenstadt, Germany - SII-SIP-2007 (SPAdes) (version 2) | ecosystem: Environmental > Terrestrial > Soil > Wetlands > Peat | place: Germany...
GTCTACCAGCGCGAAGGAGAAGGCGAAGAAGCCAAGATTACGGTACAATTCCCTCGCTTCGGATTAAAGAAGCTGGTCGAGAAGTATGCCCAGCTGGAGCGTGCCTAGAATCAGAATTACGTAGCGACAGCCGCCTCGGCTGTCCCGCCGAGCAAAAGCGAGGCGGAATTCGGGCTCAGTGCCGCTCGCCGAGACAGAATGACGCTCGCAGCACACGCCGAGCGGGGGCGAGCAAGATTTGAGCGCTGCGAGAAAAAGCCCGAGACATAAACCCCCGGGACACCATACGATAGAGAAGATAGAAGACAACGAAGACGAGGACATCAACCGCATTCATGGCAAACACAACCAAGTTAACCAAAGAAGAACGCAAGAAATCCAAACGCGCCTCCCGCAAGAAACGCAAAGCGGAAAAGCCGCTCAAGCCCCGCGACTACGCCCGCGGATCGAAGAAACCCAAAGTAAAGAAGCTGGCCCGCGGCCAGGCGAAGCGGTAAAGTCACTAGCAGAATTTCGTGTGGGAGCGGGCGGCTCGCCCGCTCCGTCGCGAAGCGACGCCGGTTTTGCAGCTGAGAGCTGACAGCTAAAGAGCTGAGAGCTGACCGCTGAACCCAGGAGACCACAACCGCTTGTCACAACCACCCACGGATCCCGCCGCGACCATCCGTCCTTCCGACAGGCAGGTCTTCTGCTGTAAGTCCATCGACAAGCTGATCTCGGATGCCGATCACCCGGAACACCGGCTCAGCAAATCGCTGGGCCCCTGGTCGCTGACCGCGCTGGGTATCGGCGCCATCATCGGTTCTGGCATTTTTGTGCTCACCGGCACCGCCGCTGCCGGAGAATACTTCCAGGCTCCGTCCATCCTGCACGCGCAGGCGCTCGATGTAATCGTGAACTTTCTGCGCACCGGCAGCACCGCGGGAGCGCTCATGCACGGACGCCCACCCGCCGGACCGTCGATTGCGATTTCGTTTTTTTTGGTGGCCATCGCCTGCAGTTTCGCCGGATTGTGCTACGCCGAACTGGCCTCGATGATCCCCATCGCCGGCAGCGCCTATACCTACTCCTACGCCACGCTCGGTGAAATTTTTGCCTGGATCATCGGTTGGGACCTCATCCTCGAATACGTAGTCTCGAACGTCGCGGTCGCGGTTGGCTTTGCCGGTTATACCAAAGCGCAACTGGCGGTGTTCGGCCTCAACTTGCCCGACAAGTGGGCGAGCCCGGTCTGGGCTGGCGGGCAGTGGACGGGAGCTTATTTCAATCTCCCCGGCTTCCTCATCGTTTTCATTCTCACGCTGCTGCTGGTGCGCGGGGTGAAGGAGTCGGCGGAAACAAATAACGTCATGGTGATGGTCAAAATCGGCGCCATCCTGACCTTCCTGGTGGTCGGTGGAATGCTGGTGAAACCCGCGAACTGGGTGCCCTTCGCGCCCTCTGGCTTCTCCGGAATCGTCACCGGAGGAGCCATCGTTTTCTTTACCTACATCGGATTCGATTCCGTCTCCACCGCCGCCGAGGAATCGCGCAATCCGCAAAAAGATTTGCCCTTTGGCATCATCATGTCGCTGATTGTCTGCACGCTGCTCTATGTCGGCGTTGCCGTCGTACTGCTCGGCATGATGAAGTACACCACCTTCGTCTCCGGCGCAGCCGCCGAAGCGCCCGTGGCCTACGCCATGAAATATCTCGGCGTGCACCCGTTCTTCCGCTCGGTCATCGTGATCGGAGCGCTGACCGGCATGATCTCTTCGCTTCTCGTGTTTCAGTACGGCCAGGCCCGCATCTGGTACGCCATGTCCCGCGACGGCCTGCTGCCGAAGTTATTCTCCGCAGTGCACCCGAAATATAAGACGCCGCACTGGTCCACCTGGATCGCCTGTTTCGCGGTAGGAATTCCCGCCGGCCTCGTGGACATTGGAGACGCCGCCGACCTCGCCAACATCGGTACGCTATTTGCCTTCGTTCTGGTTTCGCTGGGAGTGATCTTCCTGCGCCGCAAGCAGCCCGACCGCAAGCGCGCCTTCCGCGTCCCGTTTGTGCCCTGGTTCCCGCTGCTTTCCGTCGTTCTCTGCGGCGGCCTGATGTTCGGCCTCACCCTGATCACCTGGCTGCGCTTCGTGATCTGGCTGGCGTTGGGCCTGCTGATCTATGTCTTCTACAGCCGCCACCGCAGCGAATTCGCGAAAAGATAGCTATCAGCTCTCAGCCGTCAGCCATCAGCTCAAAACTCAGAGCTGTGACCGCGGACGTCAGACCGCCGACCTCAGACCTCGGCTCTCACTAAACTCTGTCATCCTGAGCGAAGCAAACCGGTGAGCAAAGCGAGCCGGTCTGCGCAGTCGAAGGACCCCGTGCCTGCACAAGCCACCACCGGCCGCAACGGGAGTTCTCAATCAAGTCCGAGCCCGCCCGCATCAGCCTCGCCCGCAAAGCCATTTGACGCCTTCTCCAAAATGCGTCAAGATTCGCGCCACATGGGCCGTCGACTCCGAATCTTGATTGCCATCGTTCTAGTGCTCGCCCCTGCGGCAACGGCTGCCGAGAAGCCGTGGACCGAGATCCGCAGCGCCCATTTCCGCGTGCTCACCAACGGCAGTCCTGGCGAGGCTCGCCACGTGGCTCATGAGTTCGAGCAGATGCGCTTTGTGTTCGCCGACAGAAATCCCAAGTTTCGCCTCGAGGGCGGCGCGCCCATGGTCGTTTTCGCCGCTGACGACGAACCGACCGCCAAGGCACTTGAACCCGCCGTATGGAGACAAAAAGGAGCGAAGCCCGTTGGAATCTTTCATCACGGCTGGGAACGAGAGTACGTCATGTTGCGCGTGGACGCTTGGAAACAGGGCGCGCATGAAGTCGTGTATCACGAATATACTCACTCCATCCTTCATCGAAATCTGCATTGGATCCCGGTTTGGCTTGACGAAGGAATGGCCGACTTTTATGGTTTCACTCGCTTCGAGGGGAATAAGACTTACATCGGTGCCCCGCCTGATCGTTATCGGATGTTGGCGAACCAGCCCCTAATCCCGATCGAGACTCTCATTTCCGTCGACCATAGTTCGCCCTACTACCACCAGGAAGACAAGATCTACCGCTTCTATGCGGAATCCTGGACCCTGGTGCACTTCCTGATGTTCGGGCCGGGCATGGAGAACGGCCGCCGCCTCAACCAGTTTTCCGCGCTCCTGCAGCAGGGAACCGAGCAGAGCAGCGCTTTTCAACAGGTCTTCGGCGACTTCAAACAACTGAATGCACAGCTGCAAAGCTACCTGTCGAGGGTAACGTTCACGGCCGCTGTGATTTCGAATCCGCCGCGTATCGACGAGAAAACTTTCACCTCCCGCACTCTCAGCCTCGCCGAAACGAAAGCTGAGTTGAGCGGCTTTCATCTGTGGACTCACGACCCCAGTGGCGCGCGGTCGCTGGCGGAGCAGGCCATCAAGGACGATCCGAAAGTCGGCCTGGCTCATGAAGTCCTGGGCTTCGCCGATTTCGACGAAGGCAAGGACGCCGACGCGCTCAGCGAATTTTCACGAGCCTGCGCTCTCGACCCCTCGCTCTGGCTCTCACTCTTCGCTAGCACAATGATGTCGCCGCTCGCCACCTCGAATGCGCCCGCGGATATGGATGCCTTTCAGGATGCCCTCACCCAGGTAGTGAGCCTGAATGGTGAGTTCGCTCCGGCGTACGTGCAGTTGGCTCGACTGGCCTGGCGGCAAAATAATCCCCAACTCGCTTACCAGCTTTCACGGGAAGCGGAACAGCTGGAGCCCACGCGCGCGGGCTACCATTCGCAGAGCGGGCAGTTTCTTCTGCATCTGGGAAAGGGCGCGGATGCCGCCGTGTTCGCAAAGTACGTTGCCGATCGCTGGCCCGGACCGGATCATGACGAGGCCGTAGAACTATGGGACGCGATACCCGCTGATCAGCGTCCCCTCACCAGCGCGCAAGCCGGCGCATCACTCGAACCGACGCAAATCCAGGAGGCGTGGATCAAGGCGACTCAAATCAAAGACACTCAAATCATGCAGGGCCGTATCACCGCCGTCAGTTGCCCGGTGGAGAATTCGCCCGCAGAACATTCGCCGCCTGAACATTCGCTTCCAGAACCAGGGATGGTTTTCACCATCAGCCACGACGGAAAATTATTCAGGTTTCGCCGCGCGGGACAGTTCGGCGGCGGCTTTTCCGACACTATCTGGTATGGAGAGGACCACTTCAGCTATTGCCACCATCTGGAAGGAATGCGCGCGGTCATCCACTACCGGCCTTCGGTGGACCCAAGCTTCGCCGGAGACGTCGCCGAAGTCGACATCCGTGATGATCTCCCCGAACCGTTGCCGAAGGCTCCCACAGCCGCATCAACGGCCGCACAGCAATAGCGCCGGCCTGCGAGCTACGTCGGTCGCCCTACTTCTCCCACGCCGCACTCACAAACAAATACCGCTCCCGCAACTCATCCTTCTTGGCCTCCGGCGTCGCGCTCAATTCCATCACCGGCCATCCCTCCGCAGCAGAATAAACCGGCCACTTCGCCAGCCCCGCCCCATTCGGATCTCCGCTCCGCGCAAAGTTAGCCCAGTATTTCTGCATCTGCGCGCTCAGCTGGTAATCTTCCGGACGCCATTTGACTCCAGCCTTCGAATCCAGCTGCCCAAACACGTATTCAATTTCCAGAGAATGATAGGCGCCCTTCGGCGGCTCATTCGGCGCAGTCGGAAACGCCAAATCGAACCGGTACCGATACACCGGCTGCTTCCCGGTCTTCACCTGCGCCTCCAGCCACCTCCATGTCGAGGCCGCAATGAAGCGGTCACCCGCGTAATCCGCCATCGACCGCCGCGCCTGCTCCTCGGTCTCGCCCGGATAGAGCCGCAGGAACTCCGCCACATTCGTCCCAAAATCCTTGCTGGCCGTCTCCTTCAGCGCCTCGATCGCCGACTTGTCCGCCGGCACCGGCGATACGCCCTGCTCGTCATGATTCCATCCCGCCAGCAGCGCCACGTCATTCTGTTTCCCTTCGGCAAAAATCGCCGCCACCGATTCCGGCAGAAAATATCCATCCACATCCGGACCGAACGCGAACCCTCCCGGCCCTCCCGGTTTCATGAAGGCGTCCAGCAAAGTCTGCGCTGGAACAGCCCGCAACTCCGCCAGTTTGCTCACCCCCAGCGCCTTACTGGCCAGCCCAGCATCTCTGGCCTCACGCTCCGCCAGCGGCGCAAACCTCAGCCCGCTTCTCGAAAACGCCGCCCCGCTCTCTCCAATCGCCCGCTGAAACAGGCCCTTCGCCAGCGGGGAAGCCATCTGCGCGCTCACCGAAAACGATCCCGCGCTCTCGCCGAAAATCGTCACGTTCCCGGGATCGCCGCCGAACGCAGCAATGTTTTCATGCACCCATTTCAGCGCTGCCAGCTGATCGAGCAGCCCGTAATTCCCCGCCGCATTGTGCCCCGACTCTTTCACCAATTCCGGATGCACAAAAAATCCGAACACTCCCAGCCGGTAATTCATGCTCACCACGATCACACCCTGCTGCGTCAGAACCTCGCCATGCTGCCGTGGTTCCGAAGTCCCCCCAGCCACGAACCCTCCACCATAGATCCATACCATCACCGGAAGCTTCGCCTTCGCCGGGTTCGCAGGCACCCACACGTTCAGATACAAGCAGTCTTCGCTCGGCCCCGGATCGGGGAACACCATATCGCCGAACACGTCCGCCTGCATGCAATGCGATCCAAAGTCCGTAGCCTTGCGCACGCCCTTCCACCTGGCCGCCGCCATCGGTGGCTTCCAGCGCAACTCGCCCACCGGCGGCGCCGCATAGGGAATGCCCAGAAACGCATGCACCGCGCCAATTTCCTTCCCTTCCACGACGCCGGACGCAGTCTTCACTCGCAGCGATGAAGACTGCGACTGCGCGGTCAGCGCTGCGGCCAACATCGTCAGCAGGACAAGCGAGCAGGAAACTATCTGCATAATTAAAAGATCCTTTCGTCTCGGTAAGTTCGTGACTTCGATTGCAGCACAAACTTGGGATTGTAAACGGAAAGGGATTGCGTGGCACCACACGATCTGACCTCACATCCACTTCCCACCTACCACTCCGTCTCCTCCCGCACTACAATCAATTCATGCCGTCCGCGCCCGATCGGTCACCGTCCAGTTTCATCCGCCAGCTTCCGAAAGCCGAACTGCACCTGCATCTGGAGGGCGCCGTCGAACCCTCTACTCTGCTCGAACTCCGCGCCCGTCACGGAGATCAGGTCACACCGCTGGAGGTCGCCCAGCTTTACCACTACACCGATTCCCCCAGCTTCCTCATGGCGTTCAAGGCCGTCAGCGAGCATCTCCGCGTCCCCGACGACTACGAATTCGTCACCTACCGCCTCATGCAACAGCTGAAAGAGGAAAACATTTTGCACGCCGAAGTCTATGTCGCGGTCGGCGTCTGCCTGAAGCGCAAGCAGGATTTCCCCGCCGTCTTCGACGCCCTCGAACGTGGACGCGCCCGTGGCGCCCGCGAGTTCGGCGTCTCCCTGCTCTGGATTTTTGACGCCACGCGCCACTTCGGCGTCGAACAGGCGCAACGTGTCTTCGAACTCGCCGTCTTCTACCGTGAACGCAACGTGGTCGGCGTCGGCATCGGCGGCGACGAAGTGAAAGGCCCGCCCGAACTTTTCCGCAGCGTCTACGCCTACGCTCAGGACCACGGCCTGCGCCTTACCGCCCATGCCGGCGAAACCGCCCCCGCCGAATCCATCTGGGGAGCGCTCAACCTCCGCGCCGAACGCATCGGCCACGGCCTCACCGCCGCGCAGGATGCCGACCTGATGGATGAACTCGCGCAGCGCCAGATTCCCGTCGAACTCTGCCTCACCAGCAACCTCCGCACTGGAGTCTGCCCCGCGATCGCCGAGCACCCCGCCCGGCGTTACTTCGATCAGGGCGTGATGATCACCCTCAACACCGACGACCCCGCCCTGTTCGGCACGACCCTGAACCGCGAATACCAGCTCGCCCAGGACACCTTCGCCTTCACCGACGAACACCTGCGCGAGTTGGCCCGCAACTCCTTCGAAGCGTCATTCCTGCCGGCAGAAAAAAAATTAGAATTCCTGAACCTGTTCGACGCCGCCGCGGCCAGATAATTTTATGGAATGGTTTGAGAACGAAGACTTCTGGCGCGATTTCTATCCCTTCATGTTTCCTGCCGAGCGATTTGCCGCCGCCAGGGAGGAGGTCAGCCGGATCGTGGCGCTCACCCAATGCACTGCAGGCGCCGTGCTGGATCTCTGCTGCGGACCCGGGAGGCATGCGGTAGGGTTCGCACAATCCGGTTTTCAGGTGACCGGGGTTGACCGCTCTTCATTTCTGCTGGATCGCGCCCGCGAACTCGCTTCCCAAGCCGGTGCCGCAGTTGAATGGATCAAGGAAGATATGCGCAGTTTCGTTCGTCCGGCTACGTTCGACCTGGCGTGCAATCTCTTCACCTCATTTGGATATTTCAAAGATGAGCAAGATGATCTTCGGGTGCTCCGGAACATCCATCAGAGCCTCAGACAGCGGGGTGTACTCGTCATTGAAGTGGTGGGTAAAGAACGCCTGGCGCGAACCTGGCAGAACACAATCAGTTCAGAACTCGCCGACGGCTCGCTGATCGTGCAGCGTCCTCAACTACGCGACAACTGGTGCCGCGTTTACTCGGATTGGACCCTGATCAAAGAGGGGCGCACCCGCAGCTTCAGTTTCGAACACGCCATCTATTCTGGCCGTGAACTCAAAGATCGCCTGTTGAACTGCGGTTTCGCGCAAGTGCAGCTGTTCGGCGACCTGCAAGGCTCCGCCTACGACCTGGAAGCTAAACGCCTGATTGCCGTGGCCCGCAAATCCTGAACTGAGAACCGCCCCATGCCCATTCGCCCCATCCTCCAACTCGGCAACCCAACCCTGCGGCAGAAATCCCTCGCTGTCTCCAATCCCTCCGCCCCCGAAATCGCCGCCCTTATCCAGGACCTCGCTGATACCCTGGCCCACTGGCGCTCCACCACCGGCTACGGACGCGGCATCGCCGCCCCCCAACTCGGCGTCCTGGAGCGCGTAATCTTCGTGCAGCTTCCGGGAGAAAAGCCCTGGCTGCTGATCAATCCGGAAATCATCGAGCGCAGCCAAGAAAAAATCGCCGTCTGGGACGCCTGCCTCAGCTTCCTCTCCATCTTCATGCAAGTCGAACGCAATCGCGAAATCACCGTGCGTTATCAAGACGAATCCGGCGCCCATCACGAATTTCGCGCCGGAGACGACCGCAACCTCTCCGAACTCCTGCAACACGAAATCGATCACCTGGACGGCATCCTGGCCGTCGACCGCATCGTGGACATAAAAACCCTCTGCACCCGCGAAGAATTCGAAACCCGCCACCGCGCCGGAAGCCCGTATGCAGTAGCAAGCCGGTAGCCTGTGTGGGAACGGGCGCCTCGCCCGTTCCGCCAAGCGCAGCGAGGCGGGTTCAGTGTGGCGCCGGCACTCTTGCCCACAAAAATGCATCAAGCAGCCCACCCGGTGCAATTTCCACCACGGCACCCTCCCAGAAATTGCTATCCTGTCTTCCAGCGCAGGAACGCGACTCGGCCGGGTTGGAGGCGCACCATGAGGATTCCTAAGGGATTTTTATTGACGGTGCTTTTTGCGGCGGTAGCAACTTGCCAAACCGATGTTGGCTACGTACCTAAGGCTGGCTGCGTTCCGGATTCCGAAACTGCCGTGAAGATTGCCGAGGCTGTCCTGGTCCCCGTATACGGAAAGACGCAGATAGAATCCGAGCGTCCCTTCACTGCCAAACTGAAAGACGACGTATGGACGGTTGGAGGGACCCTGCGATGCCCCGACGGCAAAGGAGGAGTAACAACCCTATGCGACGGCGGTGTGGCGGTCGTGAAAATCTCCAAGAACGACGCGCGAGTTCTCTACATGATTCACGGAAAGTGATTTCGGCGCGCCTGATCTAACCGCGACCGACACGACATAGACAAGAATGCCAACCACAACCCCCGAACCCCACGCCCCGCAGCAACCCCGGCTCAAGTTCCGCCAACTCCGCGGCCCCTACGCCATCATCCGCCTCGCCCCGGACGCGCCCGTCCCCACTTGGGCCACCAGTCGCGAGTTCACCTCCATCACCCGCACCGCCGACGAACTCTCCATCGTTTGCCCCGCCGGCAACATTCCCAAAGATGTCGCCTCGGGCCCGCGCTGGACTTGCCTGAAGCTCGAAGGCCCATTCCTATTTTCGCAAACCGGAGTGCTGCTCTCCTTCATCCAGCCGCTTTCCGGCAACGGCGTCCCCATCTTCGCCATCTGCACTTACGACACGGATTACATCCTCATCCAGGAAGACCACATGGGAGGCGTAGTCGAACTGCTGCGCCACGTGGGCCACGAATTAGTTTCGTAGCCGTTTCGTTTGGACTGCGTCACAAGCGCAGCCGTTCTTCGGGCGGAGCGAGGGATCTCGCGAGGGCCGGCCGCGAACTCGCGCGAGATCCCTCGGCCCGCTCGTGAAAGCGCGGGCCTTCGGGATGACGCATCGAACAGGCTTTCAAATTGACCCACTACCTAGAGGATGCGGGCTTCGGCCCCTGAGGGTTTGCTTTCGCCGCCGAAACGCAACGCTTCGCCCCTCGAAAATCCCCACACGCTGTCGCATCGCATGCACTTACCGCGTGCCTATGCTGTAATAGAGGTTCAGCTCATGCTCTCGACCCTTACCACTCTGCGCCGGAACGCCAAATCCGTGCACCGCAACCTGCGCGGGGCGAGCATGGCCGTGCGCGCGCTCACCTCCACTGATCACCCGCTGCTGGCGCACATCATCCCGATGCGCCGCTGCAATCTAAGTTGCACCTACTGCAACGAGTTCGACGATTTTTCGAAGCCCGTGCCCCTCGAAGAAATGTACCGCCGCATCGACAAGTTGGGATCGCTGGGCACCGCGGTGGTGACGATTTCCGGCGGCGAGCCGCTGATGCATCCCGAACTCGATGACGTGATCGGCCGCATCCGCCAAAACGGAATGATCGCCGGACTCATCACCAACGGCTATCTGCTGGTGGCGGAACGCATTCAGCGCCTCAACCGCGCCGGGCTCGAGTGGCTGCAAATTTCCATCGACAATGTGAATCCCGACGACGTTTCGAAGAAAAGCCTGAAAGTTCTCGACCGCAAGCTGGAACTGCTCGCCGAACACGCCGACTTTCATGTGAATATTAATTCCGTGGTGGGCAGCGGCATTTCGCATCCGCAGGACGCGCTCACCATCGGCAAGCGCGCCATTGCGCTCGGATTCACTTCGACCATCGGCATCATTCACGATGGCAGCGGGCAGCTGCAGCCCCTGGGCGAAGAAGAGCGCCGCATCTACCATGAAATGCAGGCGCTGGAAAAATCGAGCTTCACCCGCGTCCACGGTTTTCAGGACAACATTGCGCAAGGCAAGCCCAACGACTGGCGCTGCCGCGCCGGCGCGCGCTATCTCTACATCTGCGAAAACGGGCTGGTCCATTATTGCTCGCAGCAGCGCGGATATCCCGGAGTGCCGCTCGAAACCTACACTAGCGACGATCTGCGCCGCGAATTTGTGACGGAGAAATCGTGTGCGCCGCATTGCACGGTGTCGTGCGTGCATCAGGTGTCGATCTTCGATTCCTGGCGTGCACCGCAGCAGCCCGCTGTGGGCGCGAGTGCTGGCGACCTCGTGCAAATCAAGTAGCGCCGCGGATTGCGCGGATCAAACCGAACCACGGACGCAAGGTGCCGGCAAGACTCGAAGAGCACTGCCAGGCCACTTGTCGCTGGGCGCGCCTGGTGCATGCTGAATTCCCACATGTAATGGTGGAGATGCATGATCCCGCGGCCGATTGGTGGTGCGCATCAGGATGAAGCCGTTCGCCAGGCTCAGGCGCAAAGCATGGCCGAGTATAGGCGGCTCAAGCATTACTTCGCCTCTGGTGCGTTCTATGGGATCGACGAACAAACCCACGTTCATTCCGGCCGTGACGGAAAGAGCGCCATCATGAACTGTTTTAATCTGGACGACCATCCCGTGGAGCGAGAGATCCGTTTCGATCCGAAGCGATTTGGGTTATCGCAGGACAGATCCTATGAATTCTCCGGAGCTGTCTTTTCCAAGACTGGCGAGGCGTACAGTGGCGTGGCTCGCGTCCCCGCGCATGGACATCTTCTCGTTGAAGTAAAATAGGGCGCGGCCGGAAACTAAATGGTTCCAATCTCCTTAGGCGGCGCGGCCTAGGACGTTGCGAACCAGCGCTTTCATCGGCTTAGGATTGATTTCACCAAAATCGTCAACCCCTGGCGGGCGATTTTCGAACAGTAGACAAACCTTAAACGTCA
>Ga0209415_10017459_pt1 | contig 11413 bp, 11 predicted proteins | sample PeaSoiSIISIP2007_FD_187696 | JGI IMG/M metagenome (GOLD analysis project Ga0209415, IMG submission 187696) | Peat soil microbial communities from Weissenstadt, Germany - SII-SIP-2007 (SPAdes) (version 2) | ecosystem: Environmental > Terrestrial > Soil > Wetlands > Peat | place: Germany...
GACGCGGCGTTCGACGAAACGGATACATCAGTGGTTGCTGCCGTTGAATCGGTCGCATCGGCGAACACCGCATTACTTGCAGCGATGAACACAAGCGCGGCCACGCCGCAACACGTGGCACGCATAATTGAAAATCTTGTCATTAGGATGACTCCGCAAAAGCTGAATGAATGCGAACCGCTGCCGATTGCTCGGGCAGTTCACTTCGCGAGGCAAGGATTCAGCTCAGAGAGGGAGGTCCGCGGTTACGCGGTCGAGGGACTGCAGTGTCGATCGCCAGATATCGCGGCTCTGAAAAGACTTCCAGAGCGAAGCGAACGAGGAGAGGGATATGAAACGCATGACTAAAGGCTGGGGTGATTACTTGCGCAAAGGCGGGACACTGTGCGCAGGTCGTATCGGCGGCCCCGTTCGAGTGTACTCGCAGCTCGCCGTTGCTGGCACCGGAGACGTGACTGAGCTCGTGCACGACCGCGCCCTGCTGCGCCGCAAGCAGCAGCAGCACGAGGGTCAGTGCTCGGTACACGTGGCTCATTGAAATTCCGGCTTTGCGCGATGGCGCGCAATCACAATGTACAAAAATAACAGATTAGGACTTCTTTTGCAGCATTCGATGCCGGCGCGCATTGCCGCGCTTGCCGCAACCTCTGGTACTACCTCGATTGCCATGTCATCTTGCGCGGCAGGCGGTTTCTAGTTTAGCTTTGCCGCGGATTGCTTCGATTGATCAAGATTCCGTCAATTAACGAAGATTAAGGGGAAATCGCAATGAGGCGGCGCAGCTTCGTCCTCGGCGCCGCCGCCGCTACGACCGTCGCCGCCGCCCGCGGGCTGACGGCGGCCGGCTCGAACCAAACCCAAATGTCGCACCTGATCGAACTCAGCGCTGCCGAGGCAGTGGCGCAAATGTCGCGCGGCGAGCTGACCGCCGAGCGATATGCCGAAGCGCTGCTCGAGCGCTGTCACAACGCCCGAGAACTCAATGCGTTCATTACGATCGAGCCGCAGCGGGTGCTCGAGGACGCGCGCGCCCGCGATCGCGAGCGCCGCGCCGGAGCCAAGTCGGGTCCCCTGTTCGGTCTGCCCATACCGGTCAAGGACAGTGTCAACACGCGCGATTACCCAACCACCGGCGGCACGCCGGCATTGCGCGATTTCCGTCCCAAGGACGATGCACCGGTGGTCGCGGCGCTGAAGGCTGCCGGCGCCATCGTGCTCGGCAAAACGAATCTGCACGAACTTTCCTACGGCTGGACCAGCAACAACCTCGCATACGGCGCGGTGCGCAATCCCTATGATCCGGCGCGCATCCCCGGCGGGAGCAGCGGCGGGACGGCGGCCGCGATCGCGGCTCGGCTGGCGCCTCTCGGAGTAGCCGAAGACACCGAAGGCTCGATTCGCGTGCCGGCGGCTTTTTGTGGCATTGCGGGCTTCAGACCCTCCTCGCGCCGCTATTCGACCGAAGGCTGTGTGCCGATCTCGCCGCTGTTCGATCAGGTCGGACCGCACGCGCGCGCCGTGGCCGATTTGGCGCTGTTCGATGCGGCGGTGAGCGGTGATGCGCCTGCGCTCGCCGCCGATTCGCTGCGCGGCTTACGCCTCGGCATGGTGCGCGATTATTGGTTCACGGATCTTGATTCGGAAGTCGAACGCATCACCGATCTTGCGCTGGGGCGGCTCAAGGATGCGGGCGCGGAGCTCATCGACACGCAATTGCCCGGCGTCGCACGACTCATCGATCTGACCACCGATCAGGTGCAGAACCACGACATCCGTACCGCCCTTGCGCGCTATCTGAAGGACTATGGCGCCGGCGTTACCTTCGATCAGTTGATCGCGCGCGCAAGCCCCGACATTCAGTCGATCTTCCGCAGCGACGTCCTACCGGGTGGCGCCAATTTCGTGTCCGAGTCGGTATACACCGCCGCGCGCGATCGTTATTTGCCCGAACTACGCCGGCTGTATCAGGACTACTTCACACGGAGCGGTGTCGCGGCGATGGTGTTTCCCGCTATCCGGGTGGCGGCGCCGCTCATCGGCGAGGCAACCACCATTAAAATCCGCGGACGGCCGGTGCCCTTCGAGTCGGCGGTCGCGCGCAACATTGCGCCCGGCAGCACCGCCGGAGTGCCGGGATTGGTGCTGCCGGCCGGCCTGACGGCCGCTGGCCTGCCGGTTGCGCTCGAGTTCGATGCGCCCGCGGGCGGCGACCGGGCGTTGCTCGCACTCGGCGCAGCGCTCGAACGAGCGCTCGGGACGATTGCGGCTCCGCATTTTCGATGACGATTCACGAGTATTTCCCGACGCGCGTGTACACGGCCGCACTGCAGAAAGCCGGAGCACGGGAATTCAACCGCCGGCTTTTGCAAGAATGCCGGCAGCTGCGCGCGGACGACGCGGCCGGCCGCCGTTGGTCCGCTCGGAATTATCCGGGCGGTTACACATCGTACGGATCGGCTCATCGGCTGCAGCGCATCTCGCCGACATTCGAAGCCTTGCAGCGCAAGCTGCAAAGCCATGTGAAGGCATTCTCCGCCGCCGTGCAGTGGGATCTCAAGGATCGCGAGATGTCGATGACCGATTGCTGGATCAACATCATGCCGCGGCAAACCGCGCACAGTTTGCATCTGCATCCGCTGTCGACATTGAGCGGCACTTACTACGTGCAAGTGCCGAACGGAGTCCCTGGAATTAAATTCGAAGACCCCCGCCTGGATCGCTTCATGGCGGCGCCGCCTCGCACGGTGAATGCCCGGCCGTCGAATCGCACCTGGATTACGCTTCCCGCCGTAGCCGGGCATTTGGTACTGTTCGAGAGTTGGCTGCGCCACGAGGTGGCGCCCAGCCTCATCAATGAGGAGCGCATTAGCGTCAGCTTCAACTACAATTGGTTTTAGCCTCCATCGGCGCGCACCACACGCGTAGAATCGCCCCATGCCAACCACAACTTCGGATGCCACCATGGCTGTGTTTCTCGATCTCGAGAACATAGCCCTCGGCGCACGCGACGCCAATTACCCGAGTTTCGACATCGAAAAGGTGCTCGAGCGCTTGCTGCTGAAAGGCCACATCGTGGTCAAGAAGGCCTATTGCGACTTCGAGCGTTACAAAGACTTCAAGCGCGGTCTGCACGAGGCCGCCTTCGAACTCATCGAAATACCGCACGTGCGGCAGTCGGGCAAGAATTCGGCCGATATCCGCATGGTCGTCGACGCGCTCGACCTGTGTTATACCAAAGGTCACGTCGATACGTTCGTGATCATCAGCGGCGACTCGGATTTCTCGCCCCTGGTAAGCAAATTGCGCGAAAACGCCAAAACCGTCATCGGCGTCGGCGTCAAGAATTCGACCTCGGATCTGTTTCTCAATAACTGCGATGAGTTCATCTACTACGATGATCTGGTGCGCAAGGAGCCGTCCAAGCGTCGTGGCTCCACCAATGCCGCATCCCGGACCGCCGTGGCCCCGTTGGAAAATAAAGGCCCCGATGTCAATGATGCGCTCGACCTGGTGGTGGAGACGCTCGACGCCGTGACCGAAGAGCGCGGCGAAAATGAGCCCATTTGGGGTTCCATGATCAAACAAGCCATCAAGCGCCGCCACCCCGGATTCAACGAGCGGGCCTACGGTTTTCGGTCGTTCAACGACCTGCTGTCCGATGCGCAGAAGCGCGGTCTGCTGGCGCTGCAGGCAGACGAAAAGTCAGGCGGTTACACGGTGCGCGTGGTGGAGAGACCCGCAGCCGCCAAGTAGACGAACATGAAAACCGATGCGGACATTCGCCGTGCCGGTGTTCGGCCTCGAAATGAGCCGGGTTGCTCGCGGCGGTCCGCCTAGCTCCCCGGTTGCGCATCGACCAACCGTTGCGCAATGTCGCCGAGTTCGGCGATCGCCGTGAGCAGGGCCTGGGTATCCACTGGCTTGCTGAGAAAGCGGCAGTGCCGGATCGAGGTTTTCACCATCCGCATCATCGACTGCAGATCGCCGCTTAACAGAATCGCGGGCACGTCGCGCCGGTGTTTGACCCGCAACTGTTGCAGCACATCGAGACCCGTCAACTTGCCATTCAGATGATAATCGGAAAGGAACACGTCGCCGGGCCGCAAATCCGCAAGCAAAGTCTCGGCTTCGGCAACGCTGCCGGCACCGTGGGTTTCATAACCTTCCAGCGTCAAGAACAGCTCGGTCGCGGTCCGTACCGAATCGTTGTCCTCGAGCACCAGGATGCGCGGACGGTTTGCCGACTGGGCATTAGCGCGTTCCGTGGGACGCGGCGCAGGCGCCGCGGCCTGGTGTGCCGGCGCGTGGATCGCCGAGGACACTCTCTGCGGCGGTATGCGCACGCGCACTCGCGTTCCTTCGCCCAGTTGTGACAAAACCGTTACCGAGTAACCGAGCAGCCGCGACACCTCGCGCACGATGGCCAGACCAAGGCCGACTCCGGAGCGCTGGACGCCCTTCAAATCCACCTGGTAATAGTCGTCGAAAATTCGCGCAAGCTTATCTTGGGGAATACCGACACCAGAATCTTCCACGCTGATGGCGAGCGCATCGGCGTCGCTGATTTGCGCGACGCGTACGGTCCCCCTCTCGGTGTATTTCAGCGCGTTGCCGATTAGATTTTGCAGCAGCTGCATAAACAGGACGCGATCGGTGCTGATTACCGTCAGTGTATCCGCAAATTCCAACCGCAAATTCTTCGCGCGCGCCATCGGCTCGAATTCGCGGGCAAGATCGGAAAACATGTCCATTAAGCGGACCGGCGCAAGCTGCGGCTCGATGGCACCCGACTCCAGCCGAGTGACATCCAGGAGCGCGTTGAGCAGGCGGCTCGTACCATCGATGGCGAGTTCTTGCCGCCGCAATAGATCGTGTAGCTGCGAATTCCCCTCGGTCAACGCCAGCATCGAGGCATTCAAAAGCCGGATCGTCTGCAACGGCTGACGCAAGTCGTGGCTCGCGGTGGCGAGAAAGCGAGTCTTCGCATGATTTGCCTGGTCTGCTTGTTCGCGGGCGGCGACCAGAGCTTCATGGAGTGCGCGGTGCTCGGTCATATCGCGAATGGCCGCGACGACGAACGTGTTGCCCCCATCTTGCAACGGCGCGAGACGGATACCGGCGGCAAATTCCGAGCCGTCCGCGCGCCGCCCGAACAAGTCCATCATGCGCACACCCATTTCGCGATTGGTCGGATCGCGAAAATAGCCGGACAGATGAGCGCCATGACGGATCCGGAACCGCTCGGGCACCAGCAATTCCATCGGTTGACCGATCAGTCCCTCGGGCGAATACCCGAACAGCAGGCGCGTGGTCGAGTTCGCATACACCACGGTTCCACGGGTGTCCACCACGATGAGCGCATCCGGCGAGTATTCGGCCAAGTGCCGAGAAATCGAGGGCAGTTCGTCCATGCTGAGCAGTAGTATAAGGGCTTATCACAATATACTGCGGCAATTCGCTACTACCTGCGCGCCCCTGGAGCGGCAGACTACATCTATATTTTGACCCTTGATGGTGTCAACCAGCATGCAAGATTTGACCCCGTGTGAATCCATTCTAAACCAGCTGATGGAGATCGCCCGTATCTCGGCGCTGGCCGAGATGGCGAGCGGCATCGCCCATGAGCTGAACCAGCCCCTGGGTGCGATCGCCACGTTTTCGCAAGCCGGCGATCGCCTGCTCAATCGACCCGAACCCCTGGTGCCGCAGGCGCTCGATGTGTTTCGCCAAATCAATGCCGCGGCCATGGGCGCCGGCGAAGGTATTCGCCGCATCCGGCGCCTGTTCGATCATCAAGAACCGGACCGGACGCCGAACCGAATGAGCACGCTGATCGAGGAATTGCGGCCGCTTTTCGCGGTGCTCGCCACGCGAATCCATGCGGATCTCACGTTCGAAGTCGATCCTGCGATGCCTGAACTGCTGGTCGACCGTCTGCGTATTCAGCATGTGGTGTTCGCGTTGGTGCAAAACGCCTTCGACGCCGCCGCACAGGGCTCCGGTGCACCGCGGGTCAGAGTTGGGGCGCACGCCGACCGCTACGCGGTGGCAACCAGCGTCACCGATTCGGGACCGGGGGTCTCAGCCGCCGTCCGCGAGCAATTGTTTCGTCCCTTCTTCACCACGAAATCCCAGGGCACCGGACTCGGTTTGGCCTCCGCGCGAGCGATTGTCGAAGCTCACGGGGGAACCATCGGATTCGAGAATCTGGCCGCCGGCGGCAGCCGCTTTTGGTTTCGCTTGCCGCTCGCCGAACCGCTTGCTAAGTGACGGTCGGGACCGGTCCGGCACGTGGAAGTACCGATACAAAGCACCCTGCCAATGTTGACAATAATGACAATAGATTCGAAGGATGGAGTTAATGCGGGCAGCTGTGACTTTGACGTTTCACGATATCGAGCGCACCGGGGCTTTGGAGGCTCGGATGCGCGAAGTGGCGGAGCGCCTGCGGCGCCATCACGATGACATTACGCACTGCCACATAACGGTCGAGGACCATTTGGACGATGGTCCGGAGACGGCACCTTACGCCGCCAAGATTCACCTGAGCCTGCCGGGCGCACAAATTCATGCCGACAGCATCGGCCCGAGCGGCCAGGGGTACCACGACGTCTATTCCGCGTTACGCGCCGCTTACGCAAGCGTCAGCCGGCAATTGCTGGATCTGAAACTGGATCGCGGCAAATCGAGCCTCTTCGAAGACGCGCGCTCGATGATTGGCGCCGGTGAGCCGACCGAGCAACGCCAACGCTCCAAAGCCTGATTACATGCCCGTACGGGAAAGTCCCTATTGGCGGTGGGGCTGCTTCGGGGAAATCTGACACTTAAGGTTCATAACGATTCACTCGGGATCCACAGACATGACAGTTGCCACGGCCGTCTCTTTCGATGCCGATCTCATGCGTCGCTACGATCGCGAAGGCCCGCGCTATACCTCATATCCCACCGCACTGCAATTTCACGAGGGCATCGGAGTCGAGGACTATGCACGCGCCGCCGCCAGCAGCCACGGCGCACTCGAAGGACATCCGCTGTCCTTATACGTGCATATTCCCTTTTGCTTCAGTCCCTGCTTCTACTGCGGCTGCAACAAGGTCGTCACGCGTCAACTTGATCGCGCCGATTCCTATGTACGGTGCTTGCTTCACGAAATTTCGCAACGCAGCGCGTTTTTCAATCGCGGCAGAGTCGTTGAACAGATGCATTTCGGCGGCGGCACACCCACTTTCTTGCCGAAGAAGCTATTGATCGAGCTGGTCAACCGGCTAGATCAATCTTTCCGGCTGATCGATGACGACACCAGGGACTATTCCATCGAGATCGATCCGCGCGGAGCCAATAGGGACATGCTGCAGCTATTGGCCGCGCTTGGATTCAATCGAATCAGCTTGGGGGTGCAGGACTTCGATGAGACCGTGCAGCGTGCGGTCAACCGCCTACAACCGCCCGACACCGTGGCGCAGGTGTACGACGCCGCTCGCGATTTGGGCTTTCGCTCCATCAATTTCGACTTGATTTACGGGTTGCCGAAGCAGACCGTGGCGAGTTTTGGCGCGACCCTGGACCGGGTCGTGGCGATGCGTCCCGACCGCCTGGCCGTCTATGGCTATGCCCACATGCCGCACGTGTTCAAGGCGCAACGGCAAATACGCAGCGCAGAACTGCCGGACGCGGCTGCGCGACTCGCACTGCTGCAGCTCGCGATCGACAAGCTCGGCGCGGCCGGTTACACCTACATCGGCATGGATCATTTCGCGCTTCCCACCGACGGCCTTGCTCTGGCGCAACAAAACGGCACCCTGCATCGCAGTTTTCAAGGTTATACGACTCACGCGAACCGCGATCTCGTGAACCTCGGCGTGAGCGCCATTGGTCATATCGGCGACTTGTATGTCCAAAATCACAAATCGCTGCAAGACTACCAGGGCTCGATTGCGCGCGGCGCGCTTCCGTCGCATCGCGGCGTGCGCATGACCGAAGACGATTGGCTGCGCAAGGACATCATCCACCAAATCATGTGTTACGGCGGCATCGACATGGCAGCCGTCGAACGCCGGTACGAGCTTTGCTTCGAGGAACATTTCGCCGCTGAATTGCAGCGCCTTCAGACCTTGGCGATCGACGGGCTGGTCGACTTGGGCGACCGCCGCATCGAACTCACGCCGGCGGGACGTTTGTTGATGAGGACGGTGGCCACGGCTTTCGATGCGTATGCCGCCGTACCGCGGGCGGCCCGCATGTCGCGCATGATCTGACCCGTACATTCTTCGATACCCGCGTCAAGCGGCACCGGCATCGGTGGCCGCGCAAGTCCAGCGGCGCGGTCATCGGGTTTCGGACAGTACGCTACAATTGCGGCCCTCCCGACACCCGACGCATTCCGCAGGTACCCCCGAATGGCTTTAATGACGACCGGCCAAGTGATCACCGAATCACTCATCGCTCACGGTGTGGATACGGTTTTCGGCATTCCAGGCGCTCATATGTACGACTTTAATGATGCGCTCGCTCGGCGGTCCGACAAGATTCGCTTCATTACGACTCGCCATGAGCAGGGTGCGGGGTACATGGCATACGGCTATGCCAAATCCTCCGGCCGAGTGGGCGCTTATACAGTGGTTCCGGGTCCCGGCGTATTGAATTCGTCCGCGGCGCTGTGCACGGCATACGGTGCGATCACGCCCGTGCTGTGCATCACGGGAAATATCATGTCGCACTTGATCGGGCGGGGCCGTGGGCAGCTGCATGAACTGCCGGATCAGCTCGCCGTACTGCGCGGCCTTACGAAATGGTCCGAACGCATCAACCACCCCACCGAGGCGCCCGGCGTGATGGCCGAAGCCTTCAGACAACTCTCTTGCGGGCGCATCCGGCCGGTAGCCGTCGAAGCCCCGTGGGACGTATTCGGCATGAAGGCCGAAGTGACGATGGACGCGCCGCTCGCCGTTCCCGCACCGCCGGCGCCGGATCCCGATTCGGTGGTGGCGGCGGCTAAATTGATTGCCGCGGCAAAGCGTCCGCTGATCAGCGTCGGCGCCGGGGCGCTGCATGCGGGCGCAGAAATTCTGAGGCTCGCGGATCTTCTCCAGGCGCCGGTAACCGCACATCGCAGCGGCAAAGGCGTGGTCAGCGACGATTCTCCATACGCCATGAGCTCCGTCGCAGCCTACGATTATTGGAAAGATGCCGATCTGCTCATCGGGATCGGCAGTCGCTTGGAATTACAGCATTTTCGTTGGCGTTGGCGTCCGAAAGACTTGAGGATGGTGCGCCTCGACATCGATCCGACCGAAATGGTCCGTCTCAGGCCCGATGTCGGCATCGTCGCGGATTCAGCCGCCGGCACAATCGCGTTGCTCGATGCGCTGCGCCCTTTGATCGGCAAGAGGAATTCTCGCGAACCGGAATTTCTCGAGATCAAAGCCCGCGCACATGGCGCCGTTCAAGCCGTTCAACCTCAGATGAGCTATATCGACGCGATCCGGGAAGCGCTGCCTCGAAGCGGATTTTTTGTCGAGGAAATATCACAAGTGGGCTTCACATCCCGATTTGGCTTTCCGGTCTATGCGCCGCGGCAGTATGTGACGTGCGGCTACCAAGAGACTCTCGGATTCGGCTTCAACACCGCGCTTGGGGTCAAGGTGGCGCATCCCGACAAGGCGGTCGTGGCGGTAACGGGAGATGGCGGATTCCTGTTCGGCGCCCAGGAACTCGCCACCGCCGTCCAGCACGGCATCAATCTCGTCACCGTGGTATTCAACAACAGCAGCTACGGAAACGTAAGGCGCGATCAGATTCAACAATACTCAGGCCGCCTGCTCGGGGCCGACTTGGTGAATCCGGACTTCATCAAGTTCGTGGAAAGCTTCGGAGTAAAGGCGCTTTGCGCCACCAGCCCGCTCGATCTCAGGTCCAAATTGCAGGCGGCAATCGATGCGGACGCCCCCGCGGTCATCGAGGTTCCATTGGAGCGGGGTGCCGAAACATCGCCGTGGCCGTTCATTCTGCCGGCGCCGCACGGGGCTTGACGGCGGCCAATCTTAGCGAGATTGGCCTGCCTTACTTCAAGTACCTACCGCCTTTTTGAGCGAGTTGGCTTGAGCCTCTTTCCCGCCAGCCTTGCCCGTATCATGGACCAAGAGCACCGGTACGGGTGCTCCGCGAATGACGCCCTCGGCATCGCTACCCATGGCAATCCGACGCAGCCCGCGGCGCCCATGCGTCCCCATGACAATCAAGTCCGCCGGCCATTCTTTCGCCTGCGCGACGATCAAGTCGGCCGCCGGGCCGCCGATGGATTCGAGCAGTACGCCCTCCACCGCGACACCCTGTTGACGTACCAGCGTCTCCGCTTGCTGAAGTATATTTTTGCCAGCCTCGCGCAGCGAGTCAATCAGGTTGGTCCCGTACAATCCGGCTCCGTACGAGTAATCCAAAACGAATTCGTTGACCACGTGGAACAGCCGCAGCTGGCTCCCTTGGCTTTTCGCGACCTTGATCGCTTCATTTAATCCGCGCATGGACGTTTCGCTGCCGTCGATTGGCACCAATATTTTTTGATACACGGCGACCTCCGCATGACTTAAGGTAATTCCCGCGAATGGACCCTACGCGCATCCCAACGGGCATTTACCGCATATTTATAACATCCGCCGGTGAGGTTTCCTGTTCGGGGTTCCCGCCATGTTCTGCGGGTTACGCGTAATACGCATGTCGGGACTTCGGTTTTTCCTAATGGCTTACATTCCTGGCGCGGGCCATTGTTGCTCATCATTCGCCTTAGGGATACGCGCCGCATATGCGTGGAATATTGCATATTGCCTACAAACTGCTGATCAACGACCGCGCGAAGTACGCGGCGCTGCTGGTCGGGATCACCTTCGCCGTATTTTTAATGATCGAAATGACATCCCTATTCGCCGGCATTCTGGCGCGATCGTCCGCGACCGTCATCAACATCGGCGCATCGATCTGGGTGATGGATCCGGCGATCCAAACGGTGGCCAACAGCATACCGCTGCCGGACTACGTCCTCGACGAAGTCATCCCCTGGGTCGCGGATGAGATCCACGCAGGTCAGCTTTAAGACCTGCGGTTCGGCGAAATGCCCTTACCAACGTGCGCGAGGTCAAACTGAGCTATGCTGGTGGTCGCCTACAATTCCTGGATACAAAGGGTCTGCCCTGCTCCCAGGCGCTACTTGGCGCAACTGGTGGTCCGTTTCGGCCTCAAAACCGGCTTGGACATCGGCTGCGGAGAGAATAGCCCCCTCACCCCTTTGCGGAAGAACGGCTTTCGCTCGATTGGATTGGATGCCTCGCCGGAGCGTCTTGAGAATGCCCGGCGGAGAAGCGAGCACGACGACTACTACTGCGCGGATATCCTCACTTTCCCGCTCGACTCGCTTCCTCCT
>Ga0209415_10017460_pt1 | contig 11413 bp, 8 predicted proteins | sample PeaSoiSIISIP2007_FD_187696 | JGI IMG/M metagenome (GOLD analysis project Ga0209415, IMG submission 187696) | Peat soil microbial communities from Weissenstadt, Germany - SII-SIP-2007 (SPAdes) (version 2) | ecosystem: Environmental > Terrestrial > Soil > Wetlands > Peat | place: Germany...
CGCTTTTATACGGTCAGCTGGATCGGCGAGCGGGTGACCGCCGACCTGCGCCTGGCGGTGTACGCGCACGTGCTGCGGCAGAGCCCGGAGTTCTTCGAGTCACTCAAGACCGGGGAGATTCTGTCGCGCCTGACCACGGACACCACCGTCATCCAAAATGCGGTCGGCTCGAGCATTTCGATGGGCCTGCGCAGCGCTGTAATAGGCATCGGCGCGATCGTGCTGCTGATCGCGAGCAGTCCGCGCCTGATGCTGACGGTAGTCGGGATCATCGCCCTGGTGGTGCTGCCCGCGCTTTGGATCGGCCGGCGTGTCCGGCGGCTCTCGCGCGCCAGCCAGGACCGCATCGCCGATACCAGCGGGATCGCCGGCGAGGTGCTCAACGCGGTATCGGTCGTGCAAAGTTACACGCAGGAGACGGCCGAGGCGCGGCGCTTTTCCATCGCCAACGAGACGGCCTTCGCCACCTCGATTCGCCGCGTTGGCACGCGCGCAGCGTTCACTGCCTTCTTGATCGTCGGCGTCTTCGGCTCCTTGCTCTACGGCCTGCATGGCGGGGTCGAGAGCGTTCTGGCCGGGCGCATCAGTGCCGGCGAACTCAGCCAGACCTCTCTGTACATCATGCTGGTCGCTTCGAGCGTCGCCGTACTGGCCGAGGTCTGGGGGGAACTGCTGCGTGCCGCCGGCGCCACCGAACGGCTGATGGAGCTGCTCGCGGTTACCTCGCCCATTGCCGACCCGCCGCAGCCGCAGGCGCTGGGTCTGGCGGCGGGCGCACGGGCCATCGGGGTGGAATTCGCGGGCGTCGGCTTCCGCTACCCGTCGCGGCCGACGCATCCCGTGTTGCGCGGCTTGACCTTGTCCATCGCGCCCGGGCAGACGGTCGCCCTGGTCGGGCCATCCGGTGCCGGCAAGACCACGATCTTTCAGTTGCTGCAGCGTTTTTACGATATCGAGGAAGGGCGACTCCTAGTCGGCGGCGTCCGGGTGCGGGAACTGCGGCTGGCCGAGCTGCGCGGGAGCATCGCCGTGGTTCCGCAGGAGCCGGCGATATTCTCCGGCAGCGTGCTCGAGAACATCCGCTATGGCCGCGGTAGCGCCTCCGAGGCCGAGGCCCTGGCCGCCGCACGCGCCGCCAACGTGGACGAATTCATCCGGCAACTGCCCGATGGCTACGCCACCGCAGTCGGCGAGCGCGGACTTCGCCTCTCGGGTGGGCAGCGCCAGCGCATTGCCATCGCGCGCGCGATGCTCAAGGACGCGCCGCTGCTGCTGCTCGACGAGGCCACCAGCAGCCTGGACGCGGAGAGCGAACGAGCGGTGCAGGATGCGCTGGAGGCCGCGATGCGCGGGCGCACCACCATTGTCATCGCGCACCGGCTCGCGACGGTGCAGCGTGCCGACTGCATCTTCGTGCTCGACCGCGGCACCATTGTCGAACAGGGCGTGCACGCGGATCTGGTCGAACGCGGCGGCCTGTACGCACGCCTGGCGGCACTGCAGTTCGTGGTCTAGGACGCGCCCCGGCTATACTGCCCGTAGGCCACTGCCGCGGCACTTTGCATGCACCAATACGAGGATTTCATGCGTCATGTTCTGGAACATGGCGTCGACAAGAGCGATCGCACCGGAACGGGAACGCGTTCGGTGTTCGGCTTCCAGATGCGCTTTGCGCTGGCCGAGGGCTTTCCCCTGGTGACGACCAAGAAGCTGCACCTGCGCTCGATCATCTACGAACTGCTGTGGTTCCTGCAGGGCTCGAGCAACGTCGCCTACCTGCGGCAAAACGGCGTGACCATCTGGGACGAATGGGCCGACGCCAACGGCGAGCTGGGCCCGGTGTACGGGGTTCAGTGGCGTTCCTGGCCGGCGCCCGACGGCACGCACATCGACCAGATCGCGCAGGTACTTGAGCAGATACGCACCAATCCGGATTCGCGCCGGCTCCTCGTATCGGCCTGGAACGTCGCGGACCTTGCGCGCATGCGCCTGCCCCCCTGTCACCTGATGTTCCAGTTCTATGTCGCCCAGGGTCGCCTGAGCTGCCAGCTCTACCAGCGCAGCTGCGATATTTTTCTCGGGGTTCCCTTCAACATCGCGAGCTACGCCCTGCTCACGCACCTCGTCGCCCAGCAGTGCGACCTGGCCCCCGGGGATTTCGTCTGGACCGGCGGCGACTGCCACATTTATCGCAATCACTTCGACCAGGTGCGCGAGCAGCTGCAGCGCGAGCCGTTTGCCTACCCGCGCCTGCAGATCCGGCGCCGTCCGCCGTCGATCTTCGAGTACCGCTACGAGGATTTTGAAATTCTCGATTACCAGGCGCACCCGCATATCAAGGCGCCGGTTGCCGTGTGACGCCGTGACACGGCTCCACTTGATCGTTGCGCGGGCGCGCAACGGGGTCATCGGCGATCGCGGGGCGCTGCCCTGGAAGCTGCCCGAGGACCTGGCGCATTTCAAGCACACGACGATGGGACATGCCGTCGTCATGGGGCGCAAGACCTGGGAGTCGATCGGCCGGGCCCTGCCGGGGCGGCGCAACATCGTCGTCACGCGCAATGCGCAGTGGCGGGCCCCGGGGGTCGAGGTCGCTTCCAGCCTGGAGGACGCCCGGCGAAAATGCACCGCGCCGCAAGATGCCGGCGCGGGGAACGCGCCGGCGGCCGAAACCGACGTATTTGTGATCGGCGGCGCCGAGCTCTACGCCCAGGCCCTGCGGCAGCATGTCGATACAATATTCCTTACCGAGATCGACGCCGATTTCCAGGGCGATGCGCGGTTCCCGGCGCTCGATCCGGCGCGCTGGCAAGAGCGTTCGCGCGAGCATTTCGCGCCTGCGGGCGATCGCTCGTTCGGCTTCGATTTCGTCCACTACGAGGCGATTGCGCAGCGCAATCCACATCCATACCCCGGAGGCCCGGATGCCCAATGAAGAATTTCATGTGCACGGCGTGCACGACCATGCCATCGAGCACGCTGCCGAGCACGGCAGCGTCGACTCGCTGTCGGGGCGCGTTGCCGTCCTCTCGGCGGTCCTTGCGACCCTGGGCGCCCTGATGACCTTTGCCGGCGGCGACACGCAAGCCAAGGCCCAGCTCTACAAGAACTCCGCCTCGATCACCAAGACCAAGGCCAACGACCAGTGGAACTACTACGAGGCCAAGGGCATCAAGCACAACATGGCCGAATTCGGCGCCTCGATGTCGACGCGCCCGGAGCGCATCGAGTTCTACAAGGCCGAAGCCGAGCGCTACCGCAAGGACCAGGCCGACATCAAGGCCAAGGCCGAAAAGCTCGAAGAAGAGGTCACGGACTGGGACAAGCAAAGCGCCGAGCAGATGCACCTGCACCACCGCTGGGCCCTCGGGGCGACGGCGATGCAGATCGCCATCGCCCTTTCCGCCATCGTCCTGCTGTCGCGCAAGACCTGGCTGCTGTACGGCGTAGGCTTGGTTGCCCTGACTGGTCTGGCCTTTGGCGGGTTGGCGATCGCCGGTATCTAGAGATTGCGGCGGGGCCGGCGACGCGCCAGCCCCGCCGCGCGCAACTGCGTCCGCCGGAGTCTGTCCATGATCATCGTTGTTGCACTTGCCCTATTGCTGCTCGTCGCCGGACTGCGCATCGTCACGCAGTACCAGCGCGCGGTCATCTTCCGCCTGGGAAAATTTCAGTCGATCCGCGAGCCGGGGCTCACCTGGATCATCCCGGTGATCGATCTGGCGCGCTTCGTCGACGTACGGGTCGTGACGCTCAGCGTCGAGCCGCAGGAGACGATGACCAAGGACAACGTCCCGGTGACGGTGCGTGCCGTCGTCTGGTACCGCGTCACGCGTCCCAAGGACGCGCTCATCGAGGTCGAATCGTTCGTCTCGGCAGTGACGCAAACCTCGCTCACGGCGCTGCGCATGGTCATGGGCAAGCACTCGCTCGACGAACTGCTCAAGGAGCAGGACATGCTTTCGGTCAGCCTCAAGGAAAGCATCGACAAGGTGACCGAGCCCTGGGGCGTGGCGGTCGAACGCGTCGAACTCAAGGACGTGGAGATTCCGCAGACGATGCAGCGGGCCATGGCGCAGGAAGCGGAGGCCTTGCGGGAAAAACAGGCGCGCATCATCAAGGCGGAGGCCGAGTTCGAGGCAGCCGTCAAGTCGCGGCAGGCCGCCGACGAAATCAGCCGCTCGGGCGCCGCGCTCGAGCTGCGACGCATGCAGATGCTCACCGAGATCGGGGCGGAGCAAAACACCATGACCGTGGTCATGCTGCCGAGCGAGTTCGTCACCGCCGCCGGCGCGCTGGCCCGCATGGCCGGCGCGCGCGAGGACGGCGAACGAAAACCCGCAGAGACGCTGCCGGCGCGGCCCTAGCGCCCCGGGACGCGCGCCGGGGCGCCGGCCGTCGGTCGCCGCGCGACGGTCCTCAGCGACCGAAGCGTGCGTTGAGGGTCGCCGATCCCAGCTGGTTGGCGTTGATGTTGTAGCCGATCAGCGCGGCGGTGGCATCGGCCGGGACACCGAGCTTCTCGACCTTGAGCGCGTGGATCGTAAAGATGTAGTGGTGCGGCTTGTCCCCGACGGGCGGACAGGCGCCGCCGAAATCGCCCGTACCGAAGTCATTGCGGCCCTGATGGGCTCCCGCGGGCAGGGCCGCGCCCTTGCCGATGCCGCGCGCCAGGCCCGTGGTGGTGACAGGCAGGTCGTAGACGATCCAGTGCCACCAGCCGCTGCCGGTGGGCGCATCGGGGTCGTAGACGGTCAGGGCGAAGCTCTTCGTGCCCGCAGGCACGCCGGACCATTGGAGCGCCGGCGAGACATTCTCGCCGGTGCAACCAAAGCCGGAAAATACCTGCGCGTTGCTCAGCGTCGAGCCTTCGGCGACGTCGGGGCTCTTGAGTTCAAACGCCCCGGCCGAAGCGGCCGCAAGGAGCGAGACAAATGCGAACGTGGCGCCAACACCGAACCATCCTACCGACTTATGCATCGTGATCCCCCGAAGTGGTGCTGTTATTTTAGCGGCTTGTACCGCAGCCGGTGCGGGCGCGCCCCCTCTTCCCCGAGTCGACGCTTCTTGTCTTCCTCATACTCGTGATAGTTTCCTGCATAAAAGGTCCATTGCGAATCACCTTCACAGGCGAGGATGTGACTGGCGATGCGATCGAGAAACCAACGATCGTGGGAGATCACGAGCACGCTGCCGGCAAACTCGAGCAGGGCGTCTTCCAGCGCGCGCAGCGTCTCTATGTCCAGATCGTTGGACGGCTCGTCGAGCAGCAGCACGTTGCCCCCGGCAATCAGGGTCTTGGCCAGATGCAGCCGACCGCGCTCACCGCCCGACAGCTGGCCGACGATCTTCTGCTGATCGGCGCCGCGGAAATTAAAGCGTCCTAGGTAGGCGCGCGAGGGCATCTCGAACTTGCCCACGGTCAGGACGTCGTTGCCGCCGGAGACCTCCTCCCAGACCGTCTTGGATCCGGCCAGGGCGTCGCGCGACTGGTCGACGTAGGCCAGGCGCACGGTCGGGCCGATCGCCACCTGCCCGCCGTCCGGCCGCTCCGGTCCCGTGATCATCCGGAAAAGGGTCGATTTGCCGGCGCCGTTCGGGCCGATGATGCCGACAATCGCGCCGGCCGGCACGCGGAAAGACAGTTTGTCGATCAGCAACCGGTCGCCGAAAGCCTTGCTGACCTCCTTGAACTCGATCACCTCGGCGCCCAGTCGATCGGCCACCGGAATGAAGATCTCCTGGGTTTCGTTGCGCTGCTGATATTCAAAGGAGTTGAGCTCCTCGAACCGGGCCAAGCGGGCCTTGCTCTTGGCCTGGCGCCCCTTCGGGTTCTGGCGCACCCACTCAAGTTCATGCTTGATGCTCTTGATGCGTGCGGCCTCCTGGCGCGATTCCACCGCCAGGCGCTGCTCCTTCTGTGCCAGCCAGGAGCTGTAATTGCCCTCCCAGGGAATTCCGTGGCCACGGTCGAGCTCGAGTATCCAGGCGCAGGCGTTGTCGAGGAAGTAGCGATCGTGGGTGATGCCCACGACGGTTCCCGCAAAGCGCTGCAGGTACTGCTCGAGCCACTCGACGCTCTCTGCATCGAGGTGGTTGGTGGGCTCGTCGAGCAGCAGCATGTCCGGCTTGGACAGCAACAGCCGGCACAGCGCCACCCGGCGCTTCTCGCCACCGGAGAGTCGCTCGATGCGCGCGTCCCAGGCCGGCAGGCGCAGGGCGTCGGCCGCAATTTCGAGCAGGTGTTCGACGTCCGCTCCGCTGGCGGCGATGACCGCCTCGTAGCGTGCCTGGTCGGCCGCGAGCTGGTCGAAATCCGCATCGGGTTCGGCATACGCGGCATAGACTTGTTCGAGCTTGGCGCGGGCTTCGAGCACCTCCCCCAGGCCCTGTTCCACCGCCTCGCGAACCGTCATGGCCGGGTCCAGCGAGGGCTCCTGCGGCAGATAGCCGATCTTCAGGTTCGGCATCGGCACCGCCTCGCCCTCGAAATTGGGGTCCTCGCCAGCCATGATGCGCAGCAGGGTGGATTTGCCCGAGCCGTTCAGACCCAGCACCCCGATCTTGGCGCCGGGAAAGAAGGACAGCGAAATATCCTTCAGGATCTGGCGCTTGGGCGGCACAATCTTGCCCACGCGCCGCATGGTGTAAACGTATTGCATACGCAATCCTCAAGTGGCAGGCGCCTAGCTTACCGAAACGGCGTCGCGCTATGCCGCTGCGGCCGATGGCTGCGCGGATGGTGCGGGCGCATCGGACCAGTCGGCGGTCGGCACACAGGCGCAGACGAGGTTGCGGTCGCCGTAGACGTTGTCGACTCGCGCAACCGGCGGCCAATACTTGGTGCGGCGCAGAGCCGGCGTCGGAAACGCCGCCAGTTCGCGCGAGTAGCGATGGTCCCAGCGATCGGCCGTCACCATGGCCGCAGTATGCGGAGCGTTGCGCAGCGGGTTGTCCTCCCGGTCGGCGGCGCCCGATTCCACAGCCCGGATCTCGACCCGGATGCGCACCATCGCGTCGATGAAGCGATCGAGCTCGCGTTGCGACTCCGACTCGGTCGGCTCGATCATGAGTGTCCCGGGAACCGGAAACGACAGGGTCGGCGCATGAAAGCCGTAATCCATCAACCGCTTGGCCACGTCCTCGGCACTGATGCCGCATCGATCCTTGATCGGCCGCAGGTCCAGGATGCATTCGTGCGCGACGTAGCCGCCGCGACCGCTGTAGAGCACCGGGTAATGCGCCGCCAGCTTGCGCGCCAGGTAGTTCGCGTTGAGCAACGCGACCTGCGTGGCGCGGGTGACGCCCGCCGCCCCCATCATCGTCAGGTACATCCAGGAAATGGGCAAAATGGAGGCCGAACCGAAATTTGCCGCGCTGACCATGCCGACGGCGCCGGCCTGTCCCAGGTGACCGGGAAGGAAGGGCGCAAGGTGGGACTTGACCGCGACCGGGCCCACCCCCGGGCCACCGCCACCGTGGGGAATGCAAAACGTCTTGTGCAGGTTCAGGTGCGAAACATCGCTGCCGAAATCTGCCGGCCTGGCCAGGCCGACCATCGCGTTGAGGTTGGCCCCATCGGTATATACCTGCCCGCCGTAGCGGTGCACGATGTCGCAGATCTCGCGGATCGACTCCTCGAAGATGCCAAGGGTCGACGGATAGGTGACCATCAGCGCGGCCAGGCACTCGGCGTGCAGCCGCGCCTTGGCCGCAAGGTCGGCCAGATCGATATTGCCCTGCACATCGCAGGCCACGACGACAACCTGCATGCCAGCCAAGCTCGCCGATGCGGGGTTCGTTCCGTGGGCGCTCTCCGGGATCAGGCACACCGTGCGCTGCGCCTGCCCATGCGCACGATGGTAGGCCCGAATCGCCAGCAGTCCGGCAAACTCGCCCTGCGCCCCGGAATTGGGCTGCACGCTCACGCGGTCGTAGCCGGTGCACTCGGCCAGCATACTTTCGAGCGATTCGATCAGGGCGCGGTACCCGGCGCTCTGGTCGGCCGGCGCGTAGGGGTGGAGCGCGGCGAATTGCGGCCAGCTCACGGGAATCATCTCCGAGGTCGCGTTGAGCTTCATCGTGCACGAACCCAGCGGGATCATCGTCCGATCCAGCGCCAGATCGCGGTCGGCAAGCTCGCGCAGATAGCGCAGCAGCGATGTTTCGGACTGATGGCGGTGAAACACCGGATGCAGCAGAAAATCCTGCCCGCGCCGCAGTGCCGCCGGCAGCGCGTCCGCCTGCGATCCCTCCAGCGCGGCCAGATCGGCCTCGACGCCGAGCACGCTGCACAGCGCCTGGACGTCGTCACGGTTCGAGGTTTCGTCGAGCGAAATGCCAACGGCGCCCGGGCCCAGGTCGCGTAGGTTGTAGCCCCGCGCGTGCGCCGCTGCGTGCACGCCGGCGGCGTCGACCCCGTCGATGCGCAGGGTATCGAAAAACGAGTCGTTGACCCGCAAGCCAGCCTCGCGCAGGCCCGCGGCCAGGATGACGGTGAGTCGGTGCACCCGCATCGCGATCCGGCGCAGACCCTCGGGTCCATGGTAGATGGCATACATCGCCGCGATAACCGCCAGCAGTACCTGTGCCGTGCAGATATTGGACGTCGCCTTCTCGCGGCGGATGTGCTGCTCGCGCGTCTGCAACGCCAAGCGCAGTGCCGGCTGACCCTGGGAATCGACCGAAACGCCGACCAGGCGCCCCGGCATGGACCGCTTGAATTCCTCGCGACAGGCCAGGAAACCCGCGTGCGGTCCACCAAACCCCATCGGCACCCCGAAGCGCTGCGCGCTGCCCACGACGATATCGGCCCCCCAGCGCCCCGGCGGCTCGAGCACGGTCAGCGCCAGCAAGTCGGCAGACACGGCGACCAGCGCGCCGGCCGCGTGCAGGCTGCGCACGGTCGGCGCATGGTCGCCGACCTCACCGGTCGATGCCGGATACTGCAGCAGGGCACCGAAGCAGTCGCCAGCGGCATCGGCCAGGTCGCCGACCACGACCTCCAATCCCAAGGGTTCGGCACGCGTGCGAACGACGCTGATGGTCTGGGGATGGCAGTCGCGCGATACCAGGAAGCGATTCGACGCGCTGCGCGCCGATCGCCGGGCGAGCATCATCGCCTCGGCGGCCGCGCTCGCCTCGTCGAGCAGCGAGGCATTGGCGATCGGCATCGCGGTGAGGTCGCCGATCATCGTCTGGAAGTTCAGCATGGCTTCCAGGCGACCCTGCGATATCTCGGCTTGGTAGGGCGTGTACGCCGTGTACCACGCCGGATTCTCGAAGACGTTGCGCGCGATCACCGCGGGCATGATGGTGCCGTAGTACCCCATGCCGATGGCGCTGCGCAGCACCCGGTTGGCCTGCGCCAGCTCGGCGATCCGCTGCAGGGCCTGCGCCTCGCTCACCGGCGCCGCCAGCCCCAAGGGCGCTGCCAGTCGAATCGACTCCGGCACGATGGCCCGGACCAGTTCGTCAAGGCTCGCATGCCCGAGCTCGGCGAGCATCGCATCAATCTGCTCCGAGCTCGGACCGATATGCCGCGCGAGAAACTCCGTGGCGTTCTCGAGCTCCTGTAAGGGCACCGCTGCTGACCTCTTGTTCCCGTCCATTATTTCTCCGCTTCGATCTGCGCCCGGTACGCCTGCGCATCGAGCAGGCGACCGACGTCGGCGCCGTCGGCCGGCTGCAGTCGGAACAGCCACGCGCCGAAGGCGTCGCGATTGAGTTTTTCCGGCGCGTCCTTGAGGACTTCGTTTACCGCCGTCACGCTTCCGGCGACCGGGGCGTAGATATCCGAGGCGGCCTTGACCGACTCGACGACGGCGATCGTCTGGCCAGCCGCAAAGGTCTTGCCGACCGCTGGCAGTTCGATGTAGACCAGGTCGCCCAGGGCATCCTGGGCGAAGTCGGTAATCCCGACCAGCACACTGCCGTCGGGCTGCGCTTGCACCCACTCGTGAGATGGGGTGAACCGCAGGTCTGCCGGAATGTTCATTGCTGCCTCCATGACGTTGGTCTGCAAACTTTCCTGGGCCAAGCGCTGGGGGCGCTCGCGCCTGCTTGGCTTGCGCGCGCTAGCGGTTCGCGCCGCGCGTCGCGGCCGGCCCCTCGCAGGGCCGCGGCCGTGCTCACACGAGCACCCGGCCGTTGCGCACAAAGGGCGGACGGCAAACGACGGCTCGTGCGGGCCCGCCTCTAAGAGCGACCGAAACCTCGTCGCCGGCTGCCACGCCCGCCGGGACGCGGGCCAGGGCGATGGAACAGCCCATCGTCGGCGCGAACGTGCCGCTGGTGATCTCCCCGGGACCCTGCGCCGTGGCAACGCCCTGATGCGAGCGCAACACGCCGCGGTCGAGCAGCTTCAAGCCCAGCAGCTGGCGCAGCCGCGCATTGGCGCGCTGGCGCTCGAGCGCGGCGCGCCCAATGAACGCACGCGGCGCGCGCAGATCCACGGTCCAGGCCAGCCCCGACTCCAGCGGTGTCACGGTTTCGTCCATGTCGCCGCCGTACAGATTCATTCCCGCTTCGAGCCGCAGGGTGTCGCGCGCGCCCAGTCCGCAGGGCACCACGCCGGCGGCCGCCAAGGCGCCCCAGAGCTCGGCCGCCTGCGCCGCGGGCAGTGCAATTTCACAGCCGTCCTCGCCCGTGTACCCGGTGCGGGCGACGAACCAGGCGTCCAGGGGCGCGGCGGTAAACACGCGCAAGTGCTCCACGATCGGAGCCAGGCGTGGCACTGCCTGGGCCAGCCGCGCGCGCGCCACCGGGCCCTGCACGGCGATCAAGGCCAGATCGCTGCGCGCCAGCAGCTCGACGTCGAAAGCATGCTCGCGCCGCACCTGCTGCATCCAGGCAAGGTCGTGCTCGGCGGTGCCGGCATTGACCACCAGCCGATAGGGCGTCGTGCCGTCGGCCAGGCGATAGGCGATCAGGTCATCGATCACTCCGCCGTCGGGTCGCAGCATGCAGCTGTACAGGGCCTTGCCCGGTTCGAGCCGGCCCGCGTCATTGGCAAGAAGGGTGCGCAGCAATTCGAGCGCGCCACCGCCGGTGAGGTCGATGGCCTGCATGTGCGAGACGTCGAACATGCCGCTGCCGGCGCGCACGGCAAGGTGCTCCTCAATCTGCGACCCGTAGTGCAGCGGCATCTCCCAGCCGCCGAAGTCGACCATCCTCGCACCGGCAGCGCGGTGGACATCGAACAAGGCGGTGCGTTTGAGCATCTCGCGAATCCGGAAGAAGAATGACGCATCGAGGCTTCGATGCGCACCCCTCTGTCCTTTTGCCTGAGAGTTCGGGGGTTGCCGCGTACGCGTGTGCCTGAGCAACGCGGACCATGCAACCCCTTGCACCTTCGGCGCCGGACGCAAGGTCCGGTCTCTCCAGAGACGCCCGCGCGGCGCGGTTCCTTGAC
>Ga0209415_10017461_pt1 | contig 11413 bp, 9 predicted proteins | sample PeaSoiSIISIP2007_FD_187696 | JGI IMG/M metagenome (GOLD analysis project Ga0209415, IMG submission 187696) | Peat soil microbial communities from Weissenstadt, Germany - SII-SIP-2007 (SPAdes) (version 2) | ecosystem: Environmental > Terrestrial > Soil > Wetlands > Peat | place: Germany...
GATGCGCCGCGCCCGCGCGACGATCGCCGCCTGCGCCTCGTGGGTCATCCCGCGCTCGAAGCCCACGCGCTCCATGGTGGAACCGGCGATGAGGGCCTGCTCGCCGAGCGGAAGGAGGTAGCCCCCCAAGGCGAAGACCACGCCATTCACGAGGGGCGTCGTCGCGGCGAAGCGCACCAGTTGGCCGCGTACCGGGGCAATCGCGTCCGCCGCCAGGCCGGTACCGGCGATGAGCGAGCTCCAGGCGCCGGCGGCGATCACCGTGCAGCGCGCCGGCCGCCGCTCGCCGTCGACCCGCAAGCCGACCAGCCGATCGCCTTCTCGCTCGAGGGTCTCGACCCTTCCCCGGTGCAGCCGCACGCCCCGCGCGCGCAGCGCGAGGACGAGCGCCGCACACAACCGACGTGGCTGTACCCGTGCCGAGGAAGGAAAGTGGTTTGCCGCGACGAAAGCAGTCGAAAGGGCCGGCTCGCCCGCTCGCAGCGCCTGCGCGTCCCAGGCCTCGACCATGAGCCCGCGCGCGCTTTGCCACGCCCGCTGCTTCAGCAGGTGCTCCATTTCCTCCGCGTCGCTCGCGAGGTGTAGAGCGCCCGAGGCCCGATAGCCGCAGGACATCCCGCTCAGCTCCTCGATCTCCGAGACGAAGCCGGGAAAGAGGCGCTCGCTTTCCAACAGCATATCGAGCAAGGGACCCGGGCTGTTCGCCTCGCCCTGGGCGCTGAGGATTCCCGCCGCTGCCCAGGACGCTTCGCGGCCGGGCTCCTCCGGGTCCACCACCACGACCTTCGCGCCGCCCTGCGCCAGGCGGAAGGCGATCGAAAGGCCGATGACCCCCGCCCCGACGACGGTCAGCTGGGCGAGTTTGCTCGCCGGGCTCGCGTTTATTCGCAGCCAGCCGCAGGTGTTCGGCGCGATCACGCTCGATTTGTTCGCCGTGCTGCTCGGCGGCGCGACCGCGCTGTTGCCGGCGTACGCCCGCGATATTCTCCGGATCGGACCGGTGGGACTCGGCGTACTGCGCAGCGCCCCGGCGGTGGGCGCGCTCGCGGCCGCGGTCGTCCTCGCGCACCGGCCGCTGGGGGGCCGCGCCGGGCGCACGATGTTTCTCGCGGTGGCGGGCTTTGGCTGCGCCACGATCGTGTTCGGTCTGTCGACGAACGTGGTTGTTTCGTTCGTTGCGCTCATGGCGCTCGGCGCCTTCGACACGATCAGCGTTGTGGTGCGGCTCATGCTCCTGCAGTTGTCCGCGCCCGATCAGATGCGGGGCCGGGTGGCCGGCGTCAGCGGGATCTTCACCACGACTTCGAATCAGCTCGGCGAGTTTGAATCCGGCGTGACGGCCGCGTGGTTCGGCCTGGTGCCGGCGGTGGTCCTGGGCGGCGTGGGCACGCTGGTGATCACGGCCCTGTGGGCGTGGCGGTGCCCCGCGCTCCGCCGGGTCGACCGCCTCGAAGACCTCGGCGAGCGGTCGTGACGCGCGAGCGCGGAGCGGCGAGTCGGAGGAGTGGCGTCGCGTCCCGTGGAACCCTGTACCTCGGATGAGCGCTCGACGACACCCCGCTCTAGCCGCTGGCACTCTCTGTCCGACCGGTCGTGACGCATCATTCCTGGACGCCGCACTGAGAGGTCAAGGCGATGCATGTTGAGACGGAGCTGATGATCGCGGCGCCCCCCGAGAAGGTCTGGGCGCACCTGTGGGATTTGGAGAGTGTCGTCCGGAGCCTGCCGGGATGTCGAGATGTGCGGATGGTCGTGCCGCACGAGCGCTACACGGCCGTCGCCGCGCAGCGGATCGGGCCGTTCAATCTGGAGATCCCGCTCGAGATCGAGGTGCTTGAGGTCGAGCCGATGTGCCGGTTGAAGGCGCAGGCGTCGGGGCGGGAGCCGCAGACGGGTAGTTCGCTGCGGGTCGCGTTCGAGTTCCGCCTCTCCGGCACGCCATCCGGATCGCGGTTGACGATCGTGTCCGACACGGAGGTGCAGGGCGCGATGGGCGCGCTTGCGCAGGGCCTGATCGAACAGAAGGCCGGCGGAGCGATGACGCAGTTTGCCGAGGCCATTCGGCGCGACCTGGAGGCCGCCGGTTAGGCCGTCGGCGCACTGCGGCGGCGGCTTGGAGGCGCCCGCGGGCGTCCCGCGATGATCTATGCGCGGCTGGTCAAGCCGCTGTTGTTCCGGCTGGACCCCGAACGGAGTCACGATCTCGCGCTGGCGTCGCTCGCCGTCGCGGCACAGGCGTGGGCTCGCGCCGGCATTGGGCCGCCGAAGGCCGATCCGCGCCTGGTGGTCGATGTCTGCGGCATTCGCTTCCCCGCTCCGATCGGCCTGGCCGGCGGATTTGACAAAGCCGCCCGGGCGCTGTGGGCGTGGCCCTACGTGGGGTTCGGGTTTGTCGAGGTCGGCACCGTGACGCCCCGCCCGCAGCCCGGCAACGCGCGTCCGCGCCTGTTCCGGTTGCCGGAGGATCACGCGCTGATCAACCGCCTCGGGTTCAACTCGCCGGGCGCCGACGTGGTGGCGGCGCGCTTGGCCGCGGTCCGGCGGACCGGTGCCTACCCCATTCCGATCGCCGCCAATCTCGGGAAGAATGCGGCGACGCCGCTCGAGGCCGCGGCGGACGACTATGTGCGCGTGCTCGATCGGCTGCATGCGCACGCGGATTTCATCGTCGCCAACGTGTCGTCGCCGAACACGCCCGGCCTCCGCACCCTGCAGATGCGCGCGATGGTGGCGCCGCTTCTCGATGCCCTGGCCGCGCGGAATCGGAGCCTGGGAGAGAAGCCGCTGTTCATCAAGGTGGCTCCGGATTTGACGCGGGATGAGCTGGAGGCGGTCGCCGACGCCGTCCGGGGCCGCGCGCACGGCCTCGTGGCCACCAATGCGACCGTGCGCCGCGACGGCCTCCGGAGCCGGCACGGGGCGGAGGCGGGGGGGCTGAGCGGCGTGCCGGTCCGCCGCCTGGCGACCGACGCAATCCGCGTCCTGTCCCGCGCGACCGGGGGCCGCGTGCCGATCATCGGCGTTGGGGGGATCATGACGGCCGAGGACGCGTACGAAAAGATCAAGGCGGGGGCCACGCTGCTGGAAGTGTACACTGGGTTCGTGTACGGTGGGCCGGGGATGCCGCGGCGCATCACGCAAGGGCTCGCGCGGCTGCTGACGCGCGACGGCCTCCGGACGCTGGGCGAAGCCGTTGGAGTGGACACTCGCTAGGGGGGCCGAGTCGTGACGACGTCGATCTTGTTCCGAAACGCCAGTCTCGTGGACGGCACACTCGCGGAGCGGCGCGAGGGGCATCACGTCCTCGTCGTGGACGGTGTGATCCGCGAGGTCAGCGACCGGCCGATCGCGGCGGCGTCCGCGGAGGCGTACGATCTCCGCGGACGGACGCTGATGCCCGGGTTGATCGACTGCCACGTGCACGTCCTGGCCGCGGAGGTGAATCTCAGCAGGATCGTGTCCGATTCGCTCGCGACGCTCCGCGCGCTGCCGATCATGCGCGCGATGTTGGACCGGGGGTTCACCACGGTGCGCGACGCCGGCGGGGCGGATTACGGGCTCGCGCTCGCGGTGGAGCAGGGCCTGGCGGTGGGGCCTCGGCTGTTCGTCTCCGGCAAGGCGCTGAGCCAGACCGGCGGCCACGGCGACCAGCGCGGCCGGTTCGACAACTCGATCGTGCCGGCGCGCGGCCACGCGGGCGGCGTCTCGAGAATCGCCGACGGCGTCGAGGCGGTGCGCCAGGCGGCGCGCGACGAACTGCGCGCGGGCGCCCACCAGATCAAAGTCATGGTGTCGGGCGGGGTGGCGTCGCCGACCGATCCGATCGCCAACACGCAGTATTCCCGCGAGGAGCTGTCCGCGGTCGTCGCGGAGGCGGAGGCGGCCCAAACTTATGTCATGGCGCACGCGTACACCGCCAAGGCCATGCGCCGCGCGGTCGAGTGCGGCATCCGCACGATCGAGCACGGGAACCTGGTCGACGACGACACGGCGGCGTGCATGGCGCGGGCGGGGGCCTACGCGGTGCCGACCCTCGTCACCTATGACGCGCTCGCGGAGGAGGGCGCCGCGCTCGGTCTGCCGCCCGACAGCGTTTCCAAGATCGTGGCTGTCCGGGAGTCGGGCCTGCGGTCGCTGGAAATCTTTCAGCGCGCCGGCGTCAAGATGGCATACGGGACTGACCTGCTCGGCGAGATGCAGCGGCACCAGTCGACCGAGTTCACCATCCGCGCGCGCGCGCTGCCGCCGTTCGAGGTGATCCGGAGCGCGACGATCGTGGCGGCGGAGGTGCTGCGCCAGGAGGGACGGCTCGGGGTCGTGGCGCCGGGCGCGATCGCCGACCTGTTGGTCGTTGACGGCGACCCGCTAACGGATCTCGGAACATTGCTCGACCAGGGCGCGCATCTGCGGGCGATTATGCAGGTGGGCCGCTTCTACAAGAATCGGCTGGCATCGTGACGCGGGCGGCACGATGCGTCGTCCGACGCTGGTCGGTGGTGGGATGGCTGAGAGAACGAGGCCGGGGGCGCATGCAGGCGCCCCCGGCCTCGTCACTGAATCGCGTCGCCTACACGCTGTCGCACATCGTACGGAAGCGGATCGTTACCGTCCACTCTGACACGATTGGTCTTGCGACCCACGGCCGCACTGGCGCGGCTCGCCGCCGCGGCTCTGCGAAGAACTACCGTTCGTTCGATCGCGGTACGTGGGTGTCGGCGGGGTGGTGGGGCCCCGGTACTGAGACGGTTGCGTCTGGGTCGGGCCGTGATAGGTGGGTGTCGGCGGGGTGGTGGGGCCCCGGTACTGATACGGCTGCGTCTGAGTCGGGCCGTGGTAGGTGGGTGCCGGCGGGGTGGTGGGGCCCCGGTACTGAGACGGCTGCGTCTGGGTCGGGCCGTGATAGGTGGGTGCCGGCGGGGTGGTGGGGCCCCGGTACTGATACGGCTGCGTCTGAGTCGGCCCGTGGTAGGTGGATGTCGGCGGGGTGGTGGGGCCCCGGTACTGGGACGGCTGCGTCTGAGTCGGGCCGTGGTAGGCGGGTGTCGGCTGGGTGTTCGGCCGCTGATACTGAGTCTGCTGCGTGTTGCGGTCCCAGCGTGGGTCGCCCTGTCGAACTGGAGCGCCGTTCCATGAACCGGTCGGGCCGCCGTAGGGCCGGAACTCGGGTCGGGTTCCATAGTACTGCCGGTACGGCCCGTAGTAGGGATACCGATAGTAGTGACCCGTCGCGTCACGCGTCAGGATGTACGCGAGGCTGCCGACGATCACCGTGCCGAGCACCACGCCGAAGATCGCTTGGGGGACCGTGATGATCGGCACCACCGCGGGCACGACGCCGGCGAACGGCCGGTAGTACGGTCGGTAGTAGTACTGGTAGTAAGCCCCGTAGTAGGGATAGCGGTAGTATCCGCCGTCAGAACCCTGGACGAGGAGGTAGGCGAGGCCCGCCACGACGACGGTGCCCAGCACCACACCATCAACCGGGAGCGGCGACACGGCCGGTGCGGGAGCCGGCGGCGGTGGGGGCGGGGCGGCTTGGCCGACGACCTCTAACCGTGCGACCTCGAACGCGTCCCCGTTGGCCACGAGCCACGCGTTGACCTGGGCGCCGGTGTAGGTGTCGAGCGAACATAAGGGGGTGCTCGCCGAGTCCACGAGCACCGTGCCGTACGGGGCCACCTCGACCGTACTCGATCCGCTGTCGGTGTCGATCGTGATCGTGCCGTTTACGCAGTCGACGGACTGCAGCACGCCTTGCACCTGAACGGTGGACTGAGCCTGGCCGATTGCGGGGAGCCCGAGCAACGGTAAGAGCATGCTGAGCACTATCGCGATTCCTGTCCGCATCATAATCATCGCCTCCGTGCTCGCCCCGCGACGAGCGTTCCAGCGCAGGTATTTGGTCGGCGTCATTCGCCGCCTGCTACGACTGTACACGTCGGTCTTGAAGAACTGATGAAAGTGTGGAGACTTGTCAGGCTGCGACGAATTCTTCACAGGTATGAATTTCACGGGAACGATTGGGGCGGAAGCCACGCTTTAGCCCATGGAGGCAGCGCCTCAGGTGGGCGTGCGCGCGCAGGCGGACGCGGACCCCACGCGGCGGGCCGCGGTGGCCGTCTACCCGGTCCGGACCTGTGCGGTCCGGCTACTCGAGCCCGAGCACGTTTCCGTGCTCGTCGATATCCATGCGCTCGGCGGCCGGATGTGACGACAGCCCAGGCATCGTGCGCATGTCGCCGCAGATCGGATAGATGAATCCCGCGCCGACCGAGGCGCGCACCTCGCGCACCGGGAGCGTCCATCCCGTGGGTGCGCCCTTCAGCGCCGGGTCGGATGAGAGGGAGAGATGCGTCTTCGCGACGCAGATCGGCAGCCGGCCGAAGCCGTTGCGCTCGTAACTGTCCAGCTGGCGGTTCGCGAGCGGGGAGAACGACACGCCTGCCGCCCCGTACACTTTCGTGGCGATCGTCTTGATCTTCTCGCGCAGCGGCATCTCGTCCGGGTAGAGGAACTGAAACTCGCTCGGGGTGCGCGTCGCCTCTGCGACGGCCTCCGCGAGTTCGACGGCGCCCTTGCCGCCGTCCACGAAATTGGTGCACACGCAGGCCGGCGCATCCAGCGACGCCGCGATCTCGCGGATTGCGGCGTATTCGGACGGAAAATCGGCGGGGAACGCGTTGATCGCGACGACGGGCCGGACGCCGTGCAGCCGCACGTTCTCGATCTGCTTGCGGAGGTTCGCGCCGCCGGTCTGGACGTCGTCGGGGTTTTCTTTGAGGAGGTCGGCCGGCAGAGGTCGCCCGGCCACGATCCGGTACCGTCCGGAGTGCGCCTTCAGCGCTCGCACGGTCGTGACGACCACGGCGGCGTCCGGTTGCAGGCCTGAGGTGCGGCATTTGATGTTGAAGAACTTCTCTGCGCCGATGTCGGCGCCAAAGCCGGCCTCGGTGATGAGAAAGTCGCCGCAGTGAATGCCGATCAGGTCGGCCACCACCGAGGAGTTGCCGTGGGCGATGTTGGCGAACGGGCCGGCGTGCACGAGCACGGGCGTCTGCTCCAACGTCTGGAGGATGTTCGGCTTGAGCGCATCCCGCATGATGACGGTCATCGCCCCGGCCGTCTGCAACTGTTCTGCGGTCACGGGGGCGCCCCCGCGCGTGTATGCGACCACCGTGCGTCCCAGGCGCGCGCGCAGATCCTTGAGCGAGCCGGCGAGCGCGAGGATCGCCATCACTTCAGACGCCGCGGTGATGTCGAACCCGGTCTGCCGGGGGATGCCGTCCTCCTTGCTCCCCAGCCCGGTGACGATGTTGCGCAGCGCGCGGTCGTTGACGTCGAGGACGCGCCGCCACGTGATGTTGGCCGGATCGATGTCGAGCGTGTTGTTCTGGAACAGGTGGTTGTCGATCATCGCCGCGAGCAGGTTGTGCGCGGCGGTGACGGCGTGAAAATCGCCGGTGAGGTGCAGATTCACGGTCTCGAACGGGACGACCTGGCTGTACCCGCCTCCCGCGGCACCCCCTTTGATCCCGAAGGTCGGACCCATCGAGGCCTGCCTCAGCACGATCGTGGCGCGCTTGCCGATGTGCGGGAACGCCTGCCCGAGCCCGACGGTCGTCGTGGTCTTGCCCTCGCCGAGCGGCGTCGGCGTAATGGCCGTCACCACGACATACTTGGCGCGAGGCCGTCCGGCCAGGTCCTCGATCGCCTCGAGCTTCACCTTGGCCGCATGGTCGCCGTACGGCTCGAGCCACCGGCGCGGGATGCCCATCAGATCGGCAATCTCGGGGATCGGCTTCAAGCGCGCCTGACGTGCGATCTCAAGCGCAGAGGGCATGCTGGGTGCCGTCATCGTGTGTCCTCCCGGGGGACTCATTTTGCCGTGCCGCGCGCTGCCGTGCGCTATAGTAGCATCTGGCGCGATCATGCGGGATAGGGGACCGCGCCGGACGGTGGGTGCCGGACCGGAGGTGTCGTGACGTCGACGGATGAGCTCCGCGGGCGAAAGGCGCGGCTGCGGGCGGCGGTCCGGGGTCGCCGGGACGCGATCCCCGCCGCGGAACGTGCCCGCCTCTCCGATCGGATCGCGGTGCGGCTCCTCAAGCTCATCGATCGGCGCGCTCCCCGCACCGTCATGCTGTTTGCCTCGTTCGGCTCCGAGATTGAGACCCGCGGCATCATCGAGACGCTCGATCGGGCGGGCCACCGTGTGGCGCTGCCGGTGGTGGCCGGCCCGGAGCTGCGGGCCGTGGCGTTCCGGCCCGGGGACCCCGTGCGGACGGCGCGGTACGGTGCCGCGGAGCCGCTCTCGACCGGCGACGTCCCGCCGGATGCGATCGACGTCGTGGTGGTCCCGGGCCTCGCGTTTGATCGCGAGGGATACCGCGTCGGATACGGACGCGGCTACTACGATCGGTTCTTGGCGCGCATACGGCCGGACGCGCGGCGCATCGGGATCGCGTTCTCGGTGCAGGTGGTCGCGGACGTGCCCCACGGGTCTTCGGACCGGCCCGTGGATTGTCTCGTCACGGAGATCGAAACGATCTGCTGCCGGGCCGCGCGCGCGTTCCCCCGGGCCGGGCCGGACGCGTAGCGCCCCCGCGGGACACGCGGTCAGCTCCGACCCAGGCGCTTGCGCCCGTACAGCCGGGTATCCGCGGCGGCGAGCAGCGCCTCACAGGTGCCTCCGTCCCGCGGGTACACCGCCACCCCCCACGAAAGGGACAGCCGGTGCAGCGCGGCGGCGCGCGCCGTCGTCACGGTTACCTCCCGCATCGGTGCCAGAACGCGCGCCGCTTCGCGCGCGTCCGTGTTTGGAAACAAGACGATGAACTCGTCGCCGCCGAACCGGCCCACGATGTCGTCCGCCCGGACGCCCCGCCGGAGCGCATCGGCGGTCTGGACCAACACGGCGTCGCCTTGGACGTGACCGCGGGCGTCGTTGAGGCGCTTGAAGCGGTCCACATCCACCAGCGCGAGCACGCAGGGGCGGTGCGTCTTCTGATGCCGCGCGATGGCCCGGTCGCACGCCTCCAGGATCGCCCGGCGATCCAACACCCCCGTCAGCGCGTCGGTCACCGCCTGGGCGAGCACCTGCTCGTGCAGGCGCGCGGCGGCGAACGCGCCGCCGAGGTACTGCGCGACGACGGCGAGCACGTGCAGGTCCATCTGCGTAAAGGCCTTCGCCCGGCGGCGGTGCGCGCTCAGCACGCCGGTCGGTCGGCCGTCGACGACGAGGGGCGCGAAGATCCCGGACCCGATATCGTCGCTCCGCACGAACTGACGGCGCTCACTCCGCATGTCCGGGACGTAGAGCGGCGCGTTCTGCTCGATCACCCACCAGGCGAGGCCGCGTCCGCGCGGAATCCGCAGCCCTGCCGAGTCGCTTCTCAGCCCGGCGGCGCTGACGAGGACCAGCGCGTCCGGATCCTGCTCGTCGATCAGCCCGATCGCGCACGCCTCGAACCCCACCTCATGCTCGAGACCGGTGACCACGCGCTCGATCAGGTCGGTCATCTTGAGGACGGCGGTGAACTCACCGGCGAGGTGGGCCAGGAACGCGAGCACCTTCGCGGGCTCGGCACGGCGGTGCCTCCCATGGCTCCGTCGCGCGGACCCGGGACGCCGCAGGTGGGGCGCCCGGCTCACCCGCACCTCCGAGCCCCCCTCGCGCTCGCCGCGAACCGTGTTACGTCGCGAGCGATCATGGGTGCCACGACGGCGGGCCGTGTCGGATCACACGCGGCCGGGTGTGTTGCATCCGGTTCGACCTCGCGCAGATCGGCTGACGGGCACATCGGGGGCACCGCCAGCGGGCGGCACGTCTCGACCGTGTCGTCCCGCGCATTGTGGCGAATGGTGATTCGCCTCGCTCCGTGCGGGCGCGCGTGGAGCCGCCGTGTGGACGGGGCGCGGCCAGTTGCGCCACGAGGATCGCCTGCGCGCCGGCCGCCAGGTGAATGATTGCACGGGTCGCGACGCTGGTGCGGATCGGCACCGGGAGCGGTGCGGCAGGTGAGAGTCCACGCCGTGATCTTCGCATCGGCCGGCGATTCTCCCTGGGTTTCGGTCCGCAACAGGAGCCGGTCGGACGTGCCCCGAAGATGCTCATACGCGGGCGGCCGGAGTTACGCCGGCCGCCTGTGTGTTCCCGGACGGCGCCGCGCCGCTGTGCGGGCGAGGGGGTGAGGTGTGGACGGCGAGCAGCAGGACCCGCTCGAGCAGCTGGCGCAGACCGCCCGCATCGTGTGTTTTGCGGGGCTGCCTGGGACCGGCAAGAGCTTCTTCGCGCGTCGGCTCGCTGAGTTTGGGAATGCCGCGGGCCGGAGGATTCACCTGCTGCAGTGGGATGTGGTGCGTCCGGTGTTCGAGGCGAGCCCGAGCGGGCGCCGCTATCCCATGCGGGACGGCGTGACCCAGCCGATGATCCGAAAGGCCGCGGGGGTGTGGGTGCGCCGGGCCGTCGTGGGCTGGCACGAGCTGCATCCCACGGAGCTGCACCTGCTCATCGGCGAGACGCCGCTGGTCGGCAACCGCTTTGTCGAGCTCGTCGAGCGCCACAAAGATCGGAGCGAGGCGTTGCTTTCCTCCGAGGCATGCGTCTTCGCGGTGCCGGTCCCGTCGGCGGCCGTGCGGCGCCAACTCGAGGAAGAGCGCGCGAAGCGCTCCGCGGCGGACCGCGACGATCGTGGCGGCGCGGCCCCGGCCGTGCTCGCGGCGTTGTGGGACGATCTGGTGGAGGTGTCGCGAAAGCTGGGGATCCCGGGCACGGGAGCGGGCGCCGGCCCCGTGCCGTACGACCCGGTTCTGTACGAGCGCGTCTACCGTCGCGTGCTGACGCACCGGCGCCGCCACGTGTTTCACGTCGAGGAACTCGAGCCGGTGTCCGCCGCCGCCGGCGCCCCGCCCAAGTTTGCCATGCACGATGTCATTCCCACCCCGGACGAGGCCGACCTGATCATTCGGGAGACGGAGGCACGCTACCGGCGCCCGGCGGCGCTCGAACGCGAGATGGAGAACTGGTACGTCGTCTAAGCCGGGGGCGCGCCGCGCCGGCCGGGGCCCGAGCCCGCGGCCTGCGCGGTGAGCGCGGCGTTCAGCCGGGCGAAGCCTGCGTCGAGGTCCGCGATCAGGTCCTCGACCGCTTCGAGTCCAACGTGGAGCCGGATCAGCGTGCCCGGCTCGGTCCGCGGCCGTACGACGCGCGTCGGGCGCGCCGGAAGAATCAGGCTCTCGAACCCCCCGAAGCTCGCGCCGATCTTGAACAGCTCGAGGCCATCCATCAGCGCAGCGACGGCCTGAGGCGAGTCGGTCGCCAGCTGCACGCCGAAGAGGCTCGAGGACCCCAAGAAATCTCGTTTCCACAACGCGTGTCCGGGGTCGTCGGGCAGGGCGGGGTGGAGGACGCGCG
>Ga0209415_10017462_pt1 | contig 11413 bp, 11 predicted proteins | sample PeaSoiSIISIP2007_FD_187696 | JGI IMG/M metagenome (GOLD analysis project Ga0209415, IMG submission 187696) | Peat soil microbial communities from Weissenstadt, Germany - SII-SIP-2007 (SPAdes) (version 2) | ecosystem: Environmental > Terrestrial > Soil > Wetlands > Peat | place: Germany...
TGGCGGCCGAGCCGAGCAGCAGCGCCGCGCCCCTGGGCATGTCGGTCACCGTGATCAAGGCCGCCCGCGCGTGCTTTTCCGACGCCATCGAGATCCCCGGCACCCTCGTCCCGCGCGAGGACATCCTGGTCAGACCGGAGAACGAAGGCCTGCACGTCACTCAGCTGCTGAGCGAGGAAGGTGACTATGTGAAGTCGGGCCAGGTGCTGGCCCGCCTGGCCCCGCCCGAGGGACAGCAAGGTGGCCCGTCGGACGTGACGGCGCCGGCCTCCGGGCTGATCACCCGCCGTGGAGCCCTGGTCGGTCAAACGGTGTCCCCGCGCGGCGAGCCGCTGTTCCGCCTCATCGTCGGCGGCGACATCGAGTTGCAGGGCGATGTTCCAGCACCACGGATCGGCAAGATCGCCGCCGGACAGACGGCGCGGATCATCGTCCCCGGCATTGGCGACTACAATGGCAAGGTGCGGACGGTCACGCCGGAAATCGATCCTTTCACCCAATCGGGTCGGGCGCGCATCACTGTCGGCAATGATGCCAAGCTGCGGATCGGGACGTTCGCGCGGGCGACCGTCGTGGTGGGCACGAGCTGCGGCACCAGCGTGCCGCTCGCCGCGTTGCTGTTCGGCCCCGAGGGCCCGGTGGTTCAGGTCGTGCGCGACAGTCGTGTCGAGACGCGACAGGTCCGCCTCGGCCTGCTGATGGGGGGGACCGCCGAGATTCTCGATGGTCTCGGCGAAGGCGACATGATCGTCGCGCGGGCTGGAAGCTTCCTGCGCGAGGGCGATCGCGTCCGCACGGTTCTCCGCGACACACCGGAGACCGGCCAAGACAGGAAATGAGGCGCGACGAGCGGAAGAGGTGGGCGCGCGACGAAACGGCTCCTGACGTCGCGCTCCCCCAGCAAGCCGGGACGATCAGTTCCCGCCGAAGCCGCCGAAGCCGCCGAGATTGCTCATGTAGGGGGTGATCGTTCCCATATAGGGCTCGATCATGCCCATGTAAGGTTGGATCATGCCCATATAGGGCTGCACCATGCCCATGAACTGACCCATGCTGGCCATGGAGAATCCTCCCCTGTGCCGGCGCAGCCGCGGCATGCGCGGCTCCGAGTCGGCGACCTCGTAGCGATGACTCCGGCGTGTCGCCGCCCCGACGTCGGCGCCGTCATCGCCATGGCCGCGGATCGACCGGGCGACTCGCCGCTCGCCGGCGTCGGCAACATTCTGCCGGCCCGACGATTCGTGTCGATCCATGGCGGTGCGGCACGCTTCGCTCAGGTTCGCCCGGTTGCTTCGCATGCACGATGCGACGCGTCCGACGTTGGGAAAGTGCTGGCTGCACAACCGGACAGCGTCTGGCGTGCATGCCGCCCGTTCCGCTTTGGTGCCCAGCGCCAGGCTCTCGGTCGAACCGAGGACCAGGAGCGGAATGAAGAGCGCGGCGGCCCTGATGATCGTCGGCACCGCATGCCACGCTATGTTCGCCAGCCGGATGATCGAAAATCTCGCGTCACTATTGGCCACGATGTGGTCTCCCTTGCGTGTCCGGCCCCGGCCGACTGCCAGCCGCGATGCCGGTTCGATCGCCCTCTCCCAATAATGTCGATATCACACATCCGACTGTGACTTAAGTCACACCGCGTTGTTTGGTGCTCAGCTCGGCGCGACCCGCACGACTGCTGCCGCTACGGCAAGCACAAGCCAGCTCGCGATCAGGATGATTCCACCGGTCGGCGCAGCCATCGGGAACAACCGGCTTCCCGCAAAGGCGCGAAGCGCGAGATCCCCGGCGAACAGCGTGGAGCCGACCACGAAGCCGGCGAGCGCAACCAGGCCGAGGGGACGCCAGAGCAGTCCGCGGTCGAGTGCGACGACGCCGGACACCAGCGCCGACGCATGGAACAGCAGCATGTAGCCGGCACTGTCGAGCCTGATGGCGCTGCCTGCATGCGCCGACGCCGCAGCGAGCACCACTCCCGCGGCGCCCATCAGTCCGGCGAGTCCGATCAACGTGCTCATCGGCATCACACCGGCCAGCGTCAGGATTGCGGCCGAACGAGACGGAAAACCTCACCCCGACCCGACGGGGACCGCCCGTCCGCGCCAGCCTGGATCAAGGCCGCCGGAACGAACAAGCCCCGGCGCAGCGGGGGGCGTGCTGGCCGGGGCTCTCGTTCCGAGACGGTGATCGATCACCGTGGGGGGACACCGTCGATCACCGCTGCTGTATGCTACAAATAGGCTGTCGCCCGACCGCCGTCCAATCACGCCCGGTCACACCCGTGTGAGGTGGCCGTCGATCGCCAACGAACCGTCCGGCGGCGCGCTCGGACGGGCGGGCATCACCGCGGCGGCTCAGTTCCCACCGCCTCCAGAGGCGCTGCACGGCATCCAGCGTCCCTGACCTTCGTCGGTGATGCAGTCCCAGTTGGAAATCCAGACACCGGGCCTGGCTTCGATCATGTGCGGCGCGCCCGACCCATAGGGAACCGCGACGAACGGATGCGCTGGTGCGCGTGCCACGTGGGCATGCCGGCCGTGGTGCCGCGAAGAGCCCATCGCGGCGGTGGTGGCCAGCACGCATGTCGCGAGGATCGCCATCGAGAAGATTCTGCTTGTCATGATTTTCTCCGTCTGCCGCCGTTGCCGCCAATAGTCGTCGCTTCATCAGGCACGGCGTCCGGCGGGCCGATTGCTCGTCCCCCAGGCAGGATACACGGCCGCCGCCGCCGTCGCGGAACGGCGGCCAGCCCCAGCCCTTCACAAGAGCGTGACGCCCGGTGTCGTGTGCGACGCACAAGCTTGGAATGCCACCCGGCCGCAACGCCGGAGGCAATCGTCCATAAGCTCCCATCCGGGATCCAGGCAATGTGAATGGGTTCGACGAACATGCCCCTCACATCCAAAGAACGCGCGCCGATCAAGACTTCATCAATCGTTTCATGGGCGACGATGAAGCGTCTGACGTCCCGCGCAGGACATCGAGGCCCCCCTGTGTCGCGACGCTCGGCGGCCGCGCCTTCCGCGGGAGGTTTCTCGCAGTGCAGCAAGGATTGGACTTGCGGCCGTGTCACGCTGGCGCCACAAATGAGCCGTACACGTTTCTACCAAGGGGGGTGGGACTGGGAGGCTACCATGAAGCTCGATGTCATCGAGTCCACCCGCTCCGCCCGACCCTGGCGTTTCCGATCCTGCGGCCAATGCGGCGACTCGCTCGTCGGCCCCGAATGGTCCGAGCACGTGAGCGAGCGGTGCGTGCGTCATTTCTGGTCCTGCGATTCCTGCGGACACCAGTTCACGACGACGGTTCGCCTGTCCTCGCAGGATTGATCCTTCATCGCCCGTCGCCGATGCGTCATTGCCTCGAGGCCTGCCGCCAGACGTGGGGCGCGCCGTGAAGTTCGGCACCCGCCATGGCGGCGCGATCACGCTCGCCGCCGCAGTGCTGCTCGCCGTCGCCGCGCATCCGACGCCGAGCCATGCGGTCTGCAGCGTGTTGAGCCGTCATCCGTGCATTCCGCGCCACGCCTTCTGCAGCGTGCTCAGCCACCATCCGTGCGGCGCTCCGTGCAGCGTGTTCCGCCGCCTGCCGTGCACGCCGGACATCGGGTATCCATTCGGCGAGCAGCTCCAGTTGACCATCGAAAGCCGGTCGGACATCGCGTCCGACGCGGCGTCGGGTCCTGCCGATGCCGCGGGCAAACGGGCGGACGATCTCTCCACGATCCGCGCCGTGTTTGCGGCGCTGCGCCAGTGCTGGGTGCCGCCCGACAGGGATCGCGCCCACCCGGGAACGCAGCTGTCGGTGCGCCTGAGCTTCAAACGCAACGGCGACATGTTCGGTCGGCCACGCCTGACCTACGTGACGCCCGGGACGTCGTCCGACGTGCGGCAGATCTATTGGGACGCGGTCTCGGCGTCTTTGCAGCGCTGCGTGCCGATGCATTTCAGCGCCGGCCTCGGCGGCGCGCTGGCCGGCCGCCCGATCGCGGTACGCTTCGTCGACGCCAGGGATCTGTGATCGGAATGGCTCACGTTCCGGCGGCCGGGATGTCCCCCTGACGCCAGCCTTCCTCGACGTGCCGGCGGAAGTCCGCGAAGCATCCGGCCTCGATCGCCTCGCGCGCTCCCTGCATCAGATGCTGGTAATAGGCGATGTTGACGGTGGACAGCAGCGTCCCTCCCAGCATCTCCTTGGCTTTCATCAGGTGATGCAGGTAGCCGCGCGAATAGTCGCGCGCCGCCGGACAGGCGCTCTCCGCATCGAGCGGGCGGGCGTCGTCGGCGTGCCGCGCGTTCTTGAGATTGATCGGACCGAACCGGGTGAAGGCGACGCCGTGCCGTCCGTTGCGGGTCGGCATCACGCAGTCGAACATGTCGGTGCCGCGCGCGACCGCCTGCAGGAGATCGCCCGGCGTGCCGACGCCCATCAGATAGCGCGGACATTCGGGCGGCAGCACCGGAACGACCTCCTCGATCATGGCGAGCATCACGTCCTGCGGCTCGCCGACCGCAAGTCCTCCGACCGCGTAGCCGTGAAATCCGATGTCGACGAGCCCTCTGGCGCTGTCGATGCGCGCCGCCGCGTCGTCGCCGCCCTGGACGATGCCGAACAGCGCGCGGCCCGCCTCGCCGCCGGCGAAGGCCTGCTTGGAACGCTCGGCCCAGGCGAGCGACAGGCGGACGCCGCGCTCGATCTCGCTCCGGCTCGCCGGCAGCCTGACGCACTCGTCGAGCTGCATCGAGATGTCGGCGCCGAGCAGCGTCTGGATCTCGATCGCGCGCTCCGGCGTGAGCTCGACCATGGCTCCGTCGAGGTGCGAGCGGAAGGTCACGCCGTGCGGCGTGACCTCGCGCAACGCCGAAAGCGACATCACCTGGAAGCCGCCGGAATCGGTGAGGATCGGATGCGGCCAGTTCATGAAGCGATGCAGGCCGCCGAGGCGGGCGACGCGTTCGGCCCCGGGGCGCAGCATCAGGTGATAGGTGTTCGCCAGCACGATGTCGGCCCCGGCGGCGCGCACGTCCGCGGGCAGCATGCCCTTGACGGTCGCCTGCGTGCCCACCGGCATGAAGGCTGGGGTGCGAACGAGGCCGTGCGGGGTCGTGATCTCGCCGCGGCGCGCCGCGCCGTCGGTCGCGATGAGGCGGAACGCGAAGGCGGCGGACATGGCTTCAGCCCTCTGCCCGGAACAGCAGGCAGGCGTCGCCGTAGGAATAGAAGCGGTAGCCGGCGCGGATCGCGTGCGCGTAGGCCAGATGCATGACGTCGAGGCCGGCAAACGCCGCCACGAGCATGAACAGCGTCGAACGCGGCAGATGGAAATTGGTCATCATGGCGTCGACCGCGCGGAACCGGCAGCCGGGGGTCACGAACAGCGAGGTCGTGCCGGCAAAGGTCTTGATCGTGCCATCGGGGTCGGCGGCGCTTTCCAGCAGACGGAGCGACGTCGAGCCGATCGCGACGATGCGGCCGCCCGCCCGCCGCGCGGCATTGAGCGCGTCCGCGGTCTCGGCCGACAGCTCTCCCCACTCCTCGTGCATCCGGTGCTCCGCCGTGTCCTCCGCCTTCACCGGCAGAAAGGTGCCGGCGCCGACATGGAGGGTCACCCGCCGGATCCCGATGCCGTGCCCCTGCAGAGCGGCCACCAGTGGCTCGGTGAAGTGCAGGCCGGCGGTCGGCGCCGCGACCGCGCCCTCCTGGGAGGCGAACATGGTCTGGTAGTCGTCGCGGTCCTGCGCATCGACGGCGCGGCGCGACGCGATATACGGGGGCAGCGGCACCTCGCCGCGCTCCGCGATGGCCTGGTCGAGCACTGGGCCGTGGAACGCGAAGGCGAGCGTGACCTCCCCGCCATCACGCTTGTCCTCGACGGTCGCGTCGAGCTGGCCGAGAAGGCAGACACGGCCTTCGGTGCCGAAGCGGACGACGTCGCCCACGGCGAGCCGCTTCGCCGGCCTCACGAAGGCGCGCCAGCGCGAGCCGTCGAGCCGCCGGTGCAGGGTCGCCTCGATGCCGGGCTCGGTGCCGGCCCGGCCGAGACGGCGGCCACGCAGGAACGCCGGGATGACCTTGGTGTCATTGACGACGATCTGGTCCCCCGGGCGCAGCAGGTCCGGCAGGTGGCGGACCACATCTTCGTCGAGCCGTGGCGGCGTGCCGGGACGAACCACGAGCAGGCGCGCCGCGTCGCGCGGAATGCATGGCCGCAACGCAATGTGCTGCGGGGGCAGCTCGAAATCGAACTGGTCGGTCCGCATGAACCGAGATCACCTCTCATTGCCGGTGGGGAGCGGTCTGACTAGAACATGCTCCATTCCGCCGAAACGCGAGAACGGGCTTTGTCGCAAACCTCGACGCCACGCAAGATGACCGTCGTCGTCATTCAGACCAAGCGGGGGATCGGCGACGTCATCTGGCATCTGCCGTTCATTCGGTCGATCGCGGCGGTTTCGCCCGGCGGCACGGTGACGTTTCTGGCGCCGCCGTCGACGCAAGCGCGGGCGCTGCTGCGGGCGGAGCCCTGCGTCGCCGAGACCCTGTATTTCGAAAACCGAGGATCGGAGCTGTCGCGCGGCCTCCACCTGATCCGCCTCACGGCTCTGTTGCGGCGCCTGCGGTGCGACACCGCCTGGATCCTGGATCGCACGACGCGAGCCGCCTTCGCCGCCCTGGCGGCCGGCATTCCCAACCGGATCGGCCTCGGACTGGGGCCCCAGCGCTGGTTCATCACCAACAAAGGCATCGACCAGCGCTACTTTCCCGAGATGCCGATCGAATGGCTCAAGGCGTTGATGGAGGCGATGCAGGTCCCCTGCCCCACCACCGAGCCGAACCTGCGCCTGCCGCCGGAGGTGGTGGCTTCCCTCGGCGAGCGATACAGCGCGTACCCGCGGCCCTGGCTGGTGCTCGGGCTCGGCGGATCGCATCCGGTCAAGGATTGGCCGTCGCCGCATTGGCTGGAGTTCGTCGGCGAATTGCGGCAGCGCACCGAGGGCACGGTGTTCCTGATCGGAGGAGCCGAACAGGGCCCGCGGGCCGGGCAGTTGATCGCGCGCACCACCGGAGCGGCGGCGGTCAATGCGTGCGATCTGCCGATCGACGAGGCGGCGGCACTGCTGCGGCATGCCGACGCGTTCGTCGGTCCGGATTCCGGACCGATGAACCTGGCGGCCGCAGTGGGCACGCCGGCCTTCGGTCTGTTCGGGGCGACGACGGTGCTGAGCTATTCCGGCTTCATTCACGCCATCGTGCCCGACGACGGCGGGCGAAGCGCGCCGGACGGCATGCAACGCATTTCGCCGCGCCGTGTGCTCGAGCGCATCGAGCCTTGTCTGTCGGCACCATCCGTCGGGATCACGCGTCGGCCTTGATCCGCGCCGATTTGATGCGGTCGGGATCGGTGACCGGCTCACCGCGCTTGATCTTGTCGACGTTGTCCATGCCCTCGATCACGGTGCCCCAGACCGTGTACTGGCCGTTGAGCCACGGCGAGTCGGCAAAGCAGATGAAGAACTGGCTGTCGCCGGAGTCCGGACTCTGCGCCCGCGCCATCGAGACGGTGCCGCGCTTGTGCGGCTCGCGACTGAATTCGGCCTTGAGCTTCTGTCCGGAGCCTCCGGTGCCGGTGCCGCTCGGGCAGCCGGTCTGCGCCATGAAGCCGTCGATCACCCGGTGGAACAGGAGGCCGTCGTAGAATCCCTCGCGCACCAGCTCCTTGATGCGGGCGACGTGCTTGGGCGCGAGATCCGGGCGCAGGGCGACCACGACGGCCCCCTGCGTGGTGTCGAGGATCAAGGTGTCTTCATCGGTCATGCGTCTCATCCCGTGATTGGTCCTGCCAGGCCACAGGCTCTCGGCACCCGGCAGGAACTCGGCGATTACTGTTCTACGGTGGCCTTCTTGATGAAATCGAGCTTCGGGAAGTCCTTCATGAGGTAGTCGTTACCTTCCCGCTGGATGCGCGACTGATCGGGACCCTGGCCGCGCGGGGCGCCCTCGCCGTATCCGCCGAACAACTGGTCGACCACGTCCATCCCGGCGACGACCTCGCCGAATGGCGCGAAACCTTGACCGTCGAGTCCCGCGTTGTCGGCAAAGTTGATGAACACCTGGCTGGTGCGCGAGTTCGGCCCCGAGGTCGCGAACGTGATGTAGCCGCGCTTGTTGCTCTGCTTGACCGGATCATCCTCGATCGTCGCCGCGCGCCACCCGGACGACACCTTGGGGTCGCCATTGACCCCGAATTGCACCATGAACCCCTTGATCACACGGAAGAAACGGCCGTTGTCGTAGAACCCGTTCTTGACCAGGTTGTAGAAACGGTCGGCGCCGTTCGGCGCCCAGTCCCGGTGGACTTCGATGACCACCGCGCCCTTGCTGGTATCGAATCGCGCCTTGTAGACGGCGGGAGCCTTCTCGGTCAGCGCAGCCGGATTGGAGAGGGCTGCGGTCTGGCCGTACGCGGGCACGCCGAGCAAGCAGAGCGCCAGCCCAAGTGCCGCGCCAGATGCCCGAGCAATCCTGTGACTGGCGGGCACACTCCCGGATCGGGCCTGTCCAGGCATCTCCCGTGTCCCAAGCATCGATCCCGTCCTTTCCGGCCCTGCTGCGCAGGGCCCGTCGCGTGCTGCATCAGCTGCCGGTCTTGCCGGCGAATTTGGCCTTCAACCGGGCCTCGACCGCGGCCGGGACGAAGCTCGACACGTTGCCTCCCATGGCGGCGATCTGGCGCACCAGGGTGGCGGTGATCGGGCGGGCCAGTGGGGACGCCGGCAGGAACACCGTCTGGATGTCGGGCGCCATGGCGCCGTTCATGCCGACCATCTGCATTTCGTAGTCGAAATCGGTGCCGTCGCGCAGGCCGCGGATCAGCGCGGTCGCGCCTTCGCGCCGCGCCGCATCCACCACCAGGTCGGCAAACGCCATTGTCCTGAGCTCGCAGCCGGCGGCCCGGGCGACGGGGCCACATGCCTCCTCGAGCATCGCAAACCGCTCCTCGACCGGAAACAGCGGCGCCTTGCCGGGATGGATGCCGATCGCCAGCCACAGGCGATCGACGAGCCTGGCGGCCTGACGCACGACGTCGAGGTGACCATTGGTCACCGGGTCGAACGACCCGGCGTACAGGGCGATACGCGGCATGGGCGCGGTCTAGCCCGGGCGCCGGAGCGCCGCAAGGCCGTCCGGCGCCGCCGAGAGACCGGCGAATGACCGACATCGAGCGCCGCTCAGACCTCGCTCTCGCCGTTCTCCTCGGTCAGCCGTTCCACCGACACCACGCGCTCCCTCTCTGCGGTGTTTAACACGATCACACCCTGAGTCCGCCGCCCGACGATGCGGATGCCGTTGACCGGGCAGCGGATCAACTGCCCGCCGTCGGTGACCAGCATGATGTGGTCGCTCTCCTCGACCGGGAACGAGGCCACGATCCGGCCGTTGCGCTCGTTGACCTCCATCGCCACGATGCCTTTGCCGCCGCGCCCGGTGGCGCGGTACTCGTAGGACGAGGTCCGCTTGCCGAAGCCTTTTTCCGTGACCGTGAGCACGAACTGCTCGGCGGCGGACAGCTCGACGTAGCGCTGCTCGCCGAGCTCGATGGCGTCGGAGCCCTCCTCCAGCTCCGTCGCTGCGTCCTCGACGATGTCGTCGCCGTTGCCGCGGCGAACCGCATTCGCGCGCTTGAGGTAGGTGACCCGCTCGTCGGCCGAGACGTCGACGTGGCTCAGGATGGTCAGCGAGATCACCTTGTTGCCGGGCTCCAGCGCGATGCCGCGCACGCCCATCGACGTCCTGCCCTGGAACACGCGGACGTCGGCGACCGGAAAACGGATGCAATGGCCGCCTTCGCTGGTCAGCATCACGTCGTCGGTCTCGCTGCAGATCTGCACATCGACGATCGCCTCGCCCTCGTCGAGCTTCATCGCGATCATGCCGGAGCGGCGGACGTCGACGAAATCCGACAGCTTGTTGCGCCGCACGGTGCCGCGGGTGGTGGCGAACATCACGTCGAGCGCGGCCCAGGTCGCCTCGTCCTCGGGCAGCGGCATGATGGTGGTGATGCGCTCGCCCTGATCGAGCGGCAGGATGTTGATCAGCGCCTTGCCACGCGCCTGCGGGGCCGCCAGCGGGAGCCGCCACACCTTTTCCTTGTAGACCTGGCCGCGGGAGGAAAAGAACAGCACCGGCGCGTGCGTCGAGGCGACGAACAGGCGGCTGACGAAATCCTCGTCGCGCGTGTCCATGCCGGCGCGGCCCTTGCCGCCGCGCTTCTGCGCCCGGTAGGTCGAGAGCGGCACGCGCTTGACGTAGCCGTGGTGGGACACGGTGACCACCATGTCCTCGCGCTGGATCAGGTCCTCGTCCTCGACCTCGCCCTCGCGGTCGACGATCACCGTTCGCCGCGGGGTTGCGAACTTCTCCTTCACGTCGCGCATCTCGTCCTTGACGATGGTCTGGATGCGCGCGCGCGAGCGCAGGATGTCGAGGTAGTCGGTGATCTCGGCGGCGAGCGTGTCGAGCTCGGCTGCGATCTCGTCGCGGCCCAGCGCGGTCAGCCGCTGCAGACGCAGATCGAGGATGGCGCGCGCCTGCTCGTTCGACAGCCGCGCGGTGCCGGCCTCCGATACCCGGTGGCGCGGATCGTCGATCAACGCCATCAGGGACGCAACCGTCACCGCCGGCCACTCGCGCTCCATCAGGGTCTCGCGCGCGGTCTCCGGGTTGGGCGAGCTGCGGATGATGCGGATTACCTCATCGATGTTGGCGACCGCGATGGCGAGCCCGACCAGGATGTGCGCCCGGTCGCGCGCCTTCCTCAGCAGATACTTGGTCCGCCGGGACACCACCTCCTCGCGGAACGCGAGGAAGGCCTGCAGCATGTCCTTGAGCGTCATCACCTGCGGCCGGCCGCCGTCGAGCGCCACCATGTTGGCGCCGAAGGTCGACTGCAGGGTGGTGAAGCGATGGAGCTGGTTGAGCACGACGTCCGGCACGGCGTCGCGCTTGAGCTCGACGACCACGCGGTAGCCGTCGCGGTCGGATTCGTCGCGCAGGTCGGCGATGCCGTCGATCTTCTTCTCGCGGACCAGCTCGCCGATCTTTTCCACCATCGAGGCCTTGTTCACCTGATAGGGGATCTCGGTGATGATGATCGCTTCGCGGTCCTTGCGGATGGTCTCGATCTCGGCCTTGCCGCGCATCACGATGGAGCCGCGGCCGAGATGATAGGCGGCACGGATGCCGGCACGGCCAAGGATGATGCCGCCGGTGGGAAAATCCGGGCCCGGAATGATGGCGTTGAGCTCGTCGATCCCGAGCGTCGGGTCGGCGATCAGCGCCATGCAGGCGTCGATCACCTCGCCGAGATTGTGCGGCGGGATGTTGGTGGCCATGCCTACCGCGATGCCGCCGG
>Ga0209415_10017463_pt1 | contig 11413 bp, 9 predicted proteins | sample PeaSoiSIISIP2007_FD_187696 | JGI IMG/M metagenome (GOLD analysis project Ga0209415, IMG submission 187696) | Peat soil microbial communities from Weissenstadt, Germany - SII-SIP-2007 (SPAdes) (version 2) | ecosystem: Environmental > Terrestrial > Soil > Wetlands > Peat | place: Germany...
CCCCGCTTCTTGTTCCCGCGGGCCGGAAGGAAGCGGGGACGAAGCCGTCCCCGCCCCTTTCTTGGATCGGCCCTGGGCGGCGGCGGCGAGGAGCCGGGCGGTCTTGACGGCGAGGGCGATGCCGCCAGCCAGGGCGGAGGGCTCTTTGAGGGCGACCGGCACGAAGGCGCCGAGCATGGCCAAACCGCGCTTGGACAACTCGGCGCGCAACGCCGGCGGGTCGGTCGGCATGTAGCCCCAATCGCCCAGTTCGGTGCCGGTATAGCCGGTCTCGGCGAGTTCATCGAGCATGCGCCCGAAGCCGATCGGCGCGCCGCCAGTCTCTTGGAATTCGAGAGTGCCCCAGGAACAAGGGGCGTTTCCAACGAGCAAGCGGCGCCCCCCGGAACCTTTGTGGGACGCTTTGTCCCCTCCTAATCCTAATCTTAATCCTAATCTCCGCTCCCCGCGATTAGGAGCAGGATTAGGATTAGGATTAAGATTAGGATTAGGATTAGGATTAAGATTATGAGGGGCCGAAGGTTGCGACAAAGGTTCGGAGTCGGAGCCTTTGGGGCGGGCTCTACCGTCAGCGTTATTTCGTGACCCGTCCATAAGTCTCTTCCGTAGCTTTAGAAACGGCGGCTCCACTCTGAGGGCCAGCGTTCAACGACGACCTTGGTCTGGGTGTAGAATTCCACGCCGTGCTCGGCCTGGGCGTGCAGGTCGCCAAAGAAACTCTCGCCCCAGCCGCTGAAGGGGTAATAGGCGATGGGTGCGGCGACGCCCACATTGATGCCGACATTTCCCGCATTCACTTCGTAGCGGAAACGGCGGGCGCTCGCGCCGTCGCTGGTGAAGATGCAGGCCATGTTGCCATAGCTGCGCTCGTTGACGAGGGCGATGGCCTCGTCCAGGGTGGCGGCGCGCATCAGACTGAGCACGGGACCGAAGACCTCGGTGCCGGCGATTTCACCGCCGGGCGGGACGCCGTCGAGGAGAGTAGGGAAGACGAAGTAGCCGGCTTCGTACCCCGGCACCGATTGGCCCCGCCCGTCCACGAGCACCGACGCGCCCTCGTGCTGGCCCCGGGCGATCAGGGTTTCGATGCGGCGCTTGCTTTCCGCCGAGATGACCGGGCCCATCTCGACGCCGCGGTCCAGGCCATATCCGACCTTCCGGTCGCGGGCCGCCGAGACCATCAGTTCGGTCAAGGGCTTGACCGCCTCGCCTACGGGGATGGCCACCGAGGCGGCCAGACAACGCTGGCCGGCGCACCCGAAGGCGGAGTCGGCCAGGATGCGCGCGGTCGTCGCCATGTCGGCGTCGGGCATGATGACGACGGGATTTTTGGCGCCGCCCTGGCATTGGGCGCGTTTACCGGCAGCCGCGGCGCGGCTGTAGATGTAGCGCGCGGTGGCGGTGGCGCCGACGAAGCTGATGGCGCGGATGCCGGGATGGTCGAGGAGGGCGTTTACGGTGTCGCGCCCGCCATGAACCATCTGGACTACGGCGGGCGGGAAGCCGGCCCTCTCGAGCAGCTCAAAGATCCTGACGGAGGTCATGGGCACGCGCTCGGACGGCTTGAGGATAAAGCAGTTGCCCGTGGCCACGGCGTAGGGCAGGAACCAGAATGGGATCATGCCCGGGAAGTTGAACGGGGTGATGGCGGCCGCGACTCCGAGCGGCTGGCGGATCAGGTGCTCGTCGATGCCGGGGGCGATGTCTTCGCTCTTGTGGCCGCGCATCAGCACCGGGATGCCGCAGGCCACCTCGACGTTCTCGATGGCGCGCCGCAGCTCGCCCGTGGCCTCCGAACGGGTCTTCCCGCATTCGTCGGTAATGGTAGCGGCTAGCGCGTCAAGGTGCTGCTCGAGCAGGGACTTGAGTTTGAACAAGGGTTGCACGCGCTCGCCGGCGGGGGTGCGCCGCCAGGCGGGGAAGGCCTTGAGCGCCGCCTCGACGGCCTGGTTGACCTCGGCTGCGGGCGACAGCGGCACCTCGGCCAGCACGACCGCCGAGGCGGGGTTGAGGATCTTCAACACTTCGTTGGACGCGGAGGCGCGCCAGGTGCCGTCGATGTAATTGCGTAATCGTTCAGTCATGGGAATTTGAGGGGATGGGACGGATGGGACGGATGGGACGGATGGGACGGATGTCGATGGAGTTGCGTAATCGTTCAATCATGGGAATTACCATTAATCCGTTAATCCACTAATCCTTTAATCCTTCCCTTCGACCGTCCCCAGATGGTAGCGCTGGCGCTTGCGCGCTTCGACGTAATCCGCGCGGGCCTGCCGCACTTCCGGGATTTGCGACTCCTCGGCCACGGCGACATCCCACCAGGATTCGTAACCGGGCACGCCCACGCCGGGCTGCGTTTCGACCACGACCACGGTGAGGCGGTCCATCTTTTTGGCCTCCTCGAGGGCGGCCTTCAACTCCTTGAGCGAGCCGGCCTTGAGGGCGTGCGCGCCGAGGCTGCGAACGCTGGCGGCGTAGTCAACCTGCAGGAGCGCGCCATCCATCTTGCCCGACGCGCGCGAGCGTTCGCGATAGGTGGTCCCGAAGCCGCCCATGCCCAGGGACCGGCTGAGCCCGCCGATGCTGGCGAAACCGTGGTTGTCGACGAGCACGATGATGAGCTTGATGTGCTCCTGCACGGCGGTCACGATCTCCGAAGGCATCATGAGATAGGTCCCATCGCCCAGGAACACGTAAACCTCGCGGCTTGGGTCGGCGAGCTTGGCGCCGAGGGCGCCCGGGATTTCGTAGCCCATGGTGGAGTAGCCGTACTCGAGGTGATAGCCGTTGGGGGCGCGCGTGCGCCAGAGCTTGTGCAGGTCACCGGGATGGCTGCCCGCGGCCGAGACCAGCACGTCTCGGGGGCCCGCGGCCTCCCACATGGCGCCGATGACTTCACTTTGGGCGGGCTTTGGCTGGGTGTTAAGATGGAACAGGCGGTCGACCTCGGCTTCCCAGTCCTGCCTCAACCGGGCGATTTGAGCCGCGTAGGCGTCGCTCACCTTGTGGGTGCGGAGCGCCGCCGTGAGGGCTTCGAGCGTCGCTCGGGCGTCGGCCACGACGGGGAGCGCCGCGACTTTGCAGGCGTCGAATTCAGCCGTGTTGATGTTCACGAACCGCACGTCCGGGTTCTGGAAGGCGGTCATCGAGGCGGTGGTGAAATCCGCATAGCGGGTCCCGATGCCGATGACGAGGTCGGCCTCGCCCGCCAGACGGTTGGCGGCGAGGTTGCCGGTCGCGCCGATGGCGCCGACGCATTGCGGATGGTCGTACGGCAAGGAGCCCTTGCCCGCCTGGGTCTCGGCCACGGGGATGCCTGAGCGCGAGGCGAAGGCCGCCAGCGCCTCGGACGCTTCGCTGAAGAGGACCCCGCCGCCGGCGACGATCAACGGTTTGCGGCTGCGGGTAACGGCCATGGTGGCGCGCTCGAAAGAGACCCGGTCGGGCTGGGGCCGGCGGATGAGCCAGACTCGCCTCTCGAAGAGCGCTGCGGGGAAGTCAAAGGCCTCCGCCTGAACGTCCTGGGGCAGGGCCAGGGTCACGGCGCCGCAGTCCGATGGGGAAGTGAGGACGCGCATCGCCTCGGGCAGGGCGGTGATGATCTGTTCAGGGCGGTAGATGCGATCCCAGTAACGGGAGACCGGTTTGAAACAGTCGTTCACGCCGATGTCCTGGGTCGAGGGCGATTCGAGCTGTTGCAAGACGGGGGCCACGTTACGGCGGGCGAAGATGTCGCCGGGCAGGAGGAGGACGGGGAGGCGGTTGATGGTGGCGAGGGCGGCGCCGGTGATCATGTTGGTGGCGCCGGGCCCGATCGAGGAGGTGCAGGCGAAGGTGCGCAGGCGATTGCTCGCCTTGGCGTAGCCGGAGGCGATATGGACGGCCGCTTGCTCGTTGCGCACGAGGATATAGGGGAGGTCGGGGTTTTCCAGGAGGGCTTCGCCCAGGCCCGCCACGTTGCCGTGGCCAAAGATGCCGAGGACGCCGGAAAAGAAGGCCTGCTGGCGGCCATCGCGCTCGACGTGCTGATTTTTCAGAAACGTGACGATCGCCTGGGCGACCGTCATCCGGTGGGTTTTCATCGTAGTGGTGCTCATTTAGTCAGGGCCAGTCCCAAATGCCTGGCGGGTTGGGCGGGGGATTAAGATTAAGATTAGGATTGGCAGTCTCATACGCCCGGCGAGTTGGGACGAGCTTCATTTATTGGTTATTGCCTCAGGTCCGGGTCCGGTAACATAAAGTCGCGAACGCACGCCAGCAGTTCCGCATACGACCCGATGAAGGTGCGGAGCGTCCGCACGGTCGCTCCGAAGCGATCGAACTCCTTCGGGCTCATGCCGTTTTCGTCGTAGGCGCGCCGGAAATCGGCAAACTTCCGGCAGAGTTCCTCGACGACCGCCGGCTCGACCGGATTCTGCATGCGCTTCTTGACCTCGATATCCGAGTGGTTGAAGAGGAGCTGCCACTCGTAGGGTATGGTCTGGACGAGGTCTCCGCCGATCAACTCGGACCAGTGCAGGTGGTGACGGTACGCCGCGGCCAGCAGGCGCGCGCGGTAGCCGCGCTGTTGGAAGAGGCCGTAGGCCTTCTTGATCACGGCGATGCCGGCCCAGTCGAGGTGCCCGGGCGTCAACACAATCCCGTCCTTCCTGGCGATCACCTTTAGCCAGTCGTCCAGCCGCCCGATCATGATGGTGCAAACCGGCGTCAGGCTCGCCGTCTCCTGCCCCGCGCCCGCCCTCCGCGCGAGCCCGCGCTCGACGGCCTCGGCCACCGCGACGGATTGCGGCAGCGTGAAGCAGACTGTGGCGTTCACGCTCGCCCCGCGATACGTCGCCTCCTCGATCGCCGTGATGCCCGCGAGCGTCGCCGGGATCTTGACCTGAATATTCGGCGCCAGCCCGTGGAAGTGCATGGCCTGCGCCACAATCGCCTCCGCGTCCCGATAGAACGTCGGATTCGTCTGCATCGATATTCTCCCCTTGCGCCCCTGCTCGCGCTCGAAGATCGGCTGCAGCACCGCCGCAGCCTTCAACGCCATTTCCTCGATTAGCCTCCAGGCGACCTCCACCTCGGTCCACGCCGGATGGCCTTCGATGATCCGCAGTAAGGGCTCGCGCCAGACCGCCAATTCCTTTTTTAGCACCGCCAGGACAATCGTCGGGTTCGAGGTCGCTCCGACGGCGCCGTTGGCCACGGCGTAGCTGAGTTCTTCCACCGAACAGGAGTCGTTCCAGTAGTCGTTTCCGCCCAGGGCGGTGGTTTGCTGCAAGGGACTGAGACGCGGCGCATTCATAAGGGACGGGGCCCAACCAGCGGCAGGCGCGGGTCCTGGCTGGTCCACGTTTGCCGCACCCAGGCGTAATCCGGGTCGTCCGAAGCGGCCATCGAGCGGGCCGTGCCGGCCAGCGCGTTGAGGTAGTAAACGTTGTAGCCGTGGGCCGCGACCACCGGGTGGTAGCCCTCGGGAATGAGCACGAGCTGGCCGTCTCGGACCGTGAGCGTCGCGTCCAGGCGCCCGTCGCGGGTATAGACTCTTTGAATCGCGTAACCCTCGGGGCGCTCGACCCGGTAGTAGTAGATTTCCTCGAGGTCCACTTCGCCCGGCGGGTTGTGGACATCGTGCTTGTGGGGCGGGTAGCTCGACCAATTGCCGCCGGGCGTGTAGACCTCACAGACCAGCAAGCGGTGCGCGGCGAAGCTGGGTCCGATGATATGGTTGATCTGGCGCGTGGCGTTGCCGCCGCCGCGAATCTCGACGGTGACCTCCCCGGGCACGACGAGTTTCGCCGGGTGGCGCTCCTCGGCGCGGCAGTAACAAAAGGCGAGGTCGCTGTCGGCTTCGGCCGTCAGCTCAAACTCGGTCGAGACCGGCAGGTAGAGGGTGTAGGGCAAGCCGGCGAAGACCTGGGGCCGCTGGCCGAACGAGGGGAACGTCCCGGCGGACGAACTCACCGAACAGACGCCGCCGAGCAGCACGATGGCCAACTCGCGCGTGCCCGTTCGGGCGCGCAACGTCCCGCCGACGGCCAGTCTGCGGTGCTCGAAGGCGAGGAACTCGAAACCGAAGTCGTCGGTGCGATTGGTGAATCGCTCTGGCGGAATGAGCAGTCGGTCGATCATCGTGCGCACAGAGAACAGAATCGCCTGGAATTTTGAAAGCGCAAATTTGATGAAACCGGGGCGGTGATCCCGATTCGGAATCGGGACTTCCTGCCGGCCCGTGGGAAGAGAAGCTGGGGACCAAGCCGGCCCCGCCCCTTTCATGGATTGGCCCGGGGACGGGGGAGTGTCCTAATTTAAAATCCCAGTTTCTTTCGGATGGATGCGTGTTTGCCGTTTATTGGCACGATACATGCTTTCCAGATTCCCCCTTGCGCGGTGGGCCAATCTTTGCCATAAGTAGGGTGCCCCAGGCAGGGATCGAACCTGCACGGCGATTACTCGCCAGCGGTTTTGAAGACCGCTGCGTTTACCAATTTCGCCACTGGGGCACTTTCTGTTTCTAACCTTTCTCGGGACTGGGCGCAACTCAAAATTGGAGTTTTCTTAAGCGTGTTAGGTTTGAATTTACCTCACCCTAACGACTGTCCTCCATTCAAAAAAAATCTCAGAAACATATTGACCGATCCCAAGGCGGGGGTTACTCTCGACTTGTCATGAACGAAGATACTCAGAAAGCCATTCAAGTTCTATGCGAGAAAATCCGCATGAAAGAAGAAGAAGCGGACGGTCTAAAAAGGACCGTTAACGAGCTTCGCGCAGATGAGGGAGAGGGGCCGATCTTCAACAATGTCGGGTCGGGTCACGCGGGGGCGATCCGATCGATTCGATCAGACCAGTTTTATGGGCTAACAACCGTAGCCGAAGCCGCGCAGCAGTACTTGACTATTCGCAAGTCTGCCGGGCTTGGATCGGCAACGGTTTTGCAGATATATGAGGAGGTCAAGAAGGGCGGGTTTAAGTTTGGAACCGACAATGAAGAGCACGCCAAGAACGGCCTCCGAATCTCGTTGCGAAAGAACGACGAGACATTTCACAGGCTGCCCAATGGCGATTACGGTTTGGTGCCATGGTACAAAGGGGTGAAACCAGGGAATGGGGATGCTCCGCAGCCCTCGCGGAAAAAGGCGAAGCGTGATGCCCGTAAGATCAAGACCGGCAGGACAGCGGGTTCCAGCACACAGAAACCGGAACCGCCCAAGCCGGAAGCCGCCACCGACATCCCGGACATCGAGAAACATTCTCAACCGACAGGGGCTCAAACCGAAGACCAGGCGGCGCAGAAACCCAATAAACATCTAAGCGATTTGGAGACTCGTGTTATGGCCGTGGTTGTGGATGCTAAGGGCGCAAAGGTTTCCTCCGGTGAGGTTGAGGCGGCAATTCTGAAATCTGGTTATCAGCCGACTCAGAAAAACTTCACAGTTGCGGTCTTCCAAACCCTCAAGCGGTTGGCGGGGGCTGGGGAAATCAAACGCACGAAATACGCCGGCAAGGTGACCTTTCATGCCATCGCATAACGAGGTGGACCATGTGAATTTTCTGGCTGGAATGGGTCCGGTCGGTTGATGAGGAATTTATGAAGTTAGACAATTGAGCGCCAGACGGGAAGACCCGCCCGCGACCCGCGCAAAGACACCCGCCCTGCTGAGGGGCGGGCATTGAACGAGAATGAAAACAGAGCCGGGCCGGGTGATGACCTATTTGCGATAGCAATCACCCGGCCCGCAGGGCCGAATCCCAGTAACGGGACCGTAGTTTAATGGCAAAACCGCCTGAGTTTACACCAGCGCGATGCGGGTCCGAACCCCGCCGGTTCCACCAATTACTGTAACACATTTACCACGTTCGAGGCGGAGAGCAAGGCTTTTCTGAGGAATTCTGGCTGCCGCAACCAGCCGTCAAGGCCGGGATCGTGGGGGAAATCAGGCAACGCCATATCTGAGAATTCGGAAGCTCGCTAAGCTCCCAAATCATCAAACAATGTCGCTTTTAGGCAATAATGTCCGTTTTAGACAATCATTTTGGTTTGATTGATGTCGCCAGGATCGCGTTAGTTGATCATAGAGAGACGGGTTGTGCGAGCGCTGGTCATGGGTCGTGCGCACGTGGCGAAGCTGTACGTAGGGTGAAAATATTAGTAAAGACCGCCGGTGATATGGCAATTCCATTAAGAGACCTTATCGATCGGCCGGATCTGCTTTCAAAGAGTGGGCCACGGTGTCATCATTGCGGAGTCTTGCTTCAGGAAACAATTACGGGCAAACGACGCGAGGGAGATGATGAGCTCTGCAGCGACTGTTATTACGAGAAACTAGGCCAGGTAATCGAAGAGCACCCCATCGTTGGCGCCCGGGTTCATCGCGGCTAACTTGGCGGTTTCATTTCATCCAATGGTCACGTATTTCGTTGGGGTGGAGGAAGTGACCGCATACCTACGGGACTTTCTTGACCGGCTCAGCCAGTTTGATCCATTTCCCAATCTTTGGTGCCCAATCACTCCGTCTGGCAACGCGTTGCTCGTCCAGCTTCTCAGCTTGGTGAAAACGGAGCATCCTGAATGGATCGACAAAGTCTCGGTTCTTCCAATTCAGATCGAACGGGATGGGGGTCCAATTCGATTTGACAGCGATTGTCCCGCACAAGACGTCGCCAACAAGAGCGTACTGCTTCTCGATACCAGTATTCATTCAGGATCGACAATGTCGCGGTCGGTGGCGCAAGTCGTGGAGATGGGGGCGTCCGAGGTCTGCGCCTACTCGCTGATGCTCAAGTGCGATAGCGCTTTTATCCCGACGTTATGGGGATTCATGATCGGGAGAACCGACCGCGCCTTTTTGCTCCTGGACAGAATCCCAAATAACCGAATGGCCGCCGAGGCGATGGGGCATCACCCCACCGTTCATCTTGAGCGATTGTCCGAAGGGCACGCAAAAAAACCGCAGGTCGTGTGTGGACTCGACTCGATGGATCGGACCACTTGGGGAGATCGCTTATTTGATATGGTCACCGGAGGACAGGGACAAAGTTCCTATCTCTTGCTAAAAAAGGATGAAGTCCTCGGCTACCTTACAATTCACGGTCCTGAAGACGGATGCCTAACGATCGATGAAATTGCCCTCGACGAAAAGCATCACGGTAAACGTCTTGGGGGAATTCTGCTCAGGTTTGCCGATAGCCTTGCCCGGCAATCTGACTGCAAGTTTATTCGGCTGTACGCAATTTCAAACAAAGTCGATTTCTATAAAAAGTTCGGCTACCGCATTGTTTCGGCAGCGCCTGTCCGCTTGGGAGAGGAGGAATACTTTCTGATGGAACGTAGCTTGTTGCACCTGTTGCCAAAAGCGGCTCACTTGCCGCCGACCTGAAAGACGCTCTCTCTCCGAAATGGGGGTAAGAATAATTCGGGCTCGATGGTCATTAAAGGGCCGGAAATCCAAATTAGGACACTACCGGGGACGGCGTTTGGCTGTTCTGAGGTCGGAGTTGGGAAACAGAACCAGGACCACTTCACCGCGCCGGGGATTAATCATAGATGGCCGTCTCAGGACGATCCCAGTCTTCGGAGAAGGTCTTCAGCCGCGCGCGGAGATCGGCCGCCTGGGTTTCGTCAATGCTCCGAGCCCGCAGATCCACTGCTCCTGGTTGGGTGTCAGGTCCGCGCAAGATCGCTTGGAGCTCGGACTGGAGTGTTTCGATCTGTGCCTTAAGCTGGAGCGCCCGCTGCCGCTGCTCGTCGCCCAGGCCTCTCATGGCATTTATGGTCTCGGTCGTGCTCATGGCCGTAATGTAACCAACCCGGACGCGGTTGTCACGCCACGAGCGCGGACCTGTATGCCATTAACACCGCCGCTTCAGCGCGGTGTATGCATGCAGCGAGCCGTGCCAGCCCCGGAAGCTTTCGGGGCTTTCCGCCTCGGAGGCAAACCGTTGAAACGGTTGGAGTGCCCCGGGCGCCTCTTTACACCGGGCTGAAGCCACGGTGTTAATGAAAGGTCTCGCCTGAGGAGCATGAAACAACGAGGCCGGAGGGCGATTTTGACCCACAGATTCTGGCACAGAGCCGTTTTTTCTCGCTAGCCTTGTCGAGCTGCAATACCCTGGCTCCATGAATCGCCCCAGTTTGATGCCTACCACCGCCCAAAACGAAACCTATGCCGGCGTCACCTACCACTTGGATGGGGAACTGGTGCCGGCCTTGACGGTGGAACTGACGCCCGGCCAGGCGGTTTACTTCGAGCATCACATTCTGCTCTGGAAACATCCTCAGGTCACAATTGGGGTCCGCCCGGTGAAAGGGGCGTTGAAGCGGATGATCGCCGGGATGCAGGTGTTTATCACCGAGGCGACGGGCCAGGGACAAATCGCTTTCAGTCGAGACGGGGTGGGGCATATCCTGGGCATTCACCTGCGCCAGGGGCAGGAACTCCACGTCCGCGAGCACCAATTTCTGGCGGCCACCTCGAACGTCGAATACACCTTCGAGCGAGTCAAAGGCGTGGCGAACCTGCTCTTCGGAGGGACGGGCTTCTTCATCGACAAGTTTCGGTGCGCACAGGGCGAGGGCATATTGTGGCTGCACGGTTATGGCAATGTGTTCGAGAAGCGGCTCGAGCCCGGGGAACAAATTGACGTGGAACCGGGCGGCTGGCTTTTCAAGGAACCGACCGTGCGCATGGAGACCAACTTCCAGAGGTTGAGCACCGGGGTGTTTGCCGCCATGAACCTGGCTCTGAATCGATTCACCGGTCCGGGGCGGATTGCCCTTCAATCCATGTACCTGCACACCCCGAGCGGCGAATAAAATGGTGGCATCGAAGCCCTCGGCGCGCCTCGGCTCATCAGGGTGGTTCTCAAGGCCGTGGCTGACCCAAATTCGGCGCCTCGATTACCAGGCGTATCCTCACCCACAGCGAGGGGTTGGATTACTTGGCGTCATGGTCAGGTTCTGCGCCCGTCGTCCCTCTGTATGATCGCAGCACACTTCGAGTGCGGTCCAGGAGAAAACACGCCGGGTCAAGCTTTGCGGCTTCCTCCAAGAGCTTTCCGCTCGCGGTCAAGTCACCCTTCCGAGCCTGAGCCATGGCTAGCCAACAGGCGACTTGAGCTTTGCCGACAGGATCCTCATGCACCCGCATCGCCATGCGGAGCAGAGGAAGGGCTTCGTCCACCCTGCCCATTTCCAACAGCACTGCACCCCGCGTTCCGTTGATTGCAGGATGCCACCCAAGAGTCAACATCGCGTCCTTCGAATAACGGTCGGCTTCCTCCAAAAGGTCCCCATCTTCCAACACCACATCGGCATACGCCAGGTTGTTCAGAACGGTGGCCAGCACTAAGCGCGCATTTTGCAGCCGAGGCAGACGGGAGTCGAAGTTCTTGGCGCGCGTCAAGATATGTCCCAAGG
>Ga0209415_10017464_pt1 | contig 11413 bp, 9 predicted proteins | sample PeaSoiSIISIP2007_FD_187696 | JGI IMG/M metagenome (GOLD analysis project Ga0209415, IMG submission 187696) | Peat soil microbial communities from Weissenstadt, Germany - SII-SIP-2007 (SPAdes) (version 2) | ecosystem: Environmental > Terrestrial > Soil > Wetlands > Peat | place: Germany...
CGCAGCGCGGCGGGGACGAGACCGCCGACCGGCGCGAAGATGATCGCCGCGTCCAGCGGATCCGGGGGCGCGTGCAGCGAGTCACCCGCCCACACCGCCCCGAGCGTCCTCGCAAACTCCTGCGCGGCGGTGTCGCCGGGGCTCGTAAACGCGTAGACGCGTCGGCCCTGGTGCCTGGCGACCTGGATGACGATGTGCGCCGCGGCGCCAAAGCCGTACAGCCCGAGGCGTTCGGCCTCGCCCGCCAATCTCAGGCAGCGATAGCCGATGAGCCCGGCGCAGAGCAGCGGCGCCGCATGAAGGTCCGCGAAGCCCGCGGGGATCGGAAAGCAGAAACGGTGATCCGCCGCGGCGTACTCGGCGTAGCCGCCGTCGATATGATACCCGGTGAACCGCGCGCGGTCGCACAGGTTCTCCCGGCCCGATCGGCAGTACCGGCAGTGGCCGCACGTCCATCCCAGCCACGGCACCCCCACGCGGTCGCCCACGGCGATGCCCCTCACCGCTGCCCCAACGCGCGCGACCGTCCCGACGATCTGGTGTCCGGGAACCAGCGGAGTTTTTGGATCGGGGAGCTCCCCGTCCACGATGTGCAGATCAGTCCGGCACACCCCGCACGCGTGCACGCGGACGAGCAGCTGCTCGGGGCTGGGGGAAGGGACGGGCAGATCGGCCAGCCGCAGCGGCACGCCAGGCTTCTCAAAGACCATCGCACGCATTCGCCGTCACCACGCGTGGCGTCCGTGTCTGCGGCGTCTCTTCAGCGCGCACCGCGACACCCCCTCTCTCGCCGGGCGCGACGGGCCGATCGCCACGGCGCTCCGTTGGCGCCGGCGACCGTCGCTCGTCAACACGCTGCCCGGTTGCCGAGCACGCGCCACTGGCCGTAGAGTAGGGGTGAGACTCGCCACGGCGCGACGGGACTCTGCGAGGTGGGACCAATGGCGCAGCTGATGTCGGTCCTGCGACGATGGGACGCGTACCGGTGGGAGCTCCCTATGACCTACCGGCAGGGGATGCGGGTTCCGGGCCTGGTCTACGCCGACGAGGCGCTGCTGTCGCAACTCGAGGAAGACCGCGCGATCGACCAGGTGGCCAACGCCGCCACCCTCCCCGGCGTCGTGAGCTGGGCGATCGCCATGCCGGACATCCACTGGGGATACGGCTTCCCGATCGGCGGCGTCGCGGCCATGCGGCTTACCGACGGGGTGGTCTCGCCCGGCGCCGTCGGGTACGACATCAACTGCGGCGTGCGGCTCCTGGCCACGCACCTCGGCGTGGACGAGGTCCGCCCCCATCTTCCGAGTCTCGCCGACCGGCTGTTCACGGACGTCCCGTCGGGGCTGGGCACGCACGGTCGGCTGAAGCTCGCGCCGTCCGCCCTGGAGGACGTGCTGCGGCGCGGCGCCGAGTGGGCCGTGTCGAAGGGGTTCGGCCGCCGCGAGGACCTCTCCCGCATCGAGTCGGACGGCACGATCCCCGGCGCGCGCCCCGAGGCGGTCAGCAAGAAAGCGCTGTCCCGGGGGCTCGATCAGCTCGGGACGCTGGGGTCGGGCAACCACTTCCTGGAGATTCAGCAGATCGACGAGATCTTCGATCCCGCGACGGCTCGGGTGTTCGGGCTGCGCGAATGCGGGCAGATTACGGTGCTGATCCATTGCGGGTCGCGGGGGCTCGGGCACCAGGTGTGCGGCGACTACTTGGCGGTGTGCGATCGCGCCCTCCCCCGGTACGGCATCGCGCTGCCGGACCGCCAGCTCGCCTGTGTGCCCCTTGCCTCGCCGGACGGGCAGGCGTACTTGGGCGCCATGGCCGCGGCGGCGAACTTCGCGTTCGCCAACCGGCAGGTCATCACGCACCGAGTCCGCGAGGCGTTCGCGGCCGTCCTGGGACGCGCCGATGGAGCGGCGGACCCGGAGATCGTCTACGACGTTGCCCACAACATGGCCAAGCTCGAGGACCACGTCGTGGACGGCGCCCGCGTGCGGCTCTGCGTGCATCGCAAGGGCGCCACCCGCGGCTTCCCCGCGGGGCACCCGGAGGTCCCCGAGGCGTACCGCGGCGTCGGCCACCCGGTGTTCCTGCCCGGCGACATGGGGCGGTACTCCTACGTCATGGTCGGCACGGCGGTCGCCATGGCCGACGCGTTCGGCTCAACGCCGCACGGGGCGGGGAGGACGCTCAGCCGAGGCGCCGCCAGGCGCCTCCTGCGCGGGACAGACATCGTCGACGCCCTCGCAGCCAAGGGGATCCTCGTCCGCGCGACCAGCCGCGAACTCCTGGCCGAGGAAGCGTCCGAAGCGTACAAGGACGTCGCGGACGTCGTGCGCGTCAGCGACGGGGCCGGGCTGACCCGTCGGGTCGCCCGCCTCCGGCCGCTCGCGGTGGTGAAGGGGTGAACCCGGACGAGCGCGGTGAGGATCCCACCGCGGCAGCGGCGCGGCGTCCGTTCGAGACGTTCGAGCACACCGCCGACATCGGCCTGGTCGCGCGCGGCCAGACGCCGGCCGAACTGTTCGCCCGGGCGGCGGAGGGGCTGGTCACGCTGATCGTCGACCCCGACGGGCTGCGCGAGCACGCGCACGAACGCGTGACGGTCCGGGCGGCCGACCGGGCCGCCCTGCTCGTGGCGTGGCTCAACGAGATCCTCTACCTTCTGGACACCCGGCACTTCCTGCCCCGGCGGTGCCGGGTCCTCGAGATCGACGAGACCAGCATCACCGCCGATCTCGAGGGCGACATCGTCGAGCGCGACCGGCATCGCCTGCGAAGGCTGGTGAAGGCCGCGACCTATCACGACCTCCGGTTGACCCGCGCCGGAGACGGGTGGGAGGCCCGCGTGATCCTCGACGTATGATCCCGGCCCGGGGCGCGATCGGCGCACCCAGCGGTCGACGATCGGTGCCGCCGGACGATCGAATCTGCGGCGCGGGTGCAGCGGCCTTCCGTGGAAGCGATGCGCCGGCGGCTCGGCGCCCGAACGCTACGGGTGCCCTAACACCGAACGCCTGTCCGTCGGCCTGGCGGGCGCCCCGGGAGTTCGACCGCCGGCGCCCTGCCTATTCGAGGCCCCACGACGTCGCGTGCGTTGGGGTCACTTCTACGATCACGGAGTCCGGCGCCTCGAGCGCGGCCTCGTCAGGATACTGGGAGTACTTCCGGTACAGCAGCCCGCGAACCGTCCGGAACTCGCGCCCGCGGTCGATCAGCCGAGCCGTACCGCGGACCGTCACGCCCTTCAGCTGGCGCCAGTCGTCGGAGTACAGGTCGACGACCACCGCCACGCGCGGGTTCGCCCGGATGTTGCGAATCTTCTCGCTGTCGCTCGCCGCGCCGAAGTAGAGCTTCCCCTCGAGAAGCACGTGACAGACCGGCACGACGTGCGGCGCGCCGCCGTGGTTGGCGGTGGCGACGCGACAGACCCGCTCCTGAGCGAGCAGCTTCGCGAACGTCTTGGCGAGACGCATCAGAGATCACGCTCCCTCGCTGAGGTCGTGTCAGTGCCCGATCTCCCCGCCGCCTTCCCGCGGCAAGCGCCGTCTTGGCTGGACCGTTTGTCCGCAGGAGGGAGAGTTCCTGGCGCTACCGCTCCGGCGGCGTGAGGTGGCGGACGAACCACTCGCGTGCCAGACGCGCGACGTCCTCCAAGGCGCCCGGTTCCTCGAACAGGTGGGTGGCGCCGCGCACGATCGCGAGGTCCTTCTCGCCGTGGAGCTGCCGCAGCGCGTCCTCGTTCATCGCGAGGACCGTCCGGTCCCGTTCGCCGACGATGAGCAAGGTGGGCGCGCGCACCAGGCCCAGCACCGGTCCGGCGAGGTCGGGACGGCCTCCCCGGGAGACGATCGCGCCGGCGGCAGCAGGCCGACGGACCGCCGCGATCAGGGCGGCGGCGGCGCCGGTACTGGCGCCGAAGTAGCCGATTCGAAGACCCCGGGTGTCGTCGTCACGCAGGAGCCAGTCCGTGGCGCCGACGAGCCGTGTGCCGAGGAGGTCGACGTCAAAGCGGAGGTGGCCCGTAGCCGCCTCCGCCTCTTCTTCCTGCCGCGTCAACAGATCGATCAGCAGGGTGGCCAGGCCGGCTTCGCGCAGCGCCCGGGCGACGGCGCGATTGCGCGGGCTGTGGCGGCTGCTGCCGCTTCCGTGCGCAAACAGCACGACGGCGCGCGCCCCTTCGGGGATCGCGAGGGAACCGTCCAGCGCAACGTCCGGAAGCGGGATCGTGACCGACCGCTCGTTGATGGGCATGCCCCCCCTGACCGCGGCGGCGATGGCGCGATCAACGCGCGAACAGGGCCACCGAGCCGCGGTCCCGCCTTCGCCGCCGAAGACCGATCAGCCGCCGGCGGCGGCCGCGCGCTCGCCCCGGCGTCGCGGTCGGCGCGCCGCCACGGCGCGGATGCGTCGGGACCGGACCGCGGCGACCTCGATCCGCTCGGGGGCGCGCTCGCGGAGGGTGAGCAGCGCCTGAATGATGTCGGCCGTGCTCACGACCCCGACGACGCGCCCGGCCTCGAGGACCGTGACGCACCTGACCATCTGGTCGAGCATCAGCGCGGCGGCCTCCTCGATCGGCGCGTCTTCGGACACAGACACCGGGTCGGCCTCCATCACTTCCCAGACCCGCCTCCCGGGCCGGGCGGCCATGTCGACGAAGCCCACCGTGCCCACCATCTGCCCGGCGTCGTCGACGACCGGCGCCTCGTGGATGCTGTAGTGGAGCAACGCGTTCCGGGCTTCGGCGACCGGCGTCTCGGGGGTCAGCGTGACGACATCCGTGCTCATGATCTCCCGAACGTCCATGTGCCCCACCATCCTGTTCGGCGTGTGTGGCCGGTGCCCAGATGTCCACACCACCCTTCCACCTTAGCACCGGCAGGGGCCCCTGGACATCGGGTAATGGCTGGATTTGCCAGATCCTGCGAAGGATGCATGCCCCGAACCCCGGCGGGGCGGTCGGGGGGCCTCCCCCGGGATTCAGCGGCGCCGCGCGCTCCCGGGCCCGGCGTGGGATGGCCATGCGGGATCTCCCCCGGGGGTCCCCCGGGAGCGTGTCAGCGTGTGGCCCGTGAGGCCAACCGTCACACGGTCTTGGCGTGTTACCCGATCGGCGTCTCGCCCGCGCACTCCCGCTGCTGCAGGCGCCAGGCGCGGAGCTCCTGGCTGCGCCCGATCGTGTAGATGACGAGCACCGCGGCCAGCACCATTCCCAGGCCCAGCAGTTGCGTCGGCGCCACCGCGGCCCGGCGGGTCGCGACCACGAGCAGCGTCGTGATCACGGGCGAGGCGGCGGAGATCGCCACCACCGCCGTGGCCGAGGCGTGCCGCAGGCCGACGACTTCCGTGAGCGTGAACGCGAGCAGGATCAGCCCCGTGACCAGGACAAACCCCCACTGCAACGCGGAAAGATGGAGCGTCGCTCCCAAGCGCCCGTTCGCGGCGAGATAGGCCACCAGCAGTGCGGAGCCGAGCGTCATCTTGACGGCCACGACCATCGTCACGGACACGGTGCGCAGCGCCGCCTTCATCAGCACCGCGCCCAGGGCGAACAACAGCGTCCCGGCGACGAGGAACGGGACGCCGGAGTCCATGCGAAGCGCGCGGACCCCCAGGCCGAGCGCCAACCCGCCGGCCAGGACGGCCAGGGCGAGCAGAATCGTGGGGCTGACGCGCTCGCGCAGGAACAGCGCCGCGATCGCCGCCACGAGAAGAAACTGCGTGTGGTCGATGACGGCGACCGTCGCCGGGGTGCTGATCTGGAACCCGCGAAAGTCCAACGCGTAGGCGGCGCTGCCGGCGACGACCGCGATCAGAACCAGCAGGGTCCACTGCCCACGGTCAAGCCGGGTCAGCTCCCGCCGCCGCTCGGGGACAAGCAGGAAGGGCAGGAGGAACGCGACGCCCACCACCCCGTTCTTCAGGGTCGTGTAGAGCGTGGAGTCCGCGAACATCCGTACCCCGATGCTGTTCACGAACACGGCGAATCCGCTGATCGCGGCGTTCAACGCCGCGAACTGGTACCCGAGGTGTGGATTGGTGGCGCGCAGCGACCGCGCCGGATCCGAATCGGTCACGGTGTCCCTCCGCCAGCCCGACGCGTCCCGGCCGAACGGCCCCCCGCAGGAGCCGAAGCGCTCCTCCGTCCGTCGCGGGCCGCCGAAGGTCCCGCAGGCGTCGCGCCGGTCATCCCGCGCGGCGGGAGTGCTGTGTCATCGGCGTCCGTCACGAGGCCGACCTCGCCGGGTGTCCGGCCCGTGTGGCCCCCTCGTCACCGCTCGGGACCTGCGTCCGCGGCCCCGCGCGCTTGGTGCGGGGGTCGAGATGATCCCTGAGCGTGTCCGTGAGCTGGTTCAGCACCAGAATGGTCAGCGCGATCGCGACCGACGGCCAGAGCACGTAGGTCTCCGACTGCGCGAGGTAGCCTTTGGCCGCGCCAATCATCTGACCCCAGGAAGGATTCGGCGGCGGGACGCCGAGTCCCAGGAAGCTCAACCCCGACTCCAGCAGGATGGCGGCGGCCACGGTGACGCCGCACTGGACGAGGATGGGGCTCATCACGTTGGGGACGACGTGCCGAGCAATGACCTTGGCGTTGGGCACCCCGATCGCCTTGGCCACCGTGATGTACTCCACCTGCATCACGCCGAGCGTGCTCGAGTAGGCGAGACGCACAAACGTGGGAATGTACAGCAGGCCGATCACGAGCACGAGGTTGGGCACGCTCGGCCCGAGGAATCCGACCACCGCCAGGGCAAGGATGATCGGAGGAAAACACAGGATGGTGTCCGCCGTCCTCATCACCGCCTGTTCGACCGCCCCACGGTAGTACCCGGCAAGCACGCCGAAGTACAGGCCGGGGGCGAGCGCGAGCAGCGTGCTCGCGACGGCGATCGTGAGCGACGGGCGAATCCCGTACAGCAGCCGCGAGAGGATGTCCCGACCGAACTCATCGGTCCCGAGCCAGTACGCGGCCGAGGGCGGAGCGAGCACGTGGTCGGGATTGAGCGCGAGCGGGTCGTGGGGACTGATCCGGGGAGCGAGCAGCCCCAGGGCGGCGACGACGAACAGGTACGACAGCGTCCAGATGAACCTCCGCCGGTTGGCGCCGCTCACAGGCCGCCCTCAGGAGTACCGCAGCCTTGGATTGGCCAGCGCATACAGCACGTCGACGACCATCTGCACGCACACCACGAGGACGGCGGCGCTGAGCACCGCCCCCTGCACCATGGGGTAGTCTCGCTCGCGGGTGGCGTTGATGAGCAGGGTGCTGAGGCCCGGCCAGTTGAAGATGTTCTCGACCAGCACCGTGCCGCCGATCAGCGTCCCGAACTGCACACCGATGACGGTGATGATGGGGAGCAACGCGTTCCGCAACGCGTGCTTGTAGATGACCTGACGGGGCCACAGCCCTTTGGCCCGCGCCGTCCGGATGTAGTCCTCGCCGACGACGTCGAGAATGGCCGACCTGGTCATTCGCCCGATGATCGCGGCCAGGCCGATGGCGAGGGCAAGCACGGGCAGCGCCAGGTCCGCGAGGTGTCGTAGGACCCCCTCGGCGACGGGCGTGTAGCCGCCGCCCGGCAACAGTCGGAGCTCCACGCTGACGACAAGCACGAGAAAGGTGCCGATCACGTACGTCGGCACAGCCAGCCCCAACGAGAACGCGGACGAGACGAGCTTGTCCGCGAGCGAGTTCCGCCTCAACGCCGATCCGACGCCGACGGGGATTCCCGCGAGCGAGGCCATGCCGATGGCCGCGACGACGAGCTCGAGCGTCCGAGGCAGCCGCGAGCACACCTCGTCGGCGACCGGATAGTTGTCCACGAGGCTCTTACCCAAGTTGAGCCGCGACAAGTTGCCAAACCAGTCGACGAACTGGACGGCCACGGGCTTGTTGAGGCCGAGTTTCACCCGCACGGCCGCGAGCACCTCGGGCGCCGGGGTGTGCTCCGATCCGAGAATGACCAGCGCCGGGTCGCCCGGGATCAGGCGCAGCATGGCGAACACGAGGACGCAGACCAGGAGGAGCTGCACCACGGCAAGCCCTAGGCGCCGCACGACAAAAGTCGCCATGCGCTCCTTCCGCCGGGGCGCCCCTGAGGCTCCGCGCGGCGCCCGGTCATGCGAGGCCCCGCACGACTTCCGCGCGGGGCGGTCGCGGCCATCGAGCATCCGTGGACCGTGCCGTCGCCCGCGCGTCCAGGCGCGCGCTCCCGCCTGCGCGCGACGTCACACATCGACCCCGAACGTCCGCGCGGCGAGCGCAGGGCTGATCTTGCCGTTGGCCACGTCCTCTTTGACCTGCGCCGCGGGTCGCTCGCGGACGTCGCCGTACCCGCCGGCGCCGGGCGTCTCCACGCGCACGCGGTCGCCGTGCCCGAGCACGACGTTCGAGACCTTCGAGGTCAACGGGCGTTCCGTCCCGTCGGACCGCACGAACGTGTAGCGGCCGGGCAGCCCCGCCTGTCCGCCGCGGAGGCCCCACGGCGCGATCTTCTGCCGGTCCGCCAGGCCGGAGAAGACGATCCCGTCCGTCAGCGTCTGAATCGTGCGCACCAGCCCCAGTCCGCCCATGAACTTCCCCGCGCCGCCGGAGTCCGCGCGGAACCCGTACCGCGTGACGAGCAGCGGATACTCCATCTCCAGGGCTTCAATCGGGAGGTTGCTGGTGTTGGTCATGTGCACCTGGACCCCGCTCATCCCGTCTCCGCTGGCGTGGGCCCCCGACCCGCCGGCGATCGTCTCCAGGTACACGAAGTACGCGCCGGTCGCCGCGTTGACCCCGGAAAACGTCGCGGTGGTCACCGAACTGTTCGAGGCGGCGACGATCCGGTCCGGGACCGCCTCGGCCAGGGCCCCGAAGATGACGTCGGCCACGCGCTGGCACGTGTCGATGCGCTGGCCCACCGGGGCGGGCTCGACACAGTTCAGAATGCACCCCGGCGGCGCGATCACCCGCACCGGCCGGTAGATGCCGTGGTTGGAGGGCACGGTGCCCCCCACGACCACCTTCAGGCAGTAGAACACGGTCGCGAGCACGGCGTTGAACGGCACGTTGATCGATCCGGAGACCTGCGGACTCGACGGCGAGAAATCAAACTCGATCTCGCTCCCGGTCTTTCGAATGACCACGCTGATCGGGATCGGCCGGTCGAGGTCGATGCCGTCGTCGTCCATGTAGTCGGTGAAGCGGTACGCGCCATCCGTGATGGCGCTGAGGCCCGCCCGCATCAACCGCTCCGAGTAGTCCAGCAGCATCGCGCAGAGCGCTTCAAACCGCTCGACGCCGTATTTCGCAACCACCTCCTGTAGCCGCCGGCTGCCCACCGTGTTCGCGGCGATCTGCGCGTACAGGTCGCCGTGGCGCTCCGCGGGCGTCCGACTGTTCAGGGTGAGCACGCCGACGATGTCGTCGTTGACGACGCCGCCCGCGGCCAGCTTGACCAGCGGGAGGCGCAGCCCCTCCTGGAAGATCGAGGTGTTGTCTCCGGAGGTGCTGCCGGGCACTTTGCCGCCGACGTCGGCGTGGTGCGCGATATCGGCCACAAACGCGACGAGGCGGTCCTCCACGAACACCGGCGTCACCAGGGTGATGTCGGGCAGGTGCGTACCCCCGCCGCGGTACGGGTCGTTCGTCATGAAGATATCCGCCGGGTGAATCCCGTTCGGCCCGTACTTCGCCAGCACCGCGTCGACCGCGCCCAGCAGCGACCCCAGGTGCATCGGGATGTGCTCCGCCTGCACGATCATCTTGCCTGTCTTGTCGAACAGCGCGGTCGAGCAGTCCCGCCGCTCCTTGATGTTCGTGGAGAACGCGGTCTGCACCAAGGTCACCCCCATCTCCTCGGCCACGGCGAGGAGGTGGTTGTTGAAGATCTCCACGGTGATGGGATCGATCGGCGCGCTCACCGGCGACCTCCGCGAAGGATGTGCAGGTTGAGGAAGGCGTCCACTTCCAGGCGCTGCTCGGGATGCAGCACCGTCGTGCTGTCCATCTGCTCGATGACCGCGGGCCCCTCCAAGACGTGCCCGCGGCGGAACGCCTCACGGCGGTACAGGCGGGTCGAGACGAACTGCCCCTCCGCGTCGAAGTAGACCGGACGCGCGTCGAACGGCTCCGGCGCCCCCTCCGCGACCTCGGCCTCCTCGAAGAGGGGCGCCTTGGGCACGTGCCCGACCGCGGTCAACCGGTACGTCACGAACTCGACGGCCTGCTCAGGGGCGCTGTGCCCGTACTTCCTCCGGTGTTGTTCATGGAAGTGGCGCACCACGGGGCCCAGGTCGCCGGTCGTCAGGACGGCCAGGTCGAAGGGAACGCGCAGCTCGTAGTTCTGTCCTCTGTAGCGGGCTTCCACCGTTGCGTGAAACACCCGCAGCCCCGGGGGAATGCCCTCGCCGTCCAGCACCCGGGTTGCCTCCGCCTGCATCTCCTCGAAAAAGCGCCGGATCCACCCGGCGCTCGCAGGCTCGGACGCGAGCCGGCGGCTCCGCACGAAATCCGTCTTCACGTCGGTCTGCAGCAGCCCGAGCGCGCACGTCATCCCGGGCGACGGGGGCACGATGATCCGGGGGATGCCTAACTCGAGCGCCAGCGCCGACGCGTGCAGCGGGCCGGCGCCCCCGAACGCGAGCAGGGCGAAGTCCCGCGGATCGTAGCCGCGCTCGACCGTGACCACCCGCACGGCCCGGGTCATGTTGGCGTTCACGACGGAGAGAATGCCCTGCCCGGCCGCCGTCGCGCTGAGGCCCGAGGTCCGGCAGAGATGCCGCTCGAGCGCCTCCTGGGCCGCCGCCACGCTCAGGGCCATCTTCCCGTTCAGCAACGACGCCGCCCCGAGCTTTCCCAGGACCAGGTTGGCGTCGGTGACGGTGGGACGGGTGCCCCCGCGCAGGTAGCAGGCCGGCCCCGGGACGGCCCCGGCACTCTCCGGCCCGACTTTGAGGGCTCCGCCGGCGTCTAGGTAGGCGATCGACCCCCCGCCGGCCCCGATCGACGTAATGTCGAGCATCTGCGTCCGCGCCGGAAAGCCCTCCACCACCCGCTCGTGGGTGACCTGCGGCTGACGGTCGACGATCAGGCTGATGTCCGTGCTCGTGCCGCCCATGTCCAGCGTGATGAGATTCGGCACGCCCAGCACGTCCGACAGCCGCGCCGCCGCGACCACGCCCGCGCTGGGCCCCGAGAGCACGGTCTTCACCGGGCGCTCGCAGGCTTCGGCGATCGAGATGATGCCCCCGTTCGACTGCATGATGTAGGGGTCCACGCCCACGCCCAGCGCCCGCGCCTCATGCCCGAAGCGCTGCATGTACCGCTTCACGGTGGGCCCCAGGTACGCGTTGAGCACGGTCGTGCTGAGCCGCGGGTACTCCCGGAACTCGGGCACGACCTCGTGGGAAGCCGACACGTAGAACTCGG
>Ga0209415_10017466_pt1 | contig 11412 bp, 9 predicted proteins | sample PeaSoiSIISIP2007_FD_187696 | JGI IMG/M metagenome (GOLD analysis project Ga0209415, IMG submission 187696) | Peat soil microbial communities from Weissenstadt, Germany - SII-SIP-2007 (SPAdes) (version 2) | ecosystem: Environmental > Terrestrial > Soil > Wetlands > Peat | place: Germany...
GACGGCGAAAGCGCGGTTGCGCCGCACAGGCAGACGGCGAGGCAGTGCCGCCGCGGGAGCGCGAGCAAGGCCGAAAAATGCGCGGGGTCAGGTCGCAGCGGATGGGTCATGGCCGGGCTCTGTCTTCTGCTCAAATGTTCCTGTTATGTTCTAACATTTCCAGACGCAAACGGCAAGGCACGGTCGCGTGGCCTCGATTGGCGCCGGCATCGCAGCCGGCGGGGCATTGGGCCGGCGGCGCAGGCTGATGGGTCGGAGCCGGAGGAGCACGGGCATGCCGGACGATGCCGTTGGGCAGCGACGCAGTTCGAGCATCACCTGCCGACCCCAAGAGAGCTGTAGCCCGGTCGCTTGGCCTGAACAGCCGGAATCGACCCGTTGCGGACGTTCGGCGCCGCGGGCGTTTTGCGGCGGACGTGACGGTAGGTGTCCGGGCGCATGGCTGGAGGGTGTCGTCACTACGTCGCGACGACAAAAGAGGTTCGGAAAACGCCATAGATCGCTAACACGATAGATCGCTTTGGATGCGCACGGGGCTGCGGTCTTCGGGACGCGGGGGCCGGAGGTTCGAATCCTCTCACACTGATCGGCAAAATCAATGGCTTATGTAGCGAGTGCAGCAGGGGCCGGTGTTCAGATGAACACAACGGCCAATCATTACCTCCGTTTCCCCGTTTTCCAGGGGGGGCCGGCTGGGAGCGGATTCTGGGGTGGTGCTGTCTGACCACATCGGCCAGGCGGCATGGGTCTTCGGCCCTTCAAAGCCAAGCAGAGAGGGTAGGCAGTGGGCGAGGCTGCGCATTGGCTGCTCCTTTCGGGTTGCAGCCCGCCGCAGAGGGGCCGGACAGCGGCCCAGAAATCCTTTGCTTTGTTACTCTCGGAAAGGCCGCTAGGGTCGGTCGACCTGCCGACTCGGGGGGGATTCGCATGTCTGAGAGGAAAACCGACAGACCGCGACGGCGGCCCGAAACTGGCGCGTCGCAGATCATCGGCTTCCGCCTCCCGGTGCCGGTGGCCAAGGCAATCAAGGTTGAGGCGGCGCGGCGGCAGGTACCGCTAAACGGATTGCTCGCCGAGATGTGGCAGCTCTACCGCGAGAATAAACGTGCCGGTTAATCTCGATAAGCCGCAGTTGTGGAAAGCGGATATTGCGCTGTCCGTCGACATGTATAACGACTGGTTCATGAAATTCGCGCCTGTCGCTTTCCGGGAAACCCGGATCAAGGTGACCAAGGACGTTGAAGCGACGCTCCATCGCACGGCGAATCTGAACGACGTAAGCCCGGCGCTGCTGCGCGAGCATCCTGACGTGCTGCCGACGCTGCGTATGTCAACCTGTCCGCCGATCGCTGTCGACCGCCTGGTTGGCCTCGCCGGCGTGTCAAGGAATCTCGTCAACAAAATGGAAGAGGGGAAGCTTCCGCCGCGCATGGCACCGGCCGCGTTGCATGCCGATCTTGAGAAGATCGGCTCCATCATCGAGCGGATGGCTGATCCCGATATTTTCGTTTGGCTGGAAACCGATCGTGCGGCAACGGAAGTGGAACTGCATCGCGCCGCGACCATCGTCGCCGATCGCCTTACCAATGCCGACGCCAATCCCATTATCCGCAACGCGCAAGAGAAGCGCCAGCTCGCCGCCATCGGCGCGTGGCTGGAAGGGCGCGGGTACAAGCGGCTCCCCGAGGGCATCAGATACAATGCGATGCCGACGGGCACCTACAGCTTCCGCCTCAATGTGCCGGTGAAGGCGCAAGGCGGCACGTCGACCGTCAACATCCCGGTCGACACCGCCGTCATGCCGCTGACGGCGAAGGCCGGCGCGCTGCCGCTCATGATCGAGGCGAAATCTGCTGGCGACTACACCAATACGAACAAGCGACGCAAGGAAGAGGCACAAAAAATTAACCAGCTTCGTCATACCTTCGGGCATGACGCGCGGTTCATGCTCTTCCTCTGTGGCTATTTCGATTGCGGCTATCTCGGCTACGAAGCGGGCGAGGGCATTGATTGGGTGTGGGAGCATCGCATTGATGATCTTGCACAATTCGGGATCTAGACCATGGACGCCATGACACCGATCGAGGATCGCCGCATTGCCCTGCAAGCGGAGCTTGATGCCGAGAAAACCCAGGCTGCGCGGAACAAGCTCGGCCAGTTCGCGACACCGACGGGCCTCGCCTCCGACGTGCTCGCGTATGCGCGGCACCTGCTGCCGGCAAATGCGCCGGTCCGGTTCCTTGATCCGGCGATCGGCACCGGCTCATTCTATGCGGCGCTCTTGCGCGAGTTCCCAGGCGAACGGATCGAAGCGGCGAGCGGCTTCGAGATTGATCCCCACTATGGCAAGCCGGCGCTAAAGCTCTGGCAGGAGCATCCGCTCACGATCACCCTCGGCGATTTCACGGCGGCGAAGCCGCCGGGGGAGGGCGCGGGCTTCAACCTCGTGATCTGCAATCCGCCCTACGTGCGGCACCACCACATGGACAAGGCGGCGAAGGCTCGCCTCCTCGCCGCGACGGCGACGGCCTCCGGGATACAGATGGCAGGCCTTGCGGGCCTCTACTGCTATTTCCTCGGGCTGGCGCATGCGTGGATGGAGCCGGACGGCATTGCCGGCTGGCTGATCCCGAGCGAGTTCATGGACGTGAATTACGGCGTGACGGTGAAGCGGTATCTGCTGAACCAGGTCGAGCTGGTCCGCGTTCATCGCTTCGACCCGAACGACCTACAGTTCGGCGACGCGCTCGTGTCCTCGGCCGTCGTCTGGTTCCGCAAGCGGAAACCACCGTCCGGGCGTGTGGTCGAGTTCTCCTATGGCGGCACGCTCGCCGCGCCGAAGCTTTCGCGCCTGGTTCCGGCCGCGGCGCTGCAAGGGGCCGCGAAATGGACGAGCCTCGCGGCTGACGGCGTGCGTGCGGTCAGCGAAGGCCTGCGGCTCGCGGATTTCTTCGACATCAAACGAGGCCTTGCGACCGGCGACAACGGATTTTTCATCATGGATCGCGAGAGAATCGCAGCGCATAATCTGCCGGCGGAGTTTTTTAAGCCGATCTTGCCGGGGCCGCGCCACCTCGAAAGCGACGTAGTCGAGGCCACGCGCGACGGCACGCCGAAGATCGCCCGGCAACTGTTCATGCTGGACTGCCGGTTACCGGAAAATGAAGTCCGACACCGCTATCCGGCGTTGTGGGCGTATCTACAGACCGGCAAGCCGAAGGTGGCGGAAACCTATCTCTGTAGCCGCCGCTCGCCCTGGTATGCCCAAGAAAACCGGCCGCCAGCGCCGTTCATCTGCACCTACATGGGGCGGAACCTGGCGAAGCGGGAAAAGCCCTTCCGCTTCATTCTGAACCGTTCCCGAGCCACGGCGGCCAACGTCTATTTGCTCCTCTACCCCAAGCCTGCGCTTGCTAGAGCGCTCGATATAGATTCCACCCTCGAAAGGCGGGTCTGGGAATTCTTGAACGGAATCGATACGGCGACACTGCTCGGGGAAGGGCGCGTCTACGGCGGCGGCCTCTACAAGATGGAGCCGAAAGAGCTGGCGAACGTGCCTGCGGACGCAATCGCAGCCATGCTGCCGATACCCGAAACGCGTCCTGCCACGCAGGGCGAAATGTTCAAGGAGCGGGCCGCCTGACCCCTCGACTAGCAGAAAAGGGAGGGCGCATGTTTGGCTACAATTCCGATTGGTGGAATACCGCCTTGCTCATCGCACTCGCGGCGACTGTTCTGGCTGCTGTCGCTGTTGCTTTTACGACTTATGCCGTCATCAATACCCAGAAGCGCAAAGCTATCGAGAGCGCCCAGGAGTTTGAACGATACAAGGTTGGGGTGGAGGAGCGGGTTGCGGATGCAAAAAGAGATGCGGCTAATGCACACCTGGAGACGGAACGGCTGCGGTCACAGGTAGCATGGAGGCGCATCTCTCAAGGGCAACACGACAAGCTGGTGCAGGCATTATCGAGTCGACGCTTCTCTATGTATTTCGAATATTCGCAGGCTGATCCTGAGGCGACGCAGTTCGCCGAGGACGTTTTTAGGACATTGAAAGATATTCCCAGTATAAACGTATATCCACCACACCCGCTCGTCGTACCTCCGGCACCCTCTGGCGTCACGGTTTCTGGGGCAGATGGCCCAGATAAGGAAGCGCTAGAGTCTGCGCTTACCAGCGCGGGCATTAATTTCAAGGTAGGCAATAATACCAACGGGGAGCCCCGCCTCTCAGTGGGAAGCAAGCCAACACCATTTTAATTCCCTATTGCCATCTTCTTTACGTCAAGGAGCCTGTGATATGATGCGGCTTCAGGGTGCACCCATAATGCCATTGTGAATATACTTTGGATCAAGATTAGCGGCGGCCTCCATCGGGTCGGTCGGGTCGCCCCAAAAAAGCAGTGTCCACCGGTATGAGCCGCCGCGTCCGACGCTGTGCACCCATTCGAACCGACCCACGACCCTCCCCGCGCTCGTCGTGGCGTACCCCCGCCCCGCCTGTAATGTCCCCCTATGGACGCGCAGTTCGACCCCGGGCTGTTCAAGCCCGCCCTGATCATCCTCGCCGCCGCCGCGGTGGTGATCCCACTGTTCCACCGGCTGCGGCTCAGCCCGGTGCTGGGGTTCATGCTGGTCGGCGTCGCGGTGGGCCCGTTCGGCCTCGCCACCCTCTCCGACCGTCTGCCCCCGCTGCGCGCCGTCACACTCAGTCAGCCGGAGACCATCGCGCCGATCGCCGAGCTCGGCATCAGCATGCTGATGTTCATGATCGGCCTGGAGCTGTCGCTCGAGCGCCTGCGGGTGATGCGCCGCCTGGTGTTCGGGCTGGGGCTGCCGCAGTTCGTGCTGTGCGCCCTGGCGATCGCGGCGGTCGCCTACCGGCTGGGTGCGTCGGCCGAGGTCGCCGCGATCGCCGGCGCCGCCCTGTCGATGTCGTCCACCGCGGTGGTGCTGCAGGTCCTGTCGGCGGAAAAACGGCTGAATGGGCCGCTCGGCCGCACCTCGCTGGCGGTGCTGCTGTTCCAGGACCTCGCCGCGGTGCCGGTGCTGTTCGTCATCAGTATCCTTGGAGAGAGAGGGTCCGGCGGCGGCGCCTTCGCCTGGACGGTCGGCCAGGCGGTCGCGGTGTTGGTCGGCCTGATCGTCGCCGGGCGCCTGGTGCTGCGGCCGCTGTTCCGCGGCGTCGCGCGCACCGGCAGCCCGGAGCTGTTCGTCGCCGCCTGCCTGCTGGTGATCCTCGCCACCGGCCTGGCCACCGCCGCCGTGCGCCTGCCGATGGAGCTCGGCTCGCTGATCGCCGGGCTGCTGCTCGCCGAGACCGAGTTTCGCCGCCAGATCGAGGTGACCATCGAGCCGTTCAAGGGTCTGCTGGTCGGCGTGTTCCTGATCTCGGTCGGCATGAGCCTGGACCTGGGCCATATCGTCGCCGACGTGCCACGATTGCTGGCGGGCGGCACGGTGCTGGTGGCGATCAAGCTGGCGCTGATCGCCGGCCTGGCGCGCGCCGTCGGTCTGCGCTGGGTCACCGGATTGCAGGCCGGGCTGCTGCTGGGGGCGGGGGGCGAATTCGGCTTCGTCATCTTCGGGCTGGCTCGCGAGGATCATCTGATCGCGCCCGACGCCGCGCGCTTCCCATTGCTGCTGGTCGCGGCGAGCATGGCCTGCATCCCGCTGCTGTCCAGCCTCGGCCGGGCGATCGCCCGCCGCGCGCCCGCACGCGCCTCGCCGGCGACCGACCCCGCGCCGCTGGCGGCGATCGAAGCGGACGCCTCACCGCGGGTCATCATCGCCGGTTTCGGCCGGGTGGGGGAGACGGTCGCATCGATGCTGGAGGTGCACGGCGTGCCCTATGTCGCGGTGGACAGCGATCCCGACCGCGTCGCCAAGGTGCGCGACAAGCGGCGGTCGGTATTCTGGGGCGACATCACCCGGGAGGAGCTGCTGCACCGCCTGCACATCGACACCGCCCGCGCGCTGGTGGTGACGATGAGCAATCACGCAGCGAGCGACCGCCTGGTCGCCGTGGCGCGGGCGCAGCGGCCGGACCTGCTGATCGTGGTGCGGGCGCACGACGCGGGGCACGCGGCGCATCTGTATGCGCTCGGCGCGACCGACGCGGTGCCGGAGACGATCGAGGCCAGCCTGCAACTGTCCGAGGCGGTGCTGGTCGATCTCGGCATCCCGATGGGCCCGGTGATCGCCACCATCCACGAGAAGCGCGCCGAGATGCAGGCGCTGATCCGGACGATGGCGCCGGGGGCGGCGGTCCGCCCGCTCGGGCGCCGCCGGCTGCGCGACATGCTGCCACGGCCACGATGACGCGGCGTGGCCGGTTGCCACACCGGGCGATCGCATCGGGGACGAAAGACCGCGCCCCCGAATTTCTGGGATGCTTGGGCGCAGCCGGTCCAGCCTGGCCTGGACCCGGGTGCGAAACCAGCAGCACGGTTTGTTAAGGTTTTCCGTTCAATCTTCGGGAACAAAGGACTCTTGGCTCCCCCCCTGAGTAGGTGAAAAATGATTCTATCGCGGTTCGGCATCCGCTCCCGCGTGTATAGCGGGATGGGTGTCCTCGTCGTCCTGGGCCTGGGTCTCGCCGGCCTGGGCGTGTGGAATCTGAAGGCGATCGACAGTCAGGTCGCGCGCATGAGCGCGCTGTCCGACAACAACACGCGCGTCCTGCGGATCGTCGGCCTGCTGGAGACGACACGCCGTGCCTCGCTGCGTTACAAATTTTCCGCCACCCAGGCCGCACTGGAAGAGAGCGACGCAGCGGAGGCGCAAATCGCCGATCTGCTCCAGACGGCCGCCAAGACGACCTCGTCGGAGGAGCGGCGCCAGGCATTCCTGTCGATCGCGGAGGGTGTCGCGACGTACCACAAGATGCGAGGCGATCTGATCGCGCTGACCAGGCAGATACAGGACGAGAAGACCAAACTGTTCGGCGGCGGCGATCAGATGGCGGCCGACACCCGCGATCTCGTCGCCGCCGCCCGCCAATCCGGCGACAGTACGATCGACACGGCAGCACGCGAGGTGGAAGCGGCGGTGCTGCTTGCGCAAGTTACGAACTGGCGCTTCCTGGCCACCAACGATCCGAACGGGCCGGCGACCTTCAAGACGAATGCCATTGCTGCCATGACTGCACTCGCCGCATTGGAGAAACTGCCGCTCGCCGCGGATGTAGCCAAACTGACCGCGCCGGTCAGCACCTCGGTGATCACCTATACCGGCACCTTCGCGACCGTATCCAGCAACATGCTCAAGAGCAACGATCTGTTCGACAACAAGATGCAGCCGATCATCCTGCAGCAGGTCACAGCGGCCACGGGCGCCTCGGATTCGTTGAATCGCGACTTCGCCACCACAAAGGACGCGACCGCCGGCATGGTATCCAGCACCGTTGCCATGCAGGAGCTGATTGCCGGGGGCGCGTTGCTGCTGGGTGTGCTGATCGCCTGGCTCGTCGGCCGTGGCATCATTCGGCCGATATCCGGGATGACCGCGGCGATGAGCCGGCTCGCGGCGGGCGAGACCGCGGTCGAAATTCCATCGCGCGATGCCACCGACGAGATGGGCGCCATGGCCAAGGCAGTCGAGGTGTTCAAGCAGAACGCCGTCGAGCGGGTACGGCTGGAAGCCGAACAAAAGGCCCTGGAACAGCGCGCAGCGCAGGAGAAGCATGCGGCGCTGGTCGGCATGGCCGAGAAGATCGAAACCGAGTCAGGCGCAGCGATGGCGGCAGTCGGTGAACGCACCGCTATCATAGCGACCACCGCCGGGGAGATGAGCGCGTCCGCCAGCCGCACCGGGGACTCGGCCCAGGGTGCCGCAGCGGCCGCGGCACAGGCCCTGGCCAACGCCGAGACCGTGGCAAGCGCAGCCGAACAGCTTGCCGCCTCGATCCGGGAAATTGGCAGCCAGGTTGACCAGTCGACCACCGTGGTCGGCCGCGCCGTCGCCGCCGGCGGCGAGGCCCGCAGCACGATGGAAGCGCTGCACCAGCAGGTGGGACGGATTGGCGCGGTTGCCGATATGATCAGCGAGATCGCCGCCAAGACCAACCTGCTGGCGCTGAATGCCACCATTGAGGCGGCCCGTGCCGGCGACGCTGGCAAGGGCTTCGCCGTGGTGGCGAGCGAAGTGAAACAGCTCGCCACGCAGACCGCGCGCTCCACCGAGGAAATCACCCGTCATATCGGCGACGTGCGCACCGCCACCGGCGCATCGGTCGCAGCGGTGGGACGTATTGAGCAAACGATCGGTGAGATCAATACCATCGCCGGTTCGATCGCCGCGGCGGTGGAGGAGCAGGGCGCCGCGACCGCCGAGATCGCCCGCAATGTCAGCGAGACCGCCGCCGCGGCCAGCAAGATGACCCAGCGCATCGACGAAGTGTCGACCGAGGCCGAGCGCACCGGCCAGCGCAGCGCTCAGGTGCGGGACGACATGGCAGCACTGAATACCTTGGTGGGTGAGTTGGCGCATACCTTGGTCCGGGTGGTACGCACCTCGACCACGGACGTGGATCGCCGGGAGTACGCGCGTTATCTGGTGAACCTCGGCTGCCGGCTGTCGGTTGGCGGTCTGGGCACGCACAGCGCACGTGTCTCCGACCTCTCGGTGGGTGGCGCCGCCGTCAGCGGCGTTCCGGCGCTGTCGATCGGCGCGCGCGGCACGCTGGAGGTGGATCGCGTCGGCATGAAGCTGCCATTCACCGTCCGGGCAGCCCGGGATGATACGGCGCATCTGACCTTCGATCTGGACCAGACGGACGCCACCAGGTTCGCGCAGATGCTGGGGCAAATGGGATTGCAGCGCGCCGCCTGACGGCACGCCGTAACCCCTGACGGCGATCCGGTTTATTTGTTGCTATCCCTCGCTATGCCCGGTCAACATCACGACTTTGGTCTTGGCCGGCCGCAGTCTGATCTGCAAAGCGGCTTGATATTGCGGCGAGTTGTACCACGCCATCGCCCGCTCCGGGCGGTCGGATTCCAGCAGCACCGAGCGCGGCGGAGGACCGTCGCCCTCGACCACCTTCGGGTCACCGCCTCGGACCGCATAACGGCCGCCGAACGCGGCAATACGCCGCAGGCCAGACCCAGGTCACGCCCGCCTATCCGGCCCCTCCCGCAGGCGGCAATGTGACTACCACAGCGCAGACCATCCGCTACCCCGTCTAGCCGCCAACCCGAAATCGGCCTAATCCCTGCCCCGCGAGATCGGAGGGACGCACCATGCGCGAAATCGGCCATTTCATCGGTGGAAAGCACGTCGCCGGCACCAGCGGTAAATTCGGCGACGTGTTCAACCCGGCTGCCGGCGAACTCATCGCCAGGGTGGCGCTTGCCGGCGCCGAGGAGGTGAACAAGGCGGTTGCCGCCGCCGCCGCCGCCTGGCCGGCCTGGGCCAACACCCCTCCCCTCCGCCGCGCCCGCGTCATGTTCAAACTCAAGGAATTGCTCGAACGCGACCGCAATCAACTCGCCGCCATGATCACCGAACAGCACGGCAAGGTGCTGTCCGACGCCGACGGCGAGGTAACGCGCGGTATGGAGGTGGTGGAGTTCGCCTGCGGCATCCCGCATTTGCTGAAGGGTGAGTTCACCGACATGGTGGGCACCGGCATCGACAACTGGTCGCTCCGCCAGCCGCTCGGCGTGGTCGCCGGCATCACGCCATTCAATTTTCCCCTCATGGTGCCGCTGTGGATGGTGCCGGTGGCGCTGGCCTGCGGCAACTGCTTCATCCTGAAGCCGTCGGAGAAGGACCCGTCCGCCTCGCTGAAGCTGGCCGAGCTGCTGGCGGAAGCCGGCATCCCCGACGGCGTGTTCGGCGTGGTGCAGGGCGCGCGCGAGGCGGTGGAGACCATCCTGGCGCATCCCGACATCGCCGCCATCAGCTTCGTCGGTTCGACCGCGATCGCCGAAACGATCTATCGTGGCGGATGCGCGCACGGCAAGCGCGTGCAGGCGCTGGGCGGGGCGAAGAACCACCTGGTGGTGATGCCGGACGCCGACCTCGATGACGCGGTCGATGCGCTGATGGGCTCGGCCTATGGCGCTGCGGGCGAGCGCTGCATGGCGGTGTCGGTCGCCGTGGCGGTCGGCTCGGCCGGCGACAAGCTGATGCAGAAGCTGGAGCCGCGGGTGCGGGCCTTGAAGATCGGCCCGGGCACCGATCCCGACGCCGAGATGGGCCCGCTGGTGACGAAAGAGCATCGCGAGAAGGTGAAGGGCTACGTCGATCTCGGCGTGAAGGAGGGCGCGCGGCTGGTGGTGGATGGCCGCGACCTGAAGCTGCAAGGCTACGAGAACGGCTTCTTCATCGGCGGCTGCCTGTTCGACGACGTGAAGACCGACATGCGTATCTATCGCGAGGAGATTTTCGGGCCCGTGCTGGGCGTGGTACGCACGCCGGACCTGGCTGGTGCCACGCGGATGATCAACGCGCATGAATACGGCAACGGCGTTGCGATCTTCACCTCCGACGGCGGCGCGGCGCGCGACTTCGCCGAAGCCATCCAGATCGGCATGGTCGGGGTGAACGTGCCGATCCCGGTGCCGATGGCGTTCCATTCGTTCGGCGGCTGGAAGCACTCGCTGTTCGGCGACCACCACATCTACGGGCCGGAGGGCGTGCGCTTCTACTCGCGCTACAAGGCGGTGATGCAGCGCTGGCCGACCGGGGGGCGCCGCGGCGCGGAATATGTGATGCCGACGCTGGGAAGGTAATTGGGGCCCGCGTGATGCTGCCGGGATAGTGCCCGAGGGCCTGCCGCCTTCGTCTCATATCGCTGCATGGGAGACGGCGGCGCATACGCGTGGGCGACGACATAATGCGCGGCGATGGTGGCCTCCTTGGCGTTGACCGGGCGGACGGAGGCGGCCGGGGCGAGGGCGGTGCTGTCGCGGCGGGCTGCGTGGCGGCGACAGTCTACTACTGGTTGCGAGTCCAGCCCTGGCCTATGCTGTCTGTGGAAGATCGCCACCTTGGGTGGCGGGCCTGATCGAGCAAGCCAGCATGCCTCCTGATGTGGGTCATGCAACGACTTTGGCGGAGCGTCATCTGATGACCAACGCGTGCCGTATGGGACGAGCAGGGTGGGCCGTACGGCTGATCCGACGGTGTGGGCACGGAGCAGCGGAAGTAGCAGCACGAGGACGACAGAACCGGATGATAACGCTCGGGGGATGGAAGGCTGGCCGGTTTATGCGGGTTCTGGCGAGCTGCCTGATGCTCAACGCGACTTTCCCGCTCGACGTACTGGCCCAGACGGCCCCCGCCGCGGCCGCCGTCGCCCAGCCGGCCACTGGCCAGCCGTTCAACGCGGAACAGCTCGACGCGCTGGTGGCCTCGATCGCGCTCTACCCCGACGACCTGCTGACCCAGCTCCTGATGGCCTCG
>Ga0209415_10017467_pt1 | contig 11412 bp, 9 predicted proteins | sample PeaSoiSIISIP2007_FD_187696 | JGI IMG/M metagenome (GOLD analysis project Ga0209415, IMG submission 187696) | Peat soil microbial communities from Weissenstadt, Germany - SII-SIP-2007 (SPAdes) (version 2) | ecosystem: Environmental > Terrestrial > Soil > Wetlands > Peat | place: Germany...
GTCGGCTACGTCGGCGCCGGCACGGTCGAGTTCCTCGTCGACGACAGCCTGCGCCACTATTTCCTGGAGATGAATACCCGGCTGCAGGTCGAGCACGCCGTTACCGAGTGCATCACCGGACTGGACCTGGTCGAATGGCAGCTGCGCGTTGCCGCCGGCGAAGCGCTGCCCTTGCGCCAGGACGAGATCCGCCTGCAGGGGCACGCGATCGAGGCGCGCCTGTACGCCGAAGATCCCAGCAACGGCTTTTGCCCGCACAGCGGCCCCATACTCTGGTGGCGCCCAGACGGCGCCTTGCGCCCCGGCGTGCGCATCGACGCGGGTGTCGCCGAGGGTGGCCGGATCACGCCGTACTACGACGCGATGGTCGCCAAGCTGATCGTGCATGGCCGCGACCGGGGCGATGCGATCCGGCGCCTGGGCGCCGTGATCGAGGACGCGCCGCTGCTGGGCGTGAGCACCAACGCCCGCTTCCTGCGCGACCTGATCCATCATCCGGCGTTCCGCGAGGCCCGCATGCACACGACGCTGATCGACGCCTGGGCCGAGGAGGGCGATGCGCTGCTGCGGGCACCCCGGCCCGCGCCGCAAGACTGGCTGATCGCGGCCGGCCTGCTGCTGCAAGACGAGCGCGCCGGCGCTGCGCCGCGACCCCAGAGCGTGGCAGCCTACGAGCTGGTGCTGCGATGCGGCCCGGAGCAAAAGCGCCTGCGCGTGAGCACGCACGGCGCGCGAGCGGACTTGTTCATCGACGGCCAGGCGCACCAATTTTGCCGGCTCGGGACGATGGCCGACGGCCGGCACCGGCTGGCACTCGATGGTATCGAGCGCAGTGTCGTGGCGGTGCGCCTTGGCACCGCCGGCGGGGGCGCACCGGGCGGCGCACAGATCCATCTCGTCAGCGACGCCGCGACCTTCGTATTCGAGGAACCCTCCCCTTATCCGCTCGCCGGCGACATCCGGGAACCGGGGCGCGCGCGCTCGCCGGTGGCGGGCGTGGTCGTGCAGGTGCGAGTGCAGCCCGGCGACACGGTGCTCGAAGGCCAGCAGCTGCTGTGCGTCGAGGCGATGAAGATGGAGATGTGGCTGGTGGCCGGCGCCGCCGGCCGCGTCAAGACCCTGTATGCCGGCACGGGGGATGCGGTGGCGGCCAACGCCATTTTGGTGGAACTGGAGGTGATCGCATGAGCGAGAAGGCGATTCTTACCTGCGCGCTGACCGGCGTGCTGACCAACCCCAGGCAGCATCCGGTGCCCGTCACGCCGGCGCAGATGGCCAAGGAGGCGCGCGAGGCCTTCGACGCGGGTGCCTCGGTGATGCATGTCCATCTGCGCATGCAGGAACCGGGCATGGGGCACCTGCCGAGCTGGGATCCGCAGGTCGCCGAGGCCGTTGTCGGCGCGATCCGCGCGGCGTGCTCGGGCGTGATCATCAACCTCACGACCGGGGTGATCGGGGCCGACATCTCCGGACCGGCGGCCTGCATCCGGCGCGTGAAGCCCGAGATCGCGGCCTGCAACGCCGGTAGCCTGAACTACCTAAAGCTCAAGGAAGACGGCAGCTGGGCCTGGCCGCCGATGGTGTTCGACAACCCCGTCTCCAAGGTGCAGCAGTTCCTCGACGTGATGAGCCAATGCGGCGTGCATCCTGAATTCGAATGTTTCGACGTGGGGATCGTGCGCTCGGTCGGCATGTACGTGAAGTCGGGCATGTTCCGTCCCGAGATGGGCCGCCCCGAGTACAACTTCGTGATGGGCGTGGCTTCGGGCATGCCGTGCGACGCTGCGCTGCTGCGGCTGCTGCCGGGGTACCTGGCCCAGAACGCCGTGTGGCAGACAACGCTGATCGGCCGCAGCGAAATCTGGCCGGTGCACCAGGCCACGGCCGACATGGGCGGCATGCTGCGCACGGGTCTGGAGGACACCTTCTATCTGCCCAGCGGCGAACGAGCCGGCGGCAACGGCGTGCTGATCGAGGCGCTGGCGCGGTGCGCCCGCCGTGCCGGCCGGGAGATCGCGTCCCCGGCCGAGGCCCGCGCACTGCTGGGTCTGCCGCACTGAGGCCCGGACCGCCGCGGCCGGTCATGGCTGGCGCAGGGACCGTGATGGCGGCAGCCGTCGCCGAGCGAGCGTTGGTGCCCACGCCCCGGCGCCTGATCGCTACCGCCGAGCGTCTGGGCGAGGCGGGTGCCTACTACGTGCGCACCGACGCGGGCTGGCAGCCCACCTCGTGGCGCCGCCTGCTCGAACAGGTGCTGACCGCGGCTCGCGCCCTGGTGGCGCTCGGCGTTCAGCCCGGCCAGTCCATCTGCATTCTGGGCTTCAACCGGCCCGAGTGGCTGATCATGGATCACGCGGCGATGATGGTCGGCGCAGCCGCTGCGGGCATCTACTGGACCAGCGCGGCCCCCGAGGTCGAGTACATCCTGGGCCATTCGAAGGCGCCGCTCATCGTGCTCGAGGATGCCGTGCAGGCCGCCAAGCTGGCCGGCCGCCGTGGCGCGACCACCGCCCTCCAGCATGTGATCGCGATGCAGGGCGCCGTGGTACCCGGAGCCATGGCGTGGGACGACTTCATGGCGCTGGGCCGGGGGGCCGATGCGCCTGCATTGGCTGGCGAGGTCGAGCGCCGCCTGGCCGCCATCACGCCCGACACCCTGGGCGGCCTGATCTACACCTCGGGCACCACGGGCCATCCGAAAGCCGTGATGCTCAGCCACGGCAACCTGGCCTGGGTCGCCGACACCTTGCGGCAGATTCTCGGTATCGACGAGCGCGACCGCCACATCTCCTACCTGCCGATGGCGCACATTGCCGAGCGGGCCGGAACCACCCACGGCCCGGCGCGCGCAGGCAATGCGGTGTATTTCGCGCGCAGCATCGACCAGCTGCTCGACCATTTGCGGGAAGTGCGCCCGACCACCTTCTTCGGCGTGCCGCGCGTGTGGGAGAAGATGCGCGCCGCGCTGGACGCCCGGATCGGCGCCGCTGCGGGCGTCAAGGCCGCCTTGCTGCGCTGGTCCACCGGCGTGGCGCGGCGCTGGCACGCGGCCAACCTGGAGGGCGGGCCCACCGGCTGCGCCTTGGACCTGCAATTGAAGCTCGCCCGGGCGCTGGTGCTGTGCAAGATCCACCAGGCGCTGGGACTGGATGCGGCGCGGCTGGTGTTTTCGGGCGCCGCGCCGATTGCCGTCGACCATCTGCGCTTTTTCCTCGGACTCGACATCGTCGTTCGCGAGCTCTACGGCCAGTCCGAAGACAGCGGGCCGACCACCATCAACCTGCCGGGCAGCACCCGCATCGGCTCGGTCGGCAAGGCACTGCCGGGGCTCGACATCCGCATCGCCGGCGACGGCGAGGTCCTGGTGCGTGCACCGAGCGTGTTCCTGGGCTACCTGGGCCAGCCGCAGGCCACCGCGGAGGCGATCCGGGACGGCTGGCTGCACAGTGGTGACCTTGGCCGCATCGATGCCGATGGCTTCTTGTTCATAACCGGCCGCAAGAAAGACCTGATCATCACCTCGGGCGGCAAGAACATCTCGCCGGCCAACCTGGAAGCGGACCTCATGGCCTGCGATCTCGTCGAGTACGCGATTGTGGTCGGCGAGGGCCGCCGCTTCCTGTGCGCGCTGCTGGCGCTCAAACCCCAAGCCGTTCAGGCCTTTGCGCTGGCCCATGGACTCGGCCCCGAGGGACCGCACCGGAACACGAGCCTGCGGGCCGCGCTGCAGGCGCACATCGACGCGGTCAATGCCCGCCACGCGCGCGTTGCGACGATCCGCAAGTTCGCCATCGTCGAGGCGAACTTTGGTGTCGATGGGGGTTTTCTCACGGCGACGATGAAGCTGCGGCGCCAGGCCGTGATCGACGCTCACCGCGAGACCGTGGAGGCGCTGTACCGCGATCCCTGAGCTCCCGGGGGCTTGGACCGCGGCCGGGGACTCGTGCCGCGGTCGTGCGCCTCGCTTAAGCCGCAGGTGCCGTGGCGGCCAAGCGCAGCAGGCGCGCGGCCTCCTCGGCGCGCACGTCGTCGATCTCGCGCATCACCGGGCGCAGATCGACGGCGGCATCGCTGTGCGCGAATTTTCCCGTCAGCGTTGCGTCCAATGTCAGTTGGCCGCGTTGGTACAGGTCCCAGATCTCGTGGCCGTAGTCGGTGCTTGACAGCCATGGCGCAAAGCGGCCAAAGAAGTTTCGCAGGTTGACGACGTCGCGCAGCAGCATTCGCGCCGCGTGGTTGTTGCCCGCCGCATCGACCGCCTGGGGCAGATCGATGATCACGGGGCCATGCTCACCCACAAGGATGTTGAACTCGGAAAGATCGCCGTGCACGAGGCCGGCCAGCAGCATGCGCACCACCTCGCGCAGCAGTAGCTCGTGATACGTGCACGCCTCTTGCGGCGTCAATGCCACGTCATTTAAGCGCGGGGCCGCGTGGCCGGCCGCGTCGACGACCAACTCCATCAGCAAAACTCCGTCGCAGAAATTGATGGGCCGGGGCACGCGCACGCCGGCCGCCGCGAGGCGGTAGAGCGCGTCGACTTCGGCACTCTGCCACGCGGCCTCCCGCGCCTGGCGGCCGTAGCGCGTGCCCTTGGCAATTGCCCGCGCCTGGCGCGAGTTCTTGACCTTGCGGTTCTCGGTGTAGTCGACCGCCTGGCGAAAGCTGCGCTGGCTCGCTTCCTTGTAGACCTTGGCGCAGCGCGTCTCGCCCGCGCAGCGCACGACGTAGACCTTGGCTTCCTTGCCGCTCATCAGTTGGCGCTCGACCGTGTCGATGAGGCCGGCTTCGATCAGGGGTTGCAGGCGTTTGGGTGGTTTCATGCCTCGCATTTTGCACTACGCGGGCCGGCGCCGGCCTCTACAATGGCGCACCGAGAGCCTTAACGTCATGCCCTGGGCGTCCCTCATGCGTGCCGGCCACATGGTGCCACTAGAAGAAGTCCAGATCAGTGCCATTCGCGCCCAAGGCGCCGGCGGGCAAAACGTCAACAAGGTCTCCAACGCGGTGCACCTGCGCTTTGACATCGCTGCATCGTCGCTGCCGCAAGCCATCCGCGAGCGTCTGCTGCGCCTCGGCGACCAGCGCATCAGCAAGCAAGGAGTGGTAAACATCAAGGCCCAGGAGTTCCGCAGCCTCGAGAAGAACCGGGCCCAGGCTCTGCGCCGGCTCGAGGAGCTGATCGCCAGCGTCGCCGTGATCCCCGCCAAGCGCCGTCCCACCCGTCCCACCCGGACGGCCATCGCCCGGCGCCTGGAGAGCAAGACCCGTCGCTCCTCGATCAAGACAGGCAGGAGCAAGGTCAAAATCGTTGCGTAACGGGTTTGTTGTCGGCGCTTGTCCAAGCCGAGATGAAATGCGCCCCAAGCCGCCGCCTTGGGACCGTCAGGTGTTGCGCGGCGCAGCGGCACCGCCTCCGTGGGCGGGGCCTTGCGAGTCGCCGCGCCCGCCACCGGTGGGTCGCATATCGCTTGGGGTCGGTCCTTACGGTTTTTCGTGCCGCGGCGGCGCCGGGCCTCGTGCCGGGTGCCCTGGCCGACAGCGACCGCCGCCGATGTCTGCCGGCGCAATGGGCGTCGCACCGGCGCGCGGCCCGGCAGCGCGCACACCGGGGATACACTAAGTTCAACGCGTTGGGGAGGACTGTGCGCATGGCTGATTCGCGAGGCACTGATTTCGGCGTCGGACCGAAGAAACCGGACTTGGAGATCAACAAGCGGCAGCCGGGCCCACTTTGGCAGCGCCCCGGCAATCTGCTTTGGATCTACCTGCTGATGATGCTTGCCTCGCTATGGTTCTGGCAGGGAGCGCAGCAGCTGGCCCAGGAGCAAATCCCCTACAGCGAATTCCTGCAGCACCTGGACAAGGGCGAGGTGAAGGAGGCGGTTTTGACCGACCACGTCATCAGCGGCACCCTGACCGAGATCGATCCCAAGACCCACAATCCCAAGGAATTCGTGACCCAGCAGCCGGAGGACGACGCGCTGGCCCAGACGCTGGCACAGCACGGCGTCAAGTTCTCCGTCGTGCATCAGTCGCATTGGCTGAACTCGTTCCTGTTTAACTGGGTGCTGCCCCTGGGTGCGGTGTTCCTGCTCTGGGGCTGGCTCGGCAGGCGCATGGGAAGCCGTGGCCTGCTCAATCTGGGTGCCAACCGCGTACACATCCACGCCGACAGCGGCAACCAGGTGACCTTCGACGACGTGGCCGGGGCTGAGGAGGCCAAGGAAGAACTCAAGGAGGTCATCGACTTTCTCAAGAACCCGGCACACATCCAGAGTCTTGGCGGGCGTATGCCCAAGGGCGTGCTGCTGGTCGGGCCCCCGGGCACCGGCAAGACGCTGTTGGCGCGCGCGGTCTCGGGGGAGGCGGGCGTGCCCTTTTTCAACATCAGCGGCTCCGAGTTCATCGAACTCTTCGTCGGCGTCGGCGCCGCCCGGGTGCGCGAGCTGTTCGAACAGGCTCGGCAAAAGGCCCCCTGCATCATCTTCATCGACGAGCTCGACGCGATTGGGGGCGCACGCGGCATCGGTCCGAGCCTGGGCGGGCACGACGAGCGCGAGCAGACGCTCAACCAGCTGCTCTCGGAGATGGACGGCTTCGACCCATCCACGGGCGTCGTGGTGATGGCGGCTACCAACCGGCCCGAGATCCTGGACAAGGCACTGCTGCGGGCCGGACGCTTTGACCGCCAGATCGTGGTTGACAAACCGGACCTGGAGGCGCGCACCGCGATCCTGCGCCTGCATACCCGTCGGATGAAGCTCGACCCGGCCGTCGACCTGCGCGTCGTGGCGCAGCGCACACCGGGCTTCGTGGGTGCCGATCTGGCGAACATCGCCAACGAGGCGGCGATCCGGGCGGTACGTCACGACCACGACACGGTAACCATGCCCGACTTCGAGGAGGCCATCGACCGCGTGATCGCCGGTCCCGAGAAAAAGCATCGCGTACTGAACACCGAGGAGAAGCGCCGCGTCGCTTACCACGAGTCGGGCCACACGCTCGTGGCGCTGACGGTCCCGACTGGCGAACCCGTACACAAGGTATCGATCATCCCGCGGGGCGTGGCGGCGCTGGGCTTCACGCTGCAGCTACCGGTGGAGGAGAAGTTCCTCTCCACGGAGCCGCAGCTCAAGGACCAGCTGGCGATCCTGCTGGGCGGGCGCGTCGCCGAGAAACTGGTCTTTGGCGACGTGTCGAGCGGCGCCCACAATGACCTGGAGCGTGCGAGCGAGATCGCCCGCAGCATGGTCACGCAACTTGGCATGAGCAAGGGCCTGGGGCCGCTCACCTGGGGCCGGCGCCAGCAGCTGGCCTTCCTGGGTGTCGAGGGCCAGGAGGATCGCAATTTCAGCGAAGAAACGGCGCGCATGATCGATGCCGAGGTGCGGGCGCTGGTCGAAGAGGGGGAGGCGCGCGCGCACCAGATCCTCGTTTCGCGGCGCGCCGCACTCGATGCGTTGGCCGACGCGCTGCAAAAGCGCGAGGTCATGGACCGCGCGGAGGTGGAACGCTTGGTGCGCGACCACGGCCAGGGCGCGCCGGGCGAGGGCGCCGGCAGCCAACGGCCCGCCGCGTGACAAACCCCAGCGGCATGAACGAGTTCGAGCCGCCGAGTTGTCGGGGCGGGCACCCGGCGGCGCGATACGCCACCGCGCGCCGGCCCAAAGCGCCGGGTGGCCGGCCGCGCTAGCGGCGCGGGTCCGGGACGCTGCATACGGCATTGCTTGCGCTGACAAGCCAGATCGCGGCGGGCAGCGGTACCGTGTCGCCGACCTGGTGACGCGCCAGGGCTGCGCGGATCGACTCGCCCGCGGCGGCCCGCAATGCGGGGGGCTGAGCTTCGAGCGCGCGACTCGCCGGTCCGATGCCAAGTGCGGTATCGACGGCGCTCTCCAGCCCGAGGCCATTGGCCAGATCGAGCGACAAATCGACCGGCTCCAACGCAATGTCACCGAAACCGGACTTCTGGAGAATGTCGCGCACGCGCTGCGCGCTCGCGAACGAGAATGGTCCGGGATCCTCTGGCCCGAGCTCCGGCAGCCGCGGCACGTGCCGATAGGCTTCCTGCAACGGCAGCAGCAGCCAGGGATTCTCGCGCGGATGCCGCCAGCAAGCGAGCACGAGGCGAGCGCCGCTGCGCAGGCCGCGGCGCATGTTGGCGAACGCGCGTGCCGGGTCGGCGAAGAACATCACGCCAAAGCGCGAACACAGCAGATCCGCCCAGCCGACAGGGAACTCATAAACCGTGGCGTCGCCCAGGACAAATTCGAGCGCCATTCCCGGCGCCCGGCGCTGGCGCGCTCGCTCCAGCATGGGCGCCGATACGTCGATGCCCAACACCTGGCCGGACGGACCCACGCGCTGCGCCAGGGCGATCGAGGTGGCGCCGCATCCGCAGCCGATGTCGAGCACCGTCTCGCCCGGGCGGGGCGCCGCGCGATCGAGCAGGATGCGGGCAACCGGCGCGAGCAGCGCGTCCTGGCTTTGCTGCCGATCGAGCCAACGCTGGCCGCCCGGGCCGTTCCAGTAGGCAATTTCGTCCGCGTTGCGTTCATCGACTGGCAAAGACATCAGCATTCCCCGAAGACGATCGATCCGGATGCCCGGCACCCGACGGCCGGCTGAGCGATCGGGAGGACGGCGCGATGTCCGGGGACGCGCTGTCGAGGGGCCAAGCCGCCCCGGACGCGGCCGGGGCGTGCCGCAAGGACCGTTGCGCGGGGACCAGCCCCGAGGGCCCCTTCAGTCTGCCAGACGAATGTCAAAGCCGACCGGATTGCGCATCGTGTTGGCGACCGGGGAATAATAGTTGGCGTGCTTGACGATCGCCTCGAGGTCGGCGCGCGGGGCATCGCCCTCGATGACGACCGTGACCCGGATTTGCTGGAACCCCATTTGCGACGGCTGCATTTCGGCGCCGCCCGCACCCCAGGCCGCGGGGTTGCCGATGTCGCCCTCCAGAAACAGCTCCAGCTTGGAGAGCCGGACCTGGCGCAGCGTCGCCACCGCGGTGATCCCGACGCCCAGGCAGCCGCCCAGCGCCGAGAGGGCGATTTCCCCGGGCGCGGGCACCGTGTTTTCGCCGAACAGGTGCAGCGGCTCGTCCACCACGACGGGATTGTGGGCTCCGACGAAACTCCAGGAGCGAAACTGCCCCTGCATGACGGTATGTACCTTGTTGGTGCCGCGCCGGCCGGGGTCGGCCTTGCCCGCGGCAGCGAACTTCAGCAGGCCCTCGCGGTCGATCGGGCGCAGATAGGTCTTGACGGTTTCCGAAGGCATGGGTCGCTCCGTGGCAAGGATGGCTCGGGGTTCTCGCAATACGCTGCAAACACTCAGTAGGACTTGTACGGGAGGAACTTGCCCGACATCACGATTTTTACGCGATCGCCCGCGGAGTTGGGCTCGCGCTGCAGGTCCATCTTGAAGTCGATCGCGCTCATGATGCCATCGCCGAACTCTTCGTGGATCAGTTCCTTGAGCGTGGTGCCGTAGACGTTGACCAGCTCGTAGAAGCGATAGATGAGCGGATCCGTCGGCACCGCGCTGGGCAGCGAGCCCTTGTAGGGCGTCACCTGAAGCAGCCGCTCGGCCTCCGGGGGCAGGGCGAAGAGCTCGCCGATCAAGCTGGCCTGCTTTTCGCTGAAGGTCATCTGGCCCAGACAGCCGGCGGTGACCCATTCTTTTGACAGGCCGACCTTCGCGCTGACATCGGACCACTTGATGCCGCTCTTGATCTTGGCGGCGACAATCATTTCGGTAACGTCGTTACGGTTCATCTTGCCCTCCTGGGCAGGCGGCGGTGGCGGCCTCAGTTGTTGACGGCATGCATCCACGGGCGCGGCGGCTTGTCCCGATCGACAGGCAACTGCAAGACGGTGGCGCCCGCCGGCGCCGTTTCGAAGTCTATGCCTGGGCGAACGACCGGCGGCTTTCGGGTGTCGTGCCCGGGGCCGCTCGCGCACTGCCACGGTGCTTGGCAGCGGTTCACAAGGAAATCGAGCAGGTGGTTGCGGATGCGGTAGTACTGCGGATCGTGGTGTACGTTCGCGCGGCTGCGGTCGCGGCGCATGGTGACCTCGACGATCTCGGCGATCCGGGCGTTGGGGCCCTTGCTCATGAGCAGTATCTTGTCCGCGAGCAAGATCGCCTCGTCGACGTCGTGTGTAATCATGAAAACGGTCTGGTGGGTCGCCTGCACGATCTTCAGCAACTCGTCTTGTATGTTGCCACGAGTCAAGGCATCGAGGGCGCCGAAGGGCTCGTCGAGCAGCAACATCTTCGGCTGTATGGCGAAGGCGCGGGCGATGCCGACGCGCTGCTTCATTCCGCCGGAGAGCTCGGCTGGCCGCTTCTCCAGCGCTTTGCCCAGGCCGACCATGTCCAGGTACTGCCGGCTGTGGGCATCGATCTTTTCCGCGGACCACTGCGGCCAGCGCGATTTGACCGCGAAGCAAACGTTCTTGCGCACCGTGAGCCAGGGCATCAGGGCGTGGTCCTGAAAGACGACGCCGCGGTCGAGGCTGGGTCCCGACAGCTCGGTGCCATCCATGATGACGACGCCGGCCGTTGCCCGCTCCAGCCCCGCAAGTATGTTGAGAATCGTCGTCTTCCCGCAGCCGGAGTGCCCCACGATGCAGACGAATTCTCCCTTGCCGATATGAAAGTGGATATCCTCGAATACCGGCGGGTTGCCCGAATCGCCGGCAGGATAGACCTTGGTCAGGCCCTCGATCGCAACGTAATGGGGACTCATATCCTCACTCGGTATAGGTGACCAGCTTCTGCAGCCGGCCGAAGGCCAGGTCCAGGAGCATGCCGACGACGCCGATCAAGGTCACGGCGACGATCACGTTGGGCAGTGCCAGGTTGTTCCATTCATTCCAGACGAAGTATCCGATGCCCGTGCTGCCGACCAGCATTTCCGCGGCGACGATGACGAGCCAGGCAATGCCCATCGAGATGCGCATGCCGGTGAGGATGGTGGGTGCGGCCGCCGGCAGCACGACCTGGAAAGCCATGCGCAGCGGCGCTACCTCGAGCGTCCGGGCGACGGCAATCCAGTCGGTGCGCACGCCGGCCACCCCGAAGGCGGTGTTGAGCAGCATCGGCCAGACGGAGCAGATGAAGATGACGAAGACGCCGGACACCGAGGAGTCGTGCAAGGTGTAGAGCGCGATGGGCATCCAGGCCAACGGGGAAATCGGCTTGAGGATCTGAATGAACGGATCCAGGGCGCGATACATCAGCGGCGAGATGCCGATGAGGAAGCCCAGCGGCACGGCGACGATCACCGCCAGGAGAAAACCCAGTCCGACCCGACCCAGGGAATAGCCGAGCTGGATGCCGATACCCTTGTCGTTCGGACCCCGGTCGTAGAAGGGGTGCGCCAGGTACGTGACAAAC
>Ga0209415_10017468_pt1 | contig 11412 bp, 19 predicted proteins | sample PeaSoiSIISIP2007_FD_187696 | JGI IMG/M metagenome (GOLD analysis project Ga0209415, IMG submission 187696) | Peat soil microbial communities from Weissenstadt, Germany - SII-SIP-2007 (SPAdes) (version 2) | ecosystem: Environmental > Terrestrial > Soil > Wetlands > Peat | place: Germany...
ATCGCAGTTCGACCTCAGGACGGGCGAGGTCTACAACCCTCCCGCCACCCAGCCGCTGAAGCGTTACAATGTTAAAATAGAGGACGGCAGCATTTTCGTAGAGATCTAGGGCCCTCCGTGAGAAAAGAAATGCTCGAATCGACCAAGCCCGTTGACGTGGAAAGGGTCAAGAACGACTTTCCCATCATGAGCAGGAAGGTGAACGGGAAGCGTCTGGTCTACCTCGACAATGCGGCGACGACCCAAAAGCCAAAGGTCGTCATCGACGCGCTCGTCGACTACTACTCGAGGTACAACGCCAACGTTCACCGCGGGGTCCACCAGCTCAGCATCGAGGCCACCGAGACCTACGAGAACTCAAGGAAGAAGGTGGCCAAGTTCATCAACTCGCCATCCCACCAAGAGGTCGTCTTCACGAGGGGGACCACGGAGTCGATAAACCTCGTAAAGTTCGCGTGGGGCGCAAAGTTCGTCAAAGAGGGCGACGTCATTCTGATCACGTTGATGGAACACCACAGCAACATGGTGCCGTGGCAGCTCCTCGCAAAGGAAAAGGGAGCACGGCTAGAGTATGCCCCGATCACCTCGGACGGGCGGATCGACATGGGCGAGTTCGAGCGGCTGCTCGGGCTCTCCCCATCGCTCGTGGCTTTCACCCAGTGCTCAAACGTCCTCGGAACGATCAACGACGCAGAGAAGCTCTGCACGATGGCGAAGAAGGCTGGCGCGACCACGGTCGTGGACGCGGCCCAATCAGTTCCCCACATGCCGGTGGACGTGCAGAAGATTGGGTGCGACTTCCTCTGTTTCTCGGGCCACAAAATGCTCGGCCCGACGGGGATAGGCGCCGTCTATGGCAGGAAGGAGCTCCTCAACTCCATGGACCCCTTCCAGTCGGGAGGCGACATGATCAAGGAAGTGCACCTCGACGGCGCAAGGTGGAACGACATCCCGTACAAGTTCGAGGCAGGTACGACTAACATCGCCGACGCCATTGGGCTGGGCGTCGCAGTCGAGTACCTCTCTGTCCTCGGGATGGAGAACGTGAGGCGACACGAGGTCGAACTGCTGAGGTACGCCTTCGAGAAGATGTCGCGGATACCCAATCTCACCATCTACGGCCCGATGGACCTCGAGTCGCGGGGAGGGGTTGTCTCCTTCAACCTCGCGGACATCCACCCGCACGACATGGCGTCGATCCTCGACGAAGAGGGAGTCGCGATCAGGTCAGGCCACCACTGCGCGCAGCCCCTGATGGAGCACCTCAACATCCCAGGGACATCTCGCGCCAGCTTCTACGTCTACAACTCCACCAGCGACATCGACGCGTTCATAGGCGCCCTCCTCAAGGCCAAGAGCGTGTTCTGCGTTTGAGCAGCGACTTTTACCGGGAGCTGATCCTGGACTACTACAGGAACCCGAGGAACTTCGGGAAGCTCGACCCCCACGACATCGACGCGAGGGACACGAACCCGCTTTGCGGGGACGAGATCGAGATGCAAATCCGCGTCTCGCCCGGCAAGGACGCGATCGAGGAGATAAAGTTCATCGGCAAGGGGTGCGCGATAAGCCAAGCCTCGGCCTCCATGCTGACGGAGATGGCCAAGGGCAAGCCGCTGGAGTGGGTGAAGGGGCTGTCTAGGGACGACATCCAGAAGATGCTCGGGTCCTCCGACCTCGGCCCCGCGAGGATAAAGTGCGCAATGCTGTCCGTGAAGGTGCTCAAGATGGGCGTCTACGGATACCTCGGCGCCCAGCACACAGAGCCTAGCGACTGACGCTAGGGCTGCTTCAGAAGGTCCTTGTTCGGGTTCGGGAAGACCTTCGCTCCCGACCTGCCCTTCGACTTTCTCCTCATTGGCGACCTCGCGGCCATCACGTGCCTCTTCAGGAGCTGGATGCCCAGGGCAGGGTCCACGCCTTTGGGGCAGACCGCGGAGCAAGTCCCCGCGAAGTGGCACCTCCAGACCCCGTGATCGGTGTCGACGAGGTCCAGCCTCTCCTTCCCTCCTTCGTCCCTGACGTCTTTCAGGAACCTGTACTCCTGCGCCAGCGCCTGCGGGCCGGGAAAGCTCGCGTCGGTGGAGCTCGTGGGGCACGAGGAGCTGCAGAGCCCGCACTTTATGCAGTAGGTGAACTGGACGATAGAGTCTAGCTCTTGGGGCGTCATGAGGTACTCGCCGCTGGGGGACTCCTGCTCCCTCGGGTCCTCTTTCCTCAAGATGCCTGGGGAGATGCCCGCGTGCTTCTCGAAGAAGGACTCGAGGTCGACGACAAGGTCCCGCACGATGGGGAAGTTGTCCATCGGCTGGACAGTTATCGCGCGGGGTCCGAGGTCCGCGACCTGGGTCTCGCACGCGAGGCGGGGCCTTCCATTGATCTTCATCCCGCACGAGCCGCATGAGGCCATCCTGCAGGAGAAGCGGAGGGCGATCCCGTGGTCGAGGGAGTCCTTCGCGTATAGCAGGGCGTCGAGGACGGTCATCCCTTCCTTCAGGGGGATGGTGTACAGCTCCATGTGGGGGCCCTTCTCGAGCGAAGGGTCGAACCTCTGGATTCTTAGCGCGAGCTCTCCCCCGTCCAACTAGGCCACCTGCCCTGTGGCCGCAAGCACCACGGTCCGCGTCCCGTATGCGATTGTCGCGATTGCTAGGAGGAGGACTACCCAGTTCACGCCCCTCGTCCAAACCGCCCCCTGGCGCCACTCGAGCAGGATTATCCTGAGGCCATTGAAGCCGTGCGCGAGGACGACTATCAGGAGTACCTCCAGCAGCGCCCCGTCCACCGCGTCACGGTATACCGAGAGGACATGCTGGAACGAGACAGCCTCTCCATAAGGTACGAGCACCCCCTGCATGAGGAGGTGGACCGTGACTAACCCGATGGCGAGGACCGCGGTGACGTACTGGAGCTGCATCATCGTAGACTCCCTCATGCCCGTAAGTCACCCAAACAGTATCCCTCCAGAGTAGAGCGCGGCGAGTATCGCCGCGACGATGGCGACCCAGATCAGGTGCCTTTGGATCGTCCTCAACGACTTGGCCCTGTACGGGTACTCGGGCCTCGTGGGCTTCTCGAAGATCACCCCGTACTCCGCGAGTATCAGTCGCATCCCGTTGATTCCGTGGTAGACGACGACGAGGACGACCATGACCAGGACCAGGTGGCCGAGGACGTTCTCCGTGACACCGAGGTCGAGCGACCAGCTCGCCGAGCTGGGCCCCTCGCCGAACGGCCCTCCGACGAAGAAGCTCGTGTCGCCGACATGCCCGACGACATATGCGAGGGCTGCCAGCCCCGTGACCCTCTGGAAGACATACGCCCACCGCTCGAGGTTCAGGTGGAGGGGGTTCAGCCATCCTGAGACCCCTCTCTTGTTCGAGGCGGCCTTCGCTCCGGGGTCAAGAGCGGCGCTCTGCTTCTGCTCTACCAGCTAGCTCACCTCTCATTCTGGGCGCGCATTTTCTACTTAAGCTAGCTAGTAGTGCCTCTCGGCGGGCTGATATCTCGTGATCTTGACGGGAGAGTATTCCAGCCTCACGTGCCCACCGTCCGTCTCCTCGGCCGAGAGGAAGGCCAGGCTGTGCTTCAACCAGTTGATGTCGTCTCTCTTGGGGAAGTCTCTCCTTGCGTGCGCCCCCCTCGTCTCGCGCCTCGCGTGCGCCGACCTGAGGATCGCCTCTGCGGCCAACAGCATCGCTTCGACCTCGAGCACGTTCGTGAGGTTGGTGTTGTAGCGCCTGCTCTGGTCGTCGCAGTGCAGAAAGTCGCTGTCCCGGAGCGCAGAGATCTCCTTCATGGCCTCGGCGATCCCCTCGCCGGTCCTGTAGACGAATGCCCCCTTGTCCATCGCCCTCTGGACCGAGTCCCTCACGTCGTAGGGGTTAGTTCCCCCGCGACCATGGAATATCCCGTCGAAGATCCTCTTCTCCTCTCTTAGGACCGCCTCCCTTGGGACTGCGGCGGCGCTCCTCCCCACGGCACGTCGCGCCGCGGCCTCCCCCGTGATCCGCCCCCACACAAGGCACTCCGCGGTCGAGTTAGCCCCCAGCCTGTTCGCCCCGTTGATGCTCACGCAAGCTGCCTCCCCCGCGGCCCAGAGCCCCTTGACCCTGGTAGCCCCGTCCAGGTCCACGTCGAGCCCCCCCATCATGTAGTGGCAGACCGGCCTCACCGGGAGGGGCTGCTCGACGGGGTCGATCCCCCTGAACTTCATCGCGATCTCCCTGATCCCAGCGAGTCTCTCCTTCACCTTGGCGGCGCCTATCTTGGTGAGGTCAAGCTGGACGTAATCGTAACCACTCTTCTCGTCCTTCAGTCCCCTCCCCTGCTCTACCTCCGTGATTATCGCTCGCGAGACCACGTCTCGCGACGCCAGCTCGAGCTTCTCTGGGGCGTACCTCCCCATGAACCTCTCGCCGTCCTTGTTAAGGAGCACTCCGCCGTCCGCCCTCGCTCCCTCGGTGATCAGTATGCCTGACGGGATCAGCCCCGACGGGTGAAACTGCACGAACTCCATGTCCTTGAGGGGGACGCCCGCGCGGTAGCCCATCGCGATTCCGTCGGGGGTCGAGCTGTGCCCGTATGTAGCGAAGCTGAAGAGTCTGCCCGCGCCTCCAGTCGCGATTATCCCCGCCTTCGCCGCGATGGAGAGGAGCTCGCCTGTCTTCATCTCAATCGCCGTGACCCCCCTGAACTCCCCCTCCTCGACCAGGAGGGATGTCGCGAACCACTCCTGGTAGAAGGTGATGTTCGCGTGCTTCGTGCACGTGTCATAGAGCGTCTGCATCTCGTGGAACCCGACCTTGTCCTCCGCGAAGGTAGCCCTGGGGTAGCTATACCCGCCGAACCACCGCTGTGCTATCCTGCCGTCCTCCCTCCTCGACCATGGCATCCCCCAGTGCTCGAGTTGGTAGATCTCCGCGGGCATCATCTTCACGAAGCGCTCTATCGCGTCCTGGTCGCCCAGATAGTCGGAGCCCTTCACAGTGTCAAAGATGTGCGACTCGATCGAGTCCCCTAGCTCCGGGTACAATACCGCGGCGGTCCCGCCCTCGGCGCTCACGGAGTGCGATCGCATGGCTTGTAGCTTGGTCACTACAGCGACGTCCGCCTTCCCCTCGCTGACGCGCGAGGCTTCGACCGCCGCCCGCAGCCCAGCTATCCCTGAGCCGATGATCACCACGTCGTGGCCCGTGCGGTCCAGCGCAGAATCCTCCTTCCGTAAGGAAGCTCCGCAAAGGCGTTAAACTTTGGTGTCCGGCCCCGAAAAACCGGATTCAAAAGGCATGGCATCCGCTAAGAAAACTTGCTACTACCACCCTATCGTTGAGTTAGCTTTATATCCACTACGCAGGCCGGTCGGAGGGAACCGGTAGACGCTATTGCCTCACTTCGGATATAGTATGGAGGGTTACGACCCAGCTGTTCACGTCAGGGCTAGCGGGAGGGAGCTCAACATCTCGCCAAAGGCGGCGAGAGAAATCTGCTACACTCTCAAAGGTATGACACTGACAAAAGCGATTACACTAATGGAGACTGTGGAGGCGATGAAGGCCCCCATCGCGTTTAGGCGCCACAAGCTCAAGGTCGGGCACAGGAGCGAGCTCGTCGGCTTCCCGACCGGCTCCTACCCAGTGAAGGCGGCCGGAAAGATCCTAAACGTCCTTCAGAACCTGAGGGGGAACTGCGAGTTCAAGGGCCTAGACCCGGAGAGGGTGCAACTCATCCACGCTTCCGCGAAGGCGGGCAGGTCGATAAAGGACTACGTCCCGCGGGCGCACGGTCGAAGCAGCCCGAACTTCCACCAGTTGGTGCACATCGAGTTCGTGGCGAGGGAGGCTTAGTAGAAGGTCATGTCTCAGGTCGAAAAGAGCGCGGTCAAGAGCCTACTCTCGATGCACAGGACGTACGCCGACCTCGACGAGTACCTGGAGGCCCAGCTGAAGGAGGCGGGTTACGCCGGCGTCGACGTCCAGAGGAACCCCGTCGGGACCAGAATAACCGTCTTCGTCACAAGGCCCGGCCTCGCGATAGGGAGGCGCGGCACAGGCATCAAGGAGCTGACCGAGCGGGTCGCACAAAAATTCAATCTGCCCAACCCGCAGATAGCGGTCTCAGAGGTAGACAGGCCCGAGCTCAACCCGAGGATAATGGCACAGAGGACGGCCCAGATAGTCGCGAGGGGCACTGCGTTCAGGCGCGCCGCAAACTGGACGATGACCACCATCATGGAGGCCGGCGCGATGGGCTGCGAGATAGGGGTCGCAGGGAAGCTGAGAAGCGACAGGGCCCACAAGGAAAAGTACAGGATGGGTGTCGTCCCGAAGAGCGGCGAGACAGCCGACGAGATCGTAAGGTCGGCGACGACGGACGTGCTGCTAAAGCTAGGGTTGTTCGGAATCAAAGTCAAGATTGCGATAGCTGATGCGATCCCACCTCCGATAGAGTTCACCGTGGTGAATGAGGAGGCTCCACAAGCTCCACAGGCTCCCGCAACCCCCGTACCTGCTTCAGCGCCCCAGGCACCCGCGCCCCAGGTAGCCGTCACTGAGGTGGTGGTCGCAGCCCCGTCTCCTGCAGTTGTCCAGCCGCCACAAACGGGCCCCGCATCCGCGGCCCCGGCACCCGGGCCGGAGGCTGCCCCCGCGAAGAAAGCCACACGGGCGAAGCGGGCGACGAAGGGCACGACGGGCACCCGGAAGCGGGCGACGAAGAAGAAAGTAGAGAAGGAAAGCAAAGAGGAAGTACAAAATGCCAAGAGTCAAAGCTAAGGCGTTGAGACAGCAGGATCCTAATCAGCTCAAAGACAGACTCTTTGAGCTTCGCGGGGAGCTCGCGAGGTTGAAGAGCCTGACCGCTAGGGGAATGATCCAGAAGCAGAGCGGCTCCCAGGGTCGCGTGAAGCGGGACATCGCGAGGCTCCTGACCATCATGAAGGAGAAGGGTGTTCGCGAATGAGTTTCATCATCGGCGAGGATGTGAGGGTGGCCGCGGCGAGAGACGTGGTGCTCCTAGGGCTCAAGGGCAAGGTCGTTCTCGAGACGATGCACACGCTCACGATCAGGACGGATGCTAGACGGAAGGTGACCCTACCAAAGGCGGGGAGCGCCCTGCAGCTCTCCGGCGGGACGATCGTAATCGGCAACGACCTCGAGGGCAGGCTTGAGGACAGGATCGCGCTCGGCGGAAGGCCGGCACGGCAGGGAGGGAGGCGGGCAAGATGAGCTCCGCAGGCCTCGACATGGCGCCTCCGAAGCGCGGCTGCGAAGACGCACGCTGCCCCTTCCACGGGCATCTCAAGGTCAGGGGGAAGATGCTGGTGGGGACCATCGTATCAATATCCAACAAGCAGACAGTGGTAATCCAGAGGGAGCTCCTCCAGAAGGTACCGAAGTACAACCGTTACGAGAGGAGGAGGAGCAAGGTCCACGCGCACCTCCCGCCCTGCGTAGAGGCCAAGGAGGGGGACATCGCGACCATCGCCGAATGCAGGCCGCTCGCCAAGACGGTGTCCTTCGTGGTCGTGCAGACGAAGGGGGCTGAGTAGAGATGTCTACAAAGTCCAGAGCAGTCTCGGCCAAGGGAGTCGAGGAGTTCAAGACCTACATCACGCGCTCCATCCCACTCAACGCGGTCATCACCTGCGCCGACAACACGGGCGCGAAGACTTTGAAGGTCATCATGGTAACAAGGGCGAAGACAAGGCTCGCAAGGTACCCATCCGCCTCGGTCGGGGACCACATTCAATGCACCGTGAAGAGGGGGCCTCCGGACCTAAGGAACCAGGTGTGGGGCGCAGTGGTGATCAGGCAGAAGTACGCCGTCAGAAGGGTGAGCGGTCAGAGGATATGCTTCGAGGACAACGCGGCAGTCCTCGTAACCCCGGAGGGAGAGATGAAGGGCACCGACATCAAGGGGCCAGTCGCGAGCGAGGCTGCGGAGAAGTGGCCAAGGATCGCCAACCTGGCCTCCGTGGTGGTATGACAACAGGAGAATGATGATAGAGAAATGAAGAAATTCGGTTCGCGTTTGTCTGAAGAGCTCCGCGAGAAGCATTCGCGCACGGCCGTCAGGCCAGTGAAGGGTGACGGAGTGAGGATAGTGCGAGGAGGCTTCAAGGGGATCGAAGGCAAGATCACTGGGCTCGACACCAAGCTTGGGAAGCTCTACGTCGAAGGAGTAACCCGCGAAAAGATCGCGGGAGGCAAGACGAGCCCCGTCCCAATCGACGCCTCGAAGGTCATCATCACCAGCCTGAACCTCGAAGACAAGCTAAGGAGGAAGCGCATAGAAGAAGGGCCGCGGGCCAAGGAGGAGGCGAGCTAGGCGTTGGGAAAGAAGAGCGGAAGAGGAAAGATGAAGCGCATCTCTGCGCCTCGCCAGTGGGACATCGCCCGCAAGGAAGCCCGCTTCGTCACCAAGCCGAGCCCTGGCGGTCACCCGATCGAGAGGTGCTACTCGCTCGCAGTTGTATTGCGCGACCTTCTAGGAGTGGTCGCGACCCAGAAGGAGGTAATGCAGGTCTTGACCCGAAGGGAGGTGCTGGTGGACGGGGTCCCCAGACACGACCCTGGCTTCGCAGTCGGTATCTTCGACGTCGTAAGCATCCCGAAGGAAGGCAAGTCGTTCAGGCTCGTGCCCTCTCCGGACGGTCTCGTTCCTAGGGACATCGTCTCGACGGAGGCAGGAGTGAAGCTCTGCCGCGTGAAGTCGAAAGTCAAGATCAGCGGAGGTCACATACAGTTCGGGTTCCACGACGGGCGCTCGTTGCTCGATGACAAGCTCTCCGTCTCGTTAGGGGACTCGGTCGTCATGAAGGTGCCCGCGCAATCGGTCGTAGACAGCATCAAGCTCGCGAAGGGGGCGACAGGCCTGGTCATATCGGGCGAAAGAGCGGGCCAGATCGGAAGGATAATCAGCGTGAAGAAGGGGACTAGCTCCCGCGAGAAGATGGTCGCGGTCTCCCTCCCGAGCGGGGAGACGGAGCTTCCCGAGAGGATGATCTTCGCAGTGGGGAATGAAAAGCCAGTGATGGAGGTCCAGGCCGCGAGTTGATGGCAAAGGCCGAGGTCAAGCCTGACGTCGACGACGGCGACATGCGCAAGATTTCAATCGGGAAGGTAGTGATCAACATCGGAGTGGGCAAGTCGGGAGAGGCGGTGGAGAGGGCGAGGAAGGTCCTCGAGCAGATAACGGCGCAAAAGCCGGCCACCAGAAAGGCGAAGAAGTCCATACGTGACTTCGGGACTCACCAGGGCGAGCCGATCGGCCTGATCGTCACCACTCGGGGCCAGCAGAGATGCAAGGAACTCATCACGAGGCTCCTGATAGCGAGGGAGAAGAAGTTGAACGGCTCTTCGTTCGACGAGAGGGGCAGCATCTCCTTCGGACTGAAGGAGCACATCGAGATACCAGGGGTCAGGTACGACCCCGAGATAGGCATCTGGGGCATGAACGTCTCCATCCTCCTGAATCGGCCGGGTTTCCGGGTATCGCGGAGGCGCCGCAAGTCCGCCAAGATCGGCAAGAGCCACGTCGTCACCAGGGACGAGGCGATCGAGTACTTCAAGCGCGAATTCGAGGTAATCGTGGAGTGAAAGAAAGACACCCCAAGGTCAGGAAGTACGGCAAGTCCACCAGATACTGCCGCAGGTGCGGGCAGTACGGAGCGGTGATCCGGAGCTACGACCTCTTCCTCTGCAGGCAGTGTTTTAGAGAGGTCGCCGAGAAGCTCGGGTTCAGGAAGTACGACTGAGAGAGAGCGATGAGAGAAGAATGCCAGTAACCAACATCCTCGCCAACCTCTTCATCTCGCTCCAGAACTCCGAGATGAGGCACAAGAAGGAGTGCGTCGTCATCCCGGCATCCAACCTCGCGAGCGAGGTGATGCGGGTCCTCCAGAAGAGGCGGTACATCGGCGAGTTCGAGTTCATCGACGACGGGGTGACGGGGAAGCTTCGCGTCCAGCTTCTCGGGAGGATAAACAGGTGCGGCGCCATCTCTCCGCGTTTTCCGATCAAGGTGAAGGAGTACCAGAAGTGGGAGTCTCGGTACCTTCCGGCTGTCGGCGTCGGGATGCTCGTCGTGTCCACCTCAAAGGGGGTGCTCTCACACACGGAAGCCCAGGAGCAGAATCTGGGCGGGAGGCTACTAGGGTATGTCTACTAGCGTAGCCGCCAAGGCAGCCCAGAGGAAGGAGGACGGGTCTCGGACGGTCGAGCTTCCGCCGGGCGTCACGGCCAGCGTAAAGGACAGAGAGCTCCTCATGAAGGGACCCAATGGAAGCGCGACGAAGGTCTTCCAGAGGATCCCCGTAGACATCGAGGTCAAGGGGAACCAGGTGATGATCAAGCCGTTCACGGGGAAGAAGAAGGACGTCATCTCCTCGAACACGGTCTCTTCCATAGTCAGGGCGCTGGTGCACGGCGTCACGAAGGGCTACGAGTACAAGATGAAGGTGGTCTTCGCCCACTTCCCGGTGACCGTGAAAATCAAGGACGATACGGTCGTGGTCGAGAACTTCATGGGCGAGAGGTCGCCAAGGCTCGCGAAGATACTCGAGGGCTGCAAGGTCACCACCGAAGGCGACGACATAATAATAAGAGGAACCTCGCTCGAGCAGATAGGACAGACGGCTGCAAACGTGGAGCAGGCCACTAGGATAAGGCGGAAGGACCAGCGCATCTTCCTGGACGGAGTCTACGTCTACGAGAAGAAGAAGAGGAATTGATGTAAACGATGGCAACAACGAAGCAGGGAACAAAGGCCGATTCGGCGAGGAAGGAGCTCCTCGAGCTCCTAGAGCTCAGGAAGAGCGTAGCGGAGCAGAGGCCCAAGTTCGTCCGCCCGGAGAGCTGGAGGTACGTCCGGCTCCATCCTGAGTGGAGGAAGCCCAAGGGCCTGGACAACAAGGTCCGAAAGTCGATCAAAGGCTGGCCCAGGCGCGTGAAGGTGGGCTATCGTGGCCCCGTGAAGGCGCGCGGCTACCACCCGAGCGGGAGCGTCGACGTTTTGGTGCACAACACCGCGCAGCTCGACGACCTCATCCCTGAGAGGGACGCTGTCAGGATAGGGAGGGTGGTAGGCGCCAGGAAGCGGGCCGAGATCCTGAAGAGGGCCTCCGAGCTAGGACTTCGAGTTCTGAATCCAACGAGGTTGAGGGCCATTGAATCTAAGAAGTAAGAGACGCCTGGCCGCCGACGTCCTGGGCGTGGGCGAGGACCGCATTCGCTTCGACCCCGAGGCGGAGGACTTCATCCAGGACGCGATCACAAGGAGCACGATACGCGGGCTCGTGGGGCTGGGCGCGATCAAGGTCGCCCCGGTGAAGGGAAACTCGAGGGGGAGGTTCAGGACCAAGCATCGGAAGGGCAAGATCAGGCACCAGGGCTCGCTCAAGGGGGCGAAGAC
>Ga0209415_10017471_pt1 | contig 11410 bp, 7 predicted proteins | sample PeaSoiSIISIP2007_FD_187696 | JGI IMG/M metagenome (GOLD analysis project Ga0209415, IMG submission 187696) | Peat soil microbial communities from Weissenstadt, Germany - SII-SIP-2007 (SPAdes) (version 2) | ecosystem: Environmental > Terrestrial > Soil > Wetlands > Peat | place: Germany...
CGGGTTCGCCAGCCCCCTATCGTGCCCCCCGGACAAGAGCGCACCCATGTACATTTATTTACGGAAGGACGCTCAGCCCGGGCCTGCCGTGCGGAAGTTCTTTTTCCTAATTGACGTGTGGGGCCAAGTCGAAGGCCAGCCACCTAACGCCGTCTACTCGGCCTGGCTCAAGATCCTCGTTACCGTAGGCCCCTCATCTGCCGACCCGCTCACTGCGTCGATCTCAGTCGCAGGCGCCAGCGGTGCACCGGTAACGGCTCAGCAGGCGGTCGTCGGGATGACGGTCGTGGCCACCGTCACACTGTCGGTAAGTGCCTCCGCGACCGGGCCGGTCACCGGGGTGACCGCCAAGCCGGCGGTAGCCACCGCACCAGGCACGGTGCTCACGCCACAGGGAGGGCCATCGCCACCATTACCGGGCGGAGGTTTTACGATTGCACCCGGCCAGAGAAAGACCTATAAGCAGAAGTTCAAGCTCGCCGTGGTGGGCACTGTCCTTCTTTCGGTAAAAGCCATTGGTAGAGCGGCGAACGGTGATGCCGTCAGGGCGACCGATCAGATCACTGCCCGCCTCGGTCAGCCGCTGAGCATCACTGTCAACTGGCTGAAGAACGACAAGGCGCTGTCGAGCGTGGTGAACGGCAAGGTCGTCGCTGACACACTTCGCTTGGCAGACGGGGACAAGGCCGAGGTCCCCGACGACGTCACCGCGCAGGTAGTGGTGAAGAACACTTCGAAGGTAACCCAGGACAACGTGGCCTTCAACGGCGTCCCCCCGTTCTCGTTCGCCACCAAGGCACAGGCTGTGCGGACGCTCCCGGTAGCCGTCACGGCGGTGGCCGGCCTGGCTCTCGACGACCCTCAGGCGCCAGCGGCATTGAAGATAGGCACGCTTGCTCCGGGCCAGTCGGCCAAGGTGACCTTCGCAGTCCACGTCGTGAACAACGGCAGCTTCCGCTTCTCGCCCCAGGTGCTGTCTGTGAGCCGGGGGGCGAGCGCGACGAACATAAGCGAGGGCCAGAGCACCCTCACCGTATTGCCGACGGCTCTCTTGTGGCTGTCGGTGCACCCGCTCGAGACCGGGGCGGTCAGCCCAGGCACCCCGGTGCTGATCGGGGGCACGCTCACCGACCGGAGCCTTACGCAGAGCCTCGACGTCGTCCCCCTGGTACCCGGCATCGAGGGCAACGCCGGCGACGGGGCGCTCGTCGACCAGGCCGCCGAGCCCGACGCCGACGGGACCGTGCTCCCCTTTGCCGGAGAGGTCGCCCCGGGAGAGACGATCGACCTGATGGGCGAGGTCGGCACCTCGCTGGTCGAGGGGACCGACGCCAAGCTGACTTACAAACCTGATGGCACCGTCATCGGCCCCGACGGCAGCGAGCACGCCTTGAGCGCGACCGAGATCGCCATGACGGAGGGCTCCTCGCCCATCGAGGTCGACGTCGACCACTCGCCCCCGCCGCCCCCTCCGAGCACGCTAGAGACCATCGGGGACAACTTCGTCGACAACGCCTTTTTCTATACCGCCAAGTACTCCTACCTGACCTTCGCCGGGGTGGCCACGATGGTGGAGCACCCGCTCGACACGGTCGAAAAGACCGCCGAGGGCCTGTCCACGGTGGCCGTGGCCGTCGGCTCGAGCGTTGCCGACGTGGCCGAGATGGAAGCGGCCGTGCTGTTGCTGGCCACGGTCGGCCAGGCGCTCACCCCCGAACAGCGCGAGGCCTTTGCCGAAGAAGTCGTTGCCGATGTCGCCGCCTCCAAGGCGGTGAAGATGACCACAGCGGTGGCCACGGCGGTGACAAAAGCGGCCTACGACGCCTTCGTGCCCTTCGCCGACGCCGTCAAGACGGGCAACTACAACCAGGTGGCCGCCCTGGCCGGCCAGGGCTTTGGGGCCGGGCTGACAGCTGTGGGCGACTTCGTCGTCTCCGACGTCATCTTCCAGAAGTTCCTTGTCGGCCTCGGCCAGGTGCCGGGGGTCATCCGCAGCGTGCCGGCTGCGGCGTCCGAGCTGTCTACGGCGACAGCCGAAGCGCTCACCAAGGTGCGCAGCGCCATCAAGAGCCCGTTTGTCAACGACATCACCTTGGCCCAAGCCTTGCGGGACTCCAAGATCGCCCAGAGCCTGGGCAAGGGCCTAGAAGGCATCGTGGCGGGGCAGAACCTGCTCGCAGACGGGGCTGCCGCCCTGACCAACATCTACGGGCTCACCATCAGCCAGGTAAAAAGGCTGCAGGCTTTCTGTGAGGCCAACGAGCTCGTCATCGCCGTGCGCAGCCGCTCGCAGCGAGCCGCCCAGCTGATCCGCGACGGCCTCGCCGTCGGCAAGAACGAGATCATCAAGGTGAAGAACGTCAACGAGATCGACGTCAAGTACCTGGGCTATTCATCGGCCGACCTCAACACCATCGTGTGGGCCGAGCCGGTGCCGGTCGAGTACGTGTTCGACCAACTGGCCGCCAGCGGCGCCGACGAGCTCACCCGCGACATAGTCCTGCAGCGCTTCTACCTCCGCGAGTCCGAATGGGTGAACCCCGATATCACCAAGGTGATCAACAGCGCGGAGCGCTCCAAGACGATCGCCTGGACCTTGGACGGCTCCGGCAACGGCGCCTCGACGCTCATAGAACAGACCCGGGCCTTCGGGCTCAAGGCCCAGCCCAACCCGGTGCCGACTAAGAAGTGGCCCTCCATGAAGGACCGGGCCTACCAACAGGTCCTGGTTTCCAACAAGCCGCTCGTAAACGGCAAGGCCCTGGCCGGCACCCGCCTGGTGCCCATCACCCAAGACGTCGACATGATGGCGGTGCTCACCGCCAGCGGCCAGATCCTAGATGCGCTGCAGCGCTCCAAGGTCTACGAGTACCTGAGCGACCTCATCGGCATCGAGCACGGCGAGACGCCGTCGTGGATAAAAAACGGCGAGATCATCTTCCAGGCCAAGGCCAAGATCCTGGCCGACGCCATCCCCGGCGGCGAGGCGCTCGCAGTGTTCGGCCCCGACGGCTCTGTTACTGCCGGTTTCTACAATGCCGCCCTCACGACGTTCAACAACCTCAACAAGACCGGGAACATCTTTTTCGAGGGTGGCTACAACAACCCGTTCTACCTGTGGAAGGCCAAGCTGCAGACGAGCCTCGGGAACTTCGCCAACGCTTTGTAGGCACGCGGCACGCTCAATTCCTTGTCCCGTGAGGTCCCTGCCGCTTGGGAGCGCGCGTGCGCAAGGATGCGAGCAACAAACGAAGAAAGGGAGGACGTCTTGGCTTATCCCCACCGCACGCTCGGGACCGGTGACGCTGCGCTGACCGTGAGCGCCATGGGCCTCGGGTGCATGGGCATGTCCGAGTTTTACGGGACCGGCGATGATGACGAGTCCATCGCCACCATCCACGCCGCCCTAGACGCTGGCATCGACCTGCTTGACACCGCCGACATGTACGGCCCGTTCACAAACGAGAAGTTGGTGGGCCGAGCGATCGCCGGCCGGCGCGACCAGGTGGTGCTGGCCACCAAGTTCGGGAACGAACGCAACCCCGACGGCAGCAGGCTCGGTATCAACGGCCGGCCTGAGTACGTGGCCAAGGCAGCGAACGCTTCGCTCGAGCGCCTGGGGGTCGACCACATCGACCTCTACTACCAGCACCGGGTCGACACGAACGTCCCCATCGAAGAGACGTGGGGCGCCTTGAGCGAGCTCGTGCAGGCAGGCAAGGTGGGCCACCTGGGTATCTCCGAGGCCGCCCCCGAGACGATCCGCCGGGCGCATGCCACGCACCCCGTGACCGCCCTGCAAACGGAGTGGTCGCTTTGGACCCGCGACGTCGAGGACGATGGCGTGCTGGCCACGGTCCGCGAGCTCGGGATCGGCTTCGTCGCCTACTCCCCAATCGCGCGCGGCTTCCTCTCGGGGACCATCCGCAGCCTCGAGGGCCTGGCCCCCGACGACGTCCGCCGGGCCCACCCTCGCTTCCAGGGCGACAACCTCGCCAAGAACCTCGAGCTTGTCGAGCGGGTCAAGCAGGTGGCTGACCAGCGGGGCGTGAAACCCGGCCAGGTCGCCCTCGCCTGGGTGCTGGCTCAGGGAGACGATGTTGTGCCCATCCCCGGGACCAAGCACCCCACTTACCTCCAGGAGAACATCGAGGCTGTAAACGTGAAACTGTCCGAGGACGAGATGCGGGCCCTGGACGAAGCTGCCCCACGTGGCGCAACCGCCGGGGCCCGCTACGCGGACATGACAGCGATACGTAGATGAAACGGCACGCCTCGGTCGTAGGGTGCGACCGAGGCGTAGGCGCCGTCTTTTGCTGGGTATTAGCTGATGCCCCCCGGACCGCTGTTGTTGAGGTACCCGCTTACCTGAGTGTCGAGGGCCGTCATGAGGGTCTTGGGGTCGGCGCAGGATCCCCAGCGGGGGAGGAGGCGTCAGGGCGGCGAGCCGTCTAATAGTTTCTAAGCCGAGGTCACCTGGCCTTAGACCCTCTTAGATAGGGGATCCGTGGGGCACGCCTCGCTGCCGGCGAGTTGCTGCACCGGCCACGAACAGCGCAGCCACGGCTACTAGTCCGCCGAGGAGGGCCGTCGCTCGCGGGCCGTACCCGTTGAGCACCAAGCCACCCGCCAGAGAACCCCCGGCGATGCCCACATTGAAAGAAGCGGAGGTCCAGGCGGAGGAGATATCCGTGCTGGCCGGGGCCACCTCGAGTACGTAGTTTTGATTGGTGACGTCGTAAACGCCGAGAACGAAGCAGACCACGGCAGCGAACGCTATGGCCGCTGGGAGCACGCGGCCGGCAAGGTAGAGGCCGATCAAAGCCGGCGCCAACGCGGCGACGGGGACGATGACAGCGATGTCTGGTCGCCTGCGAGACAGGACCGACCCCGCGAATACCCCGGCCACAATTGCCGCTCCGGTAATGAGAAGTACGGGGGCGACGTCGCGGAGGGCGAGCCCGGCGACCTTTGTGAAGAATGGGCTCACGTAGGTGTACATGCAAAAGAAGCCGCCAACGGTCACGGCTGTGGTCGCTAGAGCGAGGCGGTAGCGCCGCCGGTCGGGCGCCGAACCAGTCCCGGCGTGGGTCTCGGCGGGGTGGTAGCTGGGCAGGAACAGCGCGATCGGAGCTGACAACACAGCGGCCAGCACCGCAACGCCAATGAAGGCAGCGCGCCAGCCGGCCAATTGCCCAAGCCATGTGCCGGCGGGGACACCGAGGACGACGGCCATTGACCCACCGCCGAGGATCCAGCCCACCGCTCGGCCAGTCATCCCTGCGGGGAACAAGCTGGCGGCAGTTGGGATCACGAGCGACCAGAACAGAGCTTGCCCGAGAGCGGTCACGACCCGCACCGCCATGAGCCAGCCGTAGCCCGGGGCCGCGGCGGCAGCAAGCGAGGTGAGCACCAGGACAGCCATGAGGACGCACATGGTGGCCTTCCTCGGCAGCCCCTTGGCCAGGTGAGCTAGCGGGGCCGAGAGCACAACGTTGATCGCCGCGTAAACGGTCACGAGCCGGCCCGTCGCAACCAGCGACGAGTGGAGGGCATGCGACATGGGCTGGAGGAGACCCACGGGGAGGCTCTCAGTCGTCACGTAAGCGAACGCAGCAGCGCTCAGAGCGGCGAGCGCTGCCATGGCAGCCATAGGGTCGCGCCGATGCAGGACGCCCTCGAGCGCCCCGGGCGCGCTCATACGATCCTCAGTTGTTCCCTCGGGACTTACCTGGCCGTCATGGCCTTCAGGCGTTTCAGTGCAGCACACGGGACACCCAAGCTAGGGGACCGCGGCGAGGCCGATAGGCGCCCGTGGCTTCGAGCTGGCGAAGCGGCCGCCCGGTTCCGGAAGCTGCGACAGGGAAGGGCTCGGCCGACCGCATGGCATCTCTGTGCTCGCCGACCTTTCAGCGCGTTAGCAGCCGCCCGAGACGACGGGTACTGAGCCACAATGCGCCGCCGCCCATCGCCGCCGCCATGTTCCCCACAGCTACGAGCTGAGTGCCGCCGGTAGTGGTATTCGGAAAGGTCGACGCTGCTCTAGGAACCGCCCTGATTGTGACACTGGGCCTCTGTAAGGTCGTCTGCCATCGGATTACGTCAGTGATCCCCTCTCGCCGCTTGGCTCCGGGCTGCTCTCCGATGTCCTTGTCGGTCTCTCGCCCCCTTGCCATGGGGTTCTGCGCTCTCGAAGCGCTGCCACAGCATTCGCCCTACTCGCTGCAAGCCCTGAAACCAGTTCGGGACTGGCGTCCCTGGGGCCTCTTCCCGTCCGCCTTGCCGCTCTCGGGCGTAAGGCATCAACGCTAAGTGGGGACTCAGAAATGACCGGAAAGAACAACCACTCTGAACTCATTGCTCAACTCACGGAGGGGATCAGGAACCTTACGACTTCCGAGGAGTGGCAGCACTACCTCGACTTCCAGAGCCGCTTTTACAGCTACAGCTTCCGGAACGTGCTCCTCATTGATGCCCAGTGCCACGAGGCGACCCGGGTTGCCGGCTTCAACTCTTGGAGGAAGCTCAACCGTTTTGTCCGCAAGGGGGAGAAGGCCATCTGGATACTGGCCCCCATGGTCTACAAGAACGCGGGTTCCGAGGAAGGCGAGCACGACCGGATCATCCGTGGCTTCAAGTTCGTGCCAGTCTTCGACATAGCCCAGACTGACGGCGAAGAGCTGCCCTCGATTTGCACCCGCCTGGGCGGCAATGACGAAAAGGGGCTATACACAGATTTGGTGGCGGTGGCCCACTCGATCGACTTCACAGTCCAGGACCACGAGTTCGGTGGCACGACGAACGGCGACTGCTCCCACAGCGAGCACCGCATCCGGGTCGAGATGACCAACTCACCTGCGCAGCGGGTGAAGACGCTCGCTCACGAGATCGCTCATGCTCTGCTCCACGGAAAGTGCGACAACAGGCCACTTGCGGAGCTGGAGGCGGAGTCCACCGCATACGTGGTGTGCCAGGCTCTCGGGCTCGACACCAGCCACTACTCCTTCGGGTACGTCGCTTCCTGGGCCGGTGGTGGCGAGCAGGCCTTGGCTTGGATCAAGAGCTCGTGTGAGCGGATCCAGAACGCTGCTGCAACTGTGCTCGGGTCTTTCGAAATTGGGGACCAGCGACAGGCGGCGTAAGACATGTCCTTCGCAGTGTGGCCAAGGAAAGCTTCACCTTTTGGCTGTTGGTAACCTCCCGCTCTCGCGCGCCCAGTTCCTTACGTCGTCGCCGTACCAGATCTGGCTGCCTTGCACGACTTCAACGGGTGCCGGGAAGTTTTCCTCGCAAGCCAGTTCATTGGCTTCGCGCCGCGTCAGGTCAAGCAAATCGGCGAGCCCGGTGAGGTCCACAATCTCTCGCACGGTTGGATTGTGCTCTTTATGGTTGCCCGGGAGAAAACAGGACGCGCCCGACAAGACAATTCGCTCACCGAGAACGGTTCGCCAGGACCGAGAGTACCCACAGACCTTCGTGGCGGCCATGGTTTGGGTGAAAAGCAGTGAGCAGGACTAACTTCAGAGCCCGGAACGAACACTTGGCCCTAATGACCTATACGTAGTCCCGCATTGTCACGCGGCTCAGACTTCGGCCGGTTGAATGCCGAGGTCCTTGCCCAACGCGATCTGGAGCTGCCCTAATTTATTGGAGATCGGAGGGTACCCCTTCGCGAAGCTCGACACGCTCTTGACTTGGGCAAGCAAGGATATCTCCTCATTATCGAGCTGGATGAGCGCTTTGATATCGTTCCTTGTCTTTCCTGTGAACACGATCTTTCCAACGGCTGTGTCGAAGATTTTGATGAACGGTACCTCGGCTTTAGATACGGTTTGTAACCGCGACAAAGACGGGGCCGAGGACTCTTGTAGCATGTTGCTGAACGGGACGGACTCCTTCTGCAGCGTCGCAGCCGCCTTTATAAACGCCGCCACCGAGCGCGGTGATTGCGCGGCTGACGCCACGGGCGCGCCGGCACCAATGAAAGTCCCCGCCACAGCAACGGCCAATAACCACCTGTAAGGCACTGGCTGATCTCCTGTTCGCTTGTTGTAGCACGGCGCTAGCCGAGAGTGTGGGCCCTCTTGGCCATCACGGAGCCTACTATTTTGCTGTTCGCTGGGCTTCGGAGGCGCTGTAGTCCCTTGGGAGTAGTCTGCGGGTCAGGAATGGTCCCCCCAGCGCGGGGGTATTCCTGGGAGCCGAAATGTTTTCGAGAACGAAACAGGAGGTGGGCCAGCTGACACTCCCCGGCAGGCCCTATGCAACAGGTCTGAGACGAAGAACCGCCAGGAACTGGAGAGCCAAGTGCGCCCTATTAGTCGCGATTGCCGCAGCCGCAGTAACCGGTGCCGCAACTACAGCTACGGCAGCGAACAAAGGAGACGGACTAGGTGTAACGGGTGTCGCAGCCAACAAGCACCGCGGGACGACCACGACAGTTCCCCCAACCACGACCACCACCACATCACCCCGGCCAACAACGACAACCACTACTACCACGATCGGCACTACCACGACGACGTTGCAGCCACTCGGCGGGCCGTCTGACCCCTAGGGTCAGCTCGTCCCGCTCTACGAGTACGCCGGCAGCTCGACGCTGGCCAGCGACTGGGCTGCTGCGTGTGCCAACGACGCGGTCGTCGTCGGTGTGGGCGCAAGCAGTGGGCCCCCCACTAGCAGTGACGTTGATTGGACATTGGACGAGGGGGACCTCCTGCCGGCAATGGAGAGCTGCTACCCCCACAGCTCCGTCAAAGGCGAGGCCATTGGGTACGTCAACACGGGGTACGGCAGCATCCCTGTAAGCACGGTGGACGAGGAGATGAAGCAGTGGGTATCCTTCGACCCCACCCTCGCCGGGTTCTTCTTCGACGAGGCCAGCGACTCGTCCTCGGCAGCCAACGAAAGTTACTACGCCGCGATTACCAGCGCGGCACGCAGCGACGGGCCGACCGACGTGGTCTGGAACTGGGGCACCGACTCAGGGACGACCTCGTGGCCGTTCGCACGAGGTCAGAGTTTCCGAACTAGCTGGCCCAACTACGTCGTGGTTTTCGAAGGTGCCGCGTCGAGCTTGGGGCAATGGGTGCCGGCAGGCTGGGAGTCGGGCTCCTGGGCGAGTGGACAAGAGCCCGTGCCGTACAGCAACAGCCTGGCGGCAATCGTCTATGACACCCCGAGCGCTTCTCTGAGCAGTGCGTGCTCGACCGTCGACCGACTGTGGAGCGTTAGCGACAACCTGTTCGGGTACTACGTTACCAACGAGAACCTACCCAATCCTTACGCAGGACTGGACGAGTACAACGCGAACGAAGTAGCCGAGTGCTGACAGTCACGGAGGCGCGGTGGCAACGGCCCGCTCAGCGGTCCATGCTCCTGCGTCGTCCACCGGGATGCACGCTACAGAGGGGATCGGACCCGCATGACTTTTCTGGTGATCCGCCTGGCAGCCCCAACGGAATTCGAATCCGTGTCTCAACCTTGAGAGAATAGATCCGCCCGTTCATGGGGTGACGGGTGGTTACATTCAGGCAGGTCAAGAGGGGTGCCTCTGACGCCCGATTAGCTCCCGTAGCGCCTAATGTCGTCAAATAGATGGGCAACGGATGGGCAATCGATGTCTCAACCTTGTCTCAACTCTCTATCAGGAGGCGGCCTTGCAGGGCTCGATGCGTCAGAGGGGAGAAGGATCGTGGGAGCTCCGAGTGTACCTCGGACGGGACCCACTCACAGCTGAGAAACGATGGAAGTACAAGACCTTCAAAGGCGGCAAGCGGGAGGCACAGCGAGCTTTGGCGGGAATGGTCGCCGACGCCGACGGGAGTGGCTTTGCGCCCGCGAGTGGGACCGTCAGCGAATTATTGAAGCGGTGGTTCGACAATGCTCTGCCGACTTCTCCCCCAGCACCGCACTGGAGACCACTAACTTCATCCGGCGGTACATCGAGCCGGGGCTCGGTCCCTTCCAAGTGGCGCGGCTCCGGACCGAAGACATCGACAAGCTCTACAGGGAGCTACGTAGGCGGGGAGGGAAAGACGGCAAACCGCTGGCACCGGGGACGGTCAGGCGTTCGCACGTCATCGTTCACCGCGCACTCGAGCAGGCGGTCCGATGGGGATGGATCCGGGCTAACCCCGCCCACAAGGCGCAGGTCCCCCGGGTCCCGGCCCCCGACATCCGCCCGCCAGCGCCTTCGGAGCTCGTCCGGTTGTTCGCACTCGCGGAGGAGGCTGATCCGGCTTTCGCTGCATTTCTCTGGGTTGCCGCGGCCACCGGTGCCAGGCGGAGCGAGCTGCTGGCGCTGCGCTGGACCGACATCGACAAGCTTTCGTCTCGTATGACCATCGCCCGCGGCCTGGTGAACGGTCCCCACGGCTTCGTTGTCAAGGACACCAAGACGCACGGCGTACGGCGCGTCGCCCTTGATCCCAAGACAATCGAGATACTCGCCGAGCATCACCGCCGAGCAGAGAAGGCGGCCGGATCCTGCGCTGTTGTCATGGCGCCGGACGCGTATGTATTCAGCAATGAGGCTGACTCATCTGCACCTTGGCGACCGGACTCCACTACCCGTGCATTCCGCCTTTTAGTCGAGCGTGCCGGTGTCCCCGGTGTTCGGCTGCACGACCTCAGGCACTACGTCGCAACCCGCCTGTTGGCTGCCGGAGTTGACGTTCGCACCGTCGCCGGAAGGCTCGGACACCGCAACGCCTCCACCACCCTCAATGTCTACGCTCATTTCGTGCAAGACGCAGACGATGAAGCTGCTACCGTCCTAGCCCGGTTATTGGACCAGGGTGCGGCCGCGTCCACCGAACCGACCACCTGAAGTGTAGGTCCCAAAGCCGCCGCTGGAAGTTACAATCCCTACGGCCGGTGGTTCGAGTAAGGCCTGGGTTAGCGGAGGTGACCGGACTTCAGCCGAGTGGTCACGTGCGCAATCACGCGAGATCGCCGGTTATGTAGGCGGTCGAAGACGTGGTCCGACGGACGAGACCGTCATTCTGCGCCTCGGCCGAGTAACCATTCGTTGTCAGTCCGCAGTTCTAGAGTGACTCCATGAGAGCCGCTCATTCACAGGGGTCGCAAGTAGGCCCCCTCCGGGCGCCACGGACGCTAATCCTCTGTCGGGCCGTGCACAGGCCGTGAGATAGTGGCGACACCATGGCCAATGCAGCCCACACCCCTCCGCGGCAGCCGGAACTGCTCACGCAATCCAGCGACTACGCCATCACCATCACAGACTGCAACAGCATCGCCGAAGCGCAGATCACTCTCCGGCGTGAGTCGCTAAACATCAAGTACGGACCCAACGGCATCGGGAAGAGCACCATCGCCCATGCGCTCGTTCTCAACGCCCAGGGCGAGGATGCCCTCCAAGACCTACTCCCCTTCAAGTACCGCCAGG